>Ga0307487_1001279_pt1 | contig 18017 bp, 13 predicted proteins | sample CBIW12metaG_FD_203665 | JGI IMG/M metagenome (GOLD analysis project Ga0307487, IMG submission 203665) | Sea-ice brine microbial communities from Beaufort Sea near Barrow, Alaska, United States - CBIW 1.2 | ecosystem: Environmental > Aquatic > Marine > Coastal | place: USA: Alaska | collected... | reverse complement strand
ATTATGAGAGCATAATAAGGCACGGTTACAGCCGACGTGATTTTTTGAAATTCGCGACCTATATAACGGCTTATATGGGTTTAGAAACAACTATGATCGGCCAGGTAGCCAAAGCGCTTGAAACATCATACCGCGTACCCGTGATCTGGGAACATTTTCAGGAATGCACGTGTTGCAGCGAATCCTTTATTCGCTCTGACCATCCCATTGTATCTGAGATCTTGTTGGATAAAATCTCTTTGGATTATACCCTGACGCTCATGGCAGCCTCCGGCCATCAGGCTGAAGCAGCCAAACAAGCCACGATGGAAAAATATAAGGGGGAATATATTCTTTGCGTAGAAGGATCGGTCCCTTTGGGCGATGACGGGAATTATTGCTGTATAGCGGGAAGGTCCGCCAAAGAAATTTTAATGGAATCGGCTGAAGGAGCAAAAGCAATTATCGCCTGGGGCAGTTGTGCTTCGAACGGTTGTGTGCAGTCTGCTTATCCAAACCCGACAGATGCTACCCCAATTCATAAGATTATTAAAAACAAACCCATTATTCGCGTTCCGGGTTGTCCTCCTATTGGAGAAGTTATGGCCGGGGTGATCGTTCATCTGGTGACTTTCGGAAAATTGCCTGAACTGGATGGATTGGGAAGGCCCAAGGCATTCTATTCCAAACGCGTTCACGACAGTTGTTACAGGCGTCCTTATTATGATGCCGGTTTGTTTGCAGAAACCTTTGATGATCAAAACGCAAAAGAGGGTTACTGTTTATACAAAGTGGGATGTAAAGGCCCCATGACTTACAACTCCTGCGGTACCATTAAATGGAACAATGGTGTGAGTTACCCTATTCAATCCGGGCACGGATGCATAGGTTGCAGCGAAGAGAACTTCTGGGACAACGGTCCTTTTTACGAAAGGCTTACAGGACTTGAAGGTTTTGGAATTGAAAGTTCGGCAGATACAATCGGAAAAGTAGCAGGTGCTGCCGTTATTGGCGGAGTTGCAGTACATTCCATAGCAGCTAATATTGCCAAACGAAAAGAATTGGCGAGGCGAAATTCCGGGGGTATTAAAAACGAAAAAAAATTAGATTCTTAAAATAAAGCTTTATGGCAAATAGAATAGTTGTTGATCCGATTACCAGAATTGAAGGTCATTTAAGAATAGAAGTGGAAGTGAAAGACGGGGTTATCACAGATGCTTTTAGTTCCAGTCCCATGGTGAGGGGGCTCGAAAACATTGTGAAAGGCAGGGACCCACGGGATGTTTGGGCTTTTGTTCAGCGCGCCTGTGGTGTTTGTACCACCGTTCACGCATTGGCATCGGTTCGCGCGGTGGAAGATTCATTAGGAATTGAGGTTCCGCCCAATGCCGAAATGGTTCGAAACATTATGGAAGGAGCCTTGTACATGCACGATCATACCGTGCATTTCTACCATCTTCACGCTTTGGACTGGGTAGATGTGGTGAATGCTTTAAAAGCCGATCCGGTTAAAACATCTGAATTGGCACAAAGTATTTCTAAATGGCCAAAAAGTTCACCGGGCTATTTTTCTGATATCAAAAAACGCATTACCAAGTTTGTTGAAAGTGGCCAATTGGGCATTTTTGCAAACGGATATTGGGGACATCCTCAAATGAAACTGCCGCCTGAAGTCAATTTGATGGCAGTGGCACATTACCTGGAAGCCCTGGATTGGCAAAAAGAGATCGTGAAAGTTCATACCATTTTCGGAGGTAAAAATCCGCATCCTAATTATTTGGTAGGGGGAATGGCCTGTGCAATTAACATCGAAAGCCCCGGCGGACTCAATGCCGAAAGATTGGCATATGTAGGCAGGTTGTTGCAGGAGGGAAAAGATTTCGTCGAACAGGTATATATTCCGGATTTATTGGCTATCGCTTCGTTCTATAAAGATTGGGGCGGTATTGGGAAAGGATTTGGAAACTACATGTCCTATGGTGATTTTCCGACAAACGGATATAAAGATATTTCAGGTTTCAAATTTCCGCAGGGTATTATTTTAGACCGGGATCTTTCCAAGGTCTACGATGTCAACCACAGAAATGGCGACATTGAAGAGTTTGTGAACAATTCCTGGTATGAGGATTATGCTGAAGGTAAAGACAAAGGCAGACATCCCTGGGACGGTGAAACCAAGATCAATTATTCCGGACCAAAACCGCCTTATGATCAATTGGATGTAGATCAAAAATACAGTTTTGTAAAAACTCCCCGATGGAAAGGAAAACCTATGGAAGTTGGACCGTTGGCAAGATTGCTCGTGGGTTACGGCAGGGGCAATAAAGAGATCCAGGATGCCGTAAATGGTGCATTAGGCCATTTGAACGTACCGGTTGACGCCCTGTTTTCCACTTTGGGAAGAACTGCTGCAAGGGGAATTGAAACCCAACTGGTAGCTAATTGGACCATGGAATTTTATGACACCTTGTTGCAAAATATTAAAAACGGGGATAGCAGAATGGCGAACATGGATAAATGGGAGCCGGAAAAATGGGAAAAGGAATCCAAAGGAGTAGGGTTTTCAGAAGCCCCAAGAGGATCTTTAGCACACTGGATCCGGATTAAAGACGGCAAAACCGAAAATTATCAGTTGGTAGTCCCCAGCACGTGGAATTCTTCACCTCGCGATCCAAAAGGCCAACGCTCAGCTTATGAATCTGCGCTTATTGGAACGCCGGTTGCCGATACGGAATTGCCACTGGAAATTATCAGGACCATTCATTCTTTTGATCCTTGCATGGCTTGTGCGGTACACTTGTATGACGAACACGGAAAACAAATTTCCAAGGTTCAAAATATTTCAAGTTGTGATATTTAAATAAATCATCAATCATGGAAACCAAGAACTTTAGACGTGTTTATATTTGGGAAATGCCGGTGCGATTTTTTCATTGGATCAATGTTCTGGCTATTACGGTGCTGGCGATTACCGGACTGATAATTTCAAATCCGCCGGCTATATTGTCAAATGCTGAACCAAGTGAACTGTATTGGTTTGGGACCTTGCGTTTTATTCATTTTACGGCGGCCTATGTATTCTTCTTCAACATGATCTTAAGAGTTTATTGGTCGTTTGTTGGGAACAGGTATTCAAGTTGGAGGGCTTTTTGGCCTTTCAGCAAAAAATGGGCGCAAAATTTTTTACATGTGATCAAGGTGGATATTTTTTTAAGAAATGAGAAACACGAACATATAACAGATATCAGCGTTGGCCATAACAGCATTGCCGCAATTTCTTATGTAGCGCTTTTTTTGCTTGCCTGGGTTCAGATATTTACCGGATTTGGATTATATGCTTCTACTTCCGGATGGTGGTTTCCTCAAATATTTGCCTGGGTCGTTCCGTTTTTGGGAGGAGATTTTATAGTCAGGACCATTCATCACATCGCTACCTGGGGCTTTATTTTATTTACCATAATTCACGTTTACCTGGTTTTTTACCACGATTGGCTGGAAGGCAGAGGAGAAGTTTCATCTATGTTTAGCGGTTATAAATTTGTCAATAAAGATAGAATTGCTTCCAATAAAAGACGACAAGCAGCAATAGAAATGGAAAAAAGTAAATCCTAGCTCACGGTATATTAATTAGCCTGAAAATATGAGTTTGCGTATTTTTTTTAAAAAATAAAAAAAGTTAGATGAATAATTTTGAAAGAACCCCGGTTGCAACCAGCAGCGATGCCTTCTTTTTTGAAAAAGACAAATCCAAATGCACACTTATTTTGGGAGTTGGCAATTATTTGATGGGAGACGAAGGTGTGGGAGTTCATTTGATCCAGGAAATGGCAAAATTGAATTTACCCGAAAATTTGGATATTTTGGATGGGGGCACAGGCGGTTTTTTGTTGCTCAATTATTTTGAAGCCTACAAAACCATCATATTTGTGGATGCCACGATGGACGGGAAACCCGAAGGAACAGTTTCGTTGATACGCCCAAAATTCGCTTCCGATTTTCCTTCCGCATTGAGCGTCCATGATGTTGGATTAAAAGACCTGATAGAGTCGGTCTATCTTCTGGAGACTAAACCGGACCTCCGGTTGTTTACTATTTCCATAAATGAAATTAAGCCTATGACCATCGAATTATCATCCAAAGTGCAAAAAGCTATTCCGGGAACCATCGAACAAATTTTCATTTTGAACGGACAATTGCAAACCGATCATTAACAGGAAATAAAATTCCGGGAATTAATCAGTTTTAAAAAAATAAGATAATCAGGTTCCCCGGAACAACACAATTAATGGTAAATTTACCTATGGTTTTTCAGGATATTAATGTGCTCAGGACGTATAAGATATTTTTTACGGGGCAGGTTCAGGGTGTAGGTTTTCGGCCATACGTATATGCTTTAGCCCATAAATTTCATCTAAAGGGGACAGTTTCGAACAACGAAGCTGGCGTTGTTATTTATGTGACCGGCGTTGAAAAAAACGTGTTTACTTTTTATCGTAATTTGGTTGAAAATCCGCCCAAAGTCGCAAAAATAAACACCCAGTTTTTAGAGGAAATTCCCCTGAAAGTATTTGATGATTTTCAAATTATTCCTTCCCAAAGCTCAACAAAACTCAACCTTCAGCTTACGCCGGATTTTGCAATCTGTGAAGATTGCCGAAAGGAGATCTCCGATCCAAAAAACAGAAGATTTAACTATGCCTTTACCACTTGCGTGAATTGCGGGCCGCGTTGGGCGATCACCAAAATATTTCCATTTGAGCGGCAGTATACGAGCATAGCCGAATTTGGTATGTGTGACGAATGTCAGAAAGAATATAAACAGCCTAAAAACAGGCGATTTCATTCACAAACAAATACCTGCCCAACCTGCGGGATCAAACTCTTACTGATGGATGCCTCGGGTTTTGATATAGACATTCCAAAAACAAATGTTTTTAAGAAAGTTGCAAAACTGATAAAGGAAGGCAATATTATTGCCATAAAAAACACAAGTGGCTATTTGTTGTGTTGCGATGCAAACAATGCAGCAACGATCCGGCAATTGAGGATCAAAAAGAATCGGCCCAACAAACCTTTCGCGGTTTTGTATCCTTCTGTTTTTCTATTAAAAGAACACCTGAACCTCAATAAAATTCAGGAAAAAGCGCTTAATTCTTCGGAAAGTCCCATAGTAATTATCCCCAAAAATAATTTCAAAGGCAGTTTAGTTATGGCAGAACTGGCGCCAGATCTCAATCATCTTGGCGTGATGTTGCCCTATTCGGGAATTTTACAATTATTAGCTGCAGAATTGAAACTGCCCATCGTTGCTACAAGCGGCAACCTGCACGGCTCCCCAATTTTGAGCGACCAGAAAGATGCGGTTCATGTTTTGAATAAAATTGCAGATTATTTTTTGCATCACAATTTAGAAATTATCAACCCGCAAGATGATTCTGTCGTAAAATTCAGCGACAAATATCAGCACCGGGTTTTGTTCAGACGATCACGTGGTTATGCGCCAAATTATTTCGGGGTGATCCCTAAATCAGAAGAGAAGATCATGGCGATGGGCAGTCACCTAAAGAGTAGCATCAGTTTTCTGCCCAACGATTATTTATACATAAGCCAGTACCTGGGCAATTTAGACAATTTTGATGTTTATCAGCGGTTTACCCAAACCGCCACCAAATTCATCAACCTCTTTGAACAAAAACCGGATGTGATTTTAACCGACAAACATCCTGCTTATCAAAGCACCCAATATGGCATTGAATTGGCTGAAAAATGGCAGGCAAAACACTATCAAATCCAGCATCACAAAGCTCATTTTGCTTCGGTTTTGGGAGAATGCCATCTGTTTGAAGAGCAGGAAGCTGTTTTGGGAGTTATCTGGGATGGCACAGGTTATGGCGATGACGGTGAGATATGGGGAGGGGAATTCTTCAGGTTCCAATCCAAAAAAATGGAGAGGCTTGCCCATTTCGATTATTACGATTGGTTGGCAGGAGATAAAATGGCAAACACGCCTAAACTTTCGCTCTTTTCATTGTCAGATGAGGAAATGATTAAAGAAATTGAAGGAAAATTTTCAAAAGAGGAGCTAAACATTTATTCTGCTTTTAAAAAAATCAACACTCTCAAAACTTCATCTGTGGGTAGGCTTTTTGATGCGGTGGCATCCTTGTTAGGCATTTGTGAGCAAAACACGTATGAAGGAGAAGCCGCTATTTTACTTGAAAATTTGATCAAAGATTATGATCTTGAAACCTGCAGGTCTTATTGTTCAGTTTCCGAAAATGGAAATATTCCCACCAAATTGCTTTTAAAAACCCTTTATTCCGATCTGAATAATGGGATTTCAAAAGAGAAAATTGCAGTCAATTTTTTATTTACTTTGGCTTCGGCGGTGTTTCAAATTGCAGAGCTACATCACTGTAAAAAAATTGCTTTAAGCGGAGGTGTTTTTCAGAATACAACCTTGATCGACATCCTAAAAGAAATGGCTAAAAATGAATACACGTTATTTTTTAACAGTAACTTATCTCCAAATGATGAAAATATTTCTTTTGGCCAAATCATGTATTATTTAAATTGCATAAAAAAACAAGATTAAATTAGAAATTCAATATTCTGTTCTTGATTTAATTTTTCAAGTTACATTTTTAGTTAAGCGCAGCACATTTCGTAGTTCAAAATTAAAATCTAAATTATATGAAGTATTTAACGGAATATCGAAATTTAGAAGCCACCAAAAGTTATTTAAAACTCATAGAAAATACGATCACAAAACCCTGGAACATCATGGAAATTTGCGGAGGGCAGACCCATGGTTTAGTGAAAAATGGCATTTTGGATTTGTTGCCGGATAAAGTCCGCATGATCCACGGTCCGGGTTGCCCGGTTTGCGTGACCCCGCTTAACCTTATAGACAAAGCCATCGAGCTATTGGAAAACAATGTGATTGTTTGTTCATTTGGCGATATGATACGTGTTCCGGGAAGTAAAAAAAGCTTACTTGAAGTCAAGGCCAATGGAGGCGATTTGCGCATCTTATACTCTCCTATTGAAGCGGTAAAGATCGCCAGGGAAAATCCAGATAAAGAGGTTGTATTTTTCGCGGTGGGTTTTGAAACCACGGCACCTGCCAACGCTTTATCTGTTTTGCATGCGGAACATGAGGGCCTGAAAAATTATTCGATCCTGGTTTCCCATGTTTTGGTGCCACCGGCAATGGAGGCTATCCTGGATGACGAACTTTGCAAGATCGATGCTTTTTTGGGTGCCGGCCATGTTTGTGCCATTATGGGAATGGAAGAATATTATCCAATGGCAGAGAAATATAAAATACCCATTGTGATCACAGGTTTTGAACCCCTGGATTTGGTGCAGGGAATTTATATGGCAGTTCTTCAATTGGAAAAAGGAATTTATGAAGTGGAAAATCAATATGCCAGGGTTGTTAAACCGGAAGGCAACAAAGCTGCCAAAGATGTTATAAACAAAGTGTTTGAGGTGGGTAACCGGGAATGGCGCGGGATTGGGGAGATTCCCAACAGTGGTTACCTATTAAAAAAGGCTTACAAGAATTTTGACGCTGAGAAAAAGTTTGGAATTAGCCATATTAAAGTCCAGGAAAACTCAGATTGTATTGCCGGCGAAGTTTTACGGGGCATAAAAAAACCGCATCAATGCAGTCAGTTCGGTAAAAAATGCACCCCCTATAATCCGTTGGGTGCGCCTATGGTCTCTTCGGAAGGTGCCTGTGCTGCTTATTATCATTTTTCGAATAATTTAATCAATTTATAAAAAGAAATGGACAATTCAGAATTAGGCTTTGACACCATCAATCTCGGTCATGGAAGCGGTGGAATGATGACCCGGGAATTATTGGACAAGCTGATATTTAAAACCTTCAGCAATCCGTTTATCAACCAGAAACACGATGGGGCAATTGTCAATTTCAACAATAAAATAGCCATTTCAACTGATAGTTTTGTCATTTCTCCCATCTTTTTTAAAGGAGGAAATATAGGTGAACTCGCCGTGAACGGGACGGTTAATGACGTTGCCATGTGCGGTGCCATTCCAAAATATCTTTCCCTTGCTTTTATCGTTGAAGAGGGGTTGAAAATAGAAGAACTAAGGGCCATTATACACTCCATTAAAACTGCAGCCGATAAAAGCGGTGTGCTTATCATCACAGGAGATACCAAGGTTGTCGAGCGGGGAAAAGGGGACAAGATCTTTATAAATACAACCGGGTTTGGGGAAGTTCATCTCAAGGCAAATATTTCAGCCGATCGTATCAAACCTGGCGATAAAATCATCGTAAACGGATTCATCGCGCAACACGGAATGGCTATAATGTCTGAACGCGAGGGCTTTGTTTTTGAATCTTCCATTGTGAGCGATACCACGAATGTGAATTATTTGGTGAAGGATCTACTGGATGCTTTTGGGGATAAAATTCATTTTTTCAGAGATCCCACGCGTGGGGGCGTTGCAAGTGTTTTGTCTGAAATCGCAACCGATACAGCAAAAGGGATCGCCATTTTTGAAAATCAGATCCCATTGGAAAAACAAGTTGCAGCAGCCTGCGAAATTTTGGGTTTAGACCCTTTATATGTCGCAAATGAAGGCGTTTTTATTACTATAGTTGATCCGGAAATTGCCGATGCGGTAGTGGAGATGATGCGAAAAGACGATAAAGGCATTAATTCAGTGTGCATTGGGGAAGTGACCCATGAATATCCCGGGAAGGTCATAATGCACAGTTCGATAGGCGGAAAGCGCATAGTTAGTGCGCTTATTGGCGAACAATTGCCGAGGATTTGCTAAGTGTTAAATATCCAGTAAACACCTATTACTATTGCAAAAAACCCGCCTGCAAGTCGGATTCCTTTGAAAAACACTTCATTGTGCACATTTTTGGTGAGCGATGCAATTTTGCCAACAACAAAGGCAAATGCGGTCATGGCTAATAAGATCCCAAATCCAAAACCCCCGATGTATAAAAAGGAATCGGAAGGTTTGTCAAAAACCAGGATCGGGATAAACAGTAAAAAATGAGCAATCCCGGCCAATCCATGTAAAAACCCGATGGAGGAAGAAGCAAAATTGCCTTGATTCAAATTTTTGGGATGACTGTGTTGATGGAAATGAGTATGAAAGAGCCCGTGGCTGTGGATGGGGGCTACATTTTTGTTATATACGTGCGGGTGTTTGTCAATTTGTTCCGCCTTAAAAATTTTATAAAAAGCCCAAACTCCAATTCCAATGAGTACAAACCCCACCAATTGCTCGCTGTAATTGGATATTCTATCTACCGGGATCAAGCTTTTAAAAAGCGTGAACAAAACTCCAATACACAACATGCCCACAAGGTGGCCAATTCCCCAAAAAAATCCAATTTCCCATGCTTTCTTCTTTGATTCAATCGCAAAAGGAGTGACGGCGGCCAAATGATCCGGACCTGTGATAACATGGAACATAGCGGCAATCAAACCGGCGGTTACAGGAAAAATGATGTCCATAACTTAATGTTGGAATAACTCCATCAAGTTACGGGATTTGGTTGAATAATTCTTTTAAAATAACGGGAAACACCGAATTAAACAAATCGTTCTATAGCCCTTAAATTTAGGATAGATTTCTATCATAATTCTTTAATAATTCCTGGTTTCTTAACCAAAAAAGAGTAAAATTTTCCTAACATCGGTTTAGCTGTTGTTGCTTTTCCGGTACAAGCTCCATAATCGCAATGCTAAATTACAAACCGGATATACATAGTTTTAAAAGATCCTCCATCTCTCCATTGAAGGAATTCCCATCAACATAAGCATTAATTCCTTTTATCCGCATTTTATGGCTGAACTGATGGAACTTCCAGTCGACATCAATAATTTTGTGTGGCCCGGAATATGCTGCAATCCATAACGGATAAGCCCCGATCCGGTCTTTTAAATAAACCTGGTAAAAATTGCTCCCGGTATATACAATGGGGATCACTCCATAATGTTTTTCGGCAAGTCTCAGCCAGTTTAAAATTCCGGCCACAAGATTTTCTGTCCCGTATTTTCCCATTTCCTCAATATCCAGTACAGGCGGAAAATCCCCGGGCTCCAGTTTCACCATTTTTGAAAAATTTTCGAATTGCAACACAGAATTTTCATTTGGCCTGTAATAATGATATGCTCCCCTTAAATAATTGTTCTCTTTTGCATTTTCCCAGTTGCTCTTAAACTGAACATCCTGTCCATCGGCTCCCATTGTGGCCCTTATAAATATATAGTTAATGCAATGCTCAGAAGTGCCGAGCTCCGTCCAGTCAATAATACCCTGGTAATGGGAGATATCAATGCCGAAATTTTTGGAGTCAGATAAATAAGTATTCTCGGCTTGCCTGAAAGAGGTAAAATAAGAAATCAGGCGATCCTGGTAAAAAAAGATGGCAGTTCCTATGCTTAGGACCGCAAATAACAGCGCAATGATAAGAACTGTTTTTCTTCCCTTTTTTTTAGGTCTTTTTCCTGATTTTAGCTTTCTTTTCAATTGTTAATTATTCTTTCAGTAAAAATAAGAAAGCAAAAGCATAAAGCAATCGCCCAAGCCTTTTTTGCTTCATAAAATATTGATATTTCGATATTTTAACGGAAATAGTCAGTTTATTAAGATTATATAAGTTTTAAGGTAAACCTTACCTTAAAACTTATATTTTAATTGGCGTTTTCGAACTGGAAAACTCAGCATACTTTAAAGATGTTTTTAAGTTTTTTTATCAAGTGTTAAATAATTTCAAAAAAAATTTATAAAATAACAATTTAAAAAGAATCAACTCTCCGGAGTTTGGATGAATTTGTATTTTATTCTCAATAATTTTTCATAAAAGTTTCAGTTTAAAGTTGAAAAGCTAAAAAATGGATTCAGCGTTTGAGTTTTTAATAATATTCTCATATTTTATCCCTTCAGGAAACCGGGTGTTTTTGTATTTATACTGTCAAAATATATTTTAAAAACGTTAATTAATAATCAAATAAAATCATACAATCAACTGACAGAGAACAAATTAAAATTAAAATAGTTTGAATTTAATATTGATAAGCTGATTTTTGTCGTATATTTATGAATGCTTTAAAACAATAATTAATACAATTTTTAATTGAAAAAATTAAAATTTTGAAGCGGAATTTCTAAAGTTTATTGGGGTAGATTTTAGAATTAGCAACTTGTGGACGGGTGGGGCCGTCCACAAGTTATTTTTTTGTTTTTTTATCTTCCGAAAAGTTAAGTACTTCTGCCAACCTTAAATGAATTAGTATCTTTGATTCAAAATTATTGATATGAGGAAGGCTGTTCTATTGGTTCTTGTGATTTTGGGTGTTGTTTTTGGATGGAGATATTTTGAAGCTAAACAAGAACAGCGCGATCAACTGGAAGAAAGTACCAGCCTGATCCAGAAGCAAATAAAAAATGTCGGCAAACTTGTGGTTACTGAGGGGAGTTTCTCACAGGTATATTCCTTTAAAGATTCCAAACGCTTTTATCTCGATGTGTTTTCAGCAAGAAAAAAAGCCCTTATAGTAGTGAATGCTGAGGTTACTATCGCTTATGACCTGAGCAAACTAAAAACTGAAGTCAATCCTGAAACCAAAACTGTTACCATAACATATATTCCGGATGAAGAGATCTCCATAAATCCGAATATTCAGTATTATGATGTGACCCAGGATTATTTAAACCAGTTTGAGGCTGCAGATTACAATAAAATCCAAAAACGAATTGAAAAATCCCTGATGGAAAAAATTGAAAAATCCTCCCTCAAGTCCAATGCAAAAAACCGACTGGTGAGCGAACTTCAAAAAATATACATACTCACCAATTCCATGGGCTGGACCCTGGAATATGATGGAAACCAAATTAAAAGTTCAGATGCAATGGAATCGATTAAACTTTAATTCTGGCTTGGTTGTATTAACTGCCAGGCAGATTGATATATTTTTCTTAAAGAACACCATTTATTGAGAATATAGTAAATTCGCATTTTGGCAGTTATATTGACAATAAACCTTATTATAATGTTAATACTTAATAGTATTATTCCTACATTGTTTAAAATAACACAAAATTAACATTAAAATAATTTCAATATATTTTAATTTATTTCAGAATTTATATATATTTACATCGGTTCGAAAGTGTAACATTTGATTAATTGTTGTAATTGAGGATCATTTTTCTGGAATTTATTGGGGTAGATTTTAGAATTAAAAAGTAAATGGACGGATGGGGCCGTCCATTTACTTTTTTAGGTTTTTCGTATTTTTCTTCCGGATTTTAAAAAGACCAGCTTCAAATGATTTTCTCCATTTTGTAAAGGGAGAAGTTTTTACCGCATAAAATTAATCGGTTACCAGTTTGGATTCTATCAATTCTACGCCGTTATCTATTAAATGGGCAACTTCCGGGCGCTGTTTTTTAAATTGATCCAAATAATTTTTAATTTCTGAAGCAAATTTTGGGTCGCGGCCTATTGTCAATTCGTAAATTTCCACCGGCAGCAGCCAATCTTTATGATGGTACTTTTTAAGCAGGTCGAATGCTGCCTGCAACGAAAATTTGGTGTTCCTGCCTTCCCGAATGTTTCTGACCGATTGATATAAAGATTCCAATTCTAATCGTTCGGGCGTTTTCTCGCTTTTTATGGTAGTGCTGGATGGTGTGTGCGTAATCAAATCAAAAGACAGGGGATCTGCCGGCCCTGAAAATGCGGAAATCACTTTTTTGCCTACTGCCAGATCGTAATTTCCCCATTCCGGTTTAAACAAGACTTCATCATTGTAAGTAACCGTACAATTTTTTAAACTGATCAAAATAATTTTTCCCTGAAGGTTCCTGGTCCCGGTAATTATTTCTCCTTTAACCACAACACCGCCTTCAAATTCGAAGCTTATTTTTTCTTTTTCATAAATATCATAAGCGCGCAAATCCCGTGGGCTCATATCTTCAATAGCGAGATTGATCCCCTTTAATTTTCCTGTTGGAGATCCAAATCCGTTGGGATACTTATTTTTACTGTGGCCAACCAATTCTTTCTCCCTGTAGGACAGTGCTGTTTTTCCGGAGGTTTGAAAATAAACCGGATGTCCGTTATGTTCTATGACTTTGCAGAAATCTCCTGAAATCTGGATTCCGGTGCTCAGTTCAATTGTCCCAAGATTTTTGGAATTTATCAGTTTTTCGAGACCTTTCAGTCCTCCTGTACGCAATGCCATTGTATTTGCGAATTCTTCCAGCACAAGGCTTAAATGCGCAAAATCAGGGGTTACATACAACTGTGGTTGTGGTTTGGTGATATCAAATTCCTGTTTGGCGGCTTCTATGGTGTAAGGCAGTTTTTTCACCTTATTCGTCATGCACCAGGCACTTTCGCCAATTGAGGAGAGCAAACCGGCACCGTAAATTTTGGGATCTTCCAAAGTGCCTATAAGTCCGTACTCAACCGTCCACCAGTGAAGGTTTCTTATTTGTGCCATTTCGCTGGGTATGCCCATATTATTTTGAAGGTAATTCACCTTCTTTTCAGCTTTTCTGATATCTTCTTCTGAAGTATTTTCAGCTTCTTTTATAATTGAAAGATACCGGATGGCCTCATACATTTCATAGTCTTTTTCGCTGGAAATGGCTTTACATCCTATTTCTCCAAAACGCCTTAGGTATTCAGCATATTCGGGATTTGCAATAATGGATGCATGACCTGCGCCTTCATGGATAATATCCGGGGCAGGAGTATATTCAATATGTTCCAGTTGCCGTATATCACTTGCAATCACCAGGACGTTATATGCCTGAAATTCCATAAATGCTGCGGGGGGAATAAACCCGTCTACAGCTACTGCCGACCAGCCTATCTCCTTCAGGATGCGGTTCATTCCATACATATTCGGGATGCTGTCTACCGATATTCCGGTTTGTTTTAATCCTTCCAGATAGGAACTATGGGCTACTTTGCTGAGATATTGCACGTTTTTGCGCATTACATATCGCCAAACTGCCTGGTTGATCGCGGTGTATTCCTCATAATTTTGCGGTTTTATGAATTGCCGCAAATGAATGGGAAGCCTGTCTATAATTTCATTCGATTCTATTTTTTCTGTCATAATGAATATTTTTAACCGGATCCTAAAGATACAAAACACCAATTAAAATTTGTGATCCTTGTGAAGCTGCTGTTTTTTAACCTGATACTAAAAACGCTTCCCGAAGGAGGCGTTTAAATGTGGTTATTTCTTAGTTCCCGGAGGATATTTTTCCAGGATTTTCTTTACAATTTCGTTTATGCGCTCTTGTTTTCGATTGACTTCCCGGGCAAGGGCTGCGGTTCCCATTCCCTGCCAAACCAATTCTTTCTTTTCTGCATCAATAAAATCGATATAAAGCGTTCCTTCACTTGTTGTGTTTACAGTATTTGATCCGGCTCCCCAATACCAGGGATTCCATCCCCATCCGTAATAACCATACATATTATCCTGATAAATATTGATGTTTTCCTTGGTTTTGGTAAAGATGCTTACCAATAGATCGGGATCTTCAGATTTTGTAAAACCTTTGGCTGTCATTTCGGTTTCAATGGCGCGTAAGATCCTTTTTTTATCCAGATCTGAAATTTCGGCTTTGTCAATTCCCGGTTTAAAAAATGCGAAGGTTTTATACTTATTGAAATTAACCTGTTGGTCATAATCTGTGGCTACTCTTACTGTATCGCATGAAGTCACAAATACGCCAAAAAGCAGCAGGACGAATGTAATTTTTAAGAATTTCATAATTCAGGTTTTAAATGTTCTTGGAATCGCTATCTAAAAATAGTGAATCTTTTACAATATTTGGCAAAGTAATTTTAAGTTTTGGTTCCTGTTCCATCGCGCGTTTTATGGAAAAAATTGCTTCATCGTTCCTCGCCCATGAACGCCTGGCCAAACCGTTGTTTACATCCCAAAACAACATAGATTTCAACCTGTTTTCAGACTCTTTAGATCCATCAAGAACCATTCCAAACCCCCCGTTTACAACCTCTCCCCAGCCTACGCCGCCACCATTGTGAATGCTCACCCAGGTAGCTCCCCTAAAGCTGTCGCCAATCACATTTTGAATGGCCATATCGGCCGTAAATTTCGAACCGTCATAAATATTCGATGTTTCCCGGTATGGGGAATCGGTACCGGAAACATCGTGGTGATCCCGGCCTAAAATCACCGGACCAATTTTTCCTTCGGCAATGGCATCATTAAAGGCTTTGGCAATTTCAATCCGGCCTATCGCATCTGCATACAGGATCCGCGCCTGTGAGCCTACGACCAGTTTGTTCTTTTTTGCATTTTTTATCCAATGAATGTTGTCCTGCAATTGAGACTGGATTTCTTCCGGAGCGTTAATTTTAAGTTTTTCCAAAACGGAAGCAGCAATTGCATCGGTTTTATCCAGATCAGCTTCATTGCCCGAGGCACAAACCCATCTGAAAGGGCCAAAACCATAATCAAAACACAATGGGCCCATAATGTCCTGCACATAAGATTGATACGCAAAGGGAATATCTTCATCTACACCCTTTTCAAAGTAAGAAGCGTTTACAAAATTCCCTTTTTCATTCTTGTAAATTTTTGCCCCGGCACGGGAAGCTTCCAGTAAAAAAGCATTTCCGTAATCGAAAAAATACGTTCCTTTTGCTGTGTGTATATTTATCGCAGCGATTTGCCTGCGCAAACTTTTCCTTACTTTTTCTTTAAATAGCTCAGGATCCCCAACCATCATTTCATTGGCAGTCTCAAAACTTATCCCAACCGGATAATAGCCACCGGCCCAGGGGTTGTGAAGCGAAGTTTGATCGGTGCCCAGGTCTATATAAATATTTTCCTTGTCAAAATGTTCCCATACTTCAACAATATTTCCGTGATAAGCGATTGAAACCACTTCCTTATTTTCTTTTGCTTTCAGGACAAATTGAGTCAATTCCTGCAAATCAGAAACTATAATGTCTACCCAGCCCTGAGAATAACGGGTATTTACCGCCTTCAGATTCACTTCAGCGCAAACGGTTATACAACCTGCTATATTTCCTGCTTTGGGTTGTGCGCCACTCATTCCTCCAAGTCCTGAGGTGACAAATAATTTTCCGCCGAGATCTTCCTTGTTTTCGGCAATTTTACGGCCTGCATTTAATACGGTGATGGTGGTACCGTGCACAATTCCCTGCGGGCCAATGTACATATAGCTTCCCGCAGTCATTTGTCCGTATTGGGTGACGCCAAGCGCGTTGTATTTTTCCCAATGATCGGGTTTGGAATAATTTGGGATCATCATGCCGTTTGTAACAACCACTCTGGGCGCGTTTTTATTGGAAGGAAACAATCCCATTGGGTGGCCCGAATAAATTGCCAAGGTTTGATCTTCTTCCATTTGTGCCAAATACTGCAAAACCAGTAAATATTGCGCCCAATTTTGAAAAACGGCACCATTGCCGCCGTAGGTGATCAATTCCTGAGGATGCTGTGCCACCTCCGGGTTTAAATTATTCTGGATCATCAGCATAATGGATTTTGCCTGTAAACAATTTCCCGGATAATCCTCTACCGGCCTTGCATAGATCTCATAATCGGGCATAAAACGGTACATATATATTCTCCCATAGGTTTCCAGTTCATTTCTGAATTCGGGAAGCAAAGTAGCGTGATGTTTTTGATCAAAATACCGGAGAGAATTCTTTAATGCCAGTATTTTTTCTGCTTCATTTAAAATATCCTTACGCCGGGGCGCGTGATTTACCGAAGTGTCATATACTTTTATAATAGGCAGTTCCTCTGGAATTCCTTGTAATATCTGTTCTTTAAAATTCATGAATTTTATTTTGGTTAGATCATTTTCAAAGTAGCGTAAAATTAATTTACTTTCATATATTTATGCCTTGTTTTTAAAATTTACTTCTGAAAAAAAATATTTTTAAATGAAAAAATCGGCCCTGTATTTTCTGATGATCATAAGCCTACTTTCCTGTAAAGATCGCGAAGAACGGTCAAATACCTCTGGAAATATTGATAATAAAGGGACAAATATAAATCTGAAGGAGCCAGAGTTTAATGACGCGCATACTTCCAGAAATTCCCTGGATTGGGAAGGAATATATACTGGAGTGCTTCCCAGCGACGATTGTGAGGGAATTGACACTTCCATAAGTCTTAAAAAAGACCAAACTTATCTGTTAAAACTGCGTTACCTGGGTATTTCGGAAAAAAAACGTAAGGATTCTGTTTTTGAAGGGAAATTTACCTGGGATGAAAACGGCAATAATATAACGCTGGACGGAGCAAAAGACGGAACCCGAAAATTTAAAGTTGGAGAATATTTCCTTACGCCTTTGGATAAAAACGGAAAGGAAATTGAAGCTATTCCAGGGAATAATTACAAACTCTTAAAATAATAGTATTCCCGGTGAAATTGAAGTCAAGTCTAATTTAGGCATTTTAGGCACTCAAAACTTTATGAACTTATTTTATAACTTATTTCAAAAGTCCTGTTTTTTTGTCAAAACCATAAGGGCAATGCCTGCAGCCGCTTTGACAACAGGAGCCGCGTTTTAAGTGATATTGTGCCGTAAAGCACCTGTAGCCTTCGGGAGTAAGATAATAATCGCCTTCCTCCAACGGGATTTTTTTATTATAACTGCTCATAACGCAAAAATACAAATTCTTATCTTCATCCCATGATCGTAGTGGTGAACAAATACTTGCTGGCGAAGGGTTTTCACGCGATGAGCCTGTGGCCTTTTGTGATCCTGAAGCATAAAGCGTTGGCAAAAGACCCGGTTTTTATGAATCACGAACGCATACATTTAAGCCAACAAATTGAGATGTTGATACTTCCTTTTTATTTGTGGTATTCCCTTGAATTTCTGCTGCGTTGGTATCAGTTCAAAAATCCTTATCTGGCTTACAAAAATATTTCTTTTGAGCGGGAAGTCTATGCAAAAGAATCTGATCTCAATTATTTCAGAAAAAGGCATTTATGGA
>Ga0307487_1001274_pt1 | contig 18036 bp, 22 predicted proteins | sample CBIW12metaG_FD_203665 | JGI IMG/M metagenome (GOLD analysis project Ga0307487, IMG submission 203665) | Sea-ice brine microbial communities from Beaufort Sea near Barrow, Alaska, United States - CBIW 1.2 | ecosystem: Environmental > Aquatic > Marine > Coastal | place: USA: Alaska | collected... | reverse complement strand
CCCCAGACCGGGTTCTGGCCATAGATACTCTGGCCATTAACGCCATAGCGCTCATCATTCTTCTGGGTATTACATTGAACACCCGGATGTATCTGGAGGCCGCGTTGCTGATTGCAGTCATGGGTTTTGTCAGCACGGTGGCTATGGCCAAATACCTGAAACGCGGCAGCGTTATTGAATAACAAGGGTGCAGAGCGAGGCGCCAGGCGCTTTGCAAAGGAGACGACACAATAATGAACCTGTTTATCGAACTCGTTATCGCAGCCCTGTTGTTGCTGGGTGCAGCATTTACATTGGTGGGCGCCATCGGGCTTGCAATCTTGCCCGATTTTTTTACCCGCCTGCACGGGCCCACCAAGGCCACCACCGTGGGTGTGGGATCTATGGCGTTAGCGTCGATGATTTGGTTCGCCAACCAGCCCGTGGGCACAGGCTTCGTGGAAATTCTTATCATGGTCTTTTTGCTGCTGACTGCACCGCCAAGCGCCAATATGATGGCAAAAGCGGCAATGCACATGAACGTACCTAAAGTGGGCAATACCCGCGGCGATCCCTGGCAGCAATAAAACTGTCTTTGAATGTGAGTGCCTGCGAAAACGGCGGCGGTACGCTAGGTTAGATGATTCGCTGAGTTAGAGGGTGCGCTAAGTTAGAGGGTGCGCTAGATTAGGTGCGTAGCTATTACGCAGAATGGTGTTTGAAACAGTCCGACACGGAGTTCTGTTTATGCTTAAGGTAAATGAATATTTTGATGGCAAAGCAAAGTCGATCGCCTTTCAGTCAGACGCATTACCCGCCACCATTGGCGTAATAAGCCCTGGCGAATACGAGTTCAGCACCCAGCAAAAAGAAACCATGACCATTGTCAGCGGTGTGATGTCGGTGTGCTTGCCAGGTTTGGAAACATGGATGACCTATGGTGCCGGTGAATGCTTCGGGATTGCACCCAATTCCACCTTTCAGGTTACCGTTGAATACGATACCGCCTATTTGTGCATCTACGGCTGAGGCGGCTTACCTCCCCCAATAACAAAAAGGATATTGTCATGGCCTCGACCCGTTTGCTGACTCCAGCAAAAAACGCCTATCAGTACCCATTACTGATCAAACAACTACTGGCTTCCGGGCCGCGTTTCGCCGGCTCCCAGGAAATTATCTACGCGAACAAAAGCCGCTACACCTACACTGAATTACAAGCCCGTATCGGCCGCTTGGCTAACGCCCTGACCAAAGCCGGAGTGAAAGCCGGCGACACCGTTGCGGTGATGGACTGGGATACGCCCCGCTATCTGGAGTGCTTTTTTGCGATCCCGATGATTGGCGCCGTTCTGCACACCGTTAACGTGCGGCTGTCACCGGATCAGATCGTATACACCATGAATCACGCCGAAGACGATGTGGTGCTGATACACGACGACTTCCTGCCCATACTCGATGCTGTCAAAGACCAGATCGAGACGGTAAAACACTATATACAGCTGACCGATAACGATCAGCCTGCAGCCGCCAGCGTGGCGGTGCTGGGTGAATACGAGCAGCTTCTGGCCCAGGAAGACAGCCATTTTGATTTCCCGGATTTTGACGAAAACAGCGTAGCCACCTGCTTTTACACCACTGGCACGACCGGCAAGCCTAAAGGTGTGATGTTCAGCCATCGCCAGTTGGTGATGCACACCATGGCGATGGTAGGCTCCCTTTCAATGTTCGACGAGGCGCCGCTGCTGCGCTCCAGTTCTGTTTACATGCCGATGACGCCCATGTTTCACGTGCACGCATGGGGTGTGCCCTACGCTGCCACCTTAATGGGCATTAAACAGGTATACCCCGGGCGCTATGAACCCGAACTGCTGATGAACCTGATCAAAACCCACAATGTGACCTTCTCCCACTGCGTGCCCACCATTATGCAGATGCTGCTGGCCACCGAGTCCATCAAAGACGCAGATCTGAGTAACTGGCAGGTATTGATAGGCGGTAGCGCCCTGACCAAAGGGTTGTGTGAGGCCGGAGCCGAGCTGGGTATTCGCATGTACACCGGCTACGGCATGTCGGAAACCTGCCCGATTCTGACCATCACCCACCTGACACCGGAAGATCTGGAACGGCCGCTGGCGCAACAGGCCGAGCTGCGAGTAAAAACCGGTGTCGCCATTCCGTTGGTTCAAGTTGAAATTGTGGACACCAATGGCAAACCGGTTGCCCACGACGGTCAGGCCAAAGGCGAAGTGGTTGCGCGCACGCCCTGGCTAACGCAAAGCTATCTGAAAGAACCGGAAAAAGGCGAAGAACTCTGGCAACATGGCTGGCTTCACACTGGCGACGTGGCCAGTATGGAGCCGAACCAGACCCTGATGATCAAAGACCGCATCAAGGATGTGATCAAAACCGGGGGTGAATGGTTGTCGTCACTGGACCTGGAAAACCTGATCAGCCAGCACCCGGCGGTAGCCGCCGCCGCGGTTGTCGGCGTTGCCGATGAGAAATGGGGCGAGCGCCCACACGCATTGATCACGCTAAAGCCCGGCCAGAATGCCACACAAGAAGACATTCAAGCGCACTTACAGCGCTATGTGGATAAAGGCGAAATCAACAAGTGGGCGATCCCCCGGCAAATGGACTTTGTGGACGACATTCCAAAAACCAGCGTAGGCAAGATCAACAAGAAGCAAATTCGCGACCAGTTAGGCTAGCGCGACTTATGTCACTGAAACGCCACTGAAGCGAAAATCCAGCTGCGGCGGCCGTCCGGCGATAATATCCGCCAGCGCGGCCGCTGAACCGCAGGCATGGGTCCAGCCCAAAGTACCGTGACCGGTATTCAGAAACAGATTACTGATGGCGCTCTTACCCACGTAGGGCACGCTGGATGGCGTTGTTGGCCGCAACCCGCTCCAGTACTCAGCCTGCTCCCAGTGCCCCGCCTCGGGCATAACAGCCGCCACCCGGCGCAACACAGCCCGGCAGCGGGTGACATTCAGGCGTCTGGAATAGCCGCTGAACTCTGCCGTACCCGCAATGCGCATACGATCCCCCAAACGTGAGTAAACCAGCTTGTACTCATCGTCGGTCAGGCTGACGTTGAACGCGGCCTCAGGATTTTTCACCGGCACGGTGATGGAATAGCCCTTGGCCGGATAAATATTCAAAGCCAGTCCCAATTGCCGCGCCAGTGGCGCACTAAAGCTACCCAGGCTAAGAACCCAAGCGTCTGCGCGCAAACTATCGTGATGGCCTTGGGACAGGGTTTCCACCGCATCTACACGCCCAATACCGCGTTGAAACCCAACCACTTGGGTGTTGTGTTTGAACACCACACCCGCTTGTTTACAGCGCTCTGCCAGGGCCTGGGTAAACTTGCGGGCATCACCGGATTCGTCTTCCTCGGTGTAGGTGCCCCCTGCGAGGCGATGCTTCAAGGGCGCTAAAGCGGGCTCCAGTTCGATTGCCCGCGTTGCACTCACCACTTGCCGGTCACACCCCAGTTCGCGCATCTGCCGCGCCGGTTCCAGGGCGCTGTCGAATTCTTTCTGGCTGGTGTAAAAGTGCAGAATTCCACGGGTCAGATGGTCGTACTCTAAACCCAGTTCGGCCCGCAGTTCCTGTAATTTGCTGCGGCTGTAAAGGCCTAGGTTGACCATCTGACGCAGATTGTCGGCCGCCCGTGCAGATGTGCATTGGCCCAGAAACGCCAGCGCCCAACGCCACTGGGCAGCATCCAGTCGTGGCCGGAACAGCAGCGGAGCATCATTGCGGTGCAGCCATTTCAGAACCTTCAGCGGCGTAGACGGATTGGCCCAAGGCTCGGCATGGCACACTGAAATCTGGCCGCCGTTAGCGTAACTGGTTTCAAGCCCGGCTGCTGGCTGACGATCTATCACTGTGACTTGGTAACCCTGACGCTGCAAAAACCAGGCACTGGTAACGCCAACCACACCCGCGCCTAAAACCACTACGTGCATACCCGTTCCTGTCGGTTATTCGTGTTGTTAATCGTTGATTGCTGATGGCTGTTTGTTGATGAGCAGGCTCAACCACCGGAACGCTTTACCACCCAGCCTTTTTGCATCAGCAACGGCACCAAAATATCCCGCTGGTCGCCCTGAATTTCGACAACGCCGTCTTTCAGGGTGCCACCGGTGCTGCATTTGGCCTTAAGCTCTTTGGTGTAGGATTTCAGCTCTTTTTCTGCCAAGGGTATGCCGCTAATCAGAGTAACGCCCTTGCCTTTGCGGCCTTTGGTTTCGCGACTGACCCGCACGACGCCGTCACCCAGCGGGCGTTGTTCCCGGCCGCAGCTGCACTGTTCCTGCGGATGACGACACTGGGGGCACATGCGGCCCTGATCGGTGGAATAAACCAGTCCGCCGTCGTGTTTTTTACTCATTCAGTCCAGCCCAGGCGGATATTTGGTGAACATTTCCTGAACCACTTCGTCGATCAGCTTGCGCCGCGTTTCTGGTGACTGGTTTTCGTTCAGGTAGCGCTTGCTGGCCGCACGCCAAATAACCTGACGGTTTTGCGCATCGGCTAGTTCGATCACCAGTTTACCTTCGTCGACTTGACGCACCGGAGGCGGTGCCGACAGCCCCCAACCAAAATTACCGGTACCAAACCCTAACCCCAGGCCCAAGCCGCTTTGTTCCAGGCGTTCTTCCTTTGCGATGTGCCAATTCACCAACATGTCCGCCTCAGCAGCGCTTACTGGTTTCATAGCCTTGCCTGCCAGCTCACGCTCCAGCGCGCTTTTTACACGGCTGCCGTCGAGTGACATAAAAGAATCGGCGCCGGCATCGTCGGCATAGGCCCAGGTGTTGTAATTACCAAAAGCCGTGGTTGAATTATAATCCGTCACCACGTTGCTAGCGCAGCCGGCCATGGCCAGCGCAGCTACTACACAGGTTACAAGGCGCATCATTGCATTCTCCTTTTTTTTGACGAGTCAGTACATTATACGCGCTGCCCGGCAAGCGGGTCAGGTATCGAAGTGGTAATTCAGGCCGCGAGCGTTACAAAAGCCAGCAAACTCTTCTGTCGCAGGCTCTGGTACGTCAACAGATACATTGACCAACTGACCGTAATCAATCCCGATAATGGTCGCACTGTGCAACTCGCACCAGTGCCGCAAGGGCTGCTCATCGCCAAAATCAATCACCGCAAAGGCTAACCGGCTGGGTTGGTGTACAACCCGTTCTACCGCCGACAGCACGCTTTCTGCGGCACCAGCATAGGCTCGCACCAAGCCACCGGCACCCAGTTTTATGCCACCAAAATAGCGAATAACCAATACTAGTATATCCCCCATGTCTTTATGCTGGATGACACTGAGTATTGGTTTTCCGGCGGTGCCGGACGGCTCGCCGTCGTCGTTCATTCCAGCTTCCGCCGCCGAGCCCGGGCGGCCAATCTGATACGCCCAGCAGATATGGCGGGCATCAGGATGACTTGCCTGAGCCTGTGCCAGCCATTGATGAACCTCATCGCGACTGTTTACCGGGGCCACGCGGGCTATAAACCGGCTCTTTTTAATTTCCGTGACCCGCTCCAGATAACCGGCGGGGACGGGGTAGTCTTTTTTCATTCGGTTATGCCTGTTTGCTCGAAATATCTATTGGCCGTTAGCGGGATGCATGCTTAGCTAACCACAAACACTGGCAGTTTTACCTGAACCACCAGGCCACCTGCGGCCGCGTTAGCGGCACTGACCTCACCATCGTGGGCCACAATTACCTTTTGCGCGATTGCCAGCCCAAGACCCCAGCCCGGGCCACCACGGGATTGGTCGCCGCGGTAGAACGGCTCAAACAGGTGCGCCAAGGCTTCGTCTGGCGCACCTGGACCGCTGTCGGTAATTTCAATCCATAGCCGGTTGTCTGCAACCGTGACCGCAACGGTCAAGGCTTGTCCTGGTGGCGTATAATCCAGAGCATTCTGCAGAATATTGTCAAAGGCTCGATGCAACAGCCCGGCATCACCCAGAACCAGCGTGTGAGTTGCCTGCTCGCTGGCATTCAGCCGGCATTTCACATCCCGTCCACGGGCATACCCTGCTGCGTCTTGCAGCACAGCGTTTAATAGCTCCATAACAGCCACTGGCTGGCATGCAAACTGCTCGCCCTGGGCGGCTAACCGGTAAAGGGTCAGCACCTGTTCGGTCATGGCTTCCAGGCGCTCGTTCTGGCGCAGTATGCTGTTGAGCAATGCAACATCGCCGCCGCCGTCCAGAGCCAGTTCAATGGCTACCCGCTGCCGTGCCAACGGCGTGCGCAAGTCGTGGGAAATATCCCGTAATAATTGCTGTTGGCGATCAAGAAGACCCCACAGCTGTGCCGTCATGGCGTTAAATGCACTGGCAAGGGCGCCAATCTCATCACGGCGCGAGGCAACCTTGGGGTCAACACGCAGGCTTTTGTCGCCGGCGGCAATAGCGCGAGCAGTAGCTTCCATGGTTTTTAACGGCCGTGACAGGCGCCGGGCAATCAGCCAGCAGGCCAGGGAAATCAGCACCACCGCAAAGCCGGCGTTAATGGCTCTTAAAAACTCAGGGGTCAACCAGCCGGCGGATTTGCCGCGCGGCCAGGCAATCAACTTATAATTGCCTGCCAGTTCAATCACTGCGGGTTTCAAGGCAAACCAGTGCGAATCCATGCGTTTATGAACGGAGGCCGGCAGGTTTCGACTAGGGCCGGGCTCGCCGGAAGCCTCGGGCGCGGCCAGTATCAGGTGCAGGCCCAGGGTTCGGCCTTGCTGGCGCAAAAATTGGCGGGCCGCATCACCGCCACCACTCTGGCTGAGCTCCAGCGCTTCCTGGCCTAACTCATACAGCCCAAGCTGACGCGTCATGGCCTGCTGTTCTTGTGTCACCAGCAACCGCGATACCAACTGCCCGGCGGCCAGCGTTAACGCCATGGCCAGCCACACCATCAAAAAAATGCGCCAAAACAGTGACACCGTAAAACGTCGCCGCGGCTCGGCAGCTTCAACGGCGCCACTATTGTTTGTGCTGTGGAATGGTTTCATGGCACTACCCGGTAGCTATAACCAAGCCCGCGCACGGTTTCGATGCGAGGCGGTTCGTCGTTGCCGAGTTTCTTGCGCAGATTGCTGATGTGCATATCCAGAGTGCGATCGTAGGTCTCAAGACGCCGGCCCAGCGCCCACTGCATCAGATCGGTTTTCCGCACCACACTGCCGGCGTGAGCCAAAAGCACCTGCAGAACTTCGTATTCGGTAGCGGTTAAGTCCAGCGGCGTGCCGTGCTGACGCACCCGCCGGAGGTCTGGTTCCAGACGCAAATCACCGTAGTTGCGACTGTCGCCCAGTTCCGCTTTTTGGTCCCACGCAATACGGCGCAATAGTGCATGCAAGCGCGCTACCAGCTCACGGGGATTGCAGGGTTTGGGGATGTAATCATCGGCGCCCACCTCAAAACCGACAATGCGATCGGTTTCATCACCGTGGGCGGTCAGCAGAATCACTGGCAGATGAGTACTGACACGCAGCTGTCGCAGCACGTCGAGCCCGCTGATATCCGGCAGCATAATATCCAGAACCACGATGTCACAGGATTCGCTTAGAGCCAGTGCCAGTCCGTCTTTACCATTGGCTGCTTCGCGCACAGTAAAGCCCTGGGTAGTAAGGTAACGGGCCAGTAGCATCCGTAGCTCTTCGTCGTCTTCTATCAGTAGTACCCGGTTTTGCATGCCCTCTTCACCCCATCTGAAACCGCCCTGGCCTAGCGCCAGTCTAACATGCTTGAACTCGCCCCATTTGGCTGGCCGCAAAGCCTTTACAGAACCTTTACCCAACGCTGACAGCGCTTGACACTGCAGTGGTTAAGATGGGCCCACCTAAACGAAACCACGAATCGTTTATGGCTTCATCACAAACGAGTTACCGGAGAAATCACCATGAAAACACGCCAATCTGTTCGCATCGCAGCTGCCCTGATGACCTGCGCATTGCTGTCCACCGCTTCGCTTGCCATGGCCCAGGGCTACGAAAAAGGCCAGGACAAGCATCAACGGATGCAGGAGCAGTGCGAACAAATGGACAGCACTGACATGCAGGCCCGACATGCGCAACATCAGCAAAAAATGGTGGAGCGCCGCAACGAAATGGCCGACCGCCTGAAGCTAACCGATGAACAGCGCGGAATTTGGAACGATATACAAGAAGAGCGCCAGCAACAGATGCAGAAGAAAATGGAAAAACAGCAAAAGCGTTGCGACAAGATGGCTAAATAAATCGCAACGGGTGATCGCCTGGGGGGTTCTGGCGTAAGGTATGTGCAGTGAGTGTACCGTCTTACAGGAAATCGAACTTACATGACCCACCGCGATAGCCAACCATTAAGCCTTACCTTTAACGGCCCTGCACAAAGCAAGATCCACATTTGCCGGTCTATCGACGATATTGATGTCGTAGACTGGCAAAACTTGGCCGGTAACGATTACCCCTTTGCGCGCTACGATTTTATTCAGGCACTGGAGCACAGCGGTTGTACCAATGCTGCTACCGGTTGGCAGCCCAGCCATCTGGTGATCCGCCAGCAGGGTCATGTTACCGGCATTATTCCAGCATTCTTAAAAAATAATTCCCGCGGCGAATACGTGTTCGATTTTGCCTGGGCCGAAGCCTACCAGCGTTACGGCCAGCCTTATTATCCCAAGTTGCTGATGGCCATTCCCTTTACCCCGTCACAGGGGCCGCGGCTGCTGCTAACACCGCAGCTGCGCAAAATTCTGGACAGCGCATCTCTGCACAAGCTGTTTGATACAGCCACTACTGCACTCGGTGCCCACTCCTGGCACCTGCTATTTCCCGACAGCGCGGATCAAGCGCTGCTTGGCCAGCAGCAAACACCAGACAGCCCGCAATTGCACCGGCTGGGCTGCCAATTTCACTGGCACAATGCCGGGTACGAAGCCTTTGACGACTTTCTGGCGCAATTAACATCGCGCAAGCGCAAGTCCATCCGCAAAGAGCGCAAACAGGTTAGCGATCAGGGCATTGAGTTTCAGCGTGTCAGTGGATCAGACATATCTGAACGGGTACTCGATGGCTTCTACGTGTTCTACCAAGCGACTTATCTTAAACGCGGCCAGCGGCCTTATCTGAACCGTGACTTTTTTGAGCGCTTGTTTCGCCAGATGCCAGAGCATGTGCACATTGTGATCGCGCTCAAACAAGGTGAAATGATCGCCAGCGCGCTTTTTCTAAGTGGCTCTGACACCCTCTACGGGCGCTACTGGGGTTGCCTCGACGAGTACAATCATTTGCACTTTGAAACCTGCTATTACCAGGGAATAGAACTGGCCATAGACCTTGGCCTGCAGCATTTTGACGCCGGTGCTCAGGGCGAGCACAAACTGGTACGGGGTTTTGAGCCGCTACTTACCCACTCATGGCACGGCATAGAACACCCGGGTTTTCGCGATGCCATTGCCAATTTTGTCGCTGAAGAGCGCGAGGGAGTTCGCAGCTATTTTGAAGAGAGTAAAACATTACTGCCATTTCGCCAGACTGAAAACGACAAAAGCGGCTGATTGCGCAGCCGCTTTTGGGTTATGCCATTCAACATGAACTAGCGTGCAAAATCAGTCTTTACCAATACGAAAGCCAATTTTCAAACTGACTTGGTAGTGGCTCACCTTGCCGTCCACAATGTGGCCGCGGGTTTCAACCACTTCGAACCACTCCATGTTACGCAGGCTTTTACCGCACTCGTCCAGAGCGTTCTGAATGGCTTCCTCAATGCTGTTGGGAGATGACCCTACAATTTCAACCTTCTTGTAAGTATGCGAGCTGTTCAATATTGAGTTCCTCCTATCTTGATGAATCGACACATACTTTCAGCCTAGAACAGGATTTTATACAATGCAATTTCAAGCGGATGGATTTTTTACTCTGTCTGCGGCTAAAGCTGGTTAATGCACACCTGAAGAGTGCCCGCAATGCTGGCGTTTAGCCTCAGCACTGCCATAGATTCGGCGCGGGTTCGGCCAAGATTCAACGTGGCAATGGGTTTACCCCATTCATGAGCGTAACGGCAAAAACGGAATCCCGAGTAAACCATCAGCGATGAGCCAATCACCAACAGGCCGTCGCTGGCTTTAAGCGCATCCAGCGCCGCATACACCCGATGTTTAGGCACGAAATCGCCAAAGAACACCACGTCTGGTTTTAAAATACCGCCGCAAGCCGGGCAGTCTGCCAACTGGAAGTCTGCAAAATCAATGTCTAAATCCGCATCACCATCCGGCGCCACGTCCGCCGTGTACCCACTGAATTGCGGATTAAGAATCGCACAGCGCTGGTGTACCTCGTCCCTCATGCATCGATAATCACAGCTCATGCACAGCACCTCGTCGGCGCGGCCGTGCAAATCAGTTACCGCTTGAGTACCTGCTTTTTGATGCAATCTGTCAACATTCTGGGTGACGACCAGCGCACTGTGATTGAGCATTTCAAGCTGGGAAATATGATGGTGAGACGCATTCGGTGCGGCGTTGCGCATCAGCGGCCAGCCTATCAGGCTTCGGCCCCAGTAGCGCTGGCGGGTTTGAACGCTGTCCATAAAGGCCTGATGTTGTACCGGTTGCTTACGCTTCCAGGCGCCATCGCCGTCGCGGTAGTCTGGAATACCCGAATCGGTGCTGACACCGGCGCCAGTGAGAATCAACAATCTGGGATGGCTATGAATATAATCAGCAAGCATGGCACCGGCCTGCTCGGGCTGGTGCGCATTGGGCGTAATGTCAGTATCTGGCAGCCGCTGATCAGAGCTAAAGGGGCGGGAACGGTGACGGATTTCAGACATGCACACTCCGGTCAGGAAGGATTTTCCAGGCAGCTCGCCAGTAAGGCGCGCATTTTCTGGGCACCCAGTTTTTGCGTGAGTTCAATATTACGGTCTGGTATGTCATCTACGTTCGGATAGTGATCAATAGCCACTTCCAGGCTGGCTTCGCGTAGCAGATGTAGCATTGGGTAGGGCGATCGATTGGTGTAGTTCTCGGCATCATCCGGCCCGGTGCCAGCGAACTGATAGTGCGGATGAAAACTGGCAATCTGGTAAACACCGTCCCTTTCCAGAACCGCCAACAGACCGTTGGCTTCTTCCAAAAACTCGTTGTACAGCATGAAGTCGCCCAGCGCGTAAGGGTGAATCAGCAGTGAGGTTTCCAGATCTGGCTCGTCATCCAGACGTTGGAGTTCCTGCTGCAGGCACTGCAGCAGTTCCTCTTCGTTCGTCGCTTCGCATACCGTAAAACGCACACTGCCTTTGACCAGCTCGCGCTTGGCGAACGGACAGAAGTTCAACCCAACGACTACCGTGTCCACCCAGTTACGGGTAGCGCTTATAATGTCTGACTGGTTCACACCCTATCCTCTTGCATAACCAAGTGCGTTACTTGCTATTACTTATACGTAGCCGCGGCTGCGCAGGTATTCGTCGTAGTTGCCGCTGAAATCGATGACTCCGCTAGCGTCGAGCTCAATAATACGGGTCGCCAGGGACGATACAAACTCGCGGTCGTGGCTCACAAAAATAAGCGTGCCTTCGTAGTTTTCAAGAGCCAGGTTTAGCGCTTCAATCGACTCCATGTCCATGTGATTGGTGGGCTCGTCCAGCAGCATCACGTTGGGCTGTTGCAAAATCAGTTTGCCAAACAGCATCCGGCCCTGCTCGCCTCCTGACAACACGTGAACAGATTTTTCGATGTCATCGCTGGAAAACAGCATGCGGCCCAGTGTGCCGCGAATAACCTGCTCGCCGCCGGTGGTCCAGCGTGCCATCCATTCGTTCACGTTCATGTCCTGAGCGAAATCTGACGTATGGTCCTGGGCGAAGTAACCAACCTGAGCGCTGTCAGTCCACTTTACCTCGCCGCTGTCTGGCTGGTAATCCCCTGTCAGACATTGCAACAGCGTCGTTTTACCGACGCCGTTGGGGCCGATGATCGCAACCCGTTCGCCGGCTTCAATTTGCAGGCTGAGTTTTTTGAACAGCGGGGTATCGGTAAAGCCCTTGGTCAATTCCTTAAGCGTTAATGCCTGGCGGTGAATCTTTTTACCCGGTTCAAAACGAATAAACGGACTGACGCGGCTGGACGGTTTTACATCATCCAATTGAATCTTGTCGATCTGGCGCGCCCGCGAAGTGGCCTGTTTGGCTTTAGAGGCGTTGGCCGAAAAACGACTGACAAATTGCTGAAGTTCGGCAATTTGGGTCTTTTTCTTGGCATTTTCTGACAACATGCGCTCGCGGGCCTGGGTGGCCGCGGTCATGTACTCGTCGTAGTTACCCGGGAACAGGCGCAGCTCACCGTAATCCAGGTCCGCCATGTGGGTGCACACGCTGTTCAGAAAGTGGCGGTCGTGAGAAATAATAATCATGGTGCTGTTGCGCGCCACCAGAATGTTTTCCAGCCAGCGGATGGTGTTAATGTCCAGGTGGTTCGTGGGCTCGTCCAACAGCAGCACGTCCGGATTTGAAAACAGCGCCTGAGCCAGCAAAACCCGCAGCTTCCAGCCGGGCGCCAGTGCACTCATCAGGCCTTCGTGCTGGTCCAGAGGGATGTCCAGGCCCAGCAATAACTCACCGGCACGGGAGTCCGAGGTATAACCGTCCATTTCAGCAAATTGCACTTCCAGATCCGCCACCGCCATGCCGTCGTCTTCGGTCATCTCTGGCAGCGAATAAATACGGTCGCGCTCTTTCTTCACAGCCCACAATTCTTCGTGGCCCATGATCACGGTGTCAATCACCGTGGAGTTCTCGAAAGCGAACTGGTCTTGGCGTAATTTACCCAGGCGAATATTAGAATCGAGCATAATGTGACCGGAGGACGGCTCCAGATCGCCACCCATGATTTTCATCAAGGTCGACTTTCCACAACCGTTGGCACCGATCAGGCCATAGCGATTGCCGTTACCGAATTTGGCTGAGACGTTTTCGAACAGGGGCTTAGCCCCGAATTGCATCGTAATATTGGCAGTAGCGATCAAGGCAGCAACCTGTAGACGTAAGGCCGGTACCGGCAATTCACCAGGGAATCCGGAGCGGCTGAAAATAGACGCGGTATTGTACAGGATTGCGCACAAAATGGTCAGCCAGCATTAACACTGACAAAAAGTTCTTGCCAGAGCCCGCCATGGCGGGCAGCATTCGCCAGTCGTCTTTAGACACATAAAATCACTTGAGGAAACGAAACATGGCACAAGCAACAGCGCGTCACATTCTGGTAGACACCGAAGCAAAGTGTGAAGAACTGAAAAAAGACATCGAAGGCGGGCAGGATTTTGCCGAAGTCGCCAAGAAGCACTCGTCTTGCCCATCTGGCCGCAACGGCGGCGACCTGGGTTCCTTCGGCCCCGGCCAGATGGTTCCGGAATTCGACACCGTGGTTTTTAGCGCTGACCTAAACACCGTACAAGGCCCGGTTAAAACCCAGTTTGGCTATCACCTGCTAGAAGTGACCGGCCGCAGCTGATTTGTTCGCCCGGCGAATCGCTCATGGATCGCCGGGCGATTAGTACAAAATGACTCTCTTGTATAACGACTATTTAGTGGCCTGAGGTGCCAAAAACTGGCCCAACTGCTCGCCAATACTCTCTACTGGCTCAATAACCGCTTGTTTCACACCACTGGACACCACGCGGGTAAAAGCCGCACCGGCATCGCTTTCCAGAAACCTGAGATACTGCTCCATTTCCGCACCACTGATATCCTGGTAGGCATACAGGTAACTGTTAAACACCTGCTGCTCCACTACCCCTTTCAAAACCGGACGCTGGCTTTCTATACGCTTTTGAAGAGTTTCGAAGTTCACCGAATCGCTGCTGAATGCTGCCATGGTAGACGCTAACCCAAGCTGCACCGCAATGGTGGTATCAACAGCGCTTTGGGTTGCGCGCGAAGCGCGGTCAAAACGCACGAAACTCTTGGCGCGGTCGGTATTGCCAAACCTTTGGGCCAGTTGGTCGGCCTGCGCGCTGATTTGCGGCCACACCGCCGGTGCCGATGCGGCGACTTCCATTCTTGAGATTTTCTGTGCGACGGGTGTGTTGTACCAGTCCGCCACGGCTTGCAACTGTTCATTGCTCAACTCCGCCTGCAGCCGGACAGCCACCTGCTGTTCTATCTTCTGCGGATTAAAACTGTTGCTAACCGCATAACCAACGGCGTCAGCGATCATCGGTGGAACCTGGCCTGTCTGCTTCAGGCCATCGCGTATGCCTTGGCTCATCATCGCCGGGTACTGGGCAATAATTTCGTCCATTGGCGAGGCTCTGAGCACCTGCCTGGCGTCCACCGTCTGCTGCTGTTTTGCAGTAGGTGACGTTGCAGCAGTAAGCATAGGGCTACCCAGCAGTGCCGCCGACATCAAAAAAACACAGATTTTGTTACCGCCCATCATAATGCCGCCATCCAAAGATAATGAGGGCTGTTTATGACACGGCCAACGCCCACGCGGCAAGTAAATCCCTGCGCGAGCGGATGACAGTTTGGTAGGGTTGATCGCCGTGCGGCACACCGCAAGGAGCATTAATACGTGGTGCTGAACTCCAGGCTAGCCTCAAGAGCCCGCAAACGAGATACCAGAAAAGCCATCACCAGCCGCACCCGAGCCATTTGTAGAGTGTCTTGATTTACATGCAGCCATAAATCCACACTTTCGCCTTCCAGTGGCTCCGACAGGCGCCGCAATTCACGAGCGTCTTCGCCCAGATAGCAGGGCAATACAGCCACCCCTGCACCGCTGCGGGCCAGCGCCACCATTGCCTGCAAGCTATTACAACGAATCACCGAGGTCACGTTTTTCAGATGGCGACGATACCAACGTCCAGTCGCCAGTAAACTGAAGGTTTCATCCGGAATAATCCAGCGCAGTTGTTCCGGCCGCTCATCAATATCAAAACCACGGTGGCGACGACAGTATCCGGGGGTGGCATACACCGCATATTCCATCGCTGCAATGCGCTCACCTTCCCATGTCGCCTGAGGTTTGTTTTCCGGGCGCAGGGTCAAATCGGCTTCGCGATGGCTTAAATTGCTGACGTCGTTGTCGGTCAGAACTTCCAGTTCGATGTCTGGGTACTTTATAAGCAGGCTCGTCAGAATCGGCGCTAACAGCTCAGCCATCAGCGTGTCCGGGGTGGCGATGCGTATCTTGCCCTCAAGCGCGGTTGTTTCCTGGCGTAATTTACGCTCCAGGTTTTCTATTTCCGCCGCTAGTTTATCAGCCTCGTAAAAAGCCATTTCTCCGGCGGCCGTCAACTTCAAACCTTCGCGGCTGCGCTCGAACAACCGAACTGCCAGGGCTTCCTCCATATGGTCAAGCCGACGCAACACCGTGGTTTGGTGCACACCCAGTATTTCTCCGGCTTTGGCGAGCGTGCCACCTATTGCCAAAGCGCGTACATATCGTAGATAATCCCAATCCATAGATCACTGCATATTTGCAACGTGGATAGGGATTATAACGTATTTATACTGCGAATATGAATCTATATAGTTAACTATATATTCGGTAAACACCCGAAATTCACTGTTAAACACATTCTTAAAGGAGGAAGGCGTTATGGCCATGAAGCCTATCGCAAACGTTCACCAGCTACCGTCGTCTATCCTGCATAACAGTGGAGCTGTTCGGAGCCAATATACCCGTGAGGCCAGCCGTTACATGGTTCAGGTGATCGTACGCAAATTCCGCACTTGGAATAGAAGAGCGGTGGCTGTTGCTACCGACATAGCCCAGGTGCAGGGCGGCCACTGAGCCAACTCAGAGCCCACAAAAAAACGCCGGCAAGCACTAAGCTCCCGGCGTTTTTTTGTGGATGAACCGTATTAATCAGTAACCCACCGGTTAAAAAACGCTCACTATTGCCATTCGCTCGCCATAAGCTATAGTGAATATTGAAGTAAATTGCTGCGCTCAATTATAAAAAAAGGAGAATTCGCCATGAGACTTTCACGCAGAGCGCCTTACACCACGGCCGTTTGGTCTTTCATAATGATTGGCTCAATCGCGTTTTTTCTGTCCAGTTATTTTGGTTTGATGAGTTAAAGGCCCGAGTTCGTCGGGCCAATCGCATCACCTATCGCAGCGTGGCCATCCTCTCCGGTACTTCGGGTAAATAACAACGCTGTCCCGACCGCCACTGACACACAATGTCACCTGACGCCCTACGAACGCAACTCGGGCGTCAGTTGCGCCACACTCTATTGTTTTATTGCCCCCTCAGTTTTCTTAGCCTTTTGCACCAACCGATTCAGATGTCGGCATACTGCGATGTAACGCTAGGTTCCAACCAGGCAACTGTTGGGAAGCCCCAGGCCCGGCCAAGGTTACTTGCGAGTTCCCCTCCCTGCCCCTTTGTTAAACTGAACATTTGGTCAAGCAATTGGCCGGGCGAAAGTTACTCACCAAGCGCATCCACAGTTTGCGAGAGGTTAGCGCGCGCATCATTAACCTGGCGTTCTAACTGGTCAGCATCTTTGCTGCGTATTGTTCATGACACTTTCCTTGTGGCCGTTTCTGAGTCAATTTTCATCGCGTTCACCGTACGATTCGGCGTGAACGGCTTCGGTTTAATCTTCGCTTGCCCGGCTTTAAGCATCATTACGCCCACGACCAATACGACACCACCCACAATAAATGCGGACAGCCAAACGGTGATCTGAGTGGCGAGCAACAACACCAGACCAAGCACCAACGTTATCAAGCCAGCGTTCGCCAAAGCCGCGCCACCCGCCATTCCGGCAATGCCTGCTTGCGCCTCTGTCGCCGCCTCTCTCAACTCTGCCTTCGCTAAAGCGACCTCAGAGCTGAGCAATACCGATACATCACTCGCCAACTGTTTGATGAGCGTCGAAACAGTCTCCCCCGCCGGAGCGCTGACGCTCGGCGCTGCGCCGAGGGGGTCTCTGGTGAAAAGAGGTTCATGTCCAACATGAGCAGATGAATTTTTAGGGAATTCATTCATAACGGGGTCCTCGTAAGTGGAACCGAAGATGAGGCTGTTGTCGACGCCTTAGCGAATCGAGAAAGACCAAACCTCAGGGCAATAGAACCTAGTAAAAATCCTGTCGGATTTTCCTTCGCCAGCTGTTGTGCATCATGAGCGAGGTCGGACGCACTTTTCTTCTGTGGATCCGCTGCAAAACTCAATGATTGCTCTCTGAGCTGTCTGGCATCTTTTTTCAACGTTTCTTTCATTGCCTTAGTACTCGTCGAAGAAGACAACGGCGATTTCGACGTATAATCACTCATGGCATTAACACGCCTTCGCGCAAGCCTTGTTTAAGTCCGACTTGTGATCCCAAGGCGATGGATCAACGAATCACTCAGTTAATCTTAGTTGACCTGGCCTTCCGCACATCTATAAGATTTGAGTTTTGGATCTCAGGCTTTACGGAGATTCCTCACACATCGGTCGCAGAGAGCCTGCCGGTAGCGTGTATAAAAGGTCGCAACCTTTAACGACCCTTTAACCAGTTTTAAATTACTGTGGGTTAACAACGGCTATCAGCAACTAATGAGAATCGCAGTTACACCCAGAGTGGTTGCAACCTTTCCCTTCCGAGCATCCTTTACTGCAAAATATCCCTTCCGCAGTTTTTACAGGTTCTTTTTCATTGGCAACATTGCAATCACAGCCCTCATGCGCGCACAAATGAGCACCGCCAGAATTTGTATTTTCCATATTTCTCTCCTTTACCTAGTGGTTAATTCGGTAATATTAAAACCAACATCTTCACTGGCATTTTTAGTATAGGCATAAAGTTCGAATAGTAGAGATACCTGTTAACAGAACTACCCTTAAATTTTTGTAAGGGCCGCATCACTACATCTAATCTATAGTTCTGAAGAGGCTGCTCCGGCTTTATAACGTCTGAGGCTTATAATAGTATGTAGCATTGCTTTGTATATCGTATCGATACATGTTCGGACGGTACGACGTTGATCTGCACTCGTCACAAAAACTATTCGTTCAATGGGCCGGGGACAGAATTTGATGTTGAATCAG
>Ga0307487_1001271_pt1 | contig 18057 bp, 16 predicted proteins | sample CBIW12metaG_FD_203665 | JGI IMG/M metagenome (GOLD analysis project Ga0307487, IMG submission 203665) | Sea-ice brine microbial communities from Beaufort Sea near Barrow, Alaska, United States - CBIW 1.2 | ecosystem: Environmental > Aquatic > Marine > Coastal | place: USA: Alaska | collected... | reverse complement strand
TGGTGACTAATTGAAGGATTTTCATTTATTTGCTGCCTAATATTTCCTTATACATATTTAACATCTCTTTATTTATTGTTTCCATCCTGAAAGCCTCTTGAAAACGGGAATAAGAATGTGTGCTCAATTTATTCCTCAACTCTTCATCCCGATAAAGTTTGAGGATATTTTCCGCTAATTCCTTATAATCTCCGGGGGGCGAAAACAATGCGCCATCCTCTTTTCCTACTACTTCTCTCAACACAGGTATATCAGAACAAACACAAGGCAGTTTCGCCGCAAAAGCCTCTATAAGAGCTCCCCCCAGTCCCTCATAATAGGAAGGAAAAATGAATGCCTGGGAATTCACAAGCCTTCTATCCACATCACTTACAAAACCTTCGATTTTAACCTGGTCACTCATCTTGTTTTCAAGAATAAAATTATTAAGTTTAATCGAAGACTGCCCGGGTCTGCCTAAAATTTCCAATTTTATATTCTTAACATTGTGCTCTTCCCTCAAATAAAGTAATGCCTTTAAAATATCTATTTGACCTTTTGCAAATTCCTGTCTCCCAACATTTATTAAAACAAAAATATCTTTTTTTGAAATCAGGCCAATATGCATATTTTCATATCGTCCCCTATAGATTATTTTAAAATTGTCTTTTATATTAAACAAGTGTTTATAGTGTTGATAGACTTCTTTGGTTATAGCGTGATAAAAAATATCTGGAGTAATTCTAGCGGTCCATTTATCTAAGGATTTTACAAGTAGGAATTTTTTCCAGGATAATTTATTGTCTTTTTTACGCTCAAGGGAATAAGGAGTGCTTACAAGACTCTGTACTATTTTAGCTTTTCGAAGAAACAACCTCGAAAAACGCAAAACAAAATTTGCTTCCGCTAAAACTGAATGGATAATATCGGGGTTTTCTTTATTAATTATTCTATTTAGAAATAAAAATTTGGATATAAAACCACCTTCACCTTCAAAATAAATTGTTTCCAACCCGGAAGCCTCAACCTCTTCTTCCAATCCTATTTTTTTGTGTTTTAAACAAATAAATTTAACTGAAACATCCTTTTCATTATTCAGGAATTTTGCAAATTCTACCATTGAACGCTCCGCCCCACCCGCTCCAAGTGAATTGATAAAAATTATAATTTTCATATAAAATTAAAATTGTTATGTATATTAATGGAAAATTCAAAAAAAGAATAAAAGATTGTATTAATTTAAAGACGGCCCTCTAAATCCCCTAAAGAAAATGACATCCCTTTCATTATATTAAAATGGTCTTCGCGATAAACCACTACTGCATCACCTTTATTCATAGATAAAACAAAATCTAATTTTGAAAACTTATTTTCTAAATAGTAAATTAAAAAGACCTTTTCTTTTGAGACTAATTGTCTAATAGCCTGAGTTTTATTTTGAAACTCTCCAATAATTTCATTTATAATTAGTGTTTTTATTCCCTTTATCTTTTCTATTCTATAAATAATAATTGACATTTTTCCCTCACAACTAATGCTGACAGCTTTATAAACAGCATCCTTATAGCGCCAGTGAAGATACTCATTTGTCAAATGGGTTCGAAATTGATTATATTCTAATTTTAGATCATTAACATCTATAAGTTTTAAAGGAATCCTTTCTAAAGCAATATTCTTCCTACTAAAGGGAAGAACAAAAGCTGCTTTATAATTGAGTCTCTCTCCGAAATTCACCCAGCCCATTTTAATGTATCCCGGATAACTACTCTTATTTGGAGTATTAAAAACTAAATCATATTCATTTTCACATATTTCCAAACCCTCAAGAGTAAGCTTTTTAAAAAGCCCTTTTCCCCTATAATTAGGATGGATAATGGTATCTACGGGGCGGATAGCTTTTACTATTTTCTCGCCTTTTCTAAATTCCCAGAACATAAACATCCTTACACCTACAATTTTTTCTTCATCGCAGGCCAATAATCCAATAGATATACCAAAAGGATTTTCGTTATGTTTCCACAAAAAGGAATCTATTGTGTTTTTGTCACTAAGTCCTAATTTAATTAGCTCAATAATCTCAGGAATATCAACCCCATAATTAATATCTCTAAATGTTATCATGAAATTTTTCCCTTTAATTTCATTAATTTGGAATGTAGTCCGGAAACCTTAACTTTAAATTCATTGATCTCTGTATCAGAATTCACACGAATTCTGGATATTCTAAGAGGGTTAATATTATTCGAATTTATCTGGTGATCAAATAAGAAAGCTATTTTAATGCCATTTTTCTTAAGTAATTTTTCCGATTGTTCATCCCAATTCCCATTTGGGTAGGCAAAAATGGGATAACCGGGTAATTCCCATTCTTCAAAACATGATTTGGATCTGTTAAGTTCGCTTTCTATTTCTTCCTTGCTACACATATTAACTATTGGATGGGTATGTGTATGATTTCCAATAAACATCATTCCTTTTTGCATAGTACCCAAATCTTCCTTTGTCAATTGTTTAGAATTAACCGGATTAAGGCTATTCAGGTAAACCATTCTGTTTTCATTGGATATTTTTTTAAGGTGATTAACTTTACTTCTGGCTTCAGCATAAGATTTCCCCTGCTCCTGAAGAGCCTTTTCCACCTGCCTGCACCAAAAAGTGTTATCAGAATCTATAAGACTTGTAATAACAAACATTACCGAAGGTAACTTGTATTCTTTAAGCAGAGGTAGTCCTATATCTAATACCGAAATATCCCCATCATCAAAGGTTATTAGCACTGGTTTATTGGGAAGTTTATTTTCATGGAACAAGTGATCTTCCAATGCATTAATATCAATGATATTATAATCTGAATTTACAAGATATTTTAAATGAGATTCGAATTTAGAAGAATCTTTAATATCATGATAAGCCAATACTCTAAGGTAATTAGATTGTTTATTTATTAAAAAATTTCTAAAATTAAGAAATCTGTAAATTACTGACTTCATACTTTAATAGGTTTTTCCTGATTTTCCTTGATAACTATAAACGCGTCATTAAACATATATTTGAAATTTAAATCTCCATAATGAAACCTCTAAAATATTTTGAAGTTTATATTATTAAGGTTCTTAAGGATATTTTTAATAGCAATTATTTTTTATTTAAGGTGAAATATAATGTGTGAATTAAATTGAGCTAAGTTTAGTCTCTTTTAAGATAAATAAAGTTTTTATGGACTATAAACCGGATACACACAAAATTTATTCAGAATATAGTTTATTTAAATTCTCACAATAAATTTCAGATGAATAATTTTTGTGAAATGACTTTTCTGCATTATCACTTAAAGACTCATAATGGATTTCATGTGCTTCCAAAAATTTAACGAGATCATCGTATGCCTGATTTTCATTTTGGAAATTAATGAGCTTCCCATTGAAGTTATCTATTATAACTTCTTTTAAACCTCCAACATTAGAAGCTATTACAGGTTTACCTAAACTTAAAGCTTCTAATACACTAACCGGCATAGCTTCGGAAAATGAAGAGTTTATATAATAATCCAACTGATTTAAATAAATAGAAACATCATCGGTGAAACCCGTAATATAAACTACTTTCTCTAAATTAAGAGATTTTATAAGGCTATCTATTTCATTTCTTTCTGCTCCATCTCCAATTAATAACAGTTTAATATTACTGTGAACCTTTATGATTTCAGAGAACAATTTAATAAGTCTGGGTAGGCCTTTAATACTATGAAAACGACAAGCAGTCCCAAGGACAATATCTGAATCATTATTAAAAATTGGAGTTTCTATTTTTAATTTTTTTAAAGGTTTAATTCCATTCAGTAAAACCGTAATTTTATTTTCATTAATATTTCTTTCCTCTAAGCAACTTATTTTAGTAGCTTGAGAGACCGCAATGGTTTTATGATAAATAAAATTATGAAGGTAATTTTCAACTTTGAATATAATTTTATTTTTTGAAGATTTCCTGTATTTTGATGTTTCAGCAGCATGAATTGTAGATATTTTTTTTACTTTCAAATTGATGGAAGCAGCAGCCACAATAATTTTATCCAAAAACAAGTTTGTATGAATAACCTCTATTTTATTGTCCTTAATAAATTCTCTTAGCTTTAAAACCACTGATAAAAAATGTTTAATTCCTTTATATCTTATCTGAACTGGCTTAATTCCTGAAGCTTTAAACTTATCTACCATTGTTTGATTAGGTCCAAAATAAACAAGGTGAACCGTATGGCTTTGGACAATAGTTTGTAAATTTTGTGCCAGGAGATTTGATGTTCCTCCAAAATGCATATCCGATAAGGTGTATAGTATTCTCATTTCAACTGAAATATCACTTAATTGAATTAATTAAAAAATTGTTTTTTAGATATAATTCCCTTTCGTCTGTAACATTATGTAATCTCGTTAACAACCAAATTAATATCCATGCATGAAGATATTTAAAGAAAATTGGGGATTTTATATAGTAAGCCACCAAGGCGATTTTCTTCATTGACAAAATACGAGAAAGATTATTCATTTTGTGTTTATGCTTATTATAACTGGAAACATGCCCCAATAATTTTTTATTGTTTTTTCCGGATATCCTATTAGTTGAGTCAAGACAAAAAACCGCAAATTCCCCAGGAATATAATTAATGTCACAAATTTCTGCCAATCTAATATAAAGATCATGATCCTGACAGGAAGTGAGTTTTATATCAAATCCGTTTATATCCAACAATATCTTTTTGGGTGCAACAATATTTATAGTTCCTCCTAAAAAATTATGGGATAAAAGAATTTGTTTAAAATTGTTACTTTCTAAATATCTTTTATTAAATGAAGTATTCCCGTTATTTTGACTTCTAAAATCAGTTACATAAAATTTGTTAGGGTTATTATCCTCAAGAATTGTTTTGTAAACAGATTCCAACCTACCAGATGTCCAAAAATCGTCGGAATCAAGAAATGCAACGTATTCTCCTTTACTTAATCCAACACCTATATTTCTGGCCACGCTGGCGCCCATATTTAGGGATTTGAAATAATAAATATTTGAATATTTAGATTGAAAATCACCTACTAATTCTTTGGTATTATCATTTCCTCCATCATCAACGATAATTAGTTCCCAATCTTTATAAGTTTGGTTTATTACACTTTCAATAGCTCTTTGCAATACCGCTGCTCTATTATATGTTGGGATAATTACTGAAATCATTATTAAGAAATAATTGGGGATTCATTAAAAATTTAGAAAACCTTTTTGATTTTTTTTTAGCTTCAATTAAAACGTCAAATAATCTTAACTATTTCTATTGAATATAAGTATCTAAAATGGTTTTATAGGTAAATTCTTCAAGCTGCTCATTTAAATTAAATTTTTTATTATTTAAAATCGAATTAATCCTTATTACTATCTCCTTTGAGTTCTTTGAAAGGCAACCTTCCGCTAACCCTCTATCTATTAAATCCTTATACGATCTTATTCCTAACTCATCTATGATTAACGAATGCCTTTGCATCATAGCAGCTTCTGCAATTGATCCTGAGTTTTTAGATATATTTAACTGACAATTATTTAATAATACTGGAAGGGGCAAATTATTAGCATCCTTAATATTAACGCGATCAAGCAATCTAAGAGAATTTAATTTTAGCTCAATTTCTTCTTTTTCTTTTTGTGAGGTTCTAGGATGGTAACGAAACCACCAATTATAATTTTTACAGGTAGCTTTAATAACATCTAAAAAATAATCTGGCAATATTGATTTACCAAGTTGCAAAGTAAACAATATCATCGGAAATTCTTCATTTCTGATATCATTAAGACCCTTATTGGATTGAAAATAATCTATCCAGGGGTTACCGCCAAGTATAGCTTTGTGAACAGAATTATGAGTCCAATTATTGATGTTTTGAAAAGATGATGTTTCCCATACCCAAAAATCTTTGGGCAAAATATTGTAGCCAGAGGAAGGAACTTTTTTAAAATGGTATGCTGGATGTAGATAACCTTGTAAGCCATGTTGCATATCTATAGATTTTATGCCTAATTTATTAGAAGCAAAATTCATCCCATACATTGCATTGCTATAATAGCATAAGCCAATAGTGTATTTTGCATCAGCTTTTTTAATAAAAAAACTAAAAAGATTTGCCCAATTTATTATAGTATTAATTTGTTTTAAAAGATTTGATTTTAAAAAATGAGATTCAACACCTGTTTTATCTTCTACTTCGTTTAAAAATAAGTTGAAATCTTTTAGATCTTCTAATAGATTATACTCACCTTCTATCTTTTTGTTGCTATTAAAGAATGGTAGGAAATCAATTAAATCAATAACCCTTTGCGACTTATAAACAGTTTTTATATCTATTTTATTATATTCCAGTAAATAGGAAACTTCACCTTTGGATTCAATATAATCCAACATAGGATCAAAAAATCTATTAAATCGCTTTTCCTCCCAATTCACTCTGTAAGAAGATCCCCCTGAAAACAAAAAGTTTGTTTTCTTTAAATCCAGAAAAAACAAATGATAATATGCATGAAAGAATCTCAACTTTTTTTTGATATTTCTTCCTACATTTTCCAATTTAAATTTACCAGGCTCTAAATGATTATTTTTAGAATCCCTAAATATTGTAAAGTATATTATCCTTTTTAAAACAGGCCATATGTGAATCCCTTCAATCATCCACAAATCAACTGGATATTTTTCTTCCCACTTATTTGCTAATTCTCCAAAAGTAGAAGTATCGATTTTCATAAAAAAATTTTATATTATATTAAACTACTTCAAGGCAAAAAGGTATCTAAAAAAATAATGTTTAAAATTTCCCGGCAAGGAACGGGAATTAAATCCTAGTAACAATTTCAAATATTTTCTTGAAATTGTTATTCATTTAATATCTTATCCAAATCAAGAGCTGTTCCCATGGGGATATCCAATTTAGCATTTTTACCTAGTATATCCTTATAATATTTAGGATGCAATCCAAAACCCGGCCTTATAGATCTCACATTTTTTTCGGTAATAATCTCCCCTGCTTTTATATCTTCAACCACGTACAAAGACCGGGAAAATTGCCTGCCTTTTTTCTGCTTTTCGGTTAAAGTATAATCAACTTTTCCAATAGCACTTTCAGCTTCTCTCACGGCTTTTACCATTTCTGTAAATTCCTGCTCATCCATGGAAAAAGAGGCATCAGGACCGCCAATTGATTTGTTCAGGATAAAATGCTTCTCAATAATTTTAGCACCAAAACAAGTAGCTACCACAGGAACCGTATTTCCCATTGTATGATCGGACAAACCGGAGATCACTCCATAGCGTTCAGCCAAATCTTTTACCATTACCATATTGGCTTCGTCAATAGGTGCGGGATATGAAGATGTACATTTTAATAAGGCAATATTATTATTCCCCATTCTTTTGCAGGCATCCAAAGCAAGCTCTATATCTTCCTGCCCGGCAATGCCTGTAGAAATTATAACCGGCTTTCCTTTAGATGCAACCAATTCAATTAAAGGAGTATCCGTTATCTCAAAAGACGCGATTTTATAAGCGGGTGCATTTAGTTTTTCCAACAATTCTACCGCTGTGGGATCAAAAGGGGAAGAAAAACAAACCAATCCTTCTTCCTTTGCGACTTTAAATAATTCTTCATGCCATTCCCAGGGAGTATATGCTTCTTTGTATAAGTCATACAAATATTTACCGTCCCATATAGTTCCCTGACTTAATTTAAAATCATCAGTTTTGGCATCTAAAGTAATAGTATCCGCAGTATAAGTTTGGAACTTTATAGCATCTGCTCCTGCACGTTTCGCAGCTCTTATGGTTTCAATTGCTGTTTCTAAGCTTCCATTGTGATTTGCAGAAAGTTCTGCAATTATAAAAACTTTGCTTTCTTCGTTTATTTCAAAAGTATCTATTCTCATATTAATTTTTTAACGTAATGAAAACTTTGAATATTTTCATAAATTTTTTCATTTGCAAATTCAAACCCTGCTTTCTCAAAAGCATATTTTGAGCCTAAATTTTTCTTTTTAATAAAGGCATTGAGTTTAAACCCTTGATTAAAATCTAAGAAATAATCGGAAGCTATTTGCAACATTTCCTTTGCATAGTTTTTACCTCTGTGTTCAACAGATACAGAAATACCAATTAATGCCTCATTTACATTTTCTTTTTGAATACGAATTTGCCCTATGTTTAAATTTTCTTCATTTTGAAAAACCAACATCAAACAGGATATATCATCTAATTTAGATTCAAACCATTTACCATGACTTTCAAAATCTATTGGGTTGGAGTTATAAGATTGTTCTCTTACATCAGGATCATTTGCCCAATCAAAATAAAGAATTTTATCAGCTATAGTTGCCTTTCTAAAACTTAACATAGATTATTTATTTTCGAATGAATAACTACATCTTTATATTCATTATCAAATAAACAATGTTCCTTTAACCTGGCTTCTTCTTTAAACCTTGCCTTTTTGAGTGCTTCGTATAAATGAAATCTTAAATCAAATGCATAGGTGAAGATTTTATGCAATCTTAATTCATCAAAAGCAACATCTTCAATTAATTCTAAAAAAACACTCCAATGTTTAAGAAAACTATCATTCTCTAACTCTGTATTCATTATAAATGAAATCTCCGCATTTTTATCTGTCCAATTGATATGAACCAAACCTCCATAACCAATACATATGTCATTTTCTAAATAAGAAAATAAAATTTGATCGGGTTGTTCTTTTTTAAACAAATTGGCCACTACTGTTTCAAAATACTTATCCTGATCTTCTCTTGTAAGAGTTTTGTGTTGTCTTAAATGATATATCTGTTCATTACGCCATTTCATAATAGCATAGCGGTCTTCCATCCTCAGTGGAACTATAGAATACTTTCCAGAGGTGAAAGTTTGCTTATTTAGTGCTTTGTAGAAGTTCATATTTGATTTCAGCAATTTTCCAATCGGTTTCATTATCAATATCCTGAGCTTCTAATTCCGTAATAAGTATAGCTCCGGTATTTTTTGATAGTATGCTTTTATTAATTAACAGGCTTGAAGTATTTATAAAATAAAACTGTCCGGCATCGTGATAGGCTTTTTCCAGATCCTGAGACCGTGAATTTTCGAATTCAGGATAAAAATATTCAAGCTTTCCTTCATTCATCTTCAGCGACCTTTGAATAGGAAAACTAAAAGGCATTACAGGAAAAACTGCATCCAGCTTTTTTGATATCAATATTGTATAAGCTTCCTTCAATTTATTTGAGGTGGTAAAAGGTGCGCTTGGATAAAGACAGGCAATATTTTCAAATGTACTTCCCTGGGCTTTATATTTTTCTATGACTTCTATTAATACATCAACAGTTGTAGCATAATCATCTGCATTTTTCTCGCTTCGTAAAAAAGGTGCTTTTGCTCCGTATTTTATCGCAATTTCAGCTATTTCCTTGTCATCTGTAGAAACCATCACCTCGTCAAAAAGATCGGACTTTAAAGCAGCTTCAATAGAATAAGCAATAATAGGCTTCCCAAGAAAATCCTTAATGTTTTTTCTCGGAATACGCTTACTGCCTCCCCGAGCCGGAATAATTGCTAAATTAGACATTGTAAAACTCATTTATCTTTTCAACTACAAAAGATTGTTCTTCATCAGTCAAAGTTGGATACATAGGCAAACTAATACACTGTTTATAATAACTTTCAGCATTTGGCATATCACCTTCTTTCCAACCAAACTGTTTGTAATAGGGCATTAAATGGCAAGGGATATAGTGAATCTGTGCAAAAATATTATTCTCACGCAAATAATTATATAGGCCCAATCTGTTTTCTACTTCAAGTACATATAAATGATAGGCGTGGCCTTCTATTACCCCAGATTGCCCCTTGATAAATTTCTTTTCCTTAAAAGCATCCAAATAGGTCGCAGCAATTTCTCTTCTTTTAGCCAAACCTTCATCTGCCCTTTTTAACTGGCTAGTCCCCAGGGCAGCCTGAAAATCGGTTAGGCGGTAATTATAACCCAAATCCTGCATTTCCATATACCAGTTCGGGTAGTTCTCGACTTCGCTCGAACTGACATCGACTGCGCTCGACCTAACAGTGGAACCAATAGCAAAAGCCCGAGTGTTTTTATATTTTTTCTCGTCCTTTACTATTCCGTGGGTTCTTAATTGAAGGAGCTTTTCATATAGTTTCTCATCATTGGTAGTGATCATTCCTCCTTCTCCACAAGCGATGTGTTTTACGGGATGAAATGAAAATATTGCCAAATCTGCTAAATTTCCGTTTCCACAGTGCTGTTTATTTGTATCGCTATCAATAAAATATCCACCGGGTGCGTGACAGGAATCTTCGATGATCCATAAACCGTATTCATTTGCCAGGTTTCTAAAAGCTTCCAGATCTACTGCCCTACCGGCAAAATCTACTGGAATTATGCCTTTATAGGTTCCTTTGGGAGATGCTTCCAGAAGTTCCCTAACTTTAATAATATCCAGCAAATAGGTTTCAGGATCAATATCTGCAAAAACAACTTCCCCGCCACAATACCTCACACAATTGGCCGAAGCCGCAAAAGTAATAGGAGTAGTAATCACCTTGTCTCCTTCCTGCACATTTAAAGCCATGGCGCATAAGTGCAAAGCAGCAGTTCCGTTTGATACTGCAACTGCATAGTTGCTTCCTACATAATTGGAAAAAGCTTCCTCAAATTCTGCTATTTTTGGTCCCTGGGTTAAATAATCAGATTTTAGGGTTTCAATAACAGCCTGAATATCTTCTTCGGTAATGTTTTGGCGGCCGTATGGGATTGGAACTATATTTTTTAAAACCATAAATTTTATTAATATTTTAGTTGTAAAAGATTTTGCAATTTCGTTTTAAATAGTTTTTAAGAATTGCGAGTTGGGGGTGCAAATCGTTTGCAAACGAAATTCTTTTTTTTAATAAAGTTTCATTTCTTTTGAAATAAATATTACTTCGGTAATCAGGATTATGAACCTTCATATAATCCCTAATTTGTTTTAAATAATGTTTTTCAGGAACATCAAATTTATTTAAACATACAAAAATGGTATTAATATAATATAACTGGATAAACTTTCCTTCTATTTCTTCAGAATATTCTTTATAAAAACCTCTCTTTTTTAAATGGTTTTTCATATTTACGGAAGTTATTAATCTATCAAAATGATGATAACTATTTTTTCTCGAAGTTGTTGATATTCCACCTCTAAAATAGTAATAAAGAGCTTCATCTACTTTTCCTAATTTCTGGCTGTACATCCAGAGTATGGGCATAATTTCATTATCCTCATAAAACAAATGCTCAGGAAAAAAAATATTATTATTTAGAAATAGACTTTTTTTAAAGATTTTTGTCACCATTCGACCACCATGGAGAATTAATTCCTTCTTTTTTTTTAAATTTAAATTTCCAATTTGTTCCGGATAACTGGAAATCACCTCCCTTTTAATATCATTCACTTCCCGAGCTACGAAGTAATTACAATCTACTATATCACTTCCGGTACTTTCTGCTTCTTTGAATAGCTTTTCGAACATTGTAGGGTGAACCCAGTCATCACTGTCTACAAAACCAATGTATTGCCCCTTTGCGCTTCTAATACCTAGATTTTTAGCACCACCTTGTCTAAGATTTTCCTTAGACCTTATCACTCTTATCTTTTCAGGATAAGATTCTTCGTATTGTTGGAGAATGCTAAAACTTTGATCTGGTGAAGCATCATCAATTGTGATTATTTCAATTTCATCTAAGGTTTGGGCAACTAAGCTGTCGAGGCAACGGTGAAGATATTTCTCAACATTATAAACAGGAACTATTATGGATATTTTAATCATCTTTTTTCTAATCTAATTGTAGAATAAATGCATTTTCCTATACTTCAAAAACTTCATTTACGTGCTCTTTTATCAAAGCACGTAAAGACTCTATAGTTTCCCACTGGGTGTTTTCACTTGAATTATAATTGAAGCCAGTTGGTACTTTCCTTGCATCCAAGGTTTCTATAAATTCATTTAGATCCCATCTTGGACTTGGAGGTATAATAACATAATATTTACCTAAATCATAGGTGTAAAAAGCATCGGAAGGGGTGATCATATCTTCATGAACTTTTTCACCCGGTCTAATTCCCACAACTTTCTTTTCACATTCAGGCCCAATTGCTTCAGCCACATCCATAATACGATAGGATGGAATTTTAGGAACAAATAACTCACCGCCCCAGGCGTTTTCCAAAGCGTGCATCACCATATCGACACCTCCCTTAAGGGAAATATTAAATCGTGTCATTTCAACATCGGTAATAGGCAAAACCCCTTCTTTACGCTTATCTATAAAAAATGGAATAACAGAACCATTTGATCCCATTACATTTCCATAACGCACAACTGAGAACTTAATAGGATTCCAGCCTCTGATATTATTGGCTGCAATAAAAAGTTTATCAGAGGTAAGCTTCGTTGCTCCATACAAATTGATAGGTGCACAAGCTTTATCGGTTGAAAGCGCTACTACTCGCTCAACAGCTGTTTCCAAAGCTGCGTGAACTACATTTTGAGCTCCGCCAACATTTGTTTTAATACATTCATCCGGATTATATTCGGCAATATGCACATGTTTCATAGCAGCCGCATGAATAACGTAATCCACACCTTTAAATGCCCTAACCAAACGTTCTTTATCTCTTACATCTCCTATTAAAAATCTTACTTGCGGAAATAAGTTGGCAGGAAATTCCTGTGCCATCAGGAATTGTTTTTGCTCATCCCTGGAGAAAATAATTATTTTTTTTACTTCAGGATATACCTTTAAAATATGGGCAGTTAAGGCCTTGCCCAATGAGCCTGTACCTCCGGTAATTAATATTGATTTATCTTTTAAATCCATCATACTTTATTCTTTTAAATTTCTTGTAATTCCACTAACTTTTTAAAATACGGAGATTCTTCAATTAATTCATAAAATCCTCCAATATTTGAAATTTTACCATTTTTCATTACCACAATCCTATCAGCATTCTTTATCGTGGAAATACGGTGAGCCACAATTAAAATGGTATATTTTCCTTTTAAATCATCAATATTTTGCTGAATGGCTTTTTCAGTTTCAGAATCAAGCGCGGAAGTTGCCTCATCCAAAATTAAAATTTCCACTTCCTTAAACAATTCCCTTGCTATAGAAATACGTTGCCTTTGTCCTCCGCTTAAATTAACCCCATTGTTGCCTAAAATTGTATGCTCCTTTTCAGGAAGTTCATTTACAAAATCATAAATAGAGGCTTGCTTTATAGCTTTCCAAAATTGTTCTTTATTTGCAGAATTTTCTGAAGCCCAAAAGCTGATATTATTAAAAACCGTATCGTTAAAAATTACCGGATCTTGAGTTATATAACCAATTTTTTCTTGAAGAGTTTTTATGTTAATTTCATTAATATTAATATTATTTATTTTATAATACCCATTATCTATAGGCAAAAGACCTGAAATTACATTAACCAAAGTTGTTTTTCCACTCCCGCTTTCACCAACGAACGCAATTGTTTCTTTTCTAAAAATATTGAGAGATATATTATTTAAAACTTTAATATTGTTATAATGAAAGTCTATATTGGTTAGTTTTAGATTTTCTACGGATTTTTCTAAATTAGCAGAACCTCCTCTTTCTTTATTCATTTTAATTTCTTTACCAAATAACCTCATATTCTCCAAAGACCCTGAGACTGCTAAAAATTTGTTCCATCTAATTTGCATTTGCATTAAATATCCCAAAGCACGATAAAAGAAAATTAAGCTTATTAAAATTGATCCCAGATTTGAATCAAAATAAGTTACTTGTAGGAAAATAACTACTACTACTACAGATATTAAGATAGGTTCTCTCATTGCTGTTAGTAAAGCATCCAATTTCCCAATTCTCTTATTACTTTCTTCAATTTTTTCGGCTGAATCTTCCAATTTTTTACCATAATTTTTTAAAGATCCTGTAGCTTTAAGATATTTAAAATTTGCAACATTTTGGATAACCAAGCTTTGAAACACACTATTTTCACCAGTTAATTTTACAGATATTGCTTTAGTATTTTTATATAAACCTTTATAAAGAAAATTCGTAATTACCCCTCCAATGGTAACAAGAATTGCAAATTGGGAGTCTATCGTAAAAGCAAATGCCATGTAGACAAAAACAAGAATTCCATATTGAAAAGCAGTAAAATAATTAATATAGGCAGCAGCAACTTTGTTCACCTCTCCTGTCAAAGTATTCTGAATTCTCCCAACATCAGAGGTGACAAAATATTTATAGGCTAGACTGTTTAATCCCTTTATACTTCCTATCCTCATTTTCTTTATAAACCATTGCTGAACATTAACTTTGTAAATCCCTGCAATATATTGAATGACTCCTTTGGCAAAAAAGAAAGATGACATTAAAATAAGCACTGAAACAAGATTTAAAGGTATTCCTACATTTTCAATAAAATCTATTAAAAATCTTAATTTACCAAGACTCTCGGGATCAATTTTGGAAGAATCATCAACCATTTGAAGCAAAGGTAAAAACATGGTAAGCCCCAAACCATCCAAAGTACCTATAAAGATACTGAGCCCAACGACCACAAAAATTCTATATCGTAAGTGGGAATAAAAATATGCGAGGCTTTCAAAATATTTTTTTATTAAATTTTTTATCAATTTTTATAATTTTAATATTAGAAATTTTATTTAAGACCCTATAGCATAAAACTGAAAGCCAATCTCTTCCTTAGTTTTTCTTTCCAACAACCTTCTCCCGTCAAATAAAAATGCAGGTTTCAGCATATCATTATAAACCGCTTTCCAGTCCAGGTCTTTAAATTCGTCCCATTCAGTTAATACTGCAACGGCGTGAGCATCTGTACAGGCTTCCACAGCCGTGCTTACTACTTTCACCCTGTCGCGAATTTCCTCACTGCTATGAGTGCCTAAAGCTTCCAGATCTGCATAGATCCGTTCTTTACTTACTTTAGGGTCATACACCACTATTTCGGCTTGTTCGTTCAGCAAATAATCCGCAACATGAATAGCGGCAGATTCCCTAGTATCATTGGTGTCTTTTTTAAAGGCCCAACCTAAGAAAGCGATCCTTTTGCCGGAAACTGTATTGTACAGGGTTTTTACGATTTTTTCCGCAAAACGCCTTTTTTGATGGTCGTTCATGATAATTACCTGTTCCCAATAATCGGCAACCTCATTTAATCCAAAGGATTTGGAAATATAAACCAGGTTCAAAATATCCTTTTGAAAACAGGAACCTCCAAAACCAACAGAAGATTTCAGGAATTTTGGTCCAATCCTGGAATCCATTCCCACGGCTTTAGCAACTTCATCCACATCGGCCCCGGTTTTTTCGCAGATCTCGCTCATCGCGTTGATGCTTGATATACGCTGTGCCAAAAAGGCATTCGCGGTCAACTTGGACAATTCCGAAGACCAAAGGTTTGTGGTAAGGATCTGTGCTTTCGGGATCCATTGAGCATATACATCTACCAATGCATCGACGGCCCTTTTACCTTTTTCGGTGTCAATTCCACCTCCTATTAAAACCCTGTCCGGATTCAACAGATCCTGCACTGCGGTACCCTCGGCCAAAAATTCAGGATTTGACAGAATTTGGAAATTCACCCCGTTCCCGGTATTATCTAAAATATTTTTCAAAGCCTCGGCTGTGCGCACCGGCAATGTAGATTTCTCAACTACTATTTTATCGTTTTTAGCTACCTTGGCAATTTGCCTTGCACAAAGCTCTATAAATTTCAAATCGGCAGCCATTCCCTTTCCGATCCCGTAGGTTTTGGTGGGGGTATTTACCGAGATAAAGATCATATCAGCTTTATCAATTGCTCCGTCCACATCGGTTGAAAAGAACAAATTCCTTCCACGGGCTTCCTTTACTATCTCAGACAATCCCGGCTCATAAATAGGAATATTCTCTACATCCTCATCGTTCCAGGCAGCAATCCTCTTTTCGTTGATGTCTACTACAGTAACATTTATTCCTGGACAATTTTTTGCTATTACGGCCATTGTTGGACCTCCTACGTAACCGGCTCCAATACAACAGATATTTTTTATTATCATTAGTATTCGTTAATTAGTGAATTGGGATTAGTTAATTAGTTGGTTGCAATATAAATCCAGCTAAAAATAAAATTCCTATCCTATATTAATATTATGTATTATTCGTTTTCCTTTCTTAAATACCTTATATAACCATTGATTAATTTTAAACAGCGGTCAGTTTGCTCTCTTATTTCCTTTAACTCTTCTTCAGCTATATAATTGCAGGATTTTGCTTCAAGAGCATGATCTAATACTTCTGCAACAGATCCACGAGCATTCAACAAAAATTTAATATTTTCCTTGTAATGAAATCTTCCCCAACCTTCAGCAATATTTGCAGTTGCTGACCTTGATGCTCTCAATAACTGTGAGTGTAAATCAAATTTTTCCGAGGAAGGCAAAGATACCAATATATTCTCTTTTATAAATAATTTCAATTCGGAACAAGCTTGCCAACATTGTAATTTCTCAAAATTTTCAGCCATTGTTCGTTAATTAGTTAACTTGTTAATTAGTTTATTCGTTAGTCCAATTTAACGAATCCCGGATCACGAATTAAGGATTCCCAAGTTAACGATTTTCGAATTAACGAATCCCGAATTAACTGTTTCACGATTCCCGAATCCCGAATTAACGATTCCCGAATCACAACTTCTTATCACACCTATCTCCCAACACCCCTTTAACATCATACACGACCGTACTTCCATTTTTGAATTTATCCAAATCCAGTGCTAAGAATTCCTTATGAGAAACAGCCAATACAACGGCGTCAAATTTCTCTGAAGGCATCGTGTTGGATGTTTCCAAACCATATTCATGCATCACTTCTGCCGGATTGGCCAAAGGATCAAAAATAGTCACATTCGTGCCGTACTCTTTAAGATTTTTAATAACATCCACCACCTTCGTATTTCTGACATCGGGACAGTTTTCCTTAAAGGTAATTCCAAGAACCAGGATATTTGCTCCTTTCACCTTAAGGTCATTTTGCAACATTAGTTTAACAACTTCACTTGCAACATATTGTCCCATAGAGTCATTCATTCTTCTGCCGGCAAGTATAATTTCAGGATGGTATCCTAATTCCTGGGCTTTTTGAGCTAAATAATAGGGGTCAACTCCAATGCAATGTCCACCTACAAGACCGGGCTTGAACGGTAAAAAGTTCCATTTGGTTCCTGCCGCTTCCAACACATCCTGGGTATCAATATCCATCATATTGAAGATCTTGGCCAGCTCATTTACAAAGGCGATGTTGATGTCACGTTGTGAGTTTTCAATCACCTTAGCTGCTTCAGCAACCTTAATTGTAGGAGCCAAATGCGTCCCAGCTGTAATAACTGTGGCGTATAAGTCATTGACCTTTTTGCCAATTTCAGGAGTTGATCCGGCAGTAACCTTTAATATTTTTTCAACAGTGTGTTCCTTATCTCCCGGATTGATCCTCTCAGGAGAATAGCCCGCGAAGAAATCCATATTGAATTTCAATCCGCTTGCTTTCTCGAGTACCGGAACACATTCATCTTCGGTGACACCCGGATATACGGTAGATTCGTAAATTACGATATCACCCTTTTTCAAAACTTTTCCAACCGTTTCACTGCTTTTATAAAGCGGAGTTAAATCGGGACGATTGTTTTTATCTACCGGAGTAGGAACCGTAATAATGTAGTAATTACAATCTTCAATTTGTGTTAAATCGGTGGTACAATAAAGTCCGTTTTTACCTGAAGGTTTATCCACCAATGCAGCTTTCAGCAAATCAGATTCAACCTCAAGGGTGGAATCAATTCCATCCATCAATGCATTTACACGATTTTGGTTGATATCGAATCCTATAACGGGATATTTTGTAGAGAATAATCTGGCTAATGGAAGACCTACGTATCCGAGACCTATGACTGCGATGCGGGGAC
>Ga0307487_1001267_pt1 | contig 18083 bp, 18 predicted proteins | sample CBIW12metaG_FD_203665 | JGI IMG/M metagenome (GOLD analysis project Ga0307487, IMG submission 203665) | Sea-ice brine microbial communities from Beaufort Sea near Barrow, Alaska, United States - CBIW 1.2 | ecosystem: Environmental > Aquatic > Marine > Coastal | place: USA: Alaska | collected... | reverse complement strand
TGAACACCTGCAAAACTATCTTGATGAATTTGTTTACAAGCTCAATAGAAGATATTTTAAGTCAATTTTTGAAAGGCTGGTGGTAGCAAGTGTTTATCCTTACTGGCAAACTAACGAGTAATCAAATTGTATTTTTATATCCTTGAACATTCCCTACTTCAATGAGAATTAAGAACGAAACTACTGTTAAAGCCCCTATTATTTCAATAAAAAAAACAAAACATAACTTAATCGGGATCATTTGTATTTTCCTTTTATTTAATTTTTCAATGGTTTCGGCACAGGAAACAGAAACAGCTTTTGAATTTAGTGCTGCTTATACCAGTGACTTCGGGAGAAATTTCTCTGGAGGTCTTGAACAAAAAAATGCCTACTTAGGAAATTTGGATCTCACTGCAACTTTTAATACTGAAAATGCAAACTTATGGAAAGGAGGGGCTTTCTTTATTTATTTGTTGAATGATCACGGAACCTCATTATCCAAATATATTGGAGATCTTCAAGGGGTCGATAATATTGAAGCAAATACACATACGAGATTATATCAATTTTGGTATATGCAAAAATTTGGAAAATTATCCATTATTATTGGGCAACACGATTTAAATTCAGAGTTCAGTATAACAGAATATGGGAGGACATTCATTAATAGTTGCTTTGGTATTCAACCGGATATTTCTGGAAATGTACCTACTTCTATATTTCCTGTTGCTACATTAGGAGTTATATTAAAATATGAAGTAAAAGACCGGTTTTCAATTTTGACAGCAATTTATCATGGTGATCCGGGAAATCAGGCCGATAATCCTAATTCCTTAAATTGGAAATTGGATAACTCAAGTGGAGTTCTGAATATTTTAGAACTTCAATATCAGTTAAAAAATAAAACCAAACCCGGAACCTATAAATTAGGTTCATGGATTCATTCTGCAGATAATCATTATGGGATTTACGCTATTGCCGATCAAAAATTAATTAATGAAAAACATGATCCGGATAAAGGACTTGGTTTTTTTACACAATTGGGTATAGCCCCTCATAAAGGTGTTGACTTTGATTACTATGCTTCATTTGGTCTACATTACTCTGGATTATTTGGAGGGCGAAAAGAAGACATTCTAGGTCTTGCTTTAGGACATGCTTCCATTTCAAAGCACCTTATTGAACAAGATCAAATAATAGACTTAACAGGAGAAACTGTTATAGAATTAGTTTATGAAGTAAGAATAAACGATTATATAACCATTAAACCAGATTTGCAATATATAGTCAATCCGGGAGCTACTTCGGCTGTAAAAAATTCTTTAACCGGAATTTTTAGAATAATACTGGAATTATAAGTGTAAAAAGAATAACTTTCATCTCCAGTATTCCCGGACTTCTCCCAAGATAATTTTTATCCAAATATGGATTGATCAATATTATTCTCCTGCAACTTTTTTGAAAGGTTCAATAAATTTTAACAATTTCCCTGAGTTCAGTCAGGAGATAAAGAATTGAACTTTAGCATCATTATTTTCTATGCATAAGTTAAATTAAGGATGCTTCACCTTAATAATAAGAAGTTTAAGAGCATCAGTGAGGAAGTACTATTTTCTCCCAAAACTTAAATCAGAAAAGGGAATCAAGTAATAAGTAGAACAAAAGTTATCGAAATTTGTCAAATTTATTATTTACTCCACATTATTATATAAATTTTAAGGATTATTCATATAGATTAATAAATAGTCATAAATTGTAGTTGGTTCCCTAGGCCGATTTTGTGTTTATTTAATCGATAATAATGAAAAACAGGTTCTATTTTATTCTTTTGGTAATTTTTGTTTTTTTAAATATTGGTCTGGGAAGCTGGGGGCTGGCTGAAACAAGCGAGGCAAGATATGCTGAAATAAGCAGGGAAATGGCTTTAAGTGGAGATTACCTTCATCCAACCTTGTTGGGAATCCAACATTATCATAAGCCACCTGTAACTTATTATATTACTGCGATTGGATATAAAATATTCGGGATTAATGAATTTGGGGCCCGTTTTTTTCTTAGCGTAGCACTTATCCTGCAATTGTTTTTTGTTTTTAAAATCGGCAGGCTTCTTTTTAAAGAAGAAAAAATCGCCTTTTTCTCGGCATTAATTTACTTTTCCTTTCCGGTAGTACTTATCGCAGCGCGCAATTTGACCACAGATGCCTATTTGACCACCTTTATTTTATGGGGTATCTATTATTGGCTTCAGTATAAAAAAGGGAAACCCGCGGTTTATTTATACGGGTTTTATGCCATGCTTGGCCTTGCTTTTCTCACTAAAGGTCCGGTAGCGCTCCTTCCGGTAATTGTGTTTATAGGTTGCTGGAAATTGGTTTATAAGGAGAAGTTACAAATTTCAATACGAACTTTTTTGGGAAGCCTTTTGTTTTTAATTGTCGCGGGATTCTGGTTTGCCGCAATTATAATTGACAAACCTCAATTATGGGATTACTTTATAGATGAACAAATTGTTAATCGCACGATTGCCGCACAAAGTTTTCATAGAAACCAACCTTTTTGGTATTATTTGGCTTTAACACCGCTTTTAGGTTTTCCCTGGTTGTTTTTTATAGTTCTGGATCTCAAAAGAAAATTCAGGGCCATTGTAAAGGAAAGATCAATAGCCCTTATACTATCGATCACTATTGTTATTTCGATGTTAATATTTTCCGCGTTTTCTTCAAAATTGGTTTTGTACATACTTCCCATTTATTCCTTTATCTCTTTGTTGGCAGGGTATATTTTGTATAATTCTACCGGGAAATGGATCAATATATATGTCAATATTTACATGGTACTATTCGCTTTACTTCTTTTAGGTTTAATTGTGGGAGGGCTTGGGAGTTGGATTTCCCTGGATGGAAAATATGCGATGCTGCTTATCCTGTTTACTGCGGGTGTCGGAATTTATTTGTGGAAATACTCCGGTATAAACCAGCACTTTCAGTTGATTTATCTGGGAATGTCTTTTAGCATTGTCCTGCTGTTAACCGATGCGTTATTCAGTTCCGGAAATCCATATATGATAAATTCTGCAAAAGAATTAGTGGCTTATGCAAAACAAAAATCTGGAAAGGATTTCAACAGGTTGATTATTTATGATTATTTGCTTCCTTCAGCCTCTTTTTATTTAGACGATGAAATTGTCACCGTAGAAAATACCAATTATAAGGCGCAAAGGGAAGTCAGGTTTGAAAAAGCCGAGCTTTATAAAAGAAATTTTTTAGATTTAAAACAAAAGGAGGATTTGCAACGGTTTAAGGATCTAATGCGGGAAAAGGGCAATATACTTATTGAGAGAAAAGGTCACCCGATGAACGATTCCCTTGATTATATACTCAAAAATTTTTCTCAATGTGAGGAAATGAATAAATGGATAATTTATTATTGAATTTTGGATTTCCCTAAAATTTGGAAGTTGTTCCCTTTAATATGAATAGATAAATATCATCAGAAATATCCTAAAAGATTTAAAATTCACTCCTTTTATAACAAACGGAATAATTCATATCAAAACCCTCTCACGCCTTTTTTATTATTTTAAATAAGGAATGAGAATTCCTGATTACAATTTGTACTTCTTCTAAGAGATTATTCAGAAAAAACAGCAAGTTTTGTTATGCTTTTTTTAAAAATTTTTTAGGTTTGTTCAGAACCCCACTATTAATTCGACAGAATTTTAATTTTTAATGAGAATAAACAAGACTAATATGACCTGTGTCATAATTTAATCGGACAAAAACATCTTAATTTGCATTGCAATTAATTAAAAACCAAATTTTATGAACGTAAATTATTATTCCAACAGAAGTTCAGGCTTCAAGATCTATTTAATGTTAGTATTGGTACTTGTTTTTGTATCGACAATTGTTTCTTGTAAATCTGATGAAGAAAATTCAACAGATATCGAAATAAGTTCAAAAATACAAGCCGTACTTACTTCCCCGCCAAATGTTCCGGAACCTGTTGGAGCAAGAAAAGCCGCAAAGTTGGTGGTGGATATGGAAATTATAGAGAAGGTAGGAGAAATGGCTGATGGAGTCCAATATATGTACTGGACCTTTGGAGGAACAGTGCCGGGAAGTTTTATTAGAACCAGAGTAGGGGATGAGGTGGAATTTCATCTTAAAAACCACCCGGACAATAAACTGCCACATAATATAGATATGCACGCGGTTACCGGCCCCGGAGGAGGAGCGGTATCTTCCCTTGTCGCTCCGGGACACGAAAAAGTCTTTTCTTTTAAAACCTTAAACCCCGGCTTGTATGTGTACCATTGTGCAACAGCGCCTGTGGGAATGCACATCGCCAACGGGATGTACGGATTGATCCTGGTAGAACCCAAAGGAGGACTTCCTCCGGTAGATAAAGAATTTTACGTCATGCAAGGCGATTTTTATACAGAAGAAGCCTACGGGAAACCGGGTTTGCAGCCTTTTAATATGCAAAAAGCAATAGATGAAAATCCGGATTATGTTGTATTTAATGGAAAGGTGGGCGCCTTAACCGGAGACAACGCCATCACCGCCAAAGTTGGGGAAACCGTTCGTTTATTTGTGGGCAACGCAGGACCCAATCTTGTTTCCTCTTTTCATATGATAGGGGAAATTTTTGACAGGGTCCATGTAGAAGGAGGGAGTTTAATAAATGAAAATGTACAAACAACCCTTATTCCTGCCGGAGGGGCTGCTATGATTGAGCTTAAGGTAGAAGTTCCTGGAACCTTTTTGTTGGTGGACCACTCCATATTCCGTGCCTTCAATAAAGGTGCATTGGGAATGTTAAAGGTGGAAGGCGAGAAAGATCCTAAAATTTATTCCGGTGAACAATTGGATAAAATTTATTTGCCCGAAGGAAGCGTGATCCAAAAAATGCCGGTAACCGATTCTGAAGAAACTTCTGCTCCTGTATCTCCAAAATCTTTGGCTCAGCAATTGGAACATGGGAAACAACTATATATGCAAACTTGTTTTGCCTGTCACCAAGCCACAGGACTTGGAATTCCCGGTGCTTTTCCTCCACTGGCAAAATCAGATTTCTTAAATGCCGATGCAAACAGGGCTATAGGGATAGTTTTAAATGGTTTGACCGGTGAGGTCACGGTAAACGGCAATCAATTTAACAGTATAATGCCCAGCCAGAATCTTACCGATGATGAAATTGCCGATGTGCTCACCTATGCATATAACAGTTGGGGAAACAACAAGACAGTGGTAACCCCGGAAATGGTGAAATCTCATAGAAAGTAACACCGAAAAAAAGTTAGAAGCACAAAGTTAGAAGTAAGAAAGTTGATAAAATGAACATTACTGCAGAAAACGGAAAACAGAAAATCGAAGGAAAAATGCTTGGTCAAAATCTCAAAATTGCCTTTGTTATAATTATCGGATTCTTTTGTTCAGCAACTTTTGCGCAGGAAAAGGAAATTGAAATGGCACGAATAAAAGGGGGAGAATTCCTGCCCCTTTACGGTGTCGATTCTGTAAGGGTAGAAGTAAAAACGTTTCTTCTGGATATATACCCCGTCACCAATGCCGATTATTTGAACTTCGTTCAAAAAAATCCTGATTGGAGCAAATCCCGGGTGATAAAACTTTTTGCTGATGAAAGATATCTTTACCACTGGAAAAGTGATCTGAACATTGGCGAAGAAACTTTGCCCAATGCTCCCATTACCAATGTTTCCTGGTTTGCCGCCAAAAAATATTGCGATTGCCAGGGAAAACGGCTTCCCACTCTGGATGAATGGGAATATGCGGCAATGGCCGATGAAACCTCGCCCGATGCACGAATAAAAGACAGCTATAACCAAAAGATCCTTTCGTGGTATGAAACCCCAAAAACCTTTGACAATCCCATAGGGAGCAACTCCCGGAATTATTGGGGGGTTTACGATTTGCACGGACTGGTTTGGGAGTGGGCAATGGATTTTAATTCGGTTTTAATTTCAGGAGAATCCAGAAGAGGCAAATCCACAGACAGGAACCTGTTTTGTGGAGGTGCTGTAGGCGCCACAGATTTGATGGACTATGCTGCCTTTATGCGCTATGCCTTTAGAGGAAGCATCAAAGCGCGATATGCCATTAAAAATTTGGGTTTCAGATGTGCTATGGATGCCGAGAAGTTGGAAGTACGAAATTAGAAGTAAAAAAGAAATAATAAACAGGAGGAAGGTTGTTTGTTTTTTGTTTGTGGGAAAAGAAGCCCGGAGACCTAAAAAGTGGAAATACGAAATAAGAATTTTAAAATTTAAATAAAAATGAAAAAAATATCAACACTTTGTATTTTAAGTATTTTATTATTTGCTTCCTGCAATCAGGCTTCAGATAAAAAAAACAAAGAATTAACTGAAGCAAATACTGAAGCAAAAACTGAAGCTAAAACAGATACAGCGGGATTTACCGATATGTCCATCTACAATCTGCCCTCTACCTGGACAAATCAGAATGGGGAAGAACTTCAAATAAAAGATCTGCAGGGTGATGTTTTGGTGATGGTAATGATCTACACCACCTGTAAAGCCGCTTGTCCCAGGTTGGTCGCCGATATGCGGAACATTGAGGAGAAATTGCCTGAAAACACTAAGGGGAAAGTAAAAATGATCTTCGTGAGCATTGATCCTGAAACCGATACTCCAGAACGATTGAAGGCTTTTGCCAAAGAAAATTTAATGGATGAAGAGCCTTGGCTGTTTTTGAGATCTACCGAAGCTAATACACGTGAGTTTGCCGCTGTTTTGGCGGTAAATTACAAAGAGATCTCCCCCATAAATTTTTCGCATTCAAATATCATAAGTGTATTTAATGAAAAAGGGGTACTCGTTTTCCAGCAGGAGGGACTTGGGGTTAATTCAGACAATACCATCAAAAATATCGAGCAGGCGGTAAGTGATATGTAAATAATTTATGCCGGCAGATATTAATTTCCGGCAAAATAAAGGTTTTAGGTTTTATTAGTTGAATGTGAAGAAAGCCAATTCGTTTAACGACGTGATTGGTTTTCTTTTTTTTATTAAAGTCGGGAGGGTTTCAATTAAGAGATCAATTTGCTTGCCCACTAGCTTTTAGCCGACTAAAGATTTTTTTTGAAATAACTTTTTGGGATGAATGTCTAAAACTTCAAACTCCACCCCGCATCGGAGCCAAACCAAACAACTCTTCACCCTTCAACACTTATTCTTTATCACCCACCCTTCACCTTAACGTTCCTGGACACGCTTGTAGCGATCAATAAAATCCCAACAGCCAGAAATGCGCTAAAAACAAACAAGCCGAGGTAATAATGAGGAATTGATCCAATGCCAAAATAGAACATTCCTCCCTGAACAAAAAGCAGGAGTTCGGTGGACAGAAAGCCGGTGAGGAAACTGGCGATTCCCAATTTTAGAAGTTTGCTTTGCGGAATTAGAAATCTGCTTTGCAATAAAAAGGCAAACAGAAATCCGCTGATTACCCCCAACATCAACAAATGAATAAACCCGATCACAAAATTCCTGATCTGGGCCGAAACCTGAGCTATTTCGGGAAAAAGAGATGTGGTTTGCATCCCGATCTTAAAGGAGAAACAGATTAAGGCAAATCCGAACATCAGTTTGGCAAGGCTTGAAATTAGCGGCCAAAAAAACGGCCAAATAGGTTTGAGCAGTACGACAAAAAATACTGCCGCGACAAGCTGAAAAATGACGCCCAAACCGTTGATCCATAATAAAATAGGATGAAAAGCATACCAACTCACCGGGAGCGCCATGGTCATTACGGTGGCAAAAACCAGAAACCGGAAAAACCATTTGAATTTTTTGAGATCGATTTTAAGATGAAGTCTGTTCAGAATTTTAAAAAATACGGCCAACACCGCAAACAGGAACCAGCCATTAAACTGAAAGTGCAAAAAGAACTGGATAGCGATATTGAAAAAAGCCGACTGATTTCCCATGGTCGCCACCGCCGGGCCCAGGCACCAGATTCCTATGGTGGAAAGCAGCATAAACAACAAAGATGTCTTTAAAAGATAGCGTTCCGGAAGATTATTTCCTGCCTGGTCTTTCCAGACCAACCTGAAGAAATAATAGCTGCAAAAAATATGAAGCGTGGAAAAACTTATGGAAATGGCGGCATAGCCCTGAAATGGAAAACTCAGCATCATTCCCACAACAGCAATCTCGGTAACCCAAAATAACCGCGAATATGCCTTCGAAGCTTTCGGAATAAAATAATAGACAATAAAACTGAACAGCATCAAATAAACCCAGCCCAGCATGGCCACGTGGGAATGGGCGTGCGTTAAATACCGGAAGTTAATTCCAACCGGGAATACAAACACAAACCTCAGAAAAAGCCCCAAAAGGGCTGCGATTAAAAAATTGATCAAACAAGTGAGGAGCCAGGATTTTTGCATTATTCTAGTTGGGGGCTGAAGTGATTTTTGTTTCAAAAATAAGGAAATTATACTAATTTCATCCCGAGACCCAAAGCGCCGAAGTATCGGGAGGGGGGCAAACCATAAACTCTTTTAACTCTCCATTCCCCAATCTTCAATTTTTCTTACTTCAAACTTCGTAATTCGATCTTTTTTCACTTGAACATGCCCGATTAGCGTGGGTCAAATCACCGCGGAAGTTATTGGCTGATAAAATTCAAATCAAAGGATAAAATTGGTGATAGATCAGGTAACAGAAAAGACAACTTTTTTAACTGATATTTTCATTGTTATTTGATTTCAAGAAATAGCAATTAATTGAGAATCACATAATTAGATGTTTTTTGATGTCCAATGACACATTAAAAGTCGGGACGACAGGATTTGAACCTGCGACCACACGGCCCCCAGCCGTGCATGCTACCGGACTGCACCACGTCCCGATTATTGATAGTGCTGCAAATTAACCAGCTTATTTAGAATTTTCAAAGTTTTATTGATCTTTTTTAAATTATTTAAAAAGTTTAGGATTTCAGCCTGTTTCTGCTCATTTTTACAAATTATCTAAATAAAAAAAAATACTGTAATTTTAAATTTTTAAAGCAACTAACCCCAAATGATAGAATCCTCAAAAATGATCGAATCCCTGAACCAATTCTATTCGGGAATCTTTGAAAAAGAATTAATCGAAGAAATAGGCCAAGTTGGAATCCTGAAATCTGTTAGGGAAGGAGAAAAAATTATTGAAATTGGCGAATATGTAAAAGCAATGCCTCTTTTACTGGAGGGTGCCATTAAAATTCTGCGTGAAGACAAGGAAGGGGATGAGCTGTTGCTTTATTTTCTCTCGCGGGGCGATACCTGTGCCATGACACTTTCCTGTTGTTTGGGGCAATCCAAAAGTGAGATCAGGGCTATTGCCGAAATGGATACCAAGCTTATCATGATCCCGGTGGAAAAAATGGAAGAATGGACAGCCAAATATAAAAGCTGGCGCAATTTCATTTTTGAAAGTTACCATTCCCGACTTACCGAAATGCTGGATGCTATAGATACCATCGCTTTTTTAAATATGGATGAACGCCTTATGCGGTACCTTCAGGAAAAAGTTAAAATAAACCAGGTCGATCTTCTTCAGGTCACCCATCAGGAAATAGCTTACGATTTGCACACCTCACGGGTAGTGATCTCCAGATTATTGAAAAAACTGGAACGGGAAGGAATGATCAAACTTCAACGAAACAATATTAAGGTGCTCAATTTGTAAATTAACCTTTGTAATCAGGGTTACAGTATAATTTAATACCAAAGGCTACTTTTGCCCCTAAATTTTTATTTAAAAAATGGAATTAAACGATATTTTGGGATACATTGGAGCCTTGGTCATAGGTGTTGTGCTTGGCTTGATTGGTGGCGGAGGCTCGATCCTCACCGTCCCGATACTGGTTTATCTGCTCGCAATAAACCCGGTAACTGCAACAGCCTATTCCCTTTTTGTGGTGGGATTTTCATCGCTTGTAGGAGCTGCTAAAAACTTCCAAAAAGGCCGGGTAGATTTCAAAACGGCATTTTATTTTTCGGTTCCGGCATTTATTTCGGTTTTTAGTACCAGAAAGTTTCTGGTGCCGGCAATTCCCGAAGAAATCTTTAGCCTGTCTGACTTTACCCTTACCAGGGATATTGGAATTATGCTCTTTTTTGCAATCCTGATGTTAGCCGCAGCTGCCTCCATGATTTTGGATAAGGAGAAAACATTTAAAGACAAGGGAAATAGTGGAGGCGTCAATTATTCAGCCCTGATCCCTTTAGGATTGGTGACCGGTGTAATAACTGGACTGGTAGGAGCAGGTGGTGGATTTATAATTATCCCCATTCTGGTTTTGCTTGCCAAGCTTCCAATTAAAACCGCGATAGGAACCTCTTTGTTCATTATTGCCGTCAATTCATTAATAGGTTTCTTAGGGGATCTTGGAAATATCCAGATTGATTGGACCTTCCTGCTCATTTTTACCGGGATATCCATCTCGGGCATCATTTTAGGGGTATATCTCAATAAGATCATCGACGGAGGAAAACTTAAAAAAGGCTTTGGATGGTTTGTGTTGCTTATGGGGATATATATTATCTGGAAAGAGATCAGTTCATAGTTATAAGGAACAATGAAAACAAAAATCAAGGATATAATCTATGTGGGCATTCAGTTTATGCTTTTTGCAATTTATCTTCTTGAGGTTAAGAACCTGAGGTATAATTTGCCTGAATTTATTCAATTTATTCTGCTTCCATTTATTGTTGCTGGAATTGCAGTTATATTAATTTCTCTTTTTCAACTGAATAAAAACCTTTCTCCCTTTCCATCTCCGAAAGAGAATTCAGAATTGATCACCACCGGTTTATTCAACAAGATGAGGCACCCAATATATTCCGGGATCCTGCTTTTAGCTTTTTCATTTGCACTTTATCAAAACTCTGGATTTAAAATTCTGATCTCATTTTTTCTGTTGACCTTGTTTTATTTTAAAACCGGTTATGAAGAAAAGCAATTAAGCCTTAAATTTCCTGAATACAAGAATTATAAAATGAATACAGGCAGGTTTTTTCCGAAAATAAAATTTCAAACAAAATGAAAGATATAAAAACACATTGGGAAACTATTTATAAAACCAAAAATATCACTGATTTCTGCTGGTATCAGTCCAAACCCATTACTTCTTTAAAATTTATATCCGAATTAGATTTGAAAAAGGATGCAAAAATCATTGATATAGGTGCCGGTGAGAGTTATTTGGCGGATCATCTTTTAGCAGATGGCTTTTCCGATCTTACGATCCTGGATATTTCCGAAGAAGCGCTGGATCATGCGAGATTGAGGTTAGGAAAAAAGGCTGAAGACCTGAAATGGATCAATGCCGATATTTCAAATTTCATTCCGGAAGAAAAATACGACCTGTGGCACGATCGTGCCACATTTCATTTTTTAACCGAAGAAACCCAGATTCAAAATTATTTGAAAAACCTTGAAAATTCGTTAAATCCAGGCGGATTTGTAATTATTGGGACTTTCTCTGAAAAAGGTTCCAAAAAATGCAGCGGCCTGGAAATCAAACAATATTCCATTGCCGAAATGAGTGATTTGCTGGCTGAGAACTTTAAAAAACTTCACTGTGAAAATATAGATCATATAACGTCTTCCGGGGCAGTTCAGAATTTTACTTTTTGCAGTTTTCAGAAGAAAAGTTAATTCCAGATATCAAAACCTCACAAGTTTCAAAAACCTGTGAGGTTCATTTTTCATTTTAATCATTGCAGTTATAGAAAAGTATGATCCAAAAAAATTAAAAATACCTACTAAATTTTTTTGATGTTAAAACCGGTATATATTAACTATATTTAAATGAAATACAAGGTTTTTAAACTGCTATTGATTTGTGTTTTGTGTATTCTGATTATAACCGCAATCGTTTTACTTATTCAATATATAACCACTTAAAATTTTGATCATGAAAAAAAACATGGGTAACACAGACAAAATTATCAGGCTTATAATAGTTATAGGAATTGCAATACTCTATTTTACGGGAGTTATCACCGGAACCATTGGGATTGTACTTTTGATATTGGCGGGAGTATTTTTACTCACAAGCCTGGTGGGTTTTTGCCCACTATATACTTTGTTTGGGATGAACACCTGCCCCAGGAAAGAAGCCAAGTAAAATATTCTTTAACTATTTGATTTGCAGCATTGAAATGAAAGATTTTTGGAACGAAAGGTACAGTGTAACTGAATTTGTTTATGGGAAAAACCCCAATGCGTATTTAAAGGAAAAATTGACCAAATTTAAACCCGGTACAATTTTATTTCCGGCGGAAGGTGAAGGCAGGAATGCGGTTTTTGCCGCAGCTTTAGGCTGGAAAGTTTCGGCCTTTGACACGAGTACTGAAGGCAGGAAAAAGGCACTCAGTTTGGCAAAAGAGCAAAATATTGAAATAGAGTACCATACAGAGGAACTTAATGAAATAGGGTATAAGACGGCTCAGTTTGATGCCATTGCTTTGATTTTTACTCATTTTCCTCCGGAAATACGAAAGGAATATTTTCAACACTTCAATACGTATCTCAAAAAAGATGGGATCATTATTTTTGAAGGTTTCAGTAAAAAACATATTGAATACCAGAAGATTAACCCTGATGTAGGTGGGCCAAAGAATATGGAAATGCTTTTTTCAGTGCAGGAGTTAAAAGATGATTTTGCCAATTTCGATTTTATGGAGTTTTGTGAAACCGAGGTAGAGCTTGATGAAGGACTTTTTCATAAAGGGAAAGGATCGGTTATTCATTTTGTTGCCAAAAAGAAGGGATCAACTGATTGAGATCTTAAAGATATTTCAGGAATAATCCCAACCCGGGATTAATAATATTTTGATTTGTAACCTAAGTTACAAATAATGCCAAACCAAGCTTATATATTTGCCACTTTCAAAATTAGAAAACAAAATAGTATTCCATTTTTTTTATTAATTAGAATCCGTACCATGAAAATCCTTAATCATTTTATTTTAATAGCAGTTGTCCTAATTTCTATTTCCTGTAAATCTGATGCTTCCAAATCTGGAGAATCGGACACAACAACGAAAAATTTGGTTACGCCCTCACAAAATAGCGTGAAAAACATTTCGGCAGAGGAAGCAAAAACATTGATGCTGGAAAATCCGAAAATTGAAATCCTGGACGTAAGAACTCCCGCAGAATATGTAACAGGGCATTTAAAGAAATCCGCAAACGTGGATTTTCTCGGTTCAGAATTCCTCAAAAATATTAAAAATCTGGATCCAAATAAAACTTATCTGGTTTATTGCGCAGTGGGAGGTAGGAGTAGTCAAGCAGCACAGTTAATGCAAAAACAGGGTTTTAATAGTGTGTATAACTCGAAAGAAGGCTTCTCAGCACTCAAGAAAGTTGGTATTGAGGTGGAATAATGCGTTTTTCAGAAAAATTACAATATGGTTAAGATCGGGTAATATTTACATCTAATCGTTAACCAACTTATAATTTGAGTTACCCGGAATGCTCATATAGAAACATAAAAAAACCTGCAAAGTTTTTAACTTTGCAGGTTTTTCATTCAGTAAATTATTGATATGCGCACCTTTATAACAAATGAAATATCTTTGATTTGTCACCGATGATTTTCATTATTGATCTTTAAAGTTCAATGCTTAAATATCCTTTTTTCTGAAGTTGAAAATTGTGTAGGATCCCATTACCCACAACTTCCAATTTCTGAGAAATGTCTTTTTGATCAACCCCGAATTTTTTCATTGATAATCCGCAGATCACGATTTTTACATTCGCTTTTTCTGCTTTATCTATAAATTTCTGCATCATTTCCTTATCGGTTAGATCGGTCACGGTTTTTCCGCAAATTATGACCTGAAAATCCCCGAATTTTTCCCCGTCTTCTTCCGCTAAAGCTTCAGCAGTTAAAATAATTGGATTTAATTGTGGGATTTTTCTTGTGAGCACCACATAATTGTTTTTTTCGTGGTAGATCGAATTTTGGGCTTCTGCAGAAAATATTGAAAGTGCGAAAACCAGTACAATTGTGCTTAAAAATAAATTTTTCATGAGTTATGTTTTTTGAGTTTTATTAAAATCGTTGAGTATAAAAAATAAGAGTCCGCCAAAAATTGCGATATTCTTAAAAAGGGGCCCAAGGCTGGTCATTTGGCCAACCTGAACCGTAATGGTAATAGGTATTAAACATGCTGCAAGTGCAATTGCGGCCCATTTGGTTTTAAATCCTGCCATCAGGCTTAAACCGGAAAGGAGCATTGCGATTCCTGAAACAATGATCATTAATGTAGGATCACCAAATAAATAGGCAATTCCTTTAAATCTTGCCTGGTCAAGTTTTTGGAGTGTTTTTTCAATATTGAATAAATGGCTTAAACTCGCTACCAAAAAAATTCCGCTTAACATCACCCTAAATATTTCTATGGAGTTTTGATTTACTGAAACCTTCGTCATTTTTATATGTGTAAATAGTTGTTGAATACAGCCGCAATGAGAACCGCCAGACGAGTTTTTATGGAGTTTTTCCTAAAAAAAATCAATGGAAGTATAGGGTTCAAATAAGTAAACCGGCTGATAGAATGTTGTTGAAAAGTATGGGATCAGGCTTTTGGCGGAGGGTAAAATTTATCCCGGTAGGCACTAATTATCGATTGAGTTTGATAATTGTGTTTTTGATAATTGGCTTCAGCAATTGCAATTGGATAATTGTCAATTTCAAATTGAAAAGGAGAAGCGCAAATTACATTAATCGTAATGTTGTTGACCAAAGAAGCTTCGTTAAAGCTTTGTCCTTCCTTATGTATGTTTAACCGGTGTTTTTTGCAAAGCGGATTGACAAAGGTGATTTCATTAGAATCGAAGATAACCCCAAGGAGTTTGGAATCCATAGTGATGAATTTTCCTAGGAAAACTGCAACAAAAAAAATGGCTATGTAAGATTTTAACTGCATTGAGAATGCGAATATAAGATCTTGCTTTTGAAAGTTATGTGACTATTGTTACAGAGACGCACAAAAAAAATAAGACAAGAGAATATAGAGCAAAGAATCAAGAGTCAGGAATCAAGAATCAGGATCTGTATCTGTATTTCAAATTTAGATACTTTTCTTTTTTGGTCTTTATTCTATTCTCTATTTTCTTTTTATCTATGAATTTATCCAAATTATTCTAAAACATAACCATGAAAGAATGGGTGTATGATCCTTTAGATCACACACCCATTCAGGTATTTTAGTTGTCGGAAATTGATTGTCTAATTAGAAGGGATCATATTAAAATCTACAGCTAATGTCATTCCTGACATCATCTCCAATGTTCCCATATTACTTTCATTTCCCGTTGAGCTCATCATATAACCGTCATACTCAGCCATAACAGTATATGAACCTTCCGGAATACCTATCAAGGTGTAATGTCCATTGCCATCAGTGTGCGTACTGGTGTAAACATTACCAGACTGCATTAAAGAAATGGTGGCATGTGCCAGATCGCCCTGGTCTCCATGAACGGTTCCTTTTATGGTGCCGGCAGTTTCCATATCTACAAAACGCATCATTGGGGTAAAGGTAAAACCGGACATGGTCATCATCATTCCCGATCCCATCCCTGTATAAGCGGCATCTTCCAAAACAAAGGAATTATTGACATCTATATCCAATAAGTACTGGTGATGACTTCCGTTAGAAATTATCATTGGGTGCTCTAATGTTATGTCTATGCCACCGTCATTATTTTCCATCATACCATTTCCCATCATTCCGCCACCTGCGTACCCATGCTGTGCTACATCATAAGAATAGGAATGTCCATCATTCATGACCATTTCAGTTTGAGAGATATACAAACGCATCATATCGTAATTCCCTTCGGGCAGATCCATATTTGCTATGGTTTCAGTATTGCCATTTACCAATTCCAACAGATTGCTGTGCATTGGATTATTTGTAAGCATAGTAAAGGAATTCCCGTTTGAGCTATTCCTGATATCCATATGGTCAATAGTTACATTTGCCTGGGAAAACTGGTTATAATGCATTGGAGCATCACTTAATTTAACAGTTAAATTTCCGGTAGCCATGTTATTGGTATCGGTTGCATTATCATCTGAACAACTTGCTACAGTTATTAAAATAAATAGTATAAAAATTGTCTTTAGGGTTTTCATTTTTCTTGTTATTATAGGTTTAAATTAATTTAATATTAAAATCATCATCATCCGGTAAAATTGTTTACATATTTATATAAATTTATTAGTTTAAAAATATTAGTTTGAACTTAGATCATAAAATCTGGTCTTGCTATAGTCTGATGTTATAGGAGGCTTATGTTCAGATTGATCCTTAAATAAATAACAATTGAGTTCCTTCCTGATCTGCCCTGTTGTAAAAATCGCCAATTGTTAAAATTCCATCCAGATCTTCGATCAAGTCTTTTTCACTTAGGTGGAACATATCAACAGCCAATTTACAAGCCCATAATTTAACCCCGGAAGCAGATAGGATTTCCAGAAATTCATCAACCGGAGGCATATCCAGTTTTTCCATTTCCTTTTTCATCATTTTGGTCGCGAAACCTTCCATTCCTGGCAAACCTCCAATCATTGTTGGGATATGCATCGCAGGATTTCCTACCGTGGCAACACTCAACTTATTTAATTTTTTGGTTTGTATTGCTTCCAATCCGAAGAAGGTGAAGAATATTTCTGCTTCAATACCTTCCATACGAGCGCCGTTGGCCATTATAAAGGCTGCATACGCATTTTCAAGAGTTGCTTTTGATAACACAAAAAGCATTTTTTTTATTACTGTTTTACCCATGATTTAGATTTTTTAGATATTTTTAAATACAACTTTTTGGTTTTGGTACCCCAGCTATTCTAGTTGATAATTTTAATGGTCCTCCTGGGAAAAGAGCGTAAAACTCTTTAATATCAAGTACTCCACTTTTTTTGATTCCCCTAACAGATAAAGCGTTATCTGCTTTAACTTGTTCCTGGATCCATTTGATTACTTCCCAATGACGATCGGTCATTTCAATTCCTTCCTGTTTTGCTAAGTCAGTTCCAATTTCTTTTGTCCATTGAGAAAAATCAACTAAATATCCATCTTCCGTTAGGTTTACTTTATTTCCTGCTACTACTGCTTCCATTTTGTTTGTTATTAAATTAATAATAGTTATTCTATTTTTTTTCCTTTTTTACTCATATTTCTGCTGACCAATGGGATTGGAATTCCTTTTAAGAGCATGTTCCAATAGATCCATCTAAAAGCCAGTTTTCCCCAGTGGTTAAAGATGCTTTCTCTTAAAAGTTTTAGTGGCCCTATTCCGGGAATAGGGAAAGTGCCTTCTACGGGCTCCTGGGTGTAATTAAAATCGATTAATAAGGCTTTGTTTTTTCCTGTTTCAATAAAGCAATTGGCATGGCCGTCAAATTCTTTTTTTAATGGTTTGCCATCCAAATACAATAGAATGTTATCGGTTAAAGTCTCTGAGGCAAAGTGTGCCACAGAACCCGCTTTGGATGCAGGAACGTTGGTTGCATCCCCAATAACAAATACATTTTTGTGCCCTATGGATTGTAAAGTGTTATGATCTGTAGGGACAAAATTTAAATCGTCTCCCATTCCGGAACGATTAATTAAATCGTCACCCATATTTGTTGGGACAGTGACCAATAAATCGAAATCAACTACTTTTCCGCCATAATCAACAATTTGATTGGTTTCATTATCAACCTTTTCAATGGCGAAATCGGTTACAACACTGATATTTTTCTCACTTAATAAATGACCCAATGCAGCTGTTGCTTTGGGCTTGGTAAATGCACCACCAAGAGGGGTGACATAGGTTAAGTCTACTTTGTCCCGAATTCCTTTTTTTGTGAAATAATCATCAGCCAGGAAAACAAACTCTAAAGGTGCAACCGGGCATTTAATTGGCATTTCAGTAAAATGGACAATCATTTTTCCTCCTTTAAATTCCCTTAGTTTATTTCTCAAAGCTAAAGAACCTTCATAAGTGTAAAAATCGAAAACATTCTTGTGCCAGTTTTTGCCTTTCATTCCTTCAGTTT
>Ga0307487_1001264_pt1 | contig 18090 bp, 24 predicted proteins | sample CBIW12metaG_FD_203665 | JGI IMG/M metagenome (GOLD analysis project Ga0307487, IMG submission 203665) | Sea-ice brine microbial communities from Beaufort Sea near Barrow, Alaska, United States - CBIW 1.2 | ecosystem: Environmental > Aquatic > Marine > Coastal | place: USA: Alaska | collected... | reverse complement strand
CAACAATGATGCCGTGCCGTGCACCGCTGCCGATGTCGCGGGCGTCGAGCGTGGCCATGACCTTGGGCAGGTCGGCGGCGTCCAGGTAGCCGCGAAGCTCGGCCACCAGCTCGGCAGCTCGGTCGACCCTGGGAACGGCCATCAGATACCCACAACTAGGAACCGGCGAAGCAGCGGGTACGCGGCGGCCATCGGGTCGCGGTTCAGGCGGAAGGGCTGGGGGTCGACACCATCGAGACCGACCACGCCGTTTCGGCTGGCCTTTCGGTAGTAGACATCCGCGCCGACTTCCAGCACGGCCATCTCGAGGATGGCGACCGGGACTCCGAATGGGTTGGAGTCCAGGCCCCCGACGAATCCGCCCACCAGGCCGGTGGCGACCGTCTTAGACCAGGCGGCATGCTGCACGTCTTCGCCTAGCGCGTTCACGTACCATCCCAGCTCGGTGGGGGTGGATTCGTCGGCCATGACTACGCGGCGAACTCGATGGCAAGCAGCGCGTCGGGGAACTGCTGCGCGCTGGCCAGGTAGCCGTACACGCTGTAGTTCTGCGTCAGGTTGGTGGCGTTGCCGTCTTCAAGCTGCGTCGGGCTGGCGGTCTCCCAGGTCGTCAGGCCGAGCGGGTTGTAGAACACGGCCGTGTCGGCCGCTGCGCCTGCCAGGAGCTTGAACTTGACATTGGCCAGGGTGCCGTCTAGGGCGGTGACGTCGATTTCACCGGTCTGGTTCATGCCCTGCCCGTAGACCTTCATCAGGCTGTTGCCGCTGGTGTCCTCCAGGCGTACCAGGCGCTTGAATACGTCCTTACTGACGTAGGTTCCGGTGAGGTCATAGCCGCGCGTCTCGAAGGTCTCGGCGGCCTCAATGATGAGGTCGAGCCAGTCGTAGGCCGTGGCGGCCGCTGCGAGCGTAACGCTGTTATTGTCCACGATGGCGGCGGCGATGGCGGCGTCAAAGATCACGCGCACGGCGGCTTCCGTGGCGCGGGCGTACTCCATGAGCATGGCGCGGAAGGTGGTGGTGATGTAGGCGGGGTTGGCGCGGTCGATCACCTGGCGGCTCAGGGTGCTGTATCCGCCGTAGGTGTCGATGTCGGCGGTGGCGCTGGTGAGAGTGATCTTTCCGTTGGCGAGTACGTCGCCCTCGTTGGCCTGCTTGCCCACGGCCAGGGTGTTGGTGGCCAGCTTGGCGTATTCCATTGTCATGCCAGTGCCGGGCAGCGGCTCCCGCGTGAAGGTGTTGATGACCTTTCGTGTCTTTTCCACCAGGCGGATGGCGTCACTGACCCACACGTTGCGGGTGTAGTCGTCGGCGGTCGTGGCGAGCTGGGTGGTCTGGGCGAAGTCCAGGGCCTCCTGCACGCCGCTGGTGTAGGCCTTCACGAAGTCGCCATAGGTCAGGAACTGCTGACCGGTGGGGGCGGCGCTGGCGGTGGTGAACGCCGTGAGGCGGGACTCCATGAGTCGTTCCTGCGAGGCGGTGTGCTCATCGAGCTGGGCGGCGAGGGTTTCGGGATCCATCGTGGTTTCTTCCTTCGGGGTCGGGGCGGGTGTGGTGAGGGTGGCGGGCGGGATGGCGTAGGAGGCGACAACCTGGGCGACCTGGGCGTCTGAGTACGCCGGGATGGCGCACACGCTGACCTCCAGCAGCTCGGCGGCGTACACGTGGTATTCGCCGGTCTCGGTGTCGTAGAGGTACGCGCCGGGCTCGGAGAGTACTTGGATACCGACCGAGAGACCGTCGCGCAGTTTGTTGTCTGGGTGCGCCTCGAATAGGGCGCGGTCGCCGCTCTCGCCGCTGGCGACCTTGAACACGGCTGTTTTGGTGTCGGCCGAGAGGCTGGCCATGTAACCCACCGGGTCGCGGCTGTCGTGGTCTCGAAGCAGCTTCACGCGAGACAGCGGGAGCCGGGGGCGTAGAGCGCCTTCGTGGAGGATCAGCTTTCGGTAATCGTTGGTGGGCACGTCAAACACGGTGATGGTGCCGCTGATCGTGCGCGCCTCGGCGCTGAGTGTCACGTCGGCCGCGTAGGCCATGAAGTGAATCGGGGTGTCGGTCATGCGTTGGCTCCAGTCGGGGTCAGGGCGGGGCGGGTGACGCGGGCGGCGGCGGCGGCGATCTGGGCGGCCGTGCGGGGCGGCATCCCCTCGATGGCGCGGGCCTCGTCTTCGTCGTAGACACCAGCATTGATGGCGAGGGCGTGGCCTTCCATGCGCGTTTTAGTGTCCGTGCGGAGCAGCGCGTCCAGGTTGAATCGGGCTGTTTGACCTCGGGGCAGGTGGCGGGTGATGGCTTCTTCCATCTCCTTGAGCGGCTTCATCAGGCTGAATCGGGCGTAGGCGATCCAGTCCTGCTCGACATTGGAATACGTCTGGGAGTTGCCCTCGACGGCGGCCAGCAGCAGCGAGGCGGGCACGCCCAGGAGGCGGGCGAGCTGGGTGGTGGTGAACTGCTGAGTTTCAAGAAACTGCACGTCGGCAGGCTTGAGCATCAGGGGCGTGTACTTGAGGCCCTGGCCCATGACCCGTAGGCGCTCATTCAGGCGCTTTTGGCCGGGCTCGTCGGGGTCGGTGCCGTCGGCGTTGCGGCCGTACCACACGTGGCGATATTTGGCCGGGTCGCCCGGCGCTAGTACCTGGTCGGTGGTCAGAATGCCATCGGGCTGCTGGCTGTCGCTGAGCCACATCGAGCCGTAGTCGCGGGCGTCGATAGCGCCGCGTAGCTCCATCCGCGCTGACTGGATCGGGCCGAGACCGCGAAGCATTCCGGGCACGCGAAGCATCTTCAAGTGTTCGATGTCGTTACCGGTCAGGGTCTCGCCTCGGTAGCCGTAGGACAGCGCCCCGGTGCGCGGGTGCTCGCTCACGGTGACCTCATGCGGGTTGAGCGGCTGGAGGTCGACCACGACTCCCGGCGTGCGGGCTCCAGGGCCAGCGCGGTGGATGCGCCAGAATGCGTTTCCATCGGTGTAGAGACTGACTATCACGTACTCGAGAAACGCGGAGCGAGACCATCCGGTGTATGGGGTCGCGGCCAGGCCTGGCGTGACTGCGAGGGTGACCCCGGCGCGCTCTACTCGAATGGAGAGCTGGCAGGCGGCCGTAGCGTGGATCTGGATTCCCCGGTAGACCGTCGACAGGCTCAGGGCCTCGGCTACGCCCACGTGGCCGTAACGGTTGGCCTGGCGGGGGTCGTGGGGGGTGCTGGCTGTCGCGGCGGCGCTGGTGGCGAGCGTGACCGTGGCGGGGTAGGCCAGGCCGAACCACTCTAGGACTTTCCGGCTGGCTGACATGAGTGCAACCTTGCAGCCTCCCAGCGGCCCGAACCTAACCGATAGGCCTGTTAGGGCCGTGGCGGGCCGCTGGTGGCCGCTGGGGGCCGGTCTAGCCGAGTTGCATGCCCGTGATTTCGGGGAGGTGGTCGACACCATAGGCGGCGAGCGTCCAGGCCTCCAGGGCGCTGATCGAGCCAACCGAGACGCGGCGACCAAAGAGCCAGGTGCCGTCTCCCGTGAAGCGTTTGGAGGCCAGCTCGGTGGCGGCGGTGAACGCGGGGTGTGGCTTGTAGATGTGCGTGGCCCCGGTGGGGTTGCTCAGGCCGCTGACTGTGTTCTGGGTGGCCGCGATCACGTCGCCCGAATTCAGGGGCAACAGGTTGAGTTTTGCGCGCTCGGCGGCATCGAACAGGGCGGCGCTCGGGCCGTACTTATCGATGGCGAACCAGGCATCTGGGTAGAGGCCCTGGAGCTGTTCGAGCTTGTCGAGCGCCCACCAGGTGCCGGGCTGGTGCCCACCGGTCACGATGGCCGACAGGCTGGCCTGCCCGGAGCTGCCATATTTGCGAGAGGCCACAATGGTGGTGTCGACACCATCCACGCCCGTGGCGACCCCGAAGCACACGCGGCCGGGGGCGGCGGGGGTGTCATTCCAGGCGGCGGCCTCGAAGTCGGCTTTAGGTATCACACGCTCGGTTGCGCCGGTGCGGCGGTTGCCGAATGCGCGGGCGAACTCTCCCGGCGAGTCTCGGAACTCTTCACGGAAGCGCACCAGGTCGGCAAAGTCAAACAGGTGCCCCGCGCCGGGGTGGGTGGCGAAGATGAGGGCGAGGTCGTCGGGGTCGTCGTCGGGGCCGATTCCCCAGTCTAAGAACGCGGTTCGTTCGCCGGGCGTGCTGGAGCGGGCCTCGGCCAGCATGGCATTCAGCGCGGTACTCTCTACGGTGCCCTCGGTCGACCAGTACCAGGTCTGTGGGCGCTGCCCGGTCTTCATGCGCCGGGTGGTCATGGTGGGCTGGATGGCCTGTTTCAGAATGGCCAGCGTGACGGTGGTGAAGAACCACAGTTCATCCACGTCCACCTTGTCGCCCTGCTTGCCGTGGAGCGCGTCGGCAGTCGGCGGGAACGGGCGGAATTTGGAGCCGTTCAGCAGCTCGAGCGCGGCGCTACCGTTGGAGCGGCGCGGCGTTTTGGCCATGCCCTTGAGGGTCGACTCAGACCAGACATCTGCCATCTCTAGGAATTTCTCAGTGGCGTGTGCGCCGCTCTGCGCGGTGTACCAGGCCCGCCGATTCGGAGTCATGAGGGAGTTTTGCAGGCTGGTCGACAGTGCCAGGGTCGTTTTCCCGGCCTGGCGGGGCACGGTCGTCAGGATCGTGGAGTAGTAGAAAAGTCCGGTGTCGGGCTCGACTTCCAGCGCGACATCGGCGGCGTATCGCTGCCAGGGCAGGAACGGGGTTCCCTGCTCGGCGGCGATGGCGGCCGCGTGGCCCCCGTAGGTCGGGCGGCTATAGTTGCGTTTCGTCGTCCCCTGGCGCGGGGTCGGCATGCTCTGGATCGTGCTCAAGTACGGGGCCACGGGCGAAGCCATTGAATAACCGTTCTGTTTCGGGGGTCAGGGAGCTGGAGCCGGTCGCGGCGGCCTCGGTCGGGTCAAGCTGGCTCATCATCGCGAACAGTTGCCCCGCTTCATTGGCAATGGCGCGGCCTTTCACGTTGCCCTTGTCGATACTCACGGCCAGGGCGATGCAGAGCTGTTTTATGGTGCGCCGGGCACCGGTGAGCACACCGGTCGACTCAATCTCGGTGATGGCGGCGCGGGTCTCGGTCTCGGTCGCGCCTTGCCCGTAAATCCCGGCGATTCCCGGCGAATTCGCGGGAATGTCGAGGGTGAAAAGTGGGCTCTCATCAGTCATTTTGGTGGCCGCTTTTTTCTTTTTTTGTGGGGGTAATGGGGAGAGGTGGACGGTGGACACTGGGGCGTCCTGCGCGTCACAACCAGAAAAACGGCGAGGCCTACCACGGATCTGCGCCGCTTGCGACCAGCTCGGCGGCCTCGGTCGGGTCGGTCGGCATCCGGTCGGCCGCATTGTCGGGCTCGCCGTAGATTGCGTACCAGCGGGCGACGTGAGCAAGCATCGAGAGGGGCCGCTCTGCCTTGGTGCGCTGCTCTACGATGGCCCGCCCTGGGTCGCACGTGATGACCTGCCAACCTAAGCGCCTGTAGTCTGCGAGGTCGTCAGGCCTAGGCACTGCGTGGATGACCCATACAGTCACACGCTCACGTAGGCGTGTGGCTGCGTGGATGGCTGCTGCCCTGGTCTTGATGGCCACGTGTCGCACGTGGTCGGGGTAGGTGTGCGTGAGGGCTGGAGGTAGGGGCATCAGTGCCCGTGCTATCGCGTCCATATCCACGGCCACGTCGTTGGCCTTGGCATGCTTGGCGATGTAGGTGGTCTTACCTCCAGCGGGCGGGCCTATCACCACTACCACACTTGCACCGAATCCGTGAATTACCTTGTTCTGGCGCTTGCTGTTGCAGTGCTTGCAGGCCGGGCGATAGTTCTCTAGCACGTCCTCGCCGCCGTGACTGTAGGGCACCAGGTGGTCTTTCGTGGTCGCGATCCTGGTGCAGCCCTTGAGGCGTAGATGACACTCTGCGCCATAAGTCGACAGCACCAGGCGGGTCATGGCGACCCCGGCGCGCCCGCCACGGTCACCCATTCGAGGCCGCCCGGTTGCCGTCGCACCAGCGGTGCACGTCGAGCCAGGCATAGCGCACTGAGCGGCCCAGCTTGATGTATACAGGCCCTTTTCCGGTCTTCCTGAGCTTGGATAGCCGTTCCTCGGTGACCTGGAGCCAGGCGGCGACCTCCAGGGGCGTGGCGAGGGGTCTGGAGGGCGTGGGGGCGCTCACTGGGTGCGCTCCCGGTTGCGGGCTTCCCGTGCCGTCTGCGACCGGACAGTGGCGGCGTAGGTAAGCATCAGGGCACACGCGGAGATGAGGGCGAAGGCTACGGGGATGGATTCGGCGGCGTTGGTCATGAGCGGCGCGCCTGGCTCGCTGCGTGGAGAGCGTCGATGTCTGCGAGGTCGTAACGCTCCAGCATGCCCAGGCCCTCGCGTAGCCAGTCGGCCAGCACGCGCAGAGTGGCGGTGTCGTCGCCCAGGGGCGCGGCGATGGCCGTAAACCGGAGCTGTTGCGCTGCACGCCTGCGCTCGATGGCTGATTCGATGCTGTAGGCGTGTGCGGCTGATTCGTCGTACTTGAGGGCGAGGGTGTGCAGTTCAGACACCAGTTCTGCTTGCTTGGTCACAGTGTTACTCCTGTATTTGGCTGAATGAAAAGTGTGATAAGGACAAAGCCGAGAGCTAACGCGATAGCGGCGTTCATCATCCAGAGGATGAAGGCGACCTGGCCAGGCAGCTCGGCGGCCGCCTGGTGCTGCGCCTGGTACGTCGCCCGGCGCTTCACTTGACTTCTCCAGTCACCAGGTCGACAGACTCGGGGCGGCGCGTCTCGCAGTGCTCACACCAGCCAGAGGCGGCATTGAACTCATGCGGGCGGAGGCCTGTCCGGCCTCGGCACATCTCGGCCCGCTCGGCGGTGCCGCGATTGGTCGGGCGGCTCTGCCGCTCCTTCTCGGGCGCTTGCGCCTGCCTTAGTACTAGAGATGTATTTTCAAGGGGGGTGTAATAAGTTCCCTTAGTTCCTAGGTGAACCGCAGCTGTCACCCCGTTTGTCACCCCGTGGCTATCTGTGGATAACTGTGTCACCCCGTGGAAATCCGTCCACTCATCGAGTGCGTCGGGGTTCGGAGTGAACTCTCCGTCTTCGGGTAGGGGCAGCTCTGGCGAGCCGAACTCACGGGCATAGCCAAAATTCAGATCGTAGACAGTGGGGCGACGGTCGGCCCTGATGTGCGCTACTACGCGCTGGTCGCCCTTGTGGATCAGGTGGGATGCTTCCAGCTCCCTGAGTGCACGCATGACACTGCGGCGGTCTACGCCCAGCTCGGCGGCTACCTCCCAGCTATTGCGGTAGGCCCTGGAGCCATCCTGGGCGGCGACGTTGGCGAGCTTGAGCAGCATGCGCGTGGCCAGCGGCTTGGCGACATCGTAGGCCAGGGCGTCCATCCAGTCGGAGGCCTGCCAGCTCATGAAGCATTCCCGGCGCTGAGTCGCTGTATCTCGTGGCGGTCGAAGCGTCGATGTCCCGCGCCTATGCGGATAAACGATAAGGTGCCATTGTCAGCCAGGCGGGCGAGCGTGCGAACACTCATACCGAGCTGCGCGGCTGCACACCCCGGCGTGATGTAGTCGGTTTTGACCTGTTTAGTCCTTTTAGTCATAGTGGCCATCTTAGGTCAAAAAGGACTATCTATGTCTACCCGAATAGGGGCTGTTGTATATGTCCGTTATGGCGGTATGGTGGCGGAATGACAACCCTACGTAAAGAACAGGCCCAGGCGTCCTTAGACGCTCAGGTCGGGCGACGTGTCCACCACATGATGTGGGACGCGAAGATGACCCAGACCGCCCTAGGTAAGGTGCTGGGCATGGATCAGAGCAGCCTCGCGAAGCGTCTCCGTGGAGACCGCCGATGGGACTTAGACGAGGTGGCGGCCGTAGCCGCTGCGTTCAACACGTCGATGGCCTACCTGGTAGGCGAAACGAGCGATCCGAAGGCACCAGCGGGAGAATTCCCGCCAGGGCCGGACGTGGTGCACCCCCCCGGACTTGAACCGGGAACCCACTGGTTAAGAGCCGTCGCCCCGCTCGGAGCAGCGGCATGAGCGAGATCCGAGTTCCAGAGCACGCGGCCGAACTGGCCATCTGGCGGGCGTTGGCGACCGCTGCGGAGGGCATGACACTCAGGCAGCAGCGTGAGATAGCGCGGGCCGTGCAGGATGAGCTGGAGTCGGCTACCGTCGCCTGGCGGGCCGCGTGAGCGCCATCGAGTGCCAGGAATGCGGCCAGGTGTTCGCGGGTGACCGGACGGCGGCGCGCCGGGCGGGCTGGGAACCGTTCAGCACGGCCACTCAGGCCCAGCTTGACAACGGGCCGATGGTATGCCCGCCGTGTATCAGTGCGATGCTGGGCGTGGTGCTGGCTGGTATGCACCGCTCGGTCGCCGCTGTGCGTAGCACGACAGTCTGAGCGTGAGTGCTGCCCGGCTGCCAGTTAGCCTTGAGACGCTGGATGGCATGTCTCATACCCTTGTACCTCCAGCCGCCTGGCTGCCTGTCCTGTTGGTCTATGTCGCCTGGTTGCGCGCCGCTAACCGGCCAGAGTCAAGCATCTACTTGAACACGTATCATCTGCGCCGTCTCGGGGTCGTCACCGGTCGCGCCCCGTTTGACGTGACCACGGATGACCTGATAGGGCACATTGGGCGGCCGGGCTGGTCAGCGTCGACCAGGCGAAGCGTGCGCACCAGCGTGCGGGGCTTCTACGCCTGGGGGCAGCTCACCGGGCAGACGGTCGGCAATGTCGCCGCCATGCTGCCCACGGTCAGCGTCGGGATCGGCCAGCCCCGCCCCGCTGCGGAGTCAGACGTACAGGTCGGCCTGTCGAACATCGACCGGCGAACCCGCTTGATGGTGCGCCTCGGGGCCACGGTCGGGATGCGGTGCTGTGAGATCGCGGTAGTGCACACTGATGACCTCGTGCGCGACCTGCTCGGCGTTAGCCTGATCGTTCACGGTAAGGGCAGTAAAGACCGCGTGGTGCCGCTGCCCGATGATGTCGCCCGTGCCATCGAGCAGAGCGGGCCGGGCTACATCTTCCCCGGCCGGATCGACGGGCACCTGTCGGCGGGGTATGTGTCGAAGCTGATTAGCTGGGCGCTCCCCACTGGCACCACGGGGCACCAGCTCCGACACCGTTTCGCCTCCCAGGCCTACCTGGTCGAGCGCGACATACGGGCCGTGCAGCAGCTCCTGGGACATGCCAGCGTGGCCACGACCCAGATTTACACCGCCGTACCAGGCGGGGCCATGCGCCGCGCCATGCTCGGCGCGGCCGCCTAGACCGCCACGTGCCGGGCGCTGTTCACCGCCTCGCCCGTGAGCGTGGGAATGGTGGTCGTGGGCGTGCTGGCGGCCAGGTGCGCCACCAGGTCAGCGATCTGCTTGCCCTGCTTGTCGATCTGGTCAGTCAGCGCCGTGGTGGTGCCGTTGGTCTGCTTCTGAATCGTTTCCATGACCGCGCCCTGGGCCGTGAGCTGTTCGCCCTGCTTGCCCAGGCCGTAGAACGTCACGGCCCCGGTCGTGGCCAGGCCTAGCACGGTCACCACGATGGTGATAAACGGGGTGAGCTGGTCGGGTCGCATAATCAGAACGGCGATGCTGCCCACCAGGGCGAGCATGACCAGCACGAAAAACGCGATCGTTACGACTGTTTTATTCATGACTTCCTTCTCAGTGATGGGTTATCGGCCGTGACGGTTCAGCCATGCGGCCGTGAGCTTGAACAGAGCGCGCTCGGTGTTGTCGCCGGGCACACCGTCGACCGGGCCGCCGTAGCCGTAGCCGCGCCCCTGGGTCTGGGCGAGCGTCCAGAACACAGGGCCAGCGGCTCCGTCTTCCTCGGTCGACGTGCGGGCGAGGTCGCCCCGGTTCTCGTTCAGGATGGCCGCCTGGAGCCGGGCGTGCCCGTGGTGGGTGGCCGTGCCGGGCACGCCATCCACCGGGCCGCTGTACCAGCCGCGCACGGCCAGCTCAGACTGAATCATTGACCAGTACACCGGGCCGGGGATTCCATCGCTCTCGGTGGCGGTGTGGAATCGTCCGGCAACGGATGCGGGGCGAGTCTCGGGGCCGCTGTGTGCGTAGATCCATTCGAGGGGGTCTTGCACGTGGCCGCTGATGATTCCGTTCAGATCGTCGCCTACCGTGAAATGCAGGTGTCGGCCGTTCTGGGCGGTGCCGGTCTTGCCGATGAACGCGCCCACGGATCCGCCCAGCGCCACGGGGGTGCCCACCAGGTAGACGCTCTGGCTGTCCAGGTGCGCGTAGCTGGAGAACTTGCCGTCTGGATGCTCCAGGGTCACGATGTTGCCCAGGGCGTTAGACCAGTGCTTCTTGACAATCTTGCCCCGTGCGATCGCGAGGGCGGGCACGCCGCCCGGCGCGGTGTCCTGGCCCCGGTGCGGGTTGGCACGTCCTGCGGTTGCTCCGTACCGGTCGCCCCGGCTGGCGGGGTAGGGCTCTGCGTACTGTGTGTAGGTCAATGTGTCTCCAGTTACTTAGCGGTGAATTGTGGGGTGTGAAAGGGAACTATCTGGGCGAGAGTGTTCGCTATTCGGCGTCGTCTTGCGCCACCTTCTCGGCCAGCGCGGCGACCTCAGCGGGCAAGCCTGCGGCGAACTCGCCCAGCTTGGACAGCGGAACACTGATCTGTCCCAGCTCAGGGCCGGGACTCAGTTCTTCTCCGTCGTCCCAGACGAGCACGGGGGTGAGGATGATGCTTTGGATTCTCAGTCGGCGGGTCATGAGGTCACTTTCAGCCCGAGAGCGATGAGGTTGGCTTTGAGAGCGTTGACCAGGGTGACGGCAGTCGCGAGGTCCGTGGCGTCGGGCGTGGCGGATGGCTGAACGACGGCTGCCGCCCCGAAGAATCCGATTCGCCCCGCCGCGAAGTTGATCAGGCTGGTGTAGGTTGCCGCGTCAGGATTCGAGCCAGCGGGTGCCGACTGAATCGCCAGCGTTGATCCGCTAGCCCGGACTTTGAAGCCGTGCCAAAGGTTGTCCGTACCGGAAGGTGACCAGAACTGCAGCCCGCGATCCGAGTGCAGTTGCGTGTGCTTGCGTGACGCTGCAGGCGTCGAGTCATAGCTGCGCGCGATGATGCTGTCACCGGCATTCTCGATCGGCTTGAACCAAGTCAGTTTCCCGGTGTCAGCGGCGACGTGCCCCGCGCTGGCCCCGTAGCTGTACCAGCGTTGCAGATAGGTTCCCGGCAGGTTCGTGTAGGAGTAGGACTCAAGCAGCGTTGCCGGGGCGAGGTCGCCGTTCACCCCTGCGCCTCGAAGCTCAAGGTGCATCGCCGGGGCGAGGGCCGAGTTTTGCTGGACTGCGAACCCGTAAGCAGTCGGGCTCGTGATGGAGGGTACCTGTTCGATTTTCAGGCCGATGCCTTTGGCCTTGTTCCGGAAGATGAAACCGTTGCCTTCTCCCGCGTCGATCCCGATACCGGCGATCCATGATCCCGAGGTAGTGTCGGCCCCGACGAGCAGGTGATAGAGGTAGCCGCCCGACCCGTTGTGAATGTACTCCCACACGCCGCTACGGGTGTCCCCGGCAGGCTTGACCACGACGGGCGACCCGACCGGGGTGCCCACGTTCCAGTTCAGCGGGTTGTAGGTCGTTCCCGACGTGTGGGTGGACTTGGCGGTGATGATCTCACCGTTCGGGGCGGTGCTGGCAGCGCCCACGGCATAGTCGGTATTCGCCTTCCATTTCCCGGCAAACGTGTTCGTAAGACGGATACTCGGGGCGCTGGTCGGATCGGCCAGGCGGCCGTCTAGGAGGCCGTCCACGCTCGCCTCCACTTCCTGCAATGCGGCGAGATGGTCGGCGGCATCCCGCGCGGCTGTGTCGGCGTTATCGGCAGCGAGGGCGGCGACGCGCGCCGACTCGATGGCCGCGATCACGACGAGGCTAGCGGCCTTGGCACTGTCGGCGGCATCCCCCACGGCGGTGGCGATGGCGGCCGGGGTGTAGGCGTCAGGGAAGCGCCAGGAACCATCTTCCTGTTCTACGAGCTGGGGCACGCGGCCGGTTGCGGTGGTCATGCGGTGGCTCCTATCGGGAGTATCAGAACGTTCGGGTCGTCGGGGTCGAGCATGTACGCGGGGTAGGTCAGAATCAGGAGATCGGCGTTCTCAGGGTCGATGGTCGCGGTCACGGTGCGGGATCGGATCTCATCCAGGGCGGCCTGCCATCCGGCCAGGTTCTCGGTGGTCGGCTCCAGGGTCTTGGGGTCTACGTCGAGTAGGTCGATGAAGTTGGCGTCTCCCACGACCTGCACGAACCTGGTGGCCGCTGCGGCGATCTGCCCGGCCTCCACGATCTTCCAGGCCTGATTGGCGCTGGTCGCGGTCAAGTTGACAGCGGCGCGGCCATCCTGTAGGGGCACTACAAAGTGTTGAGTAGTGCGGATCGTGCCCGTGGTCGTCTCCCGGTGCAGCAGCGAGATTTTGAGGAATCCCGCCGTGGGGGTGTCGCCGGTCGGGCCGGTGTTGGCGTACTGAAAAGTTATCTCGGGCATGAGGCTCCTAGGATCCTGCTGCGTAGGTGATGGAGAGCGCTATCGCGTCGTTCGTTGCCCAGGTAAAGGGGCTGTTGCTCCGAACTGTCTCGATGAGGTTGCTTCCGGCTGCGGTCTGTCGAAGTAGGGCCATTGTGGGTGAGAAAGCGATCACGACCCCCATGAATCGGCCAGCATTTGAACCGCCTGTTTCATCGACGTACTGGCAGACACCCATGGGCATGGAGTAGTCCATGAAGACTGTATTGTCGGCGGCTACCGGGAGGGATATGCGGAGGTCTTGATCGACGACCGTGGTGCTACCGCAGATGATCCTGGCCCGCCAGTGGATGAGGTTGCCAGCGCGGGTGTACCCAGCGCGTACTGTGCCATTTCCCAGAGTTAGCCCTGTAATCACCGGAGTGTATGGAATCCATCGCGGGGTATTGGGCATAACGCCAGCGGCACGTAAAGCGTCCTCAGTCGTTTGTGCCATCTCGGCCAGAGCGGCGGGAAGTGATCGGAGAGCTTCACCGCCGTCCGGTGTTGCAATGCCAAAGTACGGGGTTCGATTGATGCCCATATCAGTCCTTAGTCATAATGTCGAAGTGGCGGAGGATGACCGAAGGGTCTACCTGGTCGAAGGTCGCGGCCACGTCCGTGCCGCGCACGATGTAGTCGAAGGTGCGCGCCACGTTGGTGGTGTCGGGCAGGCGAAACGGTACGGGGGTGAACTCGAACACCCAGCCCGTGCGGGCGGCGTCTGAGTGGTCAGCCTCGGAGGTCGTCCACCGGCCGGTAAATCCCAGAATCGCAACCGTGAGAGGGGCGCGGGCGAGCTGTTCATAGAGGGCACCAGGCATCGCGAAGTATCGAAAGCCGATGACATTCTGAAGGAACGCGGCGAACAGGAGATAGTAACGGTTGGTCTGGGGGGCGATGTCGCGGCGGCGGATGTCGAATCGCATGGTGGGCGGGGCGAGCTGCCCGCTGGATCGGTTGACGATGTCGAGCCATGAGGCCGTGATGCTCTGGGCACCGGCGAGGGTCGCGGGTTTCGCGGCGATGTCGAAGGTATATTCTTCCATCGCGGCGGCGGCATAGTTGCCCGTGGGGCGGATGTGGTCGCCTTTCACGTCGCCGGATTCGTAGGACAGTTTGAGCTGGTCGATGGCGGCGGCGCTGTCGTGAGTGACGGCGATCACGGGGGTAGAGGGCTGGAGCAGCCGCGCCGGGATCACGTCAGCGGTGGGGTGATTGGAGAGCAGCTGGATGGTGTAGGGGTCGCCGGGGAGGACACCGGGGGCGGAGCCGAGACGGTAACCGATGTAGGTGTCACTGCTCAGAGGGGCGGAGGTGCGGAGGGCGATGCTGCGGTCGTATGGCAGGAACGTGACCGCGCCGCCACCCGCGTGCTGCGACATCTGGCGGAGCTGGTCACCGATACTCTTACTGGTCGTATCGGCCTGGAGAACGATGGAGGTGTCGACCCCAGCGGAGGCCTCATAGATGGTGTTGAATTGGCCGGTGGCGGCCAGGGCCAGGCGTAGGCGATCCTGGCGGCGAAAGTACGCCTCCTGGGGGGCGGGCACGGCGGGCATGCTGTCGATAATCGACTCGATACTCAGGGCCGTGAACTCGCCTAGCCAGGCCTCGACGTAGGCCCCGCCGAATGACGAGCCAGATTTGTCAGGGATGCGGATGGAGCGGATCTCTACGTCTGTAACCTGCCCAATGAAGCTGTCCTGTCCGACATAGGCGGGCGCGACCATTCGCACATCTGCGCGGCGGAAGTCTTCACTTCCTAGCCAGGTGCCCCTGCGGTCGATGATCGAGAATGACAGGGTGGCCTGGGCGTTCTGGCTGTAGATGTCGTCGCGGCCCACTGACCAGGTGACGTCTGAGACTCCGAATTGATCGTTCACGGCATAGGTGGCCACGGGCTGCCCGTTCACGTAGAGCAGCGGCCGCCAGGAGTTTAGGGAAGCCATGACTCACCCCGTGCCGCTATGCGCCCCTCGGTGCGGAGCTTCTTAGTGAGTACGTCCACGATGGTGGATGCGGTGCCCTGCTTGTCGATCGCGCCATTCACGGTCAGGCGGATATTCACGGTCGGCGGGGCCTGGGCGATGGTGGGCGTGCGCACGCCCAGGGAGGCGAGCTGGGGGGCCATTGACGTGCTGGCGAAGGCGGTGGAGGCGGTGCGGCTTAGGCTCATCGTGGCGGTCTGGTCGGGCTCGGCGTAGGCCATCCGGCTGTAGCTGGCGGGGGCCTCGGTGGCCATCCGGGCGCTGGCGCTGGTGTTGACTGCTGCGCCCTTGGCTGCGGCTTTGTCCTGGCTGCCGAATAGCTTTCCGAACCAGCCGATAGCACGGGAGATGGCCCCGATAACGTCGTCAATGCCGCTGGTCATGTTGTCCCAGATGCGACCGGCGAGGGCTCCCATATCAGAAAAAGCGTTCTTCACATTGTCGATGATCGGGCCTAGGTTCATGGCCTCGCCTACGCTGGCCAGCCAGTCTAGGATGCCCTGCCACACGCGGGCTCCCACGGCGGCGATTTCATCCCAGTTGCGGATGACCAGCACCACGATGGCGATAACCAGGGCGATGGCCGCGATTATGGCAAGGATGATCCATGTGATAGGGGACGCGAGCCAGGCGGCGTTACTCGCCCACTGCACGGCGGTCTGTACGGCCTGCACGGCGGCGTAGGCCTTCTGGATGCCCGATATCAGGAGGATGGCAGCCGAGAGCAGCCCGATGGCCACCGTCAGGGGCGCGAGGATCGGCGCAAACTCTTTCATCTTTTCCAGAATCGGGGTGATGGTCGGGATAGCCTGGGCGGCCATCTCGGTGAATGCGGTGGTGACTGAGCGTTGCAAGCTCGTGATGGCGCTTTCCGCCTCGGTAGCTCCCAGACCTTCGGCGGCCCCGGCGACCTCGCCCAGCGCGGCCACGGCGCTGGAGGGGTCGAGGGCGTAGAGCGCGCCTCCCAGGTCTTCGGCCTGGGTGCCGAACAGGGCCACGGCGGCGGCGTTCTGGGCCACCGGGTCGGTCATGTTGCGGAGGCCGTCAAGCACCTGGTCGAGCCCGGCCGCTGCGCCCTCGCCGCCTGCTGCCATCTGCGCGGTCATGTCGGCCGCGTTCAGGCCCAGCGCCTCGAATCCAGCGGCGCTGGCCTCGGTCGCGTCGGTGGAGCGGATCTGGAACTCTTTCAGGGCATCCGCTACCAGGTCGGTGCTCCGTGCACCGGCATCCATGCCCTGAGAGATCAGGCCGGTGGCTAGCTCGCCGTCCAGGCCTAGGCGCTCGAATATCGCGGGGTATTCGGTGAAGGTGTCTAGGAGGTCGTCGCCGCTGCGGGTGTTGGCTTGCAGGCCCTTGGTGATGATGTCTAGCGCGGTCTCGGCGTCGGGGGCCATCCCGGTGCGCATGAGCTGGCCCACGGCCGTGGTGGTCGCGCCTAGGTCTTGCTCGAAGGTGTCGGCCACGTTCATGACCTTGCCCGAGATGTCTTCCAGGGCAGCGGTGGAGGCGTCGCGCATGCCGTCGATGTTGCCTATCACAGAACCGACTGCGGTGTTTACCGTCTCCAGGCTGTCACCGAACCCGGCCGCGTAGAGGTTACCGGAGGCTGCCCCGGCGACCTCGGCGGCGGCCGGGTCAAGTCCCAGGCTGTCGGCTAGTTTCTTGTTGCCTGCGGCCACGTCGACCGCGCCCAGGTAGGCAGAGGTCAGGGCGGCTCCAGCAGCCGCGCCGCCGATGGCAGCCGCCCCGGCCATCTTGTCGAAGCTCTTGGAAAAGTCTTGACCGGCTGACTCCGTTTCCCGCATAGACTTCACGGCGCTGGTGCTGTCACCGATGATCTTAACGCTGAGAATTGCAGTCTTACCGGCCATGTGCTAAGTCCTTTCGTTTTGTTCTTGCAGAATGTGAACGGCGGTGGCTATGTCTGTCCAGTCCTCCCTGGCCCAGGCTGATGGGAGCTGGTTGGTGGCTATGGCGAGCTGTACGATCAGCCGGTGTAGGGAGCCGTCTGGGTGTCTAAACCCAGCCCATCTACCTCCAGCTCATCGACCGGCGCGCTGTCGTCGTCGTCGGCGGTGACCACGTTGGACACCAGGAGGCCGAACTCTGCCCAGCTCCGGGTGCGCTCGGGGTCGGTGCCGATGCGCTGGAGCGCGGCAAATGCTTTGTACTGAGAGGCCTTCATAAGGTTGTCTTTCAGGCCACCCCAACGCGGGTTATTTTTGAGGGCTTCCTCAAATTTCCAGGTGTCGGGCAGGAGGGGCAGCACGGTGGTGGTGGTGCCGTCTGCCCAGTTGATCTGGAGGTGTTCAAGTGCCATGTGCGGAGTCCTTTAGGTGTCTAGAGCGGTTTCGATGTAGTCCTGATAAACGGCGATCCAGCGAGATTCTGAGTGCTGCGCGCCATCGGTCAGGAATGCGTTCTGTTTGATGTGTCGGCGGTGCCATCCCCAGTGAATCGGCATGGCGTAGGGCACCCGTGCGGTGCCTACTCGGATGATTCCGGCTGTCTTGGTGCCGGATGCCCGGATGCTGCGTTTCAGGCGGCCGGTGGGGCCTACAGGGGCGCGGGCGGCTCCGGCCGCTGCGGCGATGTCGGCGGCCTGGCGGTGGGCTGCCTTGAGGTCGTCGAGACTGTCGCCCCCGGCGCGGAGCTGCGAGCGGAAGGCGCGGGCACCCTCGACGCGCACCCCCGCGTCTGACATGGCTAGACCACGACCATCGCGGAAGGTGCGACGTTGCGGGCGGTGAACGTGAAGTCGGCGGTGTTGCGTGCCTTCACGTCGCCGCCGATGACCTGGGCAGCTAGGCGAACCTCGCCAGACCAGATGGTGCCGCCCAGGTTGCTCGGGATGAACTCGAACGGCTCCCAGGTGCCCCTGGCTTCATAGCAGTACAGTTCCAGGCTGTCCTGGTCGTAGTCCTGAAAGATGGTGCCGCCCAGCTCCCAGGTCTCGGTCGCCTCGCCTTCCAGCTCGCCGCCGTCGAGGGTCGGGATATTGTCTTCGTACTCGACGCTGGGCGTCAGGGTCGTGGCCGTGGTCTGGGCGGCCCATTCTCGGGGCGCGCCGGTTTCCCCGATCTTGAGCGAGCCGGGGCCGAGTCGCGAGGCTTTAGTCATGAGAATTCTCCTAGTTTGATTCAGTGAATGAAATGGTGTAGGCCCAGAGCGGAGGGCCCGCTAGGGGTTCAAACTGGCCAGCCTCGGCGGTTTCCATCGGGAGCCCGGCCGCGTGCAGAGTGTCCACGATGGTGTCGATCAGCGCCCAGGCGGCTAGGTAGTTGTCTGGTGGCCCGGCGATAACGTGCACGTCCCATTCCGCTAGAACCTGGTTCCAGGTCGGGAACTTGAGCCGGGGCGGCGAGACAACAATGATGCCGTGCCGTGCACCGCTGCCGATGTCGCGAGCGTCGAGCGTGGCCATGACCTTGGGCAGGTCGGCGGCGTCCAGGTAGCCGCGAAGCTCGGCCACCAGCTCGGCAGCTCGGTCGACCCTGGGAACGGCCATCAGATACCCACAACTAGGAACCGGCG
>Ga0307487_1001263_pt1 | contig 18091 bp, 16 predicted proteins | sample CBIW12metaG_FD_203665 | JGI IMG/M metagenome (GOLD analysis project Ga0307487, IMG submission 203665) | Sea-ice brine microbial communities from Beaufort Sea near Barrow, Alaska, United States - CBIW 1.2 | ecosystem: Environmental > Aquatic > Marine > Coastal | place: USA: Alaska | collected... | reverse complement strand
ATCCCCTCGAAGATGATGTCGTGGAACGGGACGATCGCGGCCCAGTAGAGCCTGCCGCCGAGGCCGCGGGGGAAGAAGATCGCGCGTTGTCGGTACCGTGAACCACCGTCGGCGGCCGGAGTGACCGTCATTTCGAGCCACGCTCGGCCGGGAACGCGCATCTCGGCGCGCAGCCGGAGAAAGCTGCCGTGGTCAATCTGCTCGACGCGCCAGAAGTCCAACACGTCGCCGCTGTGCAGGTGGTCGGGGTTGCGGCGGCCACGTCGGAGACCGACACCACCGACGACCTTGTCCATGAGGCCTCGAATCGCCCAGGCGAGGGGGAAGGAATACCAGCCGTTCTCCCCGCCGATGCTCTCGATCACGCGCCACAGATCGTCGGGCGCTGCGGGGGTGCTCTTCTCCCTCAGGTCCGTGTACACGACGTGGCCGGCCCAGTCGGGGTCGCTGGGCAGCGGGTTGCTGGCCGCGCCCTCGATGGAGGAGTTGCGCCAGCTCGTCTCGACGTCGCCGTCGCGCATCCGCCCGAGGGCGAGGCGGACGGCACGGCGGTAGCCGGTCAGACCGCCGGGCGGAGCCGGAATGTACTCGTCGATGTCGCGTTCGTGCACGATGCAGTCGTATTGCAGCGACGCGATGATGGGGATGGCAAGATTTCGCGGAATGGGAGTGACGAGGTTGACCCACTGCGATGCCAGCCAGGGGGTGAGCACCGGCAGCGCGGCGATGGCGCGTTGCTTGAGGCCTGCCTCGATGGCGTAGCCGTTCATCATCTGCCCGTAACGCAGCACGTCGGGGCCGCCGATGTCGAAGGTGCGGTTCACGTCTGCGGGCAGGTCCGCGCAGGCCTGCAGGTAGTACAGCACGTCGCGCACGGCGATGGGCTGGATCTTGTTGCGCACCCACCGCGGCGCGGGCATGTACGGCAAGACGTCGGTCAGGTGGCGGACCATCTCGAAGGAGGTCGACCCTGACCCTATCACCACCCCGGCCTGCAGCGCCGCCGTGGGCACGCCGGATTGCAGCAGGATACGCCCGACCTCCATGCGGGAACGCAGGTGCTCCGAGAGTTCGTCGGTATCGGGGTGCAGGCCGCCGAGGTAGACGATACGGGAGACATGCGCGGCGGCGGCCGCCGCGGCGACGTTCCGCGCGGCCACGCGCTCGGTCTCCTCAAAGTCACCGGAGGAGCCCATCGAGTGCACGAGGTAGTAGAGCACGTCCACGCCGGTACACGCCGACTCGAGGGAGGCGGGGTCGCCGAGGTCGCCTTCGCAGATTTCCACCTGGTCAGACCACGGCACGTCGCGCAGTTTCAGCGGGGTGCGCACGAGCACGCGCACGCTGAATCCGGCGTCGAGCAGTCTGGGAACGAGACGTCCGCCGATGTATCCGGTGGCGCCGGTGACAAGTACGCGTCGAGAGGTCATGCGGGGCAGCCTAGCGGCTGCCCCTTGGAATTCGAACGGGTTGATCTACAGGACTGCCTTCGTGTGCCACACCGTTTTGGTTTCGGTGAACGCGACGATGCGAGCGAGGGCCGGCGCCGCGGCATCCGCGCCGGATTCCGGCGGGAGAACGCGCTTGAGCGTGTCGGCCGCGGATATCTGCAGCTCCACCCAGTCGAGGTGTTCCGCGCCGACGAGGTCCAGCGCGTTGACGTCGGCGTGGCTCGCGAGCCAGGGTGCGATCTCGGCCGGTGAACCGGTGAGAATGTTGACGACACCCCCGGGAACGTCGCTCGTGGCGAGAACCTCGCTGAGACTGATCGCCGCGAGCGGGGCCGTTTCGTGTGCGACGACGACCACGGTATTGCCGGCCACGAGGGCGGGGGCCACGGCACTGATCAGTCCCAGCAGCGAGCCGCTGCCCTGCGGCGCGATGATCGCGACAACGCCGGTGGGTTCCGGCACAGAAATGTTGAAAAACGGGCCGGAGACGGCGTTGGCGTTGCCGGCAACCTGAACATACTTGTCGGCCCAGCCGGCGTACCAGACCCAGCGGTCGATGGCTTCGTCGACCTGCGCGGCCGCCGCCTGGGCACTCACGCCCTCCGAGCGCACGATCTCGTCGATGAACTGGATGCGACGCCCCTCGAGGAGCTCCGCGATGCGGTACAGCACCTGCCCGCGGTTGTAGCCCGTGGCTCCGGACCAGCCGGACACCGCCGCGCGGGCGGCGACGACCGCTTCGCGGGCATCCTTGCGGCTGGCCTTCGCGGCGTTGGCGAGGAAATCACCCTTGTTGGACACGACTTCGTACACCCGTCCGGATTCGCTGCGCGGAAATTTTCCGCTGATGTAGAGCTTGTAGGTCTTGGGAATGGTGAGACGGGTCACTTGGTGGCCTTCTTTCCGGCTGCAGGCTTCTTGACGGATGCTGCGGGTTCCGGCGACGCGTTGAGTGCCGCGCGCACGGAGGGACGAACCGAGGGCTTGAGGTACGCGGCAAGACCGTGGCGGCCGCCCTCCCGGCCGAAGCCGGACTCCTTGTAGCCGCCGAACGGACTGGCCGGGTCGAACTGGTTGAAGGTATTGGCCCAGATGACGCCGGCACGCAGTTTGTCGGCGACGGCGAGGATACGGCTCCCCTTGTCGCTCCAGATACCGGCGGAGAGACCGTAGGGCGTGTTGTTCGCCTTGGCGATGGCCTCGGCGGGGGTGCGGAAGGTCAGCACCGACAGCACGGGACCGAACACCTCCTCACGGGCGATCCGGTGACTGGTCGACACGTTGGTGAAGATCGTCGGCGTGAACCAGAAGCCGTCTTCGGGAATGGCACAGTCGGCACTCCACCGTTCGGCTCCTTCCTGGTCGCCGATGTCGGAGAGCTCGGTGATGCGCGCCAGCTGCGCGGCGCTGTTGATGGCGCCGATGTCCGTGTTCTTGTCGAGCGGGTCGCCCAGGCGCAGCGTCGACAGTCGCTGCTTGAGGCGGTCGATGACCTCGTCGTGGATGCTCTCCTGCACCAGCAGGCGGCTTCCCGCGCAGCAGACATGGCCCTGGTTGAAGAACACACCGCGAACGATGCCCTCGATGGCCTGGTCGATGGGCGCGTCGTCGAAGACGATGTTGGCGCCCTTGCCGCCGAGCTCGAGCGTGAGCTTCTTGTCGGTGCCGGCCACCGCGCGAGCGATGGCGCGCCCGACGGCCGTGGACCCGGTGAAGGCCACCTTGTTCACGTCGGGGTGGTTGACAAGCGCCGAACCGGTGTCTCCGGCGCCCGTGATGATGTTGACGACACCGGCGGGCAGGTCCGCCTGCTGCAGAATTTCGGCGAACAGCATGGCCGTCAGCGACGTGGTCTCGGCTGGTTTGAGCACAACCGTGTTTCCGGCGGCGAGGGCGGGCGCGATCTTCCACGCGAGCATCAAAAGCGGGAAGTTCCACGGGATGACCTGGGCGGCCACGCCGAGAGCCGCGGGGTTCGGCCCGACGCCGGCGTGATCGAGCTTGTCGGCCCAGCCCGCGTAATAGAAGAACCAGGCGGCGACGAGGGGCACGTCGACGTCACGGGTCTCTTTGATGGGCTTGCCGTTGTCGAGGCTTTCGGCGACGGCGAGTTCCCTGGCGCGCTCCTGCACCAGGCGAGCGATACGGAACAGGTACTTGCCACGATCGCTGCCGGAGAGGCGCGACCATGTGCGATCGTACGCGCGACGTGCCGCGGCCACGGCCCGGTCGACATCCGCGGCGTCGGCAGAGGAAATCATCGCGATCTGCTTCTCGGTGGCCGGGGAAATGGTCTGGAATGCCTTTCCCCGACCGGGCGTGAAGTCCCCGTCGATGAACAGGCCATACTCGGACTTGAGGTTGAGGATCGCCTGGGACTCCGGGGCGGGGGCGTAGTCAAGAAAATTCATGGGAAGGTCCTTAGTCGATCGTCACGTAGTCGGGGCCCGAGTAGTGCCCGGTGGTCATCTTCTGGCGCTGAAGCAGCACATCATTGAGCAGGCTCGACGCGCCGAAGCGGAACAGGTGCGGCTGGAGCCATTCCTCGCCCACCGTTTCGGCCACGGTTACGAGGTACTTGATGGCGTCCTTGGACGTGCGGATGCCGCCGGCCGGTTTGACACCGATCTTCTCGCCGGTGAGGCGGTACCAGTCACGTACGACCTCGAGCATGGACAGGGTCACCGGCAGGGTCGCCGCCGGGGCGACCTTTCCGGTGGAGGTCTTGATGAAGTCTCCCCCGGCGAGAATCGCGAGCCAGCTCGCGCGGCGCACGTTGTCGTAGGTGTTGAGCTCGCCCGTCTCCAGGATGACCTTGAGGTGGGCGGACGTTCCGTCGCCGCGACGGCAGGCGTCCTTCACCGCCACGATCTCGTCGTAGACCTGACCGAACCGGCCGGAGAGGAACGCGCCACGGTCAATGACCATGTCGATCTCGTCGGCGCCGGCGGACACGGCGTCGGCGACGTCGAGCAGCTTGACCGCAAGGGATGCCCGGCCGCTGGGGAAGGCGGTGGCGACGGCGGCGACGTTCACACCGTCGGAGGTTCCGGCGGCATGGGCGGAGCCGAGGGCGGCCACGGCCGTGCCGACCATGTCGCCGTACACGCAGACGGCGGCGACACGCGGACACCCCGGATCGCTCGGGTCGGGGATGAGGGCTTTGCTCACGAGCGAGCGCACCTTGCCGGGGGTGTCCGCGCCCTCGAGCGTCGTCAGGTCGATGAGGCCGATGATCGTGTCGATCGCCCAGCGCTTCGAGCTGGTTTTGATCGAGCGACTCCCGAGATCGGCGGCGCGCGCCTCCAGGCCCACGGCGTCGATGCCGGGGATGCCGTGCAGGTACCGACGCAGGTTCGCATCGGTGGCTTCCCCGCCGATGAGGGAGTGCGCACGCTGGGCCAGCTGGGCGGGTACCAGGTTAGTGGTCGTCATTGCTTGTCCTTACTCTGAAAGTCTGGTTCGGCACCGGGTGCGGGGTGCCGTTCGGTGTAAGCGTGAGGCTCATTCGTCGGTGCCGAGGAGTGCGTTGGCGGTGTCCTCATCCGTGACGAGCACGGTGCAGAGGCCGCTGTCCACGATCGCCCGGGCAACCCCGTGCTTGGCTTGTCCCGAGATGACGGCGATGGCGTGCGGGGCGCGCCGCAATTGCTCGAGTTGAATACCAACGGTACGCGCATCGAGATCCGGGTCGACGATTCGTCCGGACTTGTCGATGTAGCGGCCCACAATGTCGCCGACCGCGCCCTTGCGCACGAGGTCATCGATCTGGGCGACGGTGAGGTAGCCACTATCGACCAGCGCCGAGTTCTCGTCCGCCTGTCCGGCGCTGTACAAGTATGCGCTGGCGTTGGCGCCCTGCTCCAGCACTGCGGCGACGGTGCGATCGGATTCGATGGCCCGTTTGGTTTCCTGGTGCTCGAAAATGGCCGGGCTCGGGAGCAGCGTGGCCATTCCATTGGCCTTTCGGGCGATCATGACGGCGGTGGCCGCGGCGGTGCCCGCGTGCTGGTTGAGGCTCACTCCCCCGTTGATCTGCACCACATTGACGCCGGGCGCCCAGTCCTGCTTGAGGCTGAGGGATATTTCGTGCAGGGTGCGTCCCCAGCTGATGCCGAGAGTGCGGGGAACGGGTCGCAGTCCGGTGAGGTAGTCGGCCGCGGCCTGCGCGGTGCGCGCCTGGAGTTCCGCGTCGCTGGAGACCCCCGAGGAGGAGACGACGATGACGTCGCTGAGGCCGGTCACCTCGCGCAACTTGCGTTCGATGGGCAGGCGACGCGCTCGCGGGTGCACGATTTCGATGCGGATGAAGCCGTTGGCCTTGGCCTGGGCGAGGAGTCGTCCCACCTTCCACCGTGTGATGCGGAGGATCACCCCGATTTCATCCTGCGTCTGATTTTCCTCGTAGTAGAGCTCGGCGGCCCGAATGGAGAGAAGCTCATCGATGTCGCTCATACGTCCGTGCCTTTCCGCTGTCCTCAGGCCAGCCTAGGTTGCGCCGCGCCCGCAATCAACAGACGTTGCGGAATATGCTCATATGAGCACAGATGTGGGGCGTCGCGCCGCAGCCGGGCACAGCCTAGGCTCTCACCATGGAAAACACTCCCCCGCATCCCGCCCTGGCCCTTGACGTGGGTGGCACGAAGGTTGAAGCAGCTCTCGTCGACAGTCTCGGCGTTCTGATACCCGGAACCAGGCATCGCGCGCCCACCGGCCAGGGAGCCACGAGCGAGGATCTCGCCGCTGCTGTGAGCACCGTGCTCACTCGAACGCTTGCCGACCTGCCCCCAGAATCAGCGCTCCTCGGCGTGGGCATCGGATGCGCGGGGCCCATCAACCTGCAGGGCGGGGCCGTGTCCCCCCTCAATCTGCCGGTCTGGCGCGTTTTCGGCCTGCGCGACCTCGTACAGGCACTCGTTCCCGAGACCACGGTGCGACTGCGCATGGACGGCCTGTGCATCACCCTGGCCGAACACTGGATCGGCGCCGGACGGGGCTTCGACAACGTCATGGGAATGGTCGTTTCGACCGGTGTCGGCGGAGGACTCATCCTCGACGGCAACACCGTGAGCGGCCCCACCGGAAATGCCGGACACGTGGGGCACATCGAGGTTGGAGGCTTCGACGATCCCTGCGTGTGCGGGGGAACCGGATGCCTCGAAGCCATCGCATCCGGACCCAAGACGGTGGCCTGGGCCAGACGTCAGGGGTGGACGGGCGAAACGGGGGAACATCTGTCCGCGGCCTATGCGGCCGGGGACGCAATCGCCATGCGCGCCGTTCAGCGCAGCGGCCGCGCCCTCGGGCAGGCGATCGCCGCCGCAACGACTCTCCTCGACCTGGATGTCGTGGCCATCGGCGGCGGGTTCTCCCACGTGACGCCCGACCTGTTCCGATTCGCGCGCGAGGCGATTGCGCTGCGTACCCAACTGGCCTACGCGACCCGGGTCCAGGTGGTGCCCTCGGCCCTGTCGGGCGACGGGCCCCTGATCGGCGCCGCGGCTCTCATCCACCGCGCGTCGCTGGTGCCGTAAGGGACAGCGGCCTAGCGGGGTCGGTTCAGGTCGTCCTCGAGCATGTGAGGACGGGAGATGACGGCCGCGGCGACCGGCACCACACCGGCCATGGCGAGCAGGAACAGCAGCGGCCAGGTCCAGCCGCCGCTGACCGAGTGCAGCAGCGCGAACAGGAGCGGACCGAGAGCGCCGATCAGATACCCGATGCTCTGCACAAATCCGCTCAGGGCCACCGAGCCGGTATGGGTGCGCGTGCGCAGGTTGATGAGCACGAGGGCCAACGGAAACAGGAGCGGCCCCAGCCCGGCGAACACCACCCACAACCAGGTGAGCGTGTCGGGTGCGAGCAGCAGGCCGAGGTCCCCCACCACGAAGAAGCCCACACCGAGATACACGAGCCGTCCCACGTTCTTCATCCGGGCGGCCAGCACGGGAATCAGGAACGCTCCCGGAATGCCCATCCCGGCGTAGACGGCCAGCAGCACCCCCGCCTGGGCGGCGGTCAGCCCCGCGCTGTCCCGGAGCAGCTGAGGGAGCCACGCGAAGAACGCGTAGGCGTTGAGCGCGGAAATCGCGAAGATGGCCGCGATGGCCCACGCTACCGAGGATCGCCAGATGCGGCCGAGGACAACCGGGTCGGCCTCGTCGAGCACCGGGGTCGGAACCATCCCGATCCGGTGGCGCACCAGCATCGTCGTCCACGGCACCAGGGCCACGAGCGCGAGCACCATCCACATGCCGAGGGATGTCCGCCAACCCGCGGCATCCGCAACCGGCACGGCCACGAGTGCGGGGAAGAGCGTGCTGATCGCCACCACGGTGACGTAGAGCGAAGTGAGGATTCCGACCCGGTCGGGAAAGTACTTCTTGACCAGCGGCGGCAGCAGCACGTTGCCGATTCCGAGGCCCGCAAAGGTGAGGGCACTCCCCAGGAGCAGGCCAACTGCCGAGAGGGAGAGACCACGGGCCAGGTGCCCGAGGAGAATGGCGAGCAGTGCGACAACAAGAATACCTTCAAGCCCGATTCGGCGGGTGAAGACGGGTGCGAAGACGCCGAACACGGCGAAGCACACGGGCGGCAGCATGCCGAGAACGCCCAGCGTGGCTACGCTCAGCGGGATGTCGGCATCGATCTGACTCGCGATCGGCGAGAGCGCGGCGACGGCCGTGCGCAGGTTCGCAGCGACCAGCAGAATCCCTGCGAATGCGAGCGTGCGGCCGTAGAACAGTCCGCGTCTGGCGCTCATACGGCCAGCCGGCGAATCACGCCGCGGCGCGTTCGACACGAATGCGCGTGGGCAGGTCCTTCATTTCCAGCCAACGGTCCACCGGAACGAGCGACGGCATGACGAAGGCCCACATGTCGATCAGCCGATCCTCGATGTCGTCCCGGCCGGTGAGCATGTCGGAGACGACCTGCACACCGGTGAAGGCCGAGACGAGGAACCGCGCCATCGCGCAAATGTCGATGTCCGCCGAGATCTCACCCTCGGCGATGCCGCGGCGCAGGTACTCTTCGCTTGCTTCCATCCAGCCCAGATAGGGACCGGCGACGGGCGTTTCGAAGTTCGCGGCCTCGATGGTGAGGCGCACGCCCGCGCTGACAATCGGGTCTTCGTGCAGCTGGCGCGCCAGCTCAAGGGACATGACGATGAGCGCCCGCAGTCCCGGTACCCCGTCGGCCAGCAGCGAGCGGCCGATGGCAGCGGATGCCTCGTGCTGCGCGTCGATGATGGCGACCGCGAGGGCTTCCTTGGAGTCGAAGTGAAAATAGAGGGCACCCTTCGTTACCCCGGCCGCCGCACTGACCTGCGCGAGGGATGTGCTTCCGTACCCGCGTGCCTCAAACGCCGAGGCGGCCCCTCGGATAATTGCTGCGCGCGTTTCAATCGCTCGTTCCTGCTGTGCCATGCCACTCCTCGATCGTGCCTGCTGCAAGATTAGCTGCCCGAGCCGCGCGCGGCCGAATTACCGGCCCGGCCGGGCACTTCTATGGTTCACCCGTTGGTCGTTCAGCCCCCGGGCGGCGCCTCCGGAGCCGGTCCGGGTGTCTCCGGGGTCGGTGGCGCCGGTTCCGGTTCCGGTTCCGGCACAACCTCCGGAACACCGCTGCTCGTGAAGACGGTGATCGTGCTGCCCTTGAAGGCGGACCTGGCGGGGTCGGAACGAACCACGGTGCCGACCGGCATGTCGGAGGTCGTCGCGCCGCCGTGCGCGAAACCGAATCCGGCGCGTTGCAGGGTGGACCGGGCCTGGGCAAGTTGCATGCCGCGCACATCGGGTACGGCCACCGGCACCCCGTAGATGACGTCGGATGTGGCCTCGGCGAAGGCGTCGCCACCATATTTGGCGTTGGCGACGTCCATGACGTCCGGCCACATGCGATGCCGTGCCTCCGACACCCGCCCGCTGTCGAAGCGAAGGCTGCGCTGGCTGAGTTTGCCGGTGAGGCTCACCACCCCGGCGACCGTGGCGACCTTGCTGCTGGCGCCCGTCATCCACGTGTCGGCGCCGGAGTCGGTGGTACCCGTCTTGGCGATCATCGGGACGCGCGGGGACGTGGCGTAGTACGACGCTCGCGCGGTACCGCTCGTCATGACGCGCTGCATGGCGTACGTCATGCCGGCGGCGACCGAGGGCTCCACCGAGGCAGCACACGTCGACTTCGGAATGGGGCGTTCTGCCCCGTCGGCACCGATGATCTGGTCAATGACGATGGGGCTGCAGGTGACACCGTTGTTAGCGATCCCGGCGAAGGCCACCGCCATCGAGAGGGGCGCGATCTCATTGGTGCCGATGACGGTCGCCGCACTCTGCAAGAGGGGATCGCCGTCAGCACGGTGGATGCCGAACGATTCGGCGCGTTCCTTGATATCGCACAGGTCGAGGCGCTTGGCCATCCCGATGAAACCGGTGTTGTAGGAGTTGATCGTGGATTCCAGTGCGCTGTAATGGGCGCCGGTCTCGCCGAGCGAGTCATTGCGGGGATTCCATCCCTGACTGTTGTAGTTCTGCGGCCCGAGGCAGCGGTCCTGGAAGGTTCCCCAGTTGGCCTTGCGCGCCGAGTCGACCCGCTCGCCGAGGGCGTGGCCGTCGCTGAGCCACTGCGCGAGGGTGAAAACCTTGTAGGTGGATCCCGGCTGGAATCCGCTCGAACCACCCATGCTCTTGTCGGTGTTGTAGTTCAGGCTGGTGTAATTGGCACCGGTCGCCAGAACCGCCGGATCCTGGCTGTAGTCCTTGCTCTGCGTCATGGCGAGCACCCGACCGGTGCCCACCTGCACGCTGGAGATGACACCGCCGATGTCGCCGGCGGCGTAGGTCTTGGGCACATTGAGATTCATGGTCCCCACCGCGGCCGCTTGAACGTCGAGGTCCAGGCTCGTGTAGACGTCGAAACCGCCGAGGCGAAAGTTGGCGGCCCGTGCCTCGGCGTCGGCACCGAACGTGGAATCCGCTTTCAGCACCCGTGTCACGTAGTCACAGAAGAAGGCGTTGTCTCCCGCGGTCTGGCATCCCGTGCTGGGCGGGGTGATCACCGGTTCGATGACGGTGGCGACAGCCGCATCGTATTCTTCCTGGGTGATCTTGTCGTATGTGAGCATTTCGCGCAGGATGTAGTCCCTGCGCTGCTTGTTAGCCGCGTATCCGTTCGCCGCGCCATTGCTTTCACTGGTCGGGCGATCCAGCTGGTACCGCACCGGGTTGTTGACGATGGCGACGAGGCTCGCCGCCTGCGGCAGGGTGAGGTTCAGGGCGCTCGTGTTGAAGTAGTAGTTGGCTGCGGCCTCGATGCCGTAGACCGTTCCCCCGAAACCGGTGATGTTGAGGTAGCCGCGCAGGATATCGTCCTTGGAATACTCCTTCTCCATTCCGATCGCCAGGCGCATCTCTTTGAGCTTGCGGGCGGCGGAAATCTCGGTGGCGCTGGCATAGCACTCCCGGCTGGCTTCCTGCTCGTCCATGGCCTCGCACTTCTGCACCAGGACGTTTTTCACGAATTGCTGCGTGATGGATGACCCACCGCGCGTGCCGCCGCCGGCGAACGTGCTCACGGCACCGCTGATGGTTCCCTGCAGGTCGATGCCCCCGTGGTCCAGGAAGCGCGGGTCCTCGCTCGAAACAACGGCGTTTTTGACGAAGGGGCTGATGGCATCCGACCCAACCTCAACCCGGTTCTGCTCATAGAACGAGGCCAGGAGCACCGGCGTTCCGTCGCTCTGCCTGGCATAGATATTGCTCTTCTGCGACAGCTGATCCAATGCAACGTACCCGGGAAGGTTCTCAAACATGCTGATGGTGTTCGTCGCTGTCATCCCGGACAGCGCGAGGGCCGGCGTCACAGCCACGGTCACAAGCAGGCCGGCGACGGCGCTCATGCAGACGAGGCCGATCAGGCCCCCGACGGCTCCCCCGAACCGTCGTACCCTGCCGGGACCTGAGCCCAAATCCTCGTCCATGCCACTACCCCTTGTACTCGCGCTTCAACCTGCGGCGGATCCCCCTGCCGCCCATCCACTCTACGCAGCCCTTGCGCGCAACGCAGCCGCCGCACCCGATGCCTCCAATTTACCCCCTCACAATGGGGTAACCGGTCGGTCGGACTTTAGGCGTGGGTCTGTGCCGCGAGGACTTCGCGCACCCGCTCGACGTCGTCGCGAATCTGTTCGATCAGCGGTTCGATGCCGGAGTAGGCCACCATGCCGCGAATCCGGCTGACGAAGGACACATCGACGACGTGGTCGTACAGGTCAAGGTCGGTCTCGTCGAGAACGTAGGCCTCGACCTGGCGACGCTCGACACCTTCAAAGGTGGGATTGTTGCCGATCGAGATGGCCGCCGGGTATCGGACACCGGCATCCGTCAGCCACCCCGCGTAGACGCCGTCGGCCGGCGTGAAGCCCTCCGAATCCGGCGCGAGGTTCGCGGTGGGGAACCCGAGTTCCCGGCCGCGGGCGGCGCCGTGCACGACCATGCCGCGCATCGCGGGCACGTGCTCGAGCATCTCGGTCGCGGTCGCCACGTCCCCGTCGCTGAGCAGGTTGCGAATCCACGTGGACGACACCCGGCGGTCCTGACGCGGCTTCACGTCCTCGATCAGGCGCACCTCGAAGCCGTATGTCACGCCGAGTTCGATGAGCAGCTCCACGTCGCCCGCGCCCCTGGCGCCGAAACGAAAGTCGCGACCCACGAGCACGAACCTCGTCCGCAACGCGGAGGCAAGAATCGAGGCGACGAATTCCTCCGGCTCCAATCCGGCGAGCTGCCGGTCGAAACCGAGCACGAGGGTCGCGTCGACGCTGGTCTCCCCGAGCAGGTCCAGCTTCTGCTCGAGGCTGACGAGGGCATCCGGGCAGTGTTCCGGTGACAACAGGGCGAGCGGATGCCGATCGAACGTCACCACGACCGCCGCCAGCTCGTGCTCCGCCGCGAGTGTCTTCAGCCCGGTGATCACGGCGCGATGGCCGGCATGCACGCCATCGAACTTGCCGATGCACACGGCCGAGTCCGGCCAGTCGGCCGGTACGACCGACGTCCCGTAGAAGGTCTTCACGCGCGCATCACCGGCTCCGTCGGTGCGGTCGCGGGATGGCGGGCGAGCCACCACATGCCGAGGAGGGGAAGAACCAGCGGTACGAATCCGTAGCCGCGCCCGAAGACCGACCAGACGGTCTTGTGCTGGAACAGGGCCGGGTCGAGAAGGCTCAGGGTTCCCACCAGTAGCACCCCGAGCAGTTCGAAGCTGATCGTGATCCACGCCACGCGGTACCAGCCGGGGCTGCGCCGCACGAGCGCGATGGTCGCCACGATGTACACCACCGCGGCGACGGCGGAGAGGGAGTACGACAGCGGGGCGTCGGAGAACGTCTCAGCGATCTGAACGAACGACCGGCCCGTGGCCGCGAGTGCCAACAGGCCGTAGACGGCGATCAGAAGTCGGCCGATTCCGGTCACTCGTCGTGTCGGGGCCGTCGATTCGGTCTGTTGTTGTGTCATGGCTTGGTAATTATCGCAGTTTACGAGACGGGTCGGCACCGGTTCACAGTCCCTGCACGGTCCAAATCTGCATCATGCGGTACAGCATGACGGCGACCGCGAGGCAGGCAACGCCGAGGATGACGGTGCTCCACCGGCCGCGTTCCACCAGAGCCCAGAATCCGGCCGCGACGGGGAGCAGGATGGCGCTGACCAGGTAGGTGTAGAACTCCAGCACGCTCCCGGTGGCCGTGTTTCCCAGCAGGGGCGCCACGATGGCGGCGACGAACTGAACGAGCAGCAGTACCTCGACGAGGGCGGTCGCCCCCATGGTGAGGTCCGTTGGTTTGCGACCCGCCAAGCCGAGGATGACGCACAGGAGCCCGGCCGAAATGGCTACGGCCAGCTGCAGCCCGGTGAGCCATTCGATCATGCGTTTTCCCCCGGCAGCGTTGTGCCCGGCGTCGTGGCGGGTGCGGCGGGTGCGTCGGGTGCGGCGGGTGCGTCGGGTGCGGCGGGTGCGTCGGGCGGAAAGTTGAGAATGGACTTGGCCTGGCTGCCGCGCATTTCGACGAGGCCGATGAGCCGGCCGTCCGGCGCGATGGCGGCGAGGGGTCCCCCGCCCTCCGGCGGCATCGTCACGTCGACGCGTTTGCCGTGGCCGAGGTCGATCGCCTGCTGTTCGGTGAGGTCCAGCCGGTCGAGAAGTCGGGTCGCGGCATCCGCCGGGGCGATGAGCGACGCCGCGACGTCGAGTTCCTCGAGCGGGGACGCCGATTCGATCCGGAACGGGCCGATACGGGTGCGGCGCAGCTCGGTCAGGTGCCCGCCGACGGCGAGCGCATCGCCGAGGTCGCGGGCCAGCGCCCGAATGTAGGTTCCGGAACCGCAGTTGACGCGCACCTCGAGGTCGAGGAAACCGTCCACCGCGGTGCTGGAGAGCAGCTCGAAGGAGCTGACCGTGACCGGACGTTCCGTGAGCTGCACGTCTTCGCCGGCGCGCACGCGGGCGTAGGCGCGTTTGCCGTCCACCTTGATGGCGCTCACGGCGCTCGGCCGCTGGCTGATGTCGCCGGTCAGGGCCGTGATACCGGCGGTGACGGCGGCGGGCGTCACCAAAGCCATCGCCTCGGCGGATGCCCGCTCGAGCTCTTCCCCCTCGGCGTCGTCGGTGGTCGTCGATGCGCCCAGGCGGATGGTGGCGAGGTACTCCTTGTCGAGACCGACGACGTAGGTGAGCAGGCGGGTGGAGCTGTTCACGCCGAGGACGAGCAGTCCGGTGGCCATCGGGTCGAGGGTTCCGGCGTGGCCGACCTTGCGGGTGCCGGCGAGGCGGCGGGTGCGGGCGACGGCATCGTGGCTGGTCCAGCCCTGGGCCTTGTCGACGAGCAGCAGGCCGCTGCGAACGGACTCGGGGGGCTTCACGCCGTCACCGGCGACGTCGCGGTGTTGCGCAGCGGGTGTGTGGAAATCAGGTCTGGTGTGGTGGGCAACGTGTCGCGCATGTCGTCAGCGGCCGCCTCGGGGGGCCGGAAACGTGTCCCTCGATGTCTCTGTCACAGGGGAAATAGTACCAGTCACGCCGGGGCACTTCCCTCGCGTCGGCACCGTCCGGCGCCGCCCTAGGCTGAAGTCATGCGAATTGCTGTGATCGGTGCCGGCGCCCTGGGCGGAACGTTTGCGACCCTGCTCGAGGGCGCGGGGCACGACGTCACCGTCACCGCGCGCGGCGGAACCCTCGCCGCGATCCGCCGGGACGGCATCAGGCTCAGCGGCGCCTTCGGTGAGGCGCACGCGCATCCCCTCGCCCTCGAGCGCCTCACCGAAGCGCCCGAGCTCGCGCTCGTCTGCACGAAGGCGCAGGACGCGGCCGCGGCCATCACCGACAACGCCGGGTTCCTGAACGGATGCCCGGTTATCGTCGTGCAGAACGGACTGCTCGGGGTGCGCACCGCGACCGAACTCCTGCCCGATTCGGAGTGCTTCGGCCTGCTCGTGATCGTCGCCGCGAACTACACCGAACCGGGGCACGTGAGCGTGACCACGGCCGCGCCGAGCTACCTCGGCCGGGGAAGCGGGTCGGTCGACGCCGAAACGATGCGCTGGCAGGCGGTGCTCGGTGGGCCACTGCGCACCCGCCCGATCGCGAACTTCGTCGGCGCCCAGTGGACCAAGCTCGTGGTAAACATGCTCAACGCGCTGCCGGCGATCACCGGGCTCAGCGTGCAGGACGTCGTCGACGAACCGCGGCTGCGACGGGTTCTCACGGCGAGCATGCGCGAGACCGTGCGCGTGGGCCGGCGACGCGGCGTGCGGTTCGGCGCGCTGCAGAAGCTCGACGATCGCCGATTGCGCATCTTCTCGGGGCTTCCTTTGTGGGCCGGCCAGGTTCTCCCCCGCGGCATGCGGGCGCGGATGGGCCGGGTGCCCAACCGGGGTTCCACCCTGCAGAGCCTGCTGCGGGGGCAGCCCACCGAGATTGATTTCCTCAACGGAGCCGTCGTGCGCGAGGCGGAACTGGTGGCGGTGGGGGCCCCCGTCAACGCGATGCTCACGGCACTCGTCCACGAGGTGGAGGCGGCCGGCACCAGCCTTCCGGTGGCCGAGGTGCTCGCGCGCTTCGCCGAGCTCGGCCGCTCCTGAGGCCGTCTCCGGGCGTCGCTCGGGCCGGTCACGGCGGGTGAGCCGGGGGTCAGCAGCTGTCGAGGAACAGGCGGCGCGGGGCGTCGGCATCCGTGTTGTCGATCACCGCATCGACGAGGGTGCGCGGGGCGACCTCGGCCAGGTACAGGCTGTCTACCGCGGTTTCCGGTTCGCTCTCCACGAGGATGCTGTACAGCCACAGGTCGTGCAGCTCGGGTCGGTTGGCGAATGCGCCGTCCACGATCAGGATCGCGTCGGGTGACGTGGTGCGCCAGGTCGGTTCGATCCACCGGTCGCGGTCCGGGTCGAAGTGCTCGGTGACGAAACCGGCGCTGCCGTCGAGCCGGAACGGTTCCACCAGCACCCGCCGCAGCGCCGAGTAGTCGAAACCGAAGCGGTAGTGCCGTTCGGGTGTTGGTGGGCCGAACCGGTTTTGTTCCGCCGCCGAGCGCTGAAAAAACCGCAGGGACGCGGTGAAGACGGTGCGCTCGTCGTCTTCGCGCAGCACCTCGGCGAGGTCGTGCGCGAATCCGGTGCGACCGGACTCGTCGGTGCCGTCGACCGATACGACGGTGCGGCCCTTCCCGTAGTTGTGCAGGATCTCGTCCGCGAGGGTTCGCAGGAATTCGATGCGCGGTGTGGAGGGAAGCCTCATGAATCGAGCCTAGATTAGAACGGATGATCGTTACAGCCCCCACCACCGAGTCCGGTTCGCTGAGCCCGATGCTCAATGCGTGGTTTCGTTCCAACGCCAGGGACCTGCCCTGGCGACGCGACGGTTTTCCCCCGTGGGGCGTGTTGGTGAGCGAGTTCATGCTGCAGCAGACGCCCGTGGCGCGGGTCATCCCCCGGCTGACCGAATGGCTCGATCGCTGGCCGACACCCGCGCACCTCGCCGCGGTGCCGCCGAGCGAGGCCGTTCGCGCGTGGGCGTCGCTCGGGTATCCGCGGCGAGCCTTGTGGTTGCACGAGGCGGCCGTGCAGATCACCCAGCGTCACGGTGGCCGGGTACCGGAGGACGTCGACGCCCTGCTCGCTCTCACCGGGGTCGGGGACTACACCGCGCGTGCGGTGGCCGCGTTCGCGTTCGGTCACCGGCATCCGGTCGTCGACACGAACACGCGGCGGGTGCTGGCCCGATCCGTCACCGGCCAGGGGGAACCTGCCCCGCCGAGCCGCGCCCGCGACCTGGAGCTGATGTCGTCGGAGCTTCCGGAAGACCCGGTCGAAGCGGCCGTGTTCAACGCGGCGACGATGGAGCTCGGCGCCGTCGTGTGCACCAGCCGGGCGCCGAAATGTGCGGAATGTCCCGTGCGGGAGTCGTGTGCCTGGCGGGCGCTCGGGTACCCGGCGTATGCGGGTGCCCGCAAGGCCGTGCAGAAGAAGTTCGAGGGCAGTGATCGGCAGGTTCGCGGCCTCATCATGGCGGAGCTGCGTTCCACGCATCGTCCCGTGACGGCGGCGGAGATCACCGGACTGTGGGCGGATGCCGTGCAACGCGACCGGGCCCTTGCAAGCCTCATCGTCGACGGACTCGCCGTTTCGGACCCTGCCGGCGGCTACACCCTCCCCGGCTAGCCCGCACCCCCGGCCCGGCGCATCCGTGCTGGTTGCTAGTTCAGGAGATTGCCGGTGTGAGCGGATACCGGACCAGTGAAACACCGGTGGCCTCCGGTTGCCGGCCCAGGATCTCCTGAACTAGCAACCGGAGGCCACCGGATGTCGACGCAGTCGACGCGGGTCTGTCTACGTGGCGACGGACTCGTCGTCCTGATCCGCGTCCTCGTCGGCGTCGTAGTCACGCGGCTTCACGTACGGGTCGGCCTCGCCGGCATAGGTGGCTGTGCCGGCGTCGCGCTCCGTGATGGAGTCGCGTTCGTGCGCCTCGCGCAGCAGGTCGTCGATCAGCGCGGCGTTCTCGGGGATCCCATCCGCGATGAACTCGATCGACGGGGTCAGCCGCGCGGTGATGTTCTTACCCACCTCGCTGCGCATCATGCCGGTCGCGGCCTTCAGAGCCGCGGCGCTGTCGGTGCGTTCCTCGATCGAACCGTACACGGTGTAAAAGACCGAGGCGTGCTGCAGGTCGCCGGTCACCTTCACGTCGGTGATGGTCACGAAGCCCAGGCGAGGGTCGCGCAGGCCGCGTTCCAGACGTTTGGCGATGATGACCTTGATGCGGTCCGCCATCTTTCTCGCGCGTTCCGGATCTGCCATGACTTTCTCCTTCTATCAAACTGCGGTTGCGGTGGTTCACCGTTGCATTACTTCAGTGTGGCGTTAAACACCAGGGGTCTCCGCCCGATTGCCCGGTGGACAATCGAGCGGAGACCCCTGGACCGTGGAGTTAGACCCGCGGCTTTTCCTTCAATTCGATCGTCTCGATCTCGTCGCCGATCTGGATGTCGTTGAACTTACCCAGTCCGATACCACACTCGAAGTCCGTACGGACCTCGGTGACATCGTCCTTGAAGCGACGCAGCGATTCGATGCCGAGGTTGTCCC
>Ga0307487_1001260_pt1 | contig 18124 bp, 14 predicted proteins | sample CBIW12metaG_FD_203665 | JGI IMG/M metagenome (GOLD analysis project Ga0307487, IMG submission 203665) | Sea-ice brine microbial communities from Beaufort Sea near Barrow, Alaska, United States - CBIW 1.2 | ecosystem: Environmental > Aquatic > Marine > Coastal | place: USA: Alaska | collected... | reverse complement strand
GGTGCCGACGTAGACGAGATCGTGTTCCGGGTCGCGGTGTGCTTCGACGACGAGTATCCCGTCGGCGGAGAGCAGGGCCGCACAGCGGTCGAGTAGGGCATCGGGATCGCCGCCGATGCCGATGTTTCCGTCGACGAGCAGCAGGGTCGCCCAGCTTCCTTCCTGCGGGATGGTGTCGAACACCGAGCCTTCCAGCACTGCGAGTCCGGCCGCGAGCGCGATCCGCACGGCGGTCGGCGAGACGTCCACGCCGAGGGCGTCGAGTCCCTCGTCGATCGCGGCCTGGATCATGCGGCCCGGTCCACAGCCGATGTCGAGCACCGGTCCACCGACGCCGGCGAGCAGGGAGCGGTCGATCGCATCGGCGTCGGCACTCCAACGTCCGGCTTGCATAGTCGATACCTGCGCCGGGGTACCGGGATCGGCGTCGGGGTGATGGCCGTGCAGGTAGAGCACATTGTCGGCACCCTGCAGCGCCTGAGCGTACGGCTCGGAACCGCCGGCACCGAACGTGGTCGGGCAGCGAAAGCGTTCGGCGGTCGCGTGGTCGGCCTGCACCCGCTGGGCCTGCATGCGGTCGGCCTGCGTGTGGTCGGCGGCGCTGCGGACAGAGCTCGGGTGCTCCGCCGTCGAACGGTCGGTGATCGGGCCGACGTGTGTTGTACGTGCGGCCGTCGGATTACGCGTGACCGTCGTGTGCGCAGCCGCCGCATTCGCAGCCGTCGCATTCGTGACCGTCGTATTCGCGGCCGTCGCATTCGCAGCCGTCGTGCGGTCCGCCAGCCGGCTGACGAAATCGGCCGCGACTCGGTCGGCTTCGCCCGGGGCATCGGTGCCCGACCATTCCGCCGGCTGATCTCGTTGGCGCGGTGATGCCAGGGTCATGAGCGCACTCCTGTCCCGGTAAGCGGCCCGGCCGCGGGACTCTCAGCGGCTCGCAGCAGCGCGGTGCCCCTGTCGATGGCAGGCAGCTCTGCGGCACGCCCTTCGACGGCACCATGCTCGACAGCACCGTGCTCGACGGCACCGTGCTCGACGGCACCGTGCTCGACGGCACCGATGTCGACGGCGCCGATGTCGACGGCGCCGAGCTGAGCGGAGGCCCCCACACCCGCGAACGCACGCGCGAAGCGCGTTTCGGGGGCGGCTGAGGCAACGGTCTGGGCATCCGTTATGGTGTCGATGTCGGTGAGTGTCGGTAGCTGGCGCACCGTGAGCCCCGCCTCGTTGAGGCGTTGGAGCTGGTGCGCGCCGGTGTCGGAGCGGCTCATCGGAATGCCGCGAAGCAGCGCGCCGGTCGGGTTTTTCAGGGCGAGCGCCCAGAAGCCGCCATCGTCGGCCGGGCCGAACCAGGCGTCCGTGTCGGGACCCCAGTCGGCGCAGATCGGTGCGAGCAGTTGGGCGCTGATCTGCGGGGTGTCCATGCCGAGCAGCAGGGTCGGCTCGTCGAGGTGGTCGAAGATGGCGGCGAGACGCTCGTCCAGGCCGCCGCTGACCTGCGGCAGAATCTGCCAGCCGGATGATTCCGGCGGCGCCGTGACACCGTCGAACGCCAGGATATGGCGTGTTGCGGGAAGCGACCCGGCGACGGCGAGGGTGTCAGCGAGGCTGGCCGAGGCCAGGTCGGCGGCCTGCTCGAGCGACAGCGGCGGGTGCAGGCGGGTCTTGACCCGGCCGGGCAGGCATTCCTTGGCGATGACGACGATCACGGTCATGAGCAGGCCTCGCTGTGGTTGGTGCGGCCCGCTGAAGCCGCGCTGTCGGCTCGGAGCAGCGCGGACATGTCCGTGATGGCTGCGAGGGTTCCGCGCACGGTACCGGTCACCTTGCTGCGACCGACGCGCGGTGCATAACCGGTGTCTACCTCGCGGATGCGCCAGCCGGCCGCGGCCGCGCCGAGAAACATCTCGAGCGGATACCCGCTGCGGCGGTCCTGCAGGTCGAGGGCGAGCAGGTGGTCGCGGCGGGCCGCCCGCATGGGGCCGAGGTCATGAATGTTCACACCGGTTATTCGGCGCAGTCGCCAGGAAAGATAGGTATTTGCCAAACGGGCATGCGGCGGCCAGGCGCGGCGAACCGTGGGGCGCCTGCGGCCGAGCACGAGATCGGCCGAGTCCTGGCTGATCGGGTCGACCACGAGCGGCAGATCGCGGGGATCCATTGAGGCATCCGCATCGCAGAAGGCGACGATCGGGGCGGTCGCGGCGAGGAGCCCGGCGTGGGCAGCGGCGCCGAAGCCGCGGCGGCTTTCATGAACGACATGCGCGCCGTGGGAGCGGGCAACGTCGGCGGATCCGTCGGTCGACCCGTTATCTACGACAATCGCACGATAGCCGCCGGGAAGGCGTTCGAGAATCCATGGCAAAGCCTGCGCCTCGTTCAGGCAGGGCAACACTACGTCGACCCGAATGTTCGTCATATCCCGACCATAATCTGGAGGTCTGGTGTTCGGGGGCAAAAGAGGTTACGAACCACGGAAGAATGCTGGGGAGGTGGTGTGAATAGCCGGGCTCCGGCGGGCTGGTGGCTCTGCCGGGCGTCCAGAATGGTCTGGGCCGGGCCGCTCCCACGGGGGTACGGCTGGGGCAGGGCGACCCGGGGCATCCGCTCGGCTGCCCCGGCAGAATCGGTCGCGCGCCCCTAGTCTGAGGGGGTGCCCCCCTCCCAATATTTCGCGCCGCCCCGAGCGGATTCCCTCGCCGGCCGCCGCGTGCTCGTCATCGAGGACGACCCGATGGTATCCGAGGTGGTTGGGCAGTACTTGCGCGCTGCCGGCTTCATCGTGGACGAAGCCGTTGACGGGCTGGCCGGTTTGCGCCAGGCGGAGGCACGGCAGCCCGACCTCGTCGTGCTTGACCGCATGCTTCCGCTGCTCGATGGTATCGAGGTGTGTCGGCGCATCCGCGTGAACTGGGGAACGCTGCCGGTGATCATGCTCACGGCGCTCGGCGAGGAAGAACACCGCATCGAGGGGCTTGAGGCCGGCGCCGACGATTATCTGGTGAAGCCGTTTTCACCGCGGGAACTCGTGCTCCGGGTGCAATCGGTGCTGCGACGGAGCGTCGCGGAATCGATTCCGGAGGGTATCCTCGACGTCGGCGAATTCTCCCTCAATCTGGCCGCGCACGAGATTCGGCTGCGCGACCACCCGCTGGTACTCACCGCGCGGGAGTTCGATCTGCTCGCCTATCTGATCTGGTGGCCATCGAAGGTGCTCACCCGTGAGGAACTGCTGCGCTCGGTCTGGGGTTGGGAATTCGGGGACCTGTCCACGGTCACCGTGCACGTGCGGCGGCTGCGGGAGAAAATCGAGGACGACCCGGCGCATCCGCTGCTGCTGAACACCATCTGGGGTGTCGGCTACAGGTTCGATCCGGTTCCGCTCGGAGCCGGCGACGGCACGCGCGCGACGAATGACGCGTCGGGGGCGTGAAATGAGTGCGGAGGTACTCCGACTAGATCCCCTGCACAGTGCTGAACCAGGAGCCAGCGGGCACATCGGGGCGGATCCGGTTCTCGGGGTCCGAGCCGTCTTGCATCGGAGCGACCGGGCGCACGCCGCCGGAGCGCAGATCATCGCGCGGCACGGCATCCGCGTGATGAGGTGCGGTTCTCGATGACCGCGCAAGTATTCGCGACGGTCGCCGGCATCGCGCTCGCCTGCGCGCTCGTGGTGGGCGCGCTCGGGCTGCTCGCATTGCGGCTGCTCTCGCGCGGGTCGCTCGTCACGCAGCTGATCGTCGTCGCCTTCGCAACCATCGCATCGGTCGTCAGCGGAACCGCTGCGGTCGCCTCCCTCATGTATCTGTCGGCGCACGACCTGAACGTGTTTTACGCCGTCGCCGCCGTGGCCGGATTCGTCTCCCTCGTCATGGCCGCGGTGCTGGGCCGTTCGCTGGTTCGGGACAACCAGTATTTTCGGGCCGCGGCGGCGAGCATCGGTCGAGGGGAAGCCGTCATATCTCCGGATCGGCATACGAGTGCGGAGTTTGCCTCACTCGCCGGGGAATTAGCGGCGACGGCGGATCGGCTCACCGAATCCCGCGAGCGGGAGGACCGCGTTGAGACGTCGCGACGGGAAATTGTGGCGTGGATCTCCCACGACCTCCGCACCCCGCTGGCCGGCATTCGAGCCATGGCCGAGGCACTGGAAGATGGCATGGCCCCCGACCCCGACCGGTACTACGTGCAGATTCGTGGGCAGGTCGACCGGCTCAGCAGCATGGTCGATGATCTGTTTGAGCTGTCGAAGATCCACTCCGGCGCACTGCAGCTCACCTTCGAACGGGTCGCACTCTACGACCTGATCAGCGACACGGTCGCGGATCTCGCGCCGGTCGCCGTCGCGAAATCGCTCGACCTCCGCTTCGAGGGGGAACGCGGTCTGACCCTGAGAGCGGATGCCCGCGAGCTCGCCCGCGCGGTCGGCAACCTGGTTATGAACGCCATTCAGCATTCTCCGGCCGGGAGCGCCATCGTCGTCTCGGTCACCCGGCACGATGACGGTCGGGCGGTCATCTCGGTCGTCGATGCGGCTGGCGGAATTCCCGAGCATGACCTCGGCCGGGTGTTCGAGGCCGGGTGGAGGGCAAGCGAGCCGCGCACAGCATCCGTCTGGGGTGCCGGCGGCGGTCACAGCGGCGGCGCCGGCTTGGGACTCGCGATCGTCGAGGGAATCGTGCGGGCTCATGCCGGGCAGGTGACCGTGAGCAATGTGGAGAACGGATGCCGGTTCGAGTTGTTGCTGCCGCAGCATCCGCTCGCTGGCGGTCCCGGCGGTCCCGGCAGCGCCGGCCCCAGCTCCTCCGCTGGCTAATTCAGGCAAACCAGACACGCACCCCCCGCACGGGCCCCGGAAACACCCGGCAACCGGTTTGACCGCACCGGATCTTTTAAATCAGCCCCCACACCAGCGGGAGCGTCGGGGTCAGGGACGCACTGCGGCGCGCAGGGGCGCCGTGGCGAACTCGGACATGCCGTCTTCGAAAGAGATCTGTGCCGACCAGCCGAGCTCCCGTCGCAGGCGCGCGGATGACGCGGTGATGTGCCGCACGTCACCGAGCCGATACTGTCCGGTCACGATCGGCACCGGGCCTCCCGCTGCCGCAGCGAGGGCGGTCGCCATATCGCCGATGGTATGTACGATTCCACTGCCGACGTTGAATGGGCGGAATACTCCGGAATTGGCGTCCGTAGTGGCCGCAGGCACGGAGACGTCGGGCGCAGTGAAGCCCGGCGCCGTGAAAGCTGGCGCCGTGAAGCCGAGCGCGGCGATGTTCGCCGCAGCCACGTCCCGCACGTGTACGAAGTCGCGGCGCTGCCTGCCGTCCTCGTAGACCCGCGGAGCCTCACCGCGCTCGATCGCGGAGCGAAACAGCGAGGCGACTCCCGCATAGGGTGTGTTCTGTGGCATGCCCGGGCCGTAAACGTTGTGATAGCGCAGTGCAGCGACGCGCCCACCGGTCGATCGGGCCCAGGCTGTCGCGAGATATTCCTGACCGAGCTTGCTGCTCGCGTACACGTTGCGCGGGTCGAGCGGATCGGTCTCGCTCACCAGAACGGGCTCGAGCGCCTGCCCGGTCGTCTGGTCGAGCGGGTCGAAGCGTCCGGCGTCCAGATCACTCGCCAGGCGCGGCCCTGGCCGGGTGAATCCGTTCGCACCGCGATAGCTTCCCTCACCGTAAACGACCATGGACGATGCCAGAACCAGACGACGGATGCCCCGCTCGGCCATAGCGGCCAGCAGCACCGCGGTACCGACCTCGTTGCTGTGCACGTAGTCGGGGGCGTCGGAGAAATCGACCCCGAGTCCGACCTTGGCGGCCTGATGACACACCACGTCGATGTCGACGAGGGCACGCGCGACGTCGGCCGGGTCTGTCACGTCCCCGTGAATGAATTCGACGCGCGGATCCAGCCCAACCGGCACCCGGTTCTGATCCCGGATCGTGAACCCCGGTTCGAATTCGGTCTCGGAGAGCTGGCGCGCAGCCGGAGAGTCGTTCCGACCGTGTTCCGGCGCTGGACCGTGCACGTCGGCACGCAGGGAGTCGAGCACGCGCACCGCGTAGCCGTCTGCAAGAGCGGCGTCAACGATCGCGGATCCGATGAAGCCGGCGCCACCGGTCACGAGCACGCGTTGCCCGGTCATGCCCTGGCCCGGCTGGCCTGAGTTGAGTCAATCGAGTCGCTGGCGACGTTGCCGAGAGCGACGCGAGCGAGCCCGTCGACACCTGCGGTCGCCTCGGGGTGCCGAAGGGACCAACCGGTCATCATGCCAGCTCCTCGCCGGAGTCCGAGCGAACAGCACGCGCCAGAACGGCGTCGACCTGGGCCGGATCGATGAGCTCGCGCGGGGTGAAATCGGTCGGCACCGAGCGCAGGATCCCGTCGATGGCGGCGAGTATGCGCGGCTGGGCGTCGCGGAGGCGATGGAAAACGACCGACGCGGTCACGGCATCCGTTTCGCTGGTCGTGCCGTCGCCGCCGCCGTCACCGCCGTCGCCGTCGCCGCCGTCGCCGAGTGTCTGGGTGTCCACACGCGGCGCGAGCCCCGCGTCGGCATCGGTCACGAATGAGAGGTTGACGGTGCCCATATTGAGCTCACCGGCCAGCACGATCTCGGGGTACGCGGTCATGTTGACGATGTGAGCGCCGATCGAACGGAACCAGACCGACTCGGCCCGGGTCGAGAACCGCGGACCTTGAATGACGACGACAGTTCCGGTGGGCGCGAAATCCTCGCCGAGTGCGTCGAGCGCACGGATCGCGTACCCGCGCAACAGCGGGTCGAACGGGTCGGCGGCGGCGAGGTGTTGCACCGACTCCCGATCGTAGAAGGTGTCGGGCCGACCGGAGCTACGGTCGATGAACTGGTCGGTGACCACGAGCAGCCCCGGCGGATACTCCGGCGTGACTCCGCCGACGGCCGAGGAAGAGATGATGGCGCGCACGCCGATCGAGGCGAGCGCCCAGATGTTGGCGCGGTAGTTGATCAGGTGCGGGGCCACGCTGTGCCCGCTGCCGTGCCGCGGCAGAAATGCAACGCGCCGACCGGCACGGAGGCCGATCGTGACCGGAGTGGTGCCGTACGGAGTCTTCACCTGGTGCGTGACGGCATTCGAGGGATCGATGAGCTCGTACAACCCGGAACCTCCGATGACGGCGATATCCGCGCGCGCGAGCGGGTCAACGTGAGGCACGGCAGTCGGGTCAAGCATCACAAGCGGCTCCCAGCGGGTTAACAGTCGAATGTTCAGTGTGCCATCGAATCCTGCGCACTCGCGGAGCATGGCCGCTCAGCCACCCAAAACAGACACCCAAAACAGACACCCGAAAACGGATGCCCGCCGCAACGAGGCAGACTCAGACGCCCTAGTGCGAGTAGATGCGGATCGACGAGGCGAGCGGGCCGGGCGGGCTCACGGCAAACGAGGAGAGCACGCCGTCGCCGGAGTAGTCAACGAGCGCCCAGAGTTGGTCTCCGCCGCTCACAACGTAGCGAGCTCCACTCACCAGCGGCACTGTGGCACTGGCCCCGGCGTCGACCTGTACTTCTACTGCAGTGCCGCCCTCGGGCGTGAGGGTGAGCGAGGCATCCGCTGCCTGGCTGTTGACGAGGTGCAGGGTCGGCGAAGGCCCCCCGGCCACGGCGACGGCAAAGTCGCCCTCAAGGGGCGCCGACGCGGAGAACCAACCGAAGTCTTTGCCCCCGGCGCCCTCGGGGGCGGTGCGGGCGATGGTGCGGGCAGCGGCGATGATCGGCTCGTCGGAACGCACCTGCACCGAGAAACTGCCAACGGCCAACGGCCCCAGCGGTATCTCGGTGGCGATTCCGGGCTCGACGTCCACCTGGGTCGACGTTCCCCCGGATGAACCGTCTGCGCCCGTGACCCCGATCTGCACCGTCGCCGCGACGTCACCGGGCACGAACACCCGAATCGACGGGGTGTCTTCGTCGAAGCCCTCCCCCGTCGTCACAGTTTCAGTGGTGACGGCCGTTGTGACGCGCACTCCGGCGATGGTCTGGTCCATGGCGGGGTTCGCGGTCGTGCCGATGATCTCGACTCCGCCCGGTTCAATGCCTCGAATACTGCTCTGTTCCAGTGACGCAGCCACCTGCCCGCCGCGCGACTGCACGTGCAGAACGGGCGATTTCACGTTCGGGGCGAGGCCGGCCAGCGAGATGATTCGCTGCTCACCCGGCTGTACCAGAATGCCGGTGGCACCGGGAGCATCGATGAGTCCGCTCTCGCCGGAGACCGTCACATCGACGGTCGCGAGCACCGGGGTCGGGTTGCTCAGCAGCAGCAGACTGGTGTGTCCGATATCGGTGGACCCGCCGACAATCCAACTGTCGCTGACCGCCTCGGCGCAGGCGGCCACGGCCAGTCCGCCGATGGTATCTGTAGCTGCAACCTGTGACTGGCTGCCGGCCACGAGCGGCGGTACCGTAGCGCCGTCCTGCACGGGAACGGTCAGCAGCAACGGCGGCTGTCGGCTGTTCGAATCGTCAACCGCGCTGATCTCAGTCACCTGCGTACGAATCTGCGCGAAATCATCAGAATCGATCGCGCCGTACACAGCGGATGCCGCCCCCACACTCGACGCCGACTGCGCCTGCGTCGAATCTTCGGCGATAGTCATGAGCGGTCCCGGGCACACCCGCTGCTGCTCGCTCGGCAGCGGCGCGATCTCGATCGATTGCGGTTCGCGTTCACTGGCCGGCAGCGTCACCAGGGTGGCGGCGCCGAGGGTCACAACGACGACGGCGATGCCGACGAGGCCGAGCACACCGCGACCGGCCCGCCCGACGATACGCGCGAGTTGGCTTCTATCGGGCATTGTCGTCCTCCGCGGTGGTCTGCTCGGCGGCGCCAGCATCGGACGGTTCGAACCCGCCGTCCGATTCCAGCCCGGTGCCGACGCCTGTTTCCCGGTCGATGGCGAGGTCGGCCTCCAGATCGGTGCCGAGCGGCGCCTCCCGTTCCGGATCCAGGTCGGACGCCACGAGCCGACCCTTCGCCCGCCGCACGCGCTTCGGCTTGGACTTCGGCTTGGCGTTGGCCCTGGCCGCCCGGCGAATCGCATCGCGATTGGCCTGGCGCACGGCCTCCCGGCCCGCGCCGATCGGCAGCGACAGCAGCACCGCGCTGCCCACGACGGCGATGGCAATCAGCAGGGTCACCAAACCGAACACTCCGCCGGAACCAGGCGGTACCGGGGGCGAAGCGACAACATCCGTTTTACCGAACTGCCACAGCCGACCAAACTCGGTGTCGCCGACCGGAGCCAACGCGGCGTTGCCGTCGAGGGCGGTTTCGGTACGCAACGCGGTCACAGCAGCGTCCACGTTGTCGCCGCCTGGCTGCAACACAATAAAGCGGATGCCGAACTCGGCCAGATCTGCTCTGGTATCGAGCCCGCTGCGCGAAGCGAGGTTGCCGGCGAGTTCCGCGAGGGCCTTTTCCCGGGCACTGGGTGTCTGGTCGGTGCTCTCCAGGGTGGATTGCTGATTCAGGGTGGCGCCGACACCGCGCTCGACCGAGGCGAGCAAACCGCCGTCAGCTTGCGGAGTGAGCTTCAGCGTTCCGACCCGGGGGGAGATTTGGGCTTCAGCGGCGACGAAGGCCGGCTGGGTTTGCCCGGTTCCCTCCCGCACTGCGGCAGTGCCGAGGTGCAGTGAGGCGACGAGCGGCAGCACGACCACGGCCAGGGCCAGGGCGGCGACCACACCGGGCACCGACGCGAACCGGCGCAGGGAGCGCAGGCCGATCACGAGAGCGCCGACCAGGCCGAGCCAATACAGGCTGAGACCGGCCCCCGACCAGACGCGCACCGGTTCGGCACCGATGGTGGCGAGCACCAGCTGGTTAGCGCCGAGGGCGGTGCCGAATCCGAGCAGGGCCACCAGCCAGGCTCCGCCTGCCAGACGGGCGCCGGGCAGCAGCAGTGCCAGCAGGGCGAGCACGGCCAACGGCGCGAGCAGAACGGGCACGAACAGCGCCGGATCGAGGCCGACGACCCCGAACCGGTCGAGCACACCGGCCCATCCGTCGGTACTGGGCAGTCCCAGCAACAGCTGCAGGGCGCCCGCATGCCCACTCGGCACGGGAAGGCCAGGGTCGGCGACGAGGTCCAGCCAGGTACCGCGCAGCGCCCGGTCGGCGAGGAGCGGAAGCGCCAGCGCCAACGCCGGCAGAGGAATGCCGATGAAACGCATCACCCTCCGACCGGCGAGGGCCACGCTGAGCAGCCAGACCACGAGCAGTGCCGGGGCGAGCGAGGGCGCACACGCCACGACCGCGGCGAACAAGAGGGCCGCCGAGGCGGATGCGGACCAGGTGCGCGCGGCCGCGATCCAGGCGAAGAACAGCCACGGCAACAACAGGTGTACGAGAATTGCGGCCGGGCGACCGTCGGCGAGGGCGATCAGAAACGTCGGGGCGAGCACCCAGAGGGCAGCTGCCAGGGCGCGCAGGCTGCCGCGGTCGGTCAGGCGGGTTGCGGCCATCCACGCGCCGACGGCGGCGAGCGGAAAGGCGAGCGCGTAAACCAGAACGAGTGCAAACGAGGGAGACCAAAATGCGATCGATCCGAGCACGGCGACGACGGCGGCGAACGGGTCGGCCGCGCCGATGAAGCCGAGCCCCAGGTCACGCCAGCCGTAGCCGACGCTCGCCCACAGTTCGGGCAGCGTCGGTGAGAGCGGCAGCAGACCGCCGCCGGTGAGGGTGTCGGCTCCGAGCAGCGGGACCATCATGACGATGCCAACGACCGCCGCAGCGAGCATCGTCCAGGCGCCCCCACCGGAGAAGAATCGCACTTCGGGGCGTTCGCCGTGCATGCCGAACAGGCTGGCCTCCCGCTTGAGCGAGTGACGTCGGCGTACCTCGGCCGACGGAACCCGCAGCGTGGAGATGGCATCCCAGCCGAGCGTGCGAGTCTTCGCGAAGGAGCGGCGGGCGTTGCCGACGCGCATGCCGTTGAAAGCCGCGCCGAACGCCGCCGCGAATTCGCCGACTATCGCGCCGGGTTCCTTCCGCAGCAATTGACCGATCGAGCGGATGAAGGCGAGCGGCAGCAGAGACAGCCAGTGAATAACCAAGGCTCCGGCCGGCGCATAGACCAGACGGCGGTGCAGCTGCGCCGAGCGTTGAGCGCGCACGCGGCGGCGGCGCAGGCGCCCGCGCGACGACTGGTTCGGTCCGGCGACACCGTCACCGGCCGACACGACACGGGCCGCTGGAACCACCGACACGCGATACCCGGCCAGGCGCACGCGCACACAGAAGTCGAGCGAGTCGTCAATGGTCGGCAGGGCCGGGTCGAACCCGCCCAGCTGTTCCCACACGGTGTGCCGCACGAGCATGCCGCCGGCGCTGACAGCGAGCACGTCGCTCAGGCCATCATGCTGGCCCTGGTCCAGTTCGCTTTCGACCAGGGCGACAGTAGCACCGGCCGGCGTCATCGACTCACCGAAGTTGTGGATGTATTCGCCGGCGATCCATTCCATGACCTTCGGCCCGGCCACAGCCACCGAGGGGGCGATCTCGAGCCCGTCGACAAGCGCCTCGAGGGCGGTCGGCTCTGGCGCGCTGTCCTGGGCAAGCAGCCAGAGCATCTCGCGATCGTGCGTGGGTGGCGTCGTCACGCGCACGGCGGCTGCGATTGCCTGCCCGAAATTCAGATCGGCGTCGGCGGCAATGAACTGCGTCGGCCCGGAGTCGGCGAGCATCTTCGCCGTCGCGTCGCTCGATCCGCAGTCCACTGTGATGACGATGTCGGGTTTGCGGGTCTGCAGCGAGAGCGCCTTGAGAGTTCGCTCAAGGTGTTTCGCGCCGTTTCGGGCGACAATGATGGCGGTGACTCGCGGTTGCATAACAGAACCAGCCTAGGTCGGGATCGGACGGAGGCCCTGAAGCGAGAGGGCGCGCCATTAATATGGGCCGGGCATTAGTGAAGCGGATGCCGCAGCATCCGCTTCAGGGAGCCTCACGATCAGCGGATGCCGCAGCATCCGCTGTACATACCCGCCGAACGAAGTCGACCTCTGGAAGAGCTACGCGCGCTTGCGCAGTTTGCGCCGTTCGCGCTCGGAGAGCCCGCCCCAGATCCCGAACCGCTCGTCGTTACTGAGCGCGTAGTCGAGACATTCAGCACGAACCTCGCAACTGGAGCAAATCTTTTTGGCGTCCCGGGTCGAGCCGCCCTTTTCGGGGAAAAATGCCTCGGGGTCGGTCTGCGCGCAGAGCGAGTCCGCCTGCCAGGCCAGAAGGTTCTCGTTGCCGAGATCTTGTCGAACTCCCGGAACACCGAGGGTGACAGGATCAACGAACCAGTCCTCAGGCACTCCGGAACGATAGTCAGGTATAGCCATATCGTCTCCCCACGCTCGCGTACGCACAATTAGTGCCTGACCTAATTACACCGGTGTAATTCGCTAACGTCAAGTCGCGAATGGTAAACCCTCAATACAGGCTGGAGGGTTGCGACGCGCCGAGACGGCAACATCGGGAGTTCTGAGACTGCGAGCCGGTATAACAATGTTGCGAACGTATCACGATGAGCACCGGGGACGGCGTGTCGCTGCTCTCAGTGCGCGGCCGCGCGCGAGGAGTCCCACGCACTCTGCACCATCTGCTCGAGCGAATGACTCATACTCCACCGCAGATCGCGGGCAGCGAGCGCTCCCGAGGCCACAATCCGATCGGGGTCTCCGACGCGGCGCGGGCCGATGTCGGGCGTGAAATCGATGCCGGTGACCCGTCGCACTGTCGCCATGATCTCGCCGACCGAGACGCCTTCGCCGCTGCCGAGGTTGTAGACCGGTTCAATCGGTTCGCCGGCGTCGAGACGACGGGCCGCAGCGACGTGTGAGAGCGCAAGATCGGCCACGTGAATGTAGTCGCGCACGCACGTGCCGTCGGGCGTCGCGTAATCGTCGCCGTTGATGCGCGGAGTGCGGCCTTCGAGCAGTGCGGCGAACACAAGGGGAAAGAGATTGTGCGGGCTGGTGTCGCTCAAGCTGAGGTCGCCGGAGCCGACGACGTTGAAGTAGCGGAGGGAGGTATGACGCAGTCCGGTTGCGATGCCCAGATCGCGCAGCAGCCATTCGCCGATCAGCTTGGATTCGCCATACGGTGACTCCGGACTCTTTGCGGTCACTTCGGTGACGAGGTCGGTGTGCGGGGTGCCATAGACGGCGGCGCTCGACGAGAACACGATGCGATCGATCTCGGCAGTGTTCATGGCGGCGAGCAGTGTGGCCGTGGCCGTGACGTTTTGCTCGTAGGTGTGCAGCGGGCGCTGTACCGACACCCCCGCGTATTTGAAGCCGGCTACGTGCACAACACCGTGCACGTTGTGCTCGTGAAAGGCGTGCACCAACAGGCCGCCGTCGAGCACGCTGCCGCGCACGAACGGCACGCCCACCGGAACGAACGACTCATGACCACTCGACAGGTCGTCGAGCACGACCACGTCGAGCCCTTCGGCCTGGAAAGCGCGCACTACATGCGAGCCGATGTATCCCGCTCCGCCGGTTACCAACCACGTCATGACGCCCCGCTCGTTTCTGTGGCACCCACTGTGCCATCGCTACAGGCTAACGCTAGCGAAATGCCTGCGCCCTGATATTCGTGCGCAGGGCCGGCGGAACCGTTCTACGCGCCGGTCGTCGCGAGAAAGACCTCGCCGGTGCCGGCGAAGGTCAGAGTGCCTTCGTCGGGTGTCACGTACACAGCCTGCCCACGCTTGAGCGGCCGCGACGACGCCGCACCCGCCACGAGAAACCCGCCGGCCGTGCAGATCGCAATGGCCGGCCCGGAGAGAACGATCTGTCTCATCGGAACGGGCGCCGCCGCCGCCACGTCGGCATCCGCTCGAATGTGCACGAGCTCGAAGTCGGGAACGTCCGGGCGATACCGCGCCACACCGGGCGTTTCCACGACCGGCGCGAGGTACGGCGCCTCCGCGGCCGTGAAATCGAGCACCGAGAGCAGCTCCTCGATGTCGATGTGCTTGGGCGTCAGCCCGCCACGCAGCACATTGTCGGACGCGGCCATCAGCTCCACACCGAGTCCCGACAGATACGCGTGGATGTTACCGGCCGGCAGATACAGCACCTCACCGCGTTTGAGCGAAACGCGGTTCAGGAGCAGGGCGAGCACGATTCCCGGATCGCCCGGATACTCGGTGGCCAAGGCGCGCACCGTCGCCAACTCACGCGCATACCCGATGGCGGCACCCCCGTCGGCCAGAAACTCGGCGTATTCGGCGAGCGCCACCACGCGTTCGACCAGCCATTTCACCTCGCCGGAGTCACCGCCGCGCCCGTCGCGCAGCAGCCAGTCGACGGTGTCACGCAGGCCCTGCTCCAGATGATTGTCGAGCGAGTCGATCGCGCCGGTCTGCGGGTTCTCGGTCGCGAGGTCGAGCAGGCGCAGTTCAGCGATGATGCCGCGCACCTCGTTGAGTGGGCGAAATCCGCACAGCGCTTCAAAAGTGTCGCTGAGCGCAAAGATGAGCTCGGGCTTGTGGAAGCGGTCGCGGTAATTGCGGTTGCCGGCGTCGACCGGAATCCCGGCCTCGTTCTCCAGCTCAAAACCGGCACGGGCCTGCTCGCTCGTCGGGTGCGCCTGCAACGACAACGGGCGGCCGGCGGCCAGAATCTTCAAGAGAAAAGGCAGGCGCGGGGCCGCATCGGCACCAGCGGCCGCCGAGCCGGCGACATCCCCACCATCACCAAGCGCCAGCTCCGGTGCCGTCGCAATCCATTCGGCGAGGTCAGATACCCCGCCCACGAGCGACGGGTCCTCGATCAGGGATGACGAACCGGCGTGGGCGCCCAACCACAGCTCGGCCTCCGGCCCACCGGACGGCTCCCGGCCGAGCAGATCGGCGATCGCGTGTGTGGACCCCCAGGCATAATTGCGCGGAATGTTGGTGATGCCCACAAACATGTTCGGCTCCTTCTCACTCTGTTTAGACCAAACTACCAACCGAGTTCGGTCCGCCGGCCAGGGACCCTAGGCTGGCGCCCAATCCGGTCGTGCGTCGGCCGCCCCCATTGCAACGGAGCATTCATGACCTTTGAACTACTCGGCAGCGACTTCTTCGGCTACGAGACCCTGCTCAGCACCCCCGAGCAGGCCGCCATCCTCAAGCTGCGCGCCTACCTCGAGAAGGAGGTGCGGCCCATCATCAACGGATGCTGGGACCGCGCCGAATTCCCCACCCAGGTCATCCAGCCGCTCGGCGAACTCGGCATGTACTCCTTCGCCTGGGACGAGACCCGACCGTTCGAGAATTCGGCTGTGTTCCGCGGGTTCGTGGCGTTGGAACTCGCGCGAGTGGACGCATCCGTGGCCACCTTCGTCGGGGTGCAGAACGGCCTGGCAGCCGGCTCGATCGCCGCAACGGGCTCGGCCGAGCAACGTGCAGAGTGGATTCCCCGCCTCGCCTCTGGCGAAGTTATTGGCGCGTTCGGGCTGACCGAGCCGCTCTCCGGATCCGACAGTGCGCAGGGGCTGCGCACCACTGCCACCCGCAGCGGCGACAACTGGACGCTGAACGGCGCCAAACGGTGGATCGGCAACGCCACCTTCAGCGACATGACCATCATCTGGGCCAAGGACACCGCCGACAACCAGGTGAAGGGCTTCATCGTTCCCACCGACACGATCGGGTACAGCGCGACCAAAATCGAGGGCAAGATCAGCCTCCGCGCGGTGCAGAACGCCGACGTGACCCTGACCAACGTGGTCGTGCCCGAGCGCCTGCGCCTGCAGAACGCCAACTCGTTCAAGGACACCGCCAAGGTGCTGCGGGCAACGCGCGCCGAAGTGTCGTGGGCGGCCGTCGGCAACACCATCGGCGCGTACGACGCGGCCGTGGCCTACGCAAAGGAGCGCGAGCAGTTCGGCAAGCCCATCGGCGCACACCAGCTCGTGCAAGACCTACTGGTCAAAAGCCTCGGCAACATCACCGCGAGCCTCGGTATGGTCGTGCGAGTCTCACAGCTGCAGGACGAGGGGGTGCAGCGTGATGAGCATTCAGCGCTGACCAAGGCGTACACGACGAGCCGCATGCGGGAGAGCGTGGCCTGGTGCCGGGAACTGTTCGGCGGCAACGGCGTGACGCTCGAGTACAACGTGGCCAGGCACTTCGCCGACGCCGAGGCCATCTACTCCTACGAGGGTACCCAGGAGATGAACACCCTCATCGTGGGCCGTTCCATCACCGGCCAGGCCGCCTTCGTCTGATTTGCAGGCGGCCGGCCGTACGTTATGCCGGTAAATTTGGCGACACGCCACGCGGGGCATCCGCTTGGCGCGGCGTGTCGCATACTTACCGGCGTTACGAACCAGAACGGATGCTCGCGCCCCCGAAATCGCGCCGTCGGCGCCCCAAAATCGCCCCGTAGGCTGCGCGCAACCCCACCCCGGGCTACGGTGTCGGAATGAGACCACACGACGCATGCCCGGCAACGAGGTGACCACCAACCCGGGACTCGACGCTATCGTCGTCGGCTCCGGCCCGAACGGCCTCGCCGCCGCAGTGACGCTCGCCCGCGCCGGCCTCACTGTGCGCGTCTACGAACGCGAACCGGTCATCGGTGGCGCAGCGGCCACGACCGAACTCACCCTGCCCGGCTTTCACCACGATGTGGGTTCCGCCGTGCATCCGCTCGCCATCGCCTCCGAATTCTTCCAGCGGTTCGGCCTGGTCGACCGTATCCAGCTGCACGTCCCCGATATCTCCTACGGGCATCCGCTGCCGGGGGGTCGGGCGGGCGTGGCCTGGCACGACCTGGAACGCACCGCCGCCGGTCTCGGCCCGGACGGTCCGGCCTGGCTGCGCTTGCTCGGCCCGCTCGTGCAGAACATCCACGACATCGCCGATCTCACCGGGGATGCGCTGCTGCGCGTGCCGCGGCATCCGCTCACGCTGGCCCGGTTCGGGCTGCGCACGCTCGAGCAGGGCGGCCCGGCCTGGAATTGGCGTTTCGCCGCCGAGACGGCGCCGGCGCTGCTCACCGGCACGTTCGCGCACTCGATCGGGCCACTGCCCAGCCCGGCGACGGCCGGTTCCGGGCTCACCCTCGCCGCGCACGCACATGCCGGGGGCTGGCCGATTCCCGTCGGCGGCAGCGGCGCCATCACGCAGGCTCTCGCCGACGACCTGCTCGCGCACGGCGGCGAGATCGTCACCCAGGCCGAGATCACCACTCTCCAGGAGTTGCCGCCGGCCCGCATCGTGCTGCTCGACGTGACGCCGCACGCCCTCATCGGCCTCGCCGACGGCGCCCTGCCCGCCCGCTATGCCTCCTCGATGGCCCGATTTCGGTACGGCAACGGGGTGGCCAAGGTGGACTTCGCGCTCTCGGAACCGGTGCCGTGGACGGCCGCCGACCTGCGGCGAGCGCCGACCCTGCACGTGGGCGGCACTCGCGCCGATCAGGCTCGCGCCGAAAACTCGGTGGCCCACGGGCGGCATTCCGACTCCCCCTACGTTCTCGCCGCCCAGCCGAGCGTCATCGACCCCACGCGTGCTCCGGCTGGTAAACATGTGCTGTGGGCCTATACGCACGTGCCGGCGGGTTCCACCCGCGACCAGACCGAGCAGATCACCCGGCAGATCGAACGATTCGCCCCCGGGTTTCGCGACACCATTCTCGCCTCGGCCGGGCAGACCGCCGCGCAGATGCACACCAACAATCCCAACCACATCGGCGGCGATATCGCGGCCGGAGCGATCAGTCTCCTGCAGCTCGTGCGCCGCCCCGTGCTGTCCGGCGACCCGTGGCGCACTCCCATCGCCGGCGTCTATCTGTGCTCATCGTCGACCGCGCCCGGCCCCGGCGTGCACGGCATGTGCGGCTACCGCGCCGCCCTGAGCGCTCTCCGTCACGAATACAACATCACCGTGCCGCCCGACCTGTCACCGCCAGCATAAGCATCACGACGAACCGAAGGAGCCCTGATGGCCGTGAACTATCGAGCATTCGCCTGCACCGCCGAGCAGGTTTTCGCGGTACTGGCGAACGGATGGCTCTACCCCACCTGGGTGGTCGGCGCCAGCCGTATGCGTGGCATCGAAGAGCACTGGCCCGCGGTCGGCA
>Ga0307487_1001259_pt1 | contig 18127 bp, 11 predicted proteins | sample CBIW12metaG_FD_203665 | JGI IMG/M metagenome (GOLD analysis project Ga0307487, IMG submission 203665) | Sea-ice brine microbial communities from Beaufort Sea near Barrow, Alaska, United States - CBIW 1.2 | ecosystem: Environmental > Aquatic > Marine > Coastal | place: USA: Alaska | collected... | reverse complement strand
ACTTCTTACAATCTAGCTCCGTCTGGAAGCTTTTAGTGAACTCTATAACTCCTTGACCTTTAAAAATATCCATTCTATGTGTTTTTGAAAGGATAAATGTATGAAATTAAAGCATCACCTCTATTAAACTAATTAATTTAAAAATAAAATCAAATTGGAAAGCAACAAAAAAAAAGCCAATATAAAAGACGATAAACTTTTCTCAAAGTTCCAAAAGACTATTTATTTTATCCTGTAGATCATTAATAAATTCGTCGTGGCTTCCTAAATAACCAGTTTCGCTATACCGTATAACCCCGGACTTATCAATAATCATTTTATAAGGGAGTGTGCTTATACCAAGTCTTTCACTTAATAATTCACTGTTGGATTTAGCCTGATCCAAATACACTGTCACATCAATTCCTTTTTTTTCTAGAAATCGCATAATGAACTCCTCATCCCTACCTTCAAATTCCAGCGTATTCACATAAAGAAATATAACATTTTCATTACTCGCAAAACTATTTTGCACTTCAATCATTGCAGGGAATGATTTAATACATGGCGCACACCATGTTGCCCAAAAATCGATTACCACTACTTTCCCAATAAGGTCCTTATTTTGAATTTGATCTCCATCCAAACCTGTCAATTTAAAATCCGGAAGCCCATACTCATTAATTTCACTACTTTGAGAGTATGAAAAACATATTGTGGATAGATTTATCACAAACAATAAAGCCAAACTTATAATCAGCTTTTCTTGGAGAAACCTGACAAATGAAAGACCTTTCAACTCGCTAAAACCCATATGTTAATTAAGAAAATTGTACTCATCAATAAGGTACGAATATTTAAAACCTTTATTCTCTGAGGCTTTCATGATATTATTTTTAGTCCTTTCTGTAAGTTTTTCACTGCCTTTCAACAATTCTAAAAATTGACTCGTCTGGTTACTGTTCATTTCCACTAAACTTTTGGACACATATTCAAGTGATAAAATAGACACATCATTTGTTTCTTCCAATTTACTCAACAAATATGTTCTTGTATTGACATCATAAAAACCAAACAATCCGCAGACCTGGTCTTGCACTTTGTAATTAAACCATAATTTCTCAGGTATATTTTTCAGGATATATTTCCTTGTAAGTGGCATATCTTCCTTTAGTGACTTCAGCCAATACTGTTTATACTTAATGAAATCATTTTCTTTGAAATTATGAAAAGCAAACAATTTATACCCAGATCTATCTGAATCCAAGAGGTGTGAAATCAATTGTTCGTCAAGCATACTCTCAGTATTCGCTCTTATCATATTTTTGATGCTGCCATTATATGCCAAATGCCAAAGTGTATAGGATGAATAAAGTGCACCTTCTACTACTTCTTCTTTTATTTCCAATAGTGTTGCGCCAGTAGTTCCATCAACCACATCAGAAGCTTTGACCCTTTCTTTGTCTATTAATTGACTCTTTTGCTTAAATTTCAGAATTGAACCGTCATTTTTTAACAATTCATGAAGTCTTCCATAATCGCTTTTTGTGAAAGGTTCGTGATCAAATTTTGTCAAAGGATGCTTTGCTATGGAATCATATCCAACATATTCGCCCACAAGATCCCAGTAAAGTTTTATATACATGATCTCGCAAATCTCATCGTCACATACAGTGGTTTTAACATTGGATTCGTAAAACAACGGTTTTCCAGAATTAGATATTAATTCTATAGAAATCGGAGCAATAAACCCTTCCTCCATCAACTCTCCTATTTTGCTCTTTTCGAATGACTCCTTGATTTGAATAGGCAATTCGAAAAATAAAGGATCACTTTGGCTTTGCTTTCCTATTAATCCCATCCAAAATAAAGCTATCCAGATAAACTTTGAAGATTTCACTTCTTTGGGGGAATAGTATTATAGTTTTTCTGCGATTCTATCAAAGCCATGTATTCTTCCAAATGATCGGTATAAACTTCTCTCGGATCAATCCCATACTTTTCACATATGACCGCTGCTATTCCCACTGCAGCTCCCATTTGACCTGTCGTTCTCATTACCCTTGGGCCTCCCAAACCGATGTGCGAACAACTGAAATTTCTTCCTGCCATAAAGAGGTTTTCTATATTTTTAGAATACAAGGATCTATAAGGGATATAATATTGAGGTGTTTTATAGAAGATCGCTTCAGAGAGAAAATCAGGTTTGTCTTCATCTTTCAAATTTTGCTGATAGTGAACATCGACTTCTCTGATTTCCATCACCACAGAGTCAGGGAATTTCCGTTGATCTGTCACATCATTAAAAGTGAAAATATAATCTCCTTCTAGCCTTCTTGATTCACGTTTGCCTACTAGATAAGATATCCACTCAAATTTTAGATTTTCTGTACCCTCACCCTTCTTGGCATTGGCAAATGATCCGTAAATAGCTTTCAACATATGGTCTCTTATTTCTTCTGCATCGTCAATTTGATGGAGATCTAGCCTAGAAAGTTCCCATTTCCAAGTCCCTTCTGTTGCTTCATGGGATTCGGCAACCTCCTCTGCCCATGGAACCATGGGGAAATCCACAGCTGCCTGCCCCTTCACTGTCCGCCATAGTACTGAAGATCCCATCACAAAATCATCAGCCTCTTCAGGAGACCAAAGTTCCCCCCATTCTTCGTAAGCTTCACCGTAAGTGTCAACAGACTCCCTTCCATACATAAAATCTGCACCAGCCCAATATCCTATCCAGCCGTCTCCTGTTGAATCAACGAATCTCGGTGCGATAAACCGAATTCTTTTGCCCTCAGAGGTATGTCTTGCATCCACAGATGTAATGCGGCTACCTTCTGTATTAGCATCATATGCTCTCCAATTAGTGAACAAATGAATGTTTTCATATTTCTCGACATTTTGATGTCGTTTAATCTCGTCTTTATAAGCTTCTGGGGATCCATTAGGATAATGCTCTGTATCCAACATTTTCAATATCCTCTCGAAATGCCCATAAATTCCCAGCGTATGAACTCTGATTTCGCTGCTTGCATTGCCTCCCAATACGGGACGATCATGAATCAAGGCAACTTTTAATCCTTGTTCTGCAGCAGCTATTGCAGTGGCGCAACCGGCAATTCCTCCGCCCACTACTACCAAATCAAATTCTAAAGATTCCTCGGGACTTGAAGCTTCCTTTGATTCAATCATTCTCCAGGCTGCCAGTTCCGAATTGCCACGAGGAGGAGCTTCTTTGTGTGTGCTGAAGAAAATAGCATCACATCTTCCATTGAAACCTGTCTGGTCAATCAAATCGATATTAGTATCACCGTCATCCAACTTCATTTTACCTGCATATTCCCAAGACCATCCAGGAGTCAACCCAAGAGTTTCGGGCAAAGTCTGACCATTTATAGCTACTTGAAATCTCCCAGGTGCCTCCCAGTCTCCAGGTGCCCAGTTTTTGGAACGAACCCAAATATGATAATCTCCCGACTCTTGAAGTTGAAATTTGGTATGGGCATCGTCTACCGGATTGCCCATCCCATGAGCCATAAGATATGGTGATCCCATCTGTTCTACAAACTGCGGGTCGACCACCCATCCCCCAGGATCATCAAAACTCTCCGCTTCGATCAAGACCGTTTGCGAGATAGAGAATTGCAGAAAAAAGTTGGATAATAAGAGAAAACCAAATATTCGATAAATCATGGGTCTATTATAAATTTTACTCAAATTATTTAATATAATCCAAATAAAACTTAATAATTCTAAAAATATTCAAAACTTTATACCGTAAACGTTATCGGTATCGTTGTCAATTACTTTCTCTTTAATCTATTTCACTTAACATTGTGAAATTGATAATTTGATAAATCCATCTACTTGCACTGATCAGCTCTAAAGAGTTACAAGTGAGATTGCTGAACTAGCTACTTTACTTATATTGGAGAGATTTAAAGCACTGGTAGGTAATTTATGAGTAAAAAAGTAACCACTATTAAAGATATAGCCGAAAGGCTTAACATCTCAATCGCAACAGTATCCAGAGCACTACGTGGATCTACTGACATCAAGCGTCAAACAAAGCTTGCCGTCATTGAAATGGCAAAAGAAATGGATTATCATCCGAATCTCTTGGCAAGTAGCTTAAGCAGCAAGAAATCAAAAATCCTGGGAGTTGTCGTCCCTACCATCAATAGGCAGTTTTGGTCCAATTCTATATCCGGAATTGAAAATGCTGCTTATGGACATGGGTACAAGGTCATGATATTTCAGTCAGCAGAATCGCTACAAAAAGAAATTGAAATTGTAGAGACCTTGGCCAACAGCAGAGTTGACGGGATTTTGTTGGCGTTATCTAAAGAGACCAATTCCTATAGTCATATTCAAAGTATCATGGATAGAGGAATCCCGGTTCTGCTATTCGAAAGAGTTTGCTCAGAAATCAATTCCTCCAAAGTTGTTACCGACGACTTAAATGGTGCCAAAGAAGTAGTTCAGCACTTAATAGACAGAGGTAAAAGAAAAATCGCCTATCTAAGTGGCCGGATGTCATTGGGGGTTTGCGAAGATCGATTGACTGGATTTAAGGATGCCCATGAAGAGAACAAGCTAACTTTTGAACCAAGCTTGATTATGGAAATAGATGAGTTCACTTATGAAGCTGCTGAAAAGGCTTTAAAATTACTTTGGAAGAATGAATCAAAACCAGACGCACTTTTCTGCTTCGCAGATATACTGGCAATCGGAGCTTTGGAAGCATGTAAAAAGCTGGGCATAAGGGTTCCTGAAGACCTCGCAGTCGTGGGATTTGGAAACGACGAAATAAGCAGGTTCGTAAGTCCGGCATTAACTACAATGGCTCAGCCATCTTTTGAAATGGGGCAGTTAGCCGCAAATTTAATATTGGAAGAAATTAATTCAGAGGAAGATGAAACGGAGCCTCAACATAAAATAATAAAGCCCGAACTGATAGTTAGGAATAGTACCTGACTGGAATTAACTGAATCAGTCATTAATTCAATATGCTTATGGGTTGAAATACAAAGCTAGTTTTATCCTAACCAGCGTAGTTATTTTTTACTTATCAGCATATAGAAAATCAAGATACTTTCACTTCTTTTTTCAGACTTTTTGTAGCCAAAACTATCAAGGCAATAGCCAATACAAAAAGTAGCGCTGCAATGATGGAAAGTATATAAACTTCGTCTTGGAAATTTTTCCATGCAAAAAGTGCCAATGAGGAAAGCGTGACTGTGAACATGAAAAACATAGGAACGGTCACGAAGAGCGCATTGATATTTTTCTTAATTAACCAAACTGCGATAGTCAATAGTGCCAGAGCTGCCAATAATTGATTAGCAGAACCAAAGATTGGCCAAAGTGTGGTGAATTCTCCAGAAAGCAACAGAAGTATTGAGAAGACTACTACAATACCTGTGGATGCATATCGATTTTTAGCTAAGAATTGACCTGGCGCCTGAGGCACATCCTCAAAATATTCCTGTAAGGTGAATCTCGCCAATCTGGTACATGTGTCCAAAGTAGTAAGTGCGAATGCCGAAACAGTAAGTGCCAGAAATCCAACTGCAAAATCTTCAGGAATACCCAAACTAGCAATCATTGCTCCCAATCCTGTAGAAAAAAGTGCTACTGGACCTTCAGTGGATAATCTGTCCAGGTATTCTGATCTGGTAAGAATTACCACGGCAATCACAGATATAATCGCAAGAAATGACTCGATCAGCATTCCTCCAAATCCAATCAATTTGGCATCTGATACTTTATCCAATTGCTTAGAAGTAGTACCTGAAGCTACCAGAGAATGGAATCCACTAATAGCTCCACACGCAATAGTCACAAATAGAACAGGGAAAATATATCCTAGATTCTGGTCGGAAATATGGATCTCATTGGTCATCTGGATTTCTGGATTGGAGATAAATACTCCTAGCACCGCAGCGAGGATCATTCCATAGAGCAAAAAGCTATTTAGATAATCTCTTGGTTGGAGTAACATGCTAACTGGCGTAACGGAAGCAATGAAAGCGTAAGCCAAGAGCGCCAAAATCCAAATTTTATAATCTAGGGCAAACGGCAGCTTCATCCCCATGTAGACAAAGAAATACATTAAAACAACTCCCACCACTGTGATTACAACAAAGGCGGACTTCTTACTTCCCACCAATTTATTTACCCAACCAAACACCAGTGCCAACAAAATAAAAAAGATAGAAGCTGAAGCTACTCCAGGATTTGTGACAAAAGTTTTTGCGATAATGTCTGCAAACACTCCAATAATCAATATCAAGGTAGAAAAACTGAATATAATAAAGAGTTGCTTTCCCTTCATTCCGATCTGGTTTCTGATGATTACGCCGATTGATTTTCCTTCAGTTTTGAGAGAAGTAGCTAAACTTCCCAAATCGTGCACTGCTCCGAAAAATATCCCGCCTACCAAGATCCAAATAACTGCTGGAATCCAACCAAACGTAACCGCAATGATAGGCCCGACAATCGGACCTGCTCCTGCAATAGAGGCAAAATGATGCCCCAAAACTACAATAGGCTTGCTTGGTTCATAATCAACTCCGTCTCTGTGGGTGTGTGACGGAGCTGGATTTTTATCGTTTAGGCCAAATTTTCGGTACACAAAGTTGCCATAAACCTTATAAGCTATGAATAGTATGACAGCAGAAATGAAAAGTAAAGCAGCTAGATTCATGGGTAGATGTTGGGGTATTGATAAATTTTTCAGTGAAAAATCTATACTGAGGGTTTTATTTCAAAATAAAGCATTTTATAACTCTTGCCAAAAGGAAGGGTCTTCGCTTTAGTTAGTTTGCGATTTCTGGGTATTATTTACTGCTTTTTTAAAATACTGTCATTTGATCTGACCTTTCATGGTCAATACCTGTCCATCTTTTAACAATTGGGCTTTTAGATTCTCATACGATAGATCCTGCACGCTGATTCCTTTATCAAGCGCCATCACCGCAGCAGTAGCTCCGGATTGTCCCAAGATCATAAATACAGGTTCCATCCGAATGGATCCAAATGCAATATGACTTGCCGATACAGCCACGGGAACGACAAGGTTCGTGATTTCTTCTTTTTTAGGTATAATGGATCCGTAAGCTATTTCATACGGCCCAGGCAGTCCTACACCTATATCTCCTTCATTTTGAACATCCCCATTTTCATCGACAAAACGCTGGATATTATGGGAATCTATCGTGTATGATCCCATACCGACAGACTCCGGGGTGGGTTTTTTCTGGAGCAATTCATTCTCGGTCATTACGTAATTGCCAATCATCCGGCGAGCTTCTCTCACATAGATTTGATGAGGCCAGTTTCCATTATCGATAAATTCATCTTTTGCCAGTCCCCAATTCTGAAATTCTTCTTGGGTACCCTTAGGCACTCTTGGATCATTGGCTACGAAGTAAAGTAGTCCTTTCTGATAATCTTCATGCTCCTTAATGATCTCCTTTCTTCGTTCATAGCTAGCTTCAGGATATTCATAATTCATCCCGATGTTATCTGAACTAAACGGCCCATGGTTATTCGTATCTGTTTTCCTGTTTGGGATCATATCAAATTTACCAAACCATTCTCTCCAGCCCGCATCGAAGATTCTTACTAATAATTCGTATTGGGTGGAATCGTAATTTTCTGGTCTTGGAAAAGGGACTCTATTATCAGGATGATTGGACATGCAGATTCTGAAGCAATAAGCTTGGATTTTATTATCACCCTCACCTTTCACCCCGGGATTTTCCGCACTGACTTTTGGAATCAAGCCGGAGGAAGCGTCACCGGGAATCCAATAGGGATCGATGGGATTGTCCAAAACTTTGAAATGATGCCGATGGTGAAAAATATCTGTTTGGATACCATTCCATTCCTCATCATAAACACTGTTTGCTTCTCTTCCTACATGATAGTTCACGCCTGCTGCGGCCATTAGATCCCCTTCATAAGTAGCATCAATAAACATTTTGCCTTTAAATTCCTTTCCGCTCAATGTTCTAATCGCGGTGATTTGCCCATCTTCTACAGTCACGCCCGCTTCTCTATCTAGCCATTCGTCACGATACAATTCAATGTCCATTTCCTTCATCCATTCATCAAAGACTTCCTCTGCAATGTGCGGCTCGAAGATCCACATCGTCCGAAATTCACCGTCTATAGCAGGTGTTCCCTGGCCTTGATTTCCGAAATCTGACTGATCTTCCCACTTCCAGCCGTCCTCGGTTTGATATTTGTCATATACCCTCTGATAGAATTCACGGGAAAGCCCACCGATAACTTCTTTTTTACCAGTATCAGTCCAACCTAATCCTCCCGAAGAAAGTCCTCCTAAGTGTGTATCCGGTGAAACCATAATGACGGATTTTCCCATTTTCTTTGCCTGAATCGCTGCGGTCACTGCCCCGGAAGTACCTCCATAGACAATCACATCAGTAATAGTTTCCTGTTTCTCACTTCCTTTTGGGCTACATGACCCAAAAGCAAGAATTATCAAAAATGCCAAAAGGCAAAATTTTATGTTAGCTATAATTTTCATGTGTTATAATGGTTTTTGATAGATATAACCTGTCCCATGACGGAGGAAGCGGGATTGAATCTTGCAGAGTTTATATTCATCCCGCTCGGTGTAGCCTGTGACATACCTATCTGATTCATTCAGGCTCGATCCCATGGGTTTTCATGTTTAAAGTGGATGATCTAGTTCCGAATTAGAATTACTCTAATCTTTGTTTGTTGGACACCAGCGCAGATCTGAGCTTTTCATAGGACAAATCCTGCACAGAAACTTCATCGTCTATAGCCAGAGAGGCTGCAATGGCAGCAGATTGCCCTAAAACCATAAATACAGGTTCCATCCGAATAGAGCCAAAAGCGATGTGTGATGCACTTAAGCAAACGGGCACCAATAAATTATGAGCTTCATCTTTTTTAGGAACAATGGATCTGTAGCTAATCGGGTATGGACCTTCTACATGAGCTTCCACATTTCCCTCATTTTGCACAAAGCCGTTGTGATCCACATATCTCTGGATGTTGTGTGAATCCATGCCATAAGCAGCCATTCCAATAGCATCGTCTATTAGATCCAGCCTTTCACAGTGACGCTGGGTCATGACAAGATCACTGACCATACGTCTTGCTTCACGGATGTAAAGTTGGTTTTGCCATCCATCTTCATTCTCAAATTCATCCTTGGTCGTTCCCCACTGAGAATACACATTTCTGACGTTCTCCGGAATTCTAGGGTGATTGGCAAGTGTCCACATCAATCCTTGCTGATATGTTCGATGTGCATCAACTATTTTCTCCCGCTCTTCATAGCTGGCTTCTGGATACTCATGGTTTTGACCAACGAAATCGGTCGAAAATCCCTGTCTGTTGTTCGTATCTGTTTTTCGGTTGGGCATGGTGGAGTTAATCCAAGGCAATACTGTTTCACCTGCTTCAAAGTTCCTAAAAAGCAACTCATAATTTATTTCTTCATATCCCTCAGGTTTTTGGAAAGGGAGCCTGTTTTCCGGGTGATCCGTCAGACACATTCTGAAACCATATGCCTGAATTTTTTTATCACCAGAACCATCTATGCCAGGACCACCTTCGATTATATAAGGAAGGAGGCCGCTATTGGGGTTCCCTTTCTCCACATAGGGATCTACTCCGGGAACGAAATTATGGTTTCTGGCATTTCGCGATGCCTTGCCTCCAAGCGTTACACTATAATAATTTGCCTGAACACCATTGAGAGACTCTTTGTACTCATCATTACTTTCTCTTCCCACTGTATAACTCACACCTGCTGTGGCCAAAAGATCTCCTTCATAGGTAGCGTCCATGAACATTTTTCCACCAAAAGTTTTTCCGCTTTCCATGGTAATTGACTGGATTTTTCCATTGGATTTTTTCACTCCTGCATCGGTTCTCAGGAGTTTTTCTCCGTAAACTATATCTATCTTTTCATTTTCTAGCATTTGATTATAGACTTTTAAGGCCGCCGAAGGCTCAAATGTCCACATGGCATCTTCTCCTTCTTTGGTTCTGGTCTGTCCGCTGTCCATGTAATCACTTTTCTTCTCCCAATTCCAGTTTTCTGGCTGGTCGTAAAAAGCTTTGATTCCCTGGTAAAATTCTCTTGATATACCTCCAATCGCTTGCTTGTTGCCTATATCGGTTTGTCCAAGTCCTCCTGTAGTCAGTCCTCCTAGCCTATGAGAAGGCTCAATAAGCACTACTGATTTTTCCATTCTCGAAGCTTGGATTGCGGCAGCTACACCGGCAGATGTACCTCCATAAATAACAATGTCATATTCTTGGGAAAAGGAATTTTGGGAAATAAGTGTGGTTATAAGAACACATAATAAGATTAGTATTTTTTTCATTTTTTTAAAATTGAGATGTTTGATATCGGAGACTCATGCCTCCGATGTTAGGGGAAAGGTTTTGCTTCTAAGAAGAGGTGAATGCAAAACCTTTCCATATAAGTCGATAGTTACGGGGTTAAAATCAATACCCTGGATTCTGAGTCAACGCAGTATTCGTTTCCAATTCAATTCGAGGGATCGGCCATAGATAATCCCTACTTGGATTGAATGCTCTGGTTTCGATTACAACCATTTCATCAGCATTGCTAATATTGTCGTAATTCGGAGTTCCCATAGGATCAATCATAGGTGGCTCATTTAACCATCCACCTGCGCCGTATCTATTTACTCTTCCTCTTAATAGACCGGGGATCACATCCTCTGCAATTTTCCATCTTCGGATATCAAAGTATCTAAACCCCTCCATTCCCAACTCACTTCGTCTTTCCTTTCTGATTATGTTGCGTAAATCGGTCTGTGATTTCCCTTGCCTTATTGGCGGCATTTGTACAGACTCTCTTTCTCTGATGGAATTAATGGCATCATAAACAGAAGCATCGAGTTCGTTCATTTCCACTTTGGCTTCCGCATAGTTGAGTAACACTTCTCCCAACCTGAAAATAGTAAGGCCTTGATCAGATGCACTCACATTTGTCGGATAATCTGCTACATCAACATGCTTTCGAAATAAGTATCCCGTAAAAGAAGAATAGGCATGTTGTGCTTCTATATTAGGAACACGTACTTTTTCATCACCCCGAAACTCCCATGTTTGTGTACTGTCCTTATGAGTTTCAAATACCCAATTTACCAGCCTGGAACCTGGAACTACTAAAGTGTAATCCATTCGAGGGTCTCTGTTTTCAAAAGGGTGCTGGGTATCATAAAGAGGAGATTGATCAATCGGTAATCCATCAATGCAATCGAACGTATCTACGAAATCCTGTGGTGGCTTCTTATTGGAATGTCCCAAGGCCATTCTAGACAGGAAGTCCCGAGGCGTATTATGAGTAGTTATTCCTCTTAGGTACTGGATCCTCATGATCACTTCTGGGGAATCGTCTCCTGAAAAAGTAAACATTCCAGCGTAATCCGGATCAACCTGATAAGCACCTGAATCCATCAGTTCTTTCGCCGCAGAAGCAGATTCCTCCCATCTTTCATTCCACAAAGCAACCCGGGAAATCAAAGCCAGTGCGGTGCCTTTGGTAACTTTCCCTTTCTCAGAAGCATCCAAAGGAAGATGTTCCTTTATTTCGTTCAGTTCAGAAAGCACAAAATCTATCACCTCGCTTTTTGAAGTTCTTGGCGTCTGCGACTCATCCAGTGTAAGTGTGGTGATCACTAATGGGATATCTCCATATAATTCAGCCAAGTAAGCATAGAAATAGGCTCTTAGGAATCTTGCTTCTCCAACCAATCGATCATACTTGGCGGGATCCATTTCTCCTCTTAACTCCTCTGCTCCTGAGGTGATGTAATTCACCCTGTTAATCGCTCTGTAAAAAGCAGACCAAAAACCATTTGTGTAACCATTATCTGCATTTTGTTCACCTCTTCCTAAGGCCTGAAGGGCGCTTCCGTTTCGATCCCATCCATCGTCTGATGCAAAGTCAAATGACAGAAACCACACAGCTCCCTGAGTCGAATACCAAAGCCTGTTATAGACTCCTGTCACTGCCATTTCCAGTTCAGTTTCATTGGCAAAATAGGTTTCACTAGAAGGTGAATCAAGTGGTAGTCTATTCAAATAGTCTTCGTCACACGATTGGATTAAGATCAAGAGAGAAACAGTACATATATATTTAAATAACTTTATCATAGTTGTAGGTGTTTAGAAGTTGAGATTCAAACCAATGGTATAAGTGCTCATTTGAGGATACCATCCGCCGTCACTTACAGGTGCTTCAGGATCATAACCTTCGTAAAAATTGGTCACCGTTAATAAGTTACGCCCGCTAAGGTAAATCCGTAAATTCTGGACTTTGAGCTTTTCCAAGATATGATTAGGGAATACATATCCCAATTGTACGCTTTGGAGTCTCAAATAAGAAGCATCACTCATCCAAAAGCTGGAATTCTGCTGATTGTTAGTCTGGTTCCAAGCAAGTCGTGGGTACCTAGCATCTTGGTTTTCAGGAGTCCAACGGTCTTTATGCTGCTCTTGTATTGTTCCCCCCAAGTAGAAAGGCATAATTCCTTGACCGAATAAATAACCATCAGCTTGCCCCACTCCTTGGAAAAACACTGACAGATCAAATCCTTTGTATCCAGCATTAAGCTTTAACCCATACGTATATCTAGGAATGTTGCTCCCTATTACAGCCAAATCCCTGTCATTGATCTTACCGTCACCATCCAGGTCTTTGTATTTGATATCACCCGGGCCAACATTTCCAAACTGGGTGGCATGGTTATCCACTTCCTCCTGAGTCTGGAAAAAACCATCTGCTATATACCCGAAGAAAGAACCAATTGGGTGTCCTTCTCGATTGACCGAAAGACCGGTATTTTCGATTCCTTTTATATCTATAATCTCATTCTTCACATCTGAAAAGTTCACCATTACCCCATAGTTGAAATCTCCAATCCTGTTTCGGTAATTAAGCATGATTTCATACCCTGTATTGTGGACTTCTCCTGCATTTTGGAAAGGAGCGTTCAGACCCAATGTCAAGGGTATATTTAATCCTAAAAGTATATCCTTGGTTTTTCTTTTATAATAATCAAGCGTAACATCCAGATTGCCCCAAAGATTAAATTCTAAGCCAATATCTGTAGTTTCTGTAGTCTCCCATTTTATATCATTGTTAGCCATACTGTTTAATGCGGCACCTGGAGAGTTGATCCCGTCGAAAGCATAATCTTGAGCATTTCCTCCCAGTGAAATAAATGCTGCATAAGGATAAAGGCCAATATTTTGATTTCCTAACCTACCCCAAGATGCCCTGATTTTAAGTTGATCAATTACACTGCTTGTTCCTTGCATAAACGATTCTTCCGATACTCTCCATCCTGCAGAAAAGGAAGGAAAAACACTGGCTCGATTTCCCTCTGCAAAACGGGAAGAAGCATCTCTTCTTAGGTTAGCCTCGAATAGGTATCGTTCATCAAAATTATAGGTAGCTCTTCCAAAAACCGATTGGAGAGCCCAATGTGTTGCGGATCCACCTGTTTGCTCATTTAGTCGATTACCTGAATTGATCTGTTGGTAATCCGGAAGTGGAAACACTTCCCTGTAGGCGGATATCCATTGATTAGTCTGGTCTTCTTGCTGATATCCACCTGTAAAACCAACGGTATGGACGTCATTGAAAGTTTTGTCAATGGAAACAAGAGCTCGAAAGTTATTGTACCATTCTCTGGTATATCTTTCAGTCAATGAATTTCGCTGAGGCACAAAGAACGTAGGTGTTTCTCCATCACGTGCATAGGTTTGGGTAATGTTGGAAAAGCTTTTAACATGTGGGTTCCATAGTTTTGGGGCATACATCACCTCAGCAGAAAGCCAGTCTGTGAACTTATAATTTAAGCGAAAGTTAAGAATCGCATCTAGGCTTTCCTCTGTCCGAAGTCCCCCATCTTTTGCACGTGCCAACGGATGATCACCATTCCATCCTTCACCATATCTACCGTTTGATAAAATACCGACTTCATTAGCAGGAATTCTTCGCATCCAGTGAAAGACATAACCTGTACCAAAAGAAGGTTCCTTTTGATCAGCCTTTCTTAGAAATATGTCCATGGACAGCTTGAGTCGATCAGTGACATTTATATCAGAGTTAAATCTTAGATTATATCTCTTGAATCCTGTATTTGGAATGATCCCGTCCTGATCCAGGTAGCTAAAAGATCCCAATACTTTTGCCTTTGCATTTCCGGCATTTACACTGACATTATGGCTTTGCATAAAAGCATAATTGCTCATTGTTAGATCTTGCCAGTCAGTATCCGGATATTGATCAGAAGGCATTCCTGCTTTATAATCAGCAATAAATTGTTCTGAATATTGCGGATCATTTCCAATATTGGTAAATGCCTCGTTTGCCAACATCATATGATCCAACGCGCCAACAATTTCAGGGGTGCGAGTTGGTACTTGCAAGCCAGCATACATATTGTAGTTTACATGGACCCCTTCTTCACCTCGCTTGGTGGTGATCAGCACAACCCCATTTGCCGCTCTGGAACCATAGATTGCCGCTGATGCTGCATCCTTTAATACAGAAATACTTTCTATCTCGTTAGGATCAACATTATCCATGTTTGTTTCAACTCCATCCACCATGATCAATGGATTAGAATCACCCAATGTCCCAACACCTCTGATTCTAATATTTCCACCGTCACTTCCAGGCTGACCACTTCTCTGTGTCACTGTAACCCCCGGTGCTAAACCCTGCAAAACCATGGATGACTGCCCAACTGGCTGATTCACGATTTCGTCAGATGAAATCGCACTGACCGCGCCGGTTAGGTTGACTTTTTTCTGAGTACCGTATCCTACCACAATTACCTCTTCCAGATCTGAAAGACTTTCTGCCATGGTAACTGAAAGCTCACTTTGATTTCTTATTTCAATAGATTGTCCCTCATAGCCTATAAAAGAGAATATTAACGTACCACCAGAAGGCACATTAATAGAAAATTTACCATCTACGTCAGATATTGTTCCTTGAGTAGTCCCTTGAACTATTACTGTGACGCCTGGGAGCGGGAAACCACTTTGATCTACTATTGTGCCTTTGATTTCTGCAAATTCAATGGGCTCTGAAATAGTCACATGAGGAAGCCTTGGATTTTCTTTGACATCTATCCCGTTGTTCACCTGTCTAAATCTTAAGTTAGACTGAACGGATATTTGCCTCAAAAATTTTTCGACAGAGCCTGCATGTTCTTGAATGATAATAATCTTCTCTGAATCAATCTTTTCATGATCATAAAGAAAGTTGAATGGAGTTTGTCCCTCTATTGACTTAAAAAATTGAATAAGGGACATTGACTTTGTGTCAATTTTTACATGAACCTTATCTATGGATTTATACTGACCATTAACATCAGTAGCTAATACAAAGTTAAAGAACGTCATCTGTACTATAAAGCCATACAAGAAGTACTTGGACAACATATAGATTGTCTTTTGTAAGTTTAATTGCATAATTTTGAGTGGTTTATTGAAAATTTCATTAAGCTGAGTCTGAAGGTTTTTCCTATTCCCCAATAGTTTAACCGCCTTCAGGCTACCTACTAAAGCCAGCTGATCTTTTTCAGTTGGCTTTTCACTTAGGGCGCATTCACATAGTTCGATTTCATCTGGATTTGAGTTAGTTGTTTTTGTTGAAATAAATTTTCACTTTTTTATTTTCTATTGTATAGTTAAAATTTTCAATGTTAGACATGCTTTCTAATACATTCTCAAGCATCTGGTCCTCAAATTTTCCGTTGAAGCGCCATTCCTCTGTGGGATATCTTGATATACTTATCTCAACACCATACCATTCTTCAAGACCTTCCTTTACTTCCCCCAATGTTGATTTTTTAAATATTAATTTTCCCATTTTCCAGCCTAATGCATTTTCAGCATTGAATTTTATCACTCTTCCTTCATTACTGACTTTTTTATAACTTAGCTCTTCACCTGGCTTAAGAAAATAATCCAAACTGTCAGTTTGATATTTGATAGAGACTTTGCCTGTCACTAAAGAAACTCGAGTTTCACCTTGTTTTTTGGCATTAATATTAAAAGAAGTCCCTAATGCAGTGGTCATTAGGTTATCAGAACACACAATAAACGGCTGATTTGCATTTTCAGATACCTCAAAAAAACCTTCTCCTATTAATTTGACTAGCCTCACCGTGGAATCAAAAGTTTCGGGGTATTCTAGACTACTTCCTGAATTCAGCCAAACAATAGTTTGATCCGGAAGTCTGAAATTCAGCTTTTCACCTGGGTTTGTGGATTTGGAAACCCAGGTAACTGTATTCATAATCTCTTCTTTTTTGTTCTCATCTTTAAGATTGAGAAGCAATATTGAGAGCAAAAACATTCCTGTTAAAATTGCGGCTACCCTTGAAAATTGCCATGATTTTATTTGCCTCTTCTTTTGAATTGCTTTTATCAAAAGTGGCTTTTCATCTGATATATACTCTTTATCTTTAAGGCGAAGTATTCTATTCAAAACCTCCTTTTGGGTGTCGACAGAAGCTATTGGTGCTGGGAATTGAAAACCCAGAATAATTTCTCTTGCTAGCTTAACATCTTCAATCCTATCTGGATTGGCATCTATCCAGCTTTTCCAAAAAATGATCAATTTATTATCCGGGTATTTTACCCATCTAATAAATTCAAGATCTTCCAAAAGGTCAGTTATCTCATTCATTCATACCCGTGTTAAAAATCAATTACACTAGGTAAAGGGAAAAAGATGTAAGACAACGCCATAAAAAATTATTTATTTTTCGGCAATCAAAAAATATACTGCTGTAAAGAATGATTATTTCCCAACAAATAAGTCCCCTTACGATAAAAATACAGTAAAAAATATCGGAAGAAAGCCCAAAGATTCTCTCAGACATTTCAGAGCCTTGTAGATTAAGTCTCTTGCAGATTTAGAATCAGCTAGACCCATTAGTTCAGAAACCTGCTGATAAGACATGCCTTCGTAATACACATAATAAATAGCTTCTCTTTTTCGAGTCGACAGGTTTTGGATTGCAGCGTTAATTTTTTGAGTCATTTCAAAATCAATCTGCTTGTCAATTAATGTTTGTTCGTGGGAGAATGTGATCGCAAAACTTTCGGGAGCTTCATGCTCCTCTCTGAGATTTGTCCAATTTTTCAACTCTTTTATTATCCTACGTTTTAGACATTTGAACATATAAAATTTTATAGAATCTGTATCGCCTATAGTTCTACAGTTATTTCTTAAGTCCAAAAAAACGTCATGAATGGCGTCTTTGACCAATTCTTCATTGCTATTGATCCGCAGCCCATAACTATAGAGAATATCAAAAAATCTTTCATAAATAAGGATAAATGCAGAATTGTTTCCAGACTTAAAAGCTTTCCAAATTTCAAGCTCGGAGGAAAAAGGTGGGTTTTCTTCCTTACAGTTAATCTTAATTTCCGAGTTTTCGGAAACAGAGTTGGGTAAATTACAATTCATCAGCAAGAGGGTTTATTGTCCTATAAAAGAAACAATAATTTTGTTTAATTAAAATTACTTTCATCTGAGTAAGTTTTTTATATCCTAAAATAGTAAGATATCTAGATATTTAGGTTGACCTCATCTCTATTTCAAAATACACCTCACCCTCATACATCAAAAAATATGTCAATCTCCCCATTAAATGTATCCATCCGACCAGCCCCATATTGCGAGTGGTTTCCTGAATGCTTAAAGTTGCAGGATGAAAAAGACAACCAACGAAGCGTATTATTCCCTCTATTGTAAGTGGCAGGAATCCGGTCAGAGCAAGGCAACCTTTGCCGCATCAGTAGGCATTCCCAAAGCAACATTCCATTATTGGTGCAGAAAGTTTGACACCGATACTGTTCCTACATCTTTCCCTTCCCCGTTTTCAATTATTCCGATGGATCATCCCAGGGCAAGTCCGGTAGCCCGGATCAGCTATCCCTGGTGGATCTGTGTGGAACTGTTTGGCGCTGTGGATGTGGTTACCGTTCGTGAGTTGGTGAGCTGATGCTGGCCCTTTCAAGTTCAGTCCGGTATTTCATGTACCATGAACCTACCGACATGCGTTTTGGG
>Ga0307487_1001257_pt1 | contig 18141 bp, 16 predicted proteins | sample CBIW12metaG_FD_203665 | JGI IMG/M metagenome (GOLD analysis project Ga0307487, IMG submission 203665) | Sea-ice brine microbial communities from Beaufort Sea near Barrow, Alaska, United States - CBIW 1.2 | ecosystem: Environmental > Aquatic > Marine > Coastal | place: USA: Alaska | collected... | reverse complement strand
GTCAGAGATTCACCTAAGGCACGAGGGATGGTTCCATCGCCCCACATGATAATAGATTGCCGCAACACTGCAGCGGGACTCGGCATGACAAGGTTGCCTGCTGCAGCGTTCAAGACGTGCATCCCCACGACCAGCAGGATCGCGATGATGGCCCATGACGCCCAGACGACTCTGCGTGCCTTGAGGCGCGCCCGATGTTTTGACCGAACGCTCGCCGTGGCTGCATAGGACGATGCCGCCGCATATGACTCTGGCTTGGGTGTCACTCGGTCGACCCCGCGTTCACCGATTTCCAATATTCCGCTCTCATAGTCACCGTGTCTGGCGCCCCCGGCTTCACCGGAGACCTATAGCTTCATTTCACGCGACCATATCGATCACGTCGCGCTGCGCATAGTAGTTCTCTTCGGCCTCGGCTGGTTGCCGAGAAAATTCGGCTTATGAAGCCCCTTTTTTTGGGGGGGCTACCCCACTTCGAAGGCATGCGTTGATCACCACCGCGTCATAATAAGTGCATTTGGAACGCTCTCGGCGCGCCGGACGAAGTCGAGCTGGGCAAGGACCGCGATGCGTTCACGTTCCAGAGACGGCTGGAAGCTGCCCGCTGCGCATCCGCACGGTTTTGACTGACAACGTCCTATGTGCGGAATAATTGGCTGATTTGGCATCAGGTCATTGTCGTGTCGAGGCGTCTCGACACGTTCAAAGCATGGCTCAGTTTGGCTTTTTGGTCAACGACAGTCTCTCCCATAACAAACACAGAGTACGCTTTTGCGGCTCTCACCGTCCTTAACACGAGATCATCGGGTCGCTAACACAGAAGGCCTAAACATTATCTACGAGGTCAGTTGCCTGCCTCCACGGCCCTTACAGAGAAAGGTCCTTCTGCGATCGATCACCCCTCAAAGAAGGGGCGATAGGGTTCGCCGTGCTTGATGATCCCGTGAATAGTACGGGCCATTTTGGCGGCGATTGCGGTATACGCTTTGCGGCGCAAATGGGTGTTGTGGCGGTCCTTCGCAATGTAGCGTTCGAACTTGTCGCGAAAGCTGTTGGTCCGCTGCAGAATGGCGACTTGGCCGGCCATCCAGAGGGTGCGACGCAGGCGTGCGTTACCATATTTGGACAGTTTGGTTTGACCGCGGAATGTGCCGGACTGAATGGTAGCAAGGTCCATGCCGCAGAATTTGAGGAATTGTCGGTGATGTCTAAAACGGCGTAGATCACCTGCTTCAGCCAAGATGGTCAGGGCGTTGATCGGTCCGATCCCAGGTATTGATGTGAGCAGTTGATAGTCAGGAAGATCTTTGAGCAATGCGACTGAACGATCCTCAATCTGATTGCGTTGCGCGATGAGACTGCGACCTTCGCCGAGGACCAAACGGAACATGCTGATCGCGTCAGAATCAGGAGCAACTGGCAACCCCACTGATACTTTGGCGGTCTCGTAAATATCTGCGAGCAAACGTTCTTTTGCGACCTTGCGACCCACAACGTCCCAAGCGTCAGCGGTAAATGCGTCCTTGGTCATGGCTGAGATAAAGTGCGGTGACGGATAGCGATCAAGGAACGTAAAGAACCAGTCGCTGCGTGAACTGCGATGAAAGCGGTCGGCTTCAGGAAAGTACAGCGGCACCCTCTCATGCATGTAAACATGCACTGCCGGGCAGTGGATAATGTGTCAGAATCCGATGCCACAACTCGGTCTTCGACTTTGATACGATATCATGGGTCTTGGACAATTCCTGAATGTCGTTTGTCCCACGCACCAGCGGATCGTGGTAGAACTGCTCATTCCCAATCTCGATCATGTGGAGGATCACCTGGGCGTCCTTGGGATCATTCTTATCCCAGCTGTTGTGAAGAGCTTCCCGAGTACGCGCCAATGCCACTGACGACACCAGCTTCACCTCAAAGCCTGCGGTTGCAAGATGATAGGCCAAGGCGCGGTGGTAATTACCAGTAGCTTCAAATGCTGCGCGCACTGGGCGGCCGTAATCCTTTAACGCGGTGATGAGGCGGGTGAAGTCAGCGAGCTCGTTTAAAACAGTTAAGCGACGGCGGCGCTTCTTGCCCGGAACAGAAATCAAAACTTCATGCCGCGCTTTGGCGATGTCGATAGCCACCAAAACAGGCGTGTTCTGTGCAATTGTAATCACGGTCATAGTCGGTCTCCTTTGCGGTGTGGTTTGTGCAAAACCACTGTAGGGACCTGAGACCCGGCTATGACCACCAGCTGCGCTATTTGCGGCTGCGCAGGCGGTCATAGCCTCTAAATCAGCATCATTCCGAAGGTGTTATGGAAAAGAATTCACCGACCGGCTCTTTGGTCTGCGCAAGCGCGCCGCGGGCCAGTTTTCGATTTCGCCAGCCCAGGAACTCGGCTAAGCTGACGGCCGAGATGCAAATGGAGGATAGTGCATGAAAAATAGGATCAATACTAAACTGGCTTCGATTCTGGTTTCCGGCATGTTGGCAACCAGCGCGGTTTCGGCGCAGGAAGCGGCGACAAGCAAAGAAGAAGCACTCGCGACGCTTGTTGAGCAAGGCGAAGAGCTTTTCATTGACTTTTGCGCCGGCTGTCACGGTGACAATGGTGAAGGCGGAGCCGGGCCAGCCCTGTTGAAGAACGCGAAGGTAGAGAGCCGCTCGGCGCTGCTTTTCCAGATCCTATTCGGAGCGACGGACCACGGCATGCCTCCGTTTGCTTCCGTGCTAACGGACGAGGAGATCGCCGCCATCGCGACCTATGTGCGGAACTCATGGGATAACGAGTACGGCATAGTCCTGGCGCGCTCGGTTGAGATGCGTCGCGCGACAGAACCTGAGGGCGAAGGCGAGGCGGAAGCCGCGACGAACTAAGAACCTCGCGCCCGATCGGCATCGCGGGCAAAATTTTGAAGTCGGCCGGCATGAGCCGGCCGTCTTTGTTTCGCGCGTCATTATCCAGGTTTGCTGTAGGCGGAATAAGCTGCAACCCGCGGGATTTGGACACCGCGATCTGGGCCAGCAGCGCCTCGGTGGGTCAACTGCCCTCCAGAAGATGCGCCGGGACTTTGGCCTGCACCACATCGCCGCAGCGATCATCGCTTTGCGCCACCGATGGAGACCTTCTCCAAAGGCCGGGGTTTTGCGGCCTGGGTCGGCCTCACACCGAGACAACATTCGAGTGGCGGCACGGAGCGGCTTGGACGGATTGCTGATCACCGGTGCCGTCGCAGCGGTAAGATGGGCTGCCCGCAAGGGCGCCCCAGAGGGATCGTGGCTGGCGGGTAAGTCGAAGATGCTGGTCGCGGTGGCGCTCGCCAACCGCATGGCCCGCACCGCTTTCCTGGAACACCACACCTGGCGGCGCGGTGCCGTTTCCCGGATCCCATGTGAGTTGAGTGCTGTGTCAAAAACGTACAAAGTCGAGGTCCTCAGATGTAGCCAGGTTTTCATCCCTTGGCGCCACTGGAAGCCTTTCTGGGATACTTGCATTTGAGACAAGCATCTGCAAGGATAACACTACGTAAGCGAATAGCCTCACTTGCCTCACAAAGCTGCCATCAAACGGCGGGGCACGGCGTAAGGGGTTTGCCGCAGCCAATGTGTCAGGGAGGATATTATGACAATAGGGATTCCAAGGCTGCTGGGGACATGCGTGTCTTTGGCGGTAATTGCCTTGGTGGGGCCCGGTATGGCCAACGCCAACGAAGACGTGCTTACGCTTTCTGCAGATCCTGCAAATAACGTAATGCCTAACATCACCTATTCGGGTCAGAACTACAGTCTGCTCGATCAGGTCACCTTGGACAACGTCAATGACCTGCAAGTGGAATGGACATTCCAGCTCGGCGTGTCTGACGAGGCGCAGGCCCCCCCCTTGGTAGTCGGGGACACCATGTATGTGGTGACGCCCAAACCGAACCGCATATACGCGCTCGACATCAAGGAGCAGGGTGCCATCAAGTGGGAGTTCCGTGCGGACGATTCCAACTTCGAAACGATTATTCCCGTCGCCTGCTGCGGCGCGCAGACCCGCGGCGCCAACTATGCCGAAGGCAAGGTTATCTTTCAGTCCCTTGATGGCCATATCTATGCGCTCGACGCAGAAACGGGCGAACTGAAATGGGACGTGCAGAATACCGACATCGACAATGCTGAAAGCATGGTTGGTAACGGGCTGATCGTCGATAACCTCTACATCTCCGGCATGGCCGGGGGCGAGTATGGCGTGCGTGGCTACATCTCTGCCCACGATATCGACACCGGCGAAATGGCTTGGCGCTTCTATAGCATGGGACCGAACGAAGAAGTTGGCATTGGCGATCGGTTCAGCCCGTTCTATGACTTCGACAAGATTGAAAATCCGGCCGAAGCTTCCTGGCTGGAGGACAGCTGGAAGAATGGCGGCGGTTCCGCGTGGGGCTATTTTACCTACGATCCCGAAGCGAAGTTATTTTACTACGCCACGTCCAACTGCTCTCCGTGGAACCCGGACTACCGGCGTCCTTGGGGAGAGATAGATATCGATGACAAGGGCACCGTCCAGTCCTACCGGAATAATTATTGCGCTTCGATGCTGGCACGTGACGTGACAACAGGCGAACTAATCTGGGCCTACAATCTCAGCCCACAAGACCAGTGGGACCTCGACGAGCCGAGTCAGCCGGTTCTCGCCGATATCAACATCGACGGCGCTGACCGCAAGACGATCATTCGTGCCGCTCGCAACGGATACTTCTACGTATGGGATCGCCTGACCGGTGAAATCCTGAACGACCCCTGGCCGTTCGTATACCAGAACATCTTCAAGGGCGTGGACACCGAGACCGGTAGCCCGATGTACAATCTTGATACGCTGTTGTTCACCGATGCCGAGGATCGCCTCAAGTACACCGACGCAAATGCGCTGAGCGAAGAGCAGATAGCTCTTCTCGAAGAAGAAGCCGAGCTGTACCCCGACGAACCGGTTGACGGCCCTTCGGGCACAGAAGCGGTCGTCTGCCCGACGATTGCAGCTCGTAACTGGGAGAACGATGCCTATTCACCCCAGACCGGCCTGCTTTACACCAGTGTCCAGTTTGGCTGCCGCTCCATGCGTGTGGTTGAAGGTGAGTATGCCTACCCCGCAACTGAATCCTACACCTTATTCGAATGGGCCGGTGAGAAATTCTGGCTTGATCGCGAAGGCAACGAGACCGACGTCAAGAACCAGTTGCAGGCCAACGACCCGGTCACCGGCGAGACGGTCTGGAGCATCGACTACGTCCAGCCAACCCAGGATCCGATCATGGCGACGGCGGGCGGCCTGCTATTTGTTGGCGGCGATGACAAGGGTGTCTTCCGCGCCATCAATGCCAAGGACGGCGAAGTGGTCTGGGAATTCCGTACCGGTACCCAGTCATCTGCTTCTCCGGTGACGTTCATCGGCCCAGATGGCAAGCAACGTGTTGCGTTCGTTGCTTCTGCTCGCCCCAACATGATGGCGGTGGCTGCAGACGCAGAGCCCGATGCCGTTAACCGCTATCAGCGCGAAGGCAGCACGCTCTATGTCTTCAAGCTGGCCGACTAGGGTCATCCGGCCCTTGGGGTCTGACTGAAAAGCTCTGTTCGCCCGGCGCGCTTCACACCCGCCGGGCGATTTCGTCAGGTCCAACCGAAACGGGCCCTGCCGATGCCAAAATGGCTGACGACTCTTGTGGAACCGCTCTCACGTCACCGAAAGTGAGCCGAAAGACAGATGAACTTTCCAGACCAGTTTCATTCCTGCCGCCCCGCCGGTCGGACACTCACCAGGCTCTGCCTTGCCGTCACGCTAATCGTGGCACAGGTGGCGACTGCGCCATTCGCCGCGGCTTGGGAGATGCGGGTCTGCGCCGACCCCGATTACATGCCGCTGTCCAACCGCGCTGAAGAGGGTTACGAAAACAAGATCGCAGCGATCCTGGCTGATGAGCTGGGCGCCGAGCTCACCTACCAGTGGTGGACCCTGGCAGCCAGCATGATCCCCGAACAGCTGCGCGAAGGCAATTGCGACATGATGATCGGCGTTCCTGACGGCACTGAAGGTGTCACCCCCACGATCGCCTATTATCGCAGTCCTTATGCATTTGTTTATCGCGAAGACGAGGATTACGACATCGCCACGTTCGACGATTCAATACTGGGCGAACTTCGGCTGGGCACTACGTCCGAAGGGACGAGTTCTTATCTTTCATTATCGCGGCGCGGACTGCTCAGCCGCATTACTTCGAGCTCAGAGGCTTCCGGCAGCAACTCCGCTGCCAGATTCTCGAGTCTTATCGACTCAGTGGCGGGCGGCGAGATCGACGTGGCCGTGCCATGGGGGCCGATCGGAGGCTATTTCGCCGCCTTACAAGATCCGCCGCTCAAGGTGACTCCAGTCCCCGAATTCGATATTCCTTTCACCCCCATGTACCACTCGGTCATCATCGCGGTGCGCTCCGGCGATACGGAGTTGCGCGATCTTCTGGACGATGCGCTGGCGCGCCGCTGGGACGATATCTATGCCGTGCTGGCCCAGTATCACGTACCGACGCTGCCCTTACCGCGTCCTTCCATCTCCATTCAGGAGCCGCAACAATGACAATGATAACCCGGCGCCGTTTCCTCGCCGCCGGCACGAGCGTTGCCGCGGCCGGCCTTTTCACGGGCACGCGCGCAACCGCTGCGCTTCCGCCAAACATCCGCATCGGCACCGTGTTTCCAACCAAGACCGGTGAGTCGTTCGTGCGGGCTTCGATCAACGATTACATTGGCACCGCTGGCCGGATAGGCACCCTGTTGGCCGAGACTCAGATTGGGACAGCTGTTGAATCGCAGGGGACATCTCTCGATGTCCTGCTCACGACGTCGCCCACGGCGGATGTCGCCATCAGAGCCGGTGAGCGCCTAGTCGAGACCGGCAACATTCACGCCCTGGTTGGGGGCGTAGGCGAGGGCCAGGCCGAGGTGCTTGCCGACATCGCTGCGCGCGCTAAACTTCCCTTCTTCAACATCGGGGAAACCTCGGACGCCTTTCGCCGGGAGGCACTGAGCCCATACCTCTTCCACATCGAAGCCAGCGACGCCATGTATCTGGACGCCCTGGGACAACTCGCAGCGCGAGAAGGCCAGACCCGCTGGATTGTCGCCGCCGGGACCGACGATCGCGGCATGGCACTGGCCGCACGCGCAAAGCGCGCCGCAAGCAAAGCCGGTTGTACGATCGTCAAAAGTGTGGGCGTGCCGCCCGCAATTCCGGTCTATTATTCGCAAGTAGAAGAGATGGTGGGGGTTGAGGCAGACGTCATTTTCGTGCTGGTCGACTACCAGGATCTGTTTCCGCTGATGGTTCAAATGGAAGAGCAGGGCATCACCACACCCGTCCTCAAATTCCCCCACACCATAACCCAGACCCGTGACTTCTTCGCCGCATCACGCAACCGGCTGCCTGTGCTCAATCCGCGGTACCATTTGGCACTTTGGGAGACCACGGATACCCGGGCGGGCGCCGAGGACTTCAACCTTCAGGTGCGCGCTCGCTATGCAGAGCCTGCCGACCCGACCGCCTGGGCGGCCTACCACGCCATCAAGATCATCGTTGACACGGTACTGGCGACCGGCTCCACCGAAGCCAGTGCCATGATTGCCTATCTGGAGGACCCGGCGACCACCTTTGATCTGGCCAAGGGTCCGGGCGTGTCTTTCCGGGCCTGGGATCATCAGTTGCGGCAGCCGCTGTCGGTGGTGGGGGTCGATAATGATGTCGTTTGGCGGGAACGGGAACTTCCCACGCGCATCGCCATCGGCCGCTACGACGGCAGCCTGCCAGTGGGACAGCCCGGAAGCGATACAGCTTCGTGGCTAGACAGCCTTGGCGATGGTCCCGAAGAGGATTGATCGTGAAGCCAACCGGCCCGCTTATTGCCGTTTGCGCAACATCCGCTCGATAGACCAAGCAGCCAGGACTGCTAGAACCGGAGCAAGGCCAAAGGTTACCGCCAGATCGGCCGCCAGCGGCAATTGCTCGAAGTTGAGCAGCACATAGCGTAACAGGTCGAGCTGATAGCTGACCGGGTTGATGTAGACAAGCACCTGGATGAAGAACGGCAACTGGACCACCCATCCGCCACCGATGGCGAAGATGCCCAGTTGCCGCAACTCGTCGCGTAGATGGGTTGGGATGTCGAGGAAACCCACGCCGCCGATGACGCCGCGCAGCGGGAAAATAGAGCCGGACAGGAAATACAGCGGTTGGATGATGCCGTTGGATATGGCTCCGAAGCCCTCGAATGTCTTCAGGCGCGACGCGATGATGATGCCGAACGCCGTGAGGGCGATCCCCATGAAGAACATCACGACGAGCGCAGAGCCCAGCGCAAGGGGCGACGTGCGAAGGCCAAGGAACGGGATCAGCAGCAGCGGAATGGCGCCCTGCAGCGTGGCGATGGTTGCGCCCCCGAACAGCTTTCCCAGGGTCACCGACAGCATGGGCGCTGGAGAAATGATGACTGAGCGCAGCAGTCCCACCTCCCGGTCCCAAACCAAGGATATGGCGCATTGCAAGGCGCTGAATAGGATATTGAGCGTCACCACGCCCGGCAGGATATATTGGGCGTAGCTGTAGCCTTCGATCTCCCGCAACGCGGCTCCCAGACCGTAACCGAGGATTACCAGCCAGAGTACGGTTCGCGATATTGCCCCAAAGATCTGCGAGCGATCGCGCATGTAGCGCAACATCTCTCGCTTCCACATGATGCCGATTACGCCCGCGTCGATACGCAGGAAGCTCGTCGAATTTTTCCTCACCGGGTAAATTCTCCTCCCTGCCGGGCAAAACTCATCATCCCGTCTCGCCCGGTGGCGCTATCGTCGAACAATTGCTTGCCGGTGAGGGCGATGAACACATCCTCAAGGCTTGCGGCGGACGACCCCAGCTCCGCGATCAGTGCGGCAGGCGCGCCGGTCGCGATAAGCCGCCCCTTGTCGATGATGGCCACGCGGTGGCAGGATTCGGCTTCGACCAGGTTATGGGTGGACATCACCACCGTCATGCCCTGCTCGCGCAGGCTCGTGATACGCTCCCAAAGGTGGCGGCGTCCTTGCGGATCCAGGCCCATCGTCGGCTCGTCAAGCAGCAGCAAAGACGGTTTGTGCATCAACGCCCGGGCAAGCTCGAGCCGGCGCTTCATACCCCCGGAAAACGTGCGGACGGCACGAGACTGCACCTGGTCGAGTTCGGCCCAGCTCAGTGCCCGATCCACCGCATTGCGCCGCTCTTTCCTCGGTAGCGCGTAAAGGACCGCGTGGATGTCGAGGTTTTCCCGCGCCGTTAGCCGGTCATCGAGTGCAGGATCCTGGAATACTACACCCAAGGCGCGCCTGACCTCGGGCGTATCGGTAACCACGTCATGTCCCATGATAGTTACCCGCCCAGACTGCGGGCGGGTAACTGTCATCAGCATGTTGAGGAAGGTCGTTTTGCCGGCGCCATTGGGACCGAGAATGGCAAAAAACTCGCCATTCTCCACTGTCAAGTTCAGATCGTCCACAGCAACGTGGTCGCCATAGCGATAGCTTACGCCCGTTGCGACTACAGCTGCGCCCACTCCGATACTCCCGTTAGCCGCCCAAGGCGGTTTTCAGCGCCATCAGGGTTTCCGAGATTTGCGTACAACTCTCCGCGGCGGTACGCTGTTCTTCTCCTTCTTCTTCCTCGGCGTCCCCGGAAGCCTCTGCTTCTCTTTCGTCGTCGCCGTCGTCGGCACTGATCAGAGCAGCAAACGATGTTCCGGCCTGTTCTTCGGCCTCAGGGGCGAAGAGGCCGGCGACGTCGGCAAGGTGGGCGTCGTAAAGATCGTACACAGCGTAGATAGTTTCCGCGGCAATCTCGGGCTGCTCGGCATAGATGGCGCATGCCTCCTCTGTTACCGTGGCCAAGTGGGCCGCCAGGCGGGGCAACTCCCGTCCCGGGTAAAGGTCTGCATTGACCACTGTCTCGAGGATGCCCCCGAGCCGCTGCGAGGGGCTTTCAGCTTCTTCAGGGTTGAGGCCCACCATCGACCCCGGCTCCGCTTGCGGATAGAGCGTATCGAGTTGGGCAAGCATCTCCTCGCCGTCCTCGAGTTGCTGCGGCGTGGCAGCTGCGGCCACATCGGTCCACAGGGCCTTGACGCGCTGCAGCGCTGCCCAGCCTAAGGGATATTCCCAGGGCTCGGCGTTTTCCACAGCCTCCTCGTAGCCTTCGGCGACGCCGCCCTCGGCCAGGAGGAGGTTGAGCATCACGCCGCCCGTAAAGGCATCCGTGTCGCGCACCTCTGCAGGGATTATGGCCGCATATGCCTTGGCCAGCAGTTCTCGTGCTGTTGTCACCGCCTCGGTGACATCAATGCCCGCCTCGACGGCTTCCGCCACTTCGGCGAGCGCCGTTGCGAGATCGGCGGCAAGCGCCGGATCCTGCTGTCCAAGCGTCCCCTTGAACCGCGCATAGTCAGGGCCGGTCACTTCCTCGAGGGTTTCGGCGAGTTCGTCGTCATAGGGCGCCGAAAACTCCGTCGCCAGATCAAGCCGCAAAACCAACGCCTCGATGCCATAGGCCTGGCTCAGGGCAACGGTATGATCATAGAACGGGCTGCTGGCGTATTGTGCGAAGCTGGTGGTCGGCACTAGCATGGATCCCATGGCAAGCACCGGAAGGAACAAAGAGCGCTTAGTCATTGGCCGGCACCACCCCGATTTCCACCGAATGGGCACCGCGGCCCGCCGGGATATTATTGATGACCTGCAGCGTCGATGTATCGATCACCGAGACACTATCGGACAGTCCGTTGGCAGTGTAAACTCGTCGGCCGTCCGGAGTGACGGCGATGCCCCAGGGGCGCCGCCCCATTCGCTCGGTGATTGTCTCGATCACTTCGTTGCTTTCCGTGTCGATCACATAAACGGCGCTGGTGCCGCCACCTGCCACATAAAGGCGCTTGCCATCCGGCGCCACCGCCACCTCTACCGGCCGCGAATCGAGTCCCAGATTGATGGTTTGCGTCACCACCTGCTGTTCGGTATCGATCACCGAGATGATGCCGCCAATCTCCGCGGACACATAGGCACGCTTGCCGTCGGTCGAGAACTCCACGACGCGGGGGCGGTTGCCCACCAGCAGGTGCTTCGCCACCTTGTTGGCTGCGATATCAATGATGGTGACGGTGTGGGTAGCCTCTGCCGTGACATAAACCCATTTGTTGTCGGGACTGACGGCAACGCCTTCCGCTTCGACACCCACCCGGTGAACGGCGAACCTCTCGCCGGTGGCCACGTTATATCCAGCGCCCTGTGCCAACGCTTCGAGCGATGCCCAAACCTGCGTGCCATCAGGCGACACGGCGATGCGTTCGGGATTGCCGCCCGCCCGGAACTCGCCGGCAACTTCGTTGGTCTCGACGTTGATCGCTAGGATCTTGTCTTCTGGCGCTTCGAGTTCGGGGTAGAAGTCACTGACGGACACATAGATGGTTTCTCCATCTGGCGACACCGCCATGCCGCGCGGCCGAACTTCGCCGGGACGGTCGGAAATGGTGATGGTTTGCGCCACCTCATCGGTTGCAGTGTCAATCACGGTGATGTCGGCGCTGAACTCGTTGGCGACATAGACCCGATAGATGTCCTCCTGCGCCGTTGCCGGCAGTGCCGCCAACAACGCTCCGATTGCCACTCCCATCGATGCGCCGATGCGCCTTCGCCTCGTAGAATTCCTCATTCGTTCCCTCCTAGGTGAAAGTATGGGGGTCAAAGCCGACACTTGCTCTGACCGGGCAGATCGCCGATTTGGTCAAGCCGCTCCACCGGATCGGTTCCGGGCATATAGATGGCAGGGAGTTCTCCCACCAATTGCCCGAGCAACCGCGTCTCGGTCGCAGCGGGATCGATCTTGCTGAGATAAAGTGGTTGTCGCAACTGGTGGTCCCAAGGCCGGAACGAAGTTCCAATTCCCTTCCAGACGTCGAAAATTGAGCTAGGCGCCGCCAGGTAGCTCAACACCGGCTCCGCTTCCGTGCTGCTGCTGAACATTGCCGACTCGAAGAGTACTTTGATCCCCTGGTAGCCGGCCCAGGCCGCACTCTCCATCGGCTGGTCCCACCGGTCCATATAGCGGGCATTGAGTTCACGCGCGCCATAGGCGTCCAGCGTAGACTCCCAGGCGAGCGCCCGCATGCCCACGCCGAGTATGGGCGCCGCGTCGCGCGACGCGGCGAAAAATGCGCGCGTCTGTGCTTGTGCATAGGGAAAGCCGGTGACCATGAGGGCGAGATTTCGCTTCTCCAAACGCACCAGGGCGTCCAGCTGATCCTGCGCTGGGGAAAGCAAAACCACCAGATCCGCGCCCGAGCTCGCTATGGCGTCCAGAGCGTCGTCCTGGAGGCCCACCCCGGGAGACAAGACGGCGTGTCCCACCTCGCGGGCGCCGAAATGCCGTTCGCTGAGAGCCCGGCCGAGCCTTTCATATTGCGCGGCCGACTCTTCATCCTCGCCCCGGACCACAAACCAGTTGCGCAGACCGGCGCGCACATACCAGCTGGTCAGGGCATCGAGATACATGGCGCTGCTGGGCGCGACGTGGAAACTGGTCGCAGCACACAGCTCGTTGCGCAGCCGGTCATCGGAGGCAAACAGGTTGACGAATGGCACGGATTTCTCGTTGGCCCATTGGCTGAGGAGACGGCCTTCTTCGGTATCAAAACCTCCTGCGATGGCAAAGACGTCGCCGCCCGCGAGCAAGTCTTCTGCCGCCGCGATGACATCGGGGCCTTCGCCCTCGGCCGTGACGACCGCGAAATCGATGCCAAACATCGTAGCGTTCTGCGTGAACTCTTCGGTGGCAAGCACCACGCCCTGTTGTGCTGCTTGCGCCACCGCATGATCGAGCTCTGTGCCCTCGCTCGTAGAGGGAAGAATGACGCCGATATGAATCTGGCTGAGCGGCTCGGTCTGGGCCTGGGCCTGGGCTACCGTCGGGCAGAGCGCCATGCTCAAAGCCGCTAGGGCGCTGCCAAACACAGCACCCTTTCGCACGAAATCAGTAAATCTCAGGAACACCGAAGATCGGCGCGCATCGGCGTTGACCATTATCAATCCAAGAATAACCGGGGCCGCAGTGGGCACATTGAAGCCATTGTAATTCCTCCGGGAGGTTTGAAGCCCGGCCTCTCCAAGCTTCGCTGCAGGGACGTTCGGCTCGTCAAACCCCTGCAATGAGATTGTTAAAGTGGATTGTGTAAAATGCAACCCCACTAGCCAAACTACGACGGCACCCAAGTCGAGCTAACCAAACACGGGGCAGGATTGGGAAGGCGATCACTTTACGCAGTGGTGCCCAATACCGCCTCTCTTTCCTCGGCCATCCTGACTTTTTCCTCGGCCATCTTGACTTTTTTCTTGGTCATCCTGACTTTGCCTGCTAGCCATGAAAGGTGACCGGGCGGACGGAGAAGCTGTTCAAGTCGGACGGAACCAGTTATTTATCACCACGATGCGGTGGGACACCGACTTGTCCCTAGAGCCGTCCGCAACTAGCAGAAAAAGTTGAAGCGTGGCGTTTTCTATAGGGCGCAAGGCGGCAGATATGATCTTTCGTAAAGTAAGTTTTTGCTCAGCTTTCCTGCGGGCCTGGGTTGCAATTTTGGTGCTCGTGCTCGCATCGAGCACGGCTTGGGCGCAAGACGGCCGGCTGCTCGAAGGGCGTGCCAGTCCTGCCCTTGCCCAAGAGTTCTTTTCGGGTGCCGACCGGTTCGAACCGTCCGAAGGTACGCCGTCGTATACCCGCGTCTTTCGCGGGCAAGAGCAGATAGGTTATCTTTTCTCAACCCTCGACGTGGTGCGCGCGCGCGGCTACTCATCGAGGCCATTCGATGCCATCACCGGTATGGATATGGCCGGCCAACTAACCGGCGCCAAGGTCATCAGACACCACGATCCCTATCTCAGGGGCTTCCCCGACCGGGTCCGGCGGCTTGGCGACTTCTTGGACGCTCATATCGGATATCCTGTCGACGGGGCCACGCCAGCCCCGCTGCCGCCGGACTTCGTGCAGGGCACGACGATTTCGGCCCGCAACATGCGCGCTGGCATCATGGATGCCGGTCGGATCATCATGCGCATCAACGATCCGCGCCCGCTGATCACCGAGCCCACGCTCAATCGACTCGATTACGGGTTTCTCGATTGGGATCAGCTTCTCGAGATGGGGGCAGTTTCCGATGAGCTGATCTCTTTCGGCGACATCCGGGAGGCATTCTCGAAGGCGGGCGTTACGCCTACCGACCTGGACATCCCCTTCGAGCGGGCGCGCTCGGATAACGATCGCTATACAGAGCTCGTCGTCGCGCTGGTGACCCCGGCACTCATCGGCCGCAATGTCATTCGCGCCAGCGACTTCGGCAAGTTCGTTGAGCCTGCACCGAACGATGTTGTCATGCTAGCCGTGATGTCGGGAGGATACTACGACTTCCTCGGGACCCAGTACCGCTCCGTCGAAAGCGATCACAAGTTCGATCGTCTCCAACTGACGCAGGGCGATCTTGCCATCGACTTCTTCGAGAAGGATTTCCAGCGTGTCGGCCAGACCGTGCAACGTGCGGGCGGCCCCATGCTCCGCAACTCGGGTCTGTTCACCATTCCATTGAGTTCCGGCTTCGATCCGCTGGCGCCTTTCGAGATTCGCTATTCCGTGCAGGCGGTTGATGCGGCCGGCGTCGAGCATACGGCGCAATTTCCGGTGTCTTACCAGCTTCCCGAGCAAGCCGTGCTCATGCCCTATGTGGAGCCCTTGCCCCCCTGGGCGGAAGCCTGGCTGGAATCCGGTCTTGAACTCGCCATCCTTGCGATTGCCCTCACGCTTCTCACCCTGATCCTCGTTTTCCAGCACCAGCTCGCCCGCAACCGCCAGCTCCATAGCTGGCTAAGGCCCGCGTTCCTCACCTTCACTCTGGTGTGGCTGGGCTGGATCGCCGGCGGGCAACTTTCGATCGTTCATATCGTCAACTACGTGAGGGGTCCGTTTGATGGCGCCGACCTCGGTTTCTACCTTGCCGAGCCGCTGATCGTCGTAATTTCGCTCTACGTTCTGGTCTCCCTGCTCCTGATCGGGCGGGGTGTGTTCTGCGGATGGTTGTGTCCGTTCGGAGCCTTGCAGGAACTGACCTCGAAGATCGCGCGGTTCCTGCGCCTGCCTGTGTGGAATCCATCCCAACAGCAGCAACGCTGGATGTGGCTGCCCAAGTACGGCTTGGCCGCAGTCATCATTGGCGCGGCCTTCGTGGCGCCCGAAGCATTGGCTGCTGTCGAAGAGGTCGAACCCTTCAAAACTGCTATCATCTCGGTTTTCACTCGACCATGGCCCTATGTCACCTACGCGGTAGTCTTGCTGGTGATGGGCCTTTTCACCGAGCGGTTCTTCTGCCGCTTCCTGTGCCCACTTGGCGGAGTGCTGGCGCTGGGGGATCGGTTGCACATGTTCGAATTTCTCAAGCGCCGACCCGAATGCGGCGTTGGCGGCTGCCACCTGTGCGAACTATCGTGCCCGGTGAAGGCAATTGAGCGCAGCGGCAAGATCGTCATGGCCGAGTGCTTCCAGTGCCTGGACTGTCAGGTCGAGTACCATGACGATCATCGTTGCCCGCCGCTGGCCAAGACCAGAAAGCAGCGCGAACGGGCCGCAAGGGCCAGCGGTCAAAAGTCCTTGGTTCTCAGCCCCAACGACGCGACGCCGCCGGAAGTCGCTTAAAGGAACAGCAATGACCACGCCTGATCTTTCCCCTTCCGTCCACCGTAAACGTCCCTCCCGGCGCCAAGTGCTCAGTATTCTGGCTGGGTCGGCCGCCGTACCCTTGGGCGTCGCGGCATTGCGCATGTGGGGCCCGCAGCCCGTGTTTCACTATTGGTATGGCGAGGCTCTCGGAGCCGAGGCCTCGATGCAGCTTTGGCATTCCAACGCGGGCCACGCAAAGCGCACATTGGCGCGCATGGTATCCGAAGTGCTTCGGCTCGAAGCCGTGTTCAGCCTTTATCGGCCCGACAGCGAAATATCGCGCCTCAACCGCGATGGCGCGCTTGCCGATGCCTCACGGGACATGAGCAATGTATTGGAACGGGCCCGTGCCCTTGCAGATGTCAGTGGCGGCGCCTTCGATCCCAGCGTGCAGCCGCTCTGGACCCTATACGAAAATCACTTCAGGCACACCGCCGATCCAGAGGGTCCGCCGCCCGGGCACCTGGCGGCGGCGCGCCGCGTCGTCGACTATCGCAAGATCGATCTCACCGGCCGCAAAGTGCGCTTGGCGTCGCCCGGAATGGGGGTGACCCTCAACGGCATAGCGCAGGGCTACGTGACCGACGTGGTCGCAGACCTCCTGCGCAACGAGGGTTTCGATCATATCGTGGTGGAGCTGGGCGAAACGCGTGTGTTGGGTTCCCATCCCGACGGTCGTCCGTGGCGGGTGGGTTTGAAAGATTCGCAAGGAGGCACTGGGCGAAGCATTGACCTCGTCGACCAGTCTTCTGCGACTTCAGGTGGCTATGGCACGGTGTTCGATCTTGCCGGAAAAAACCACCACATTTTCGATCCGGCTACAGGGCTCAGCGCTAATAGTTTGAACGAGGTAGTGGTGATAGCGCCGTGCGCGATGGACGCCGATGCACTGGCAACCGCAATCTTTGTGGCTGGCGAAGATCGCGCCCCAGCCGTTCTCGCGCTGGCACCCGGGGCTCGAGCCATGCTCACCCGCAAGGACGGAACTGTCGTGAACATCTAATCAACGCGAGATCGTCGCCTATGCGGTCTGGGTCTGCCACCGCTTCGCGCTCAGCACGGCTGAAGGCGAGGACTTGCTCGCCGAACGAGGTGTGACGGTCAGCCGGGAGACCCTCCGGAAATGGGCGAACCGCTTTGGTTGCCATTTCGCAAATTGTAACCCCTTCGTGGAAGGAGATCTGTAAGATGGAATCACTGATGTTTGTCGCGCGACAATATAGAGTTGAGGTTCCATCACCCGCACACAATTTGGGCTTTGATATCGCCAATCCGTCTGAGGATAATATTTCGGCAGAGCCTATTGCTGGGACGCCTCTTTTCTCTGGGCTCCAGACCCATTAAACTGGTTGAGACCGTCATGCTTGCATGATTCAAGTTCCCAAACTTTGGGGGTGACTGTGAGCAATCTTTACTGGCTGTCGGAAGAGCAGATGGTTCGGCTTAGGCCGTTCTTTCCTAAGAGCCGCGGGGTGCCGCGTGTCGATGATCGACGGGTCTTGAGCGGCATTATATTTATCAATCGCAATGGCTTGCGTTGGTGCGACGCTCCGAAGGAGTATGGCCCCGCCAAGACGCTCTACAACCGTTGGAAGCGGTGGGGAGACATGGGGGTGTTTGCCCGGATGATGGAAGGGCTCTCCTCCGAGGCCGCCGTTCCAAAGACGGTGATGATCGATGCCACTTATCTCAAAGCGCACCGCACGGCTTCGAGCCTTGGGGTAAAAAAGGGGGGCGCGGTCGTCTGATTGGCCGAACCAAGGGCGGCATGAACACCAAATTGCATGCTGTTACTGATGAAAATGGCCGCCCAATCCGCTTCTTCATGACCGCAGGTGAGGTAAGCGACTATACTGGCGCTGCGGCGTTGTTGAGCAGCCTTCCATCAGCGCAGTGGCTTCTGGCTGATCGAGGCTATGATGCCGACTGGTTTTGCGGAGCCTTACAAAACAAGGGCATAAAGCCGTGCATCCCTGGCCGGAAATCCCCAACAAAGTCCGTCAAATACGACAAGCGACGATACAAACGCCGCAACAGAATTGAGATTATGTTCGGCCGACTGAAGGATTGGCGTCGTGTGGCAACGCGCTATGACCGATGCCCGAAAGTCTTCCTCTCAGCGGTCGCCCTGGCAGCAACGGTTCTGTTCTGGCTATGAAGTTTAACGAGAAGTCTGGAGCCTAGCGACGCGTTAGCGCCTTGCGTGCTCTTCTGCGCTCTTGCCACCATACCCCCTGTGTCAGAGAATTTGTCCGCTGCTCTACTTTTCCTCTATTTGTCAGGTGGGCGGGATAGGACGATGACGTGGGATATTCACCGGAACGAAAATCAGCTGTGCTGAAGCGGATGATGGC
>Ga0307487_1001251_pt1 | contig 18226 bp, 16 predicted proteins | sample CBIW12metaG_FD_203665 | JGI IMG/M metagenome (GOLD analysis project Ga0307487, IMG submission 203665) | Sea-ice brine microbial communities from Beaufort Sea near Barrow, Alaska, United States - CBIW 1.2 | ecosystem: Environmental > Aquatic > Marine > Coastal | place: USA: Alaska | collected... | reverse complement strand
GAAGCTAAAATTATCCGATGGTTTTTTAATTTTTCTTTCAGCATAATTTACTGTAATATAAATTGATAAAGTCCTATTGACAATAGTCCAAAGACCATTATTATTTTTAAAAGCGCACTTAAATTTGAATATTGAGCTTTTGTTTTTGCGGAAATCAGGTTGATTAAAAAATAAAGCAGCGGTGCAACAACAAACAAAAGCGCATAAAGCACCAGGTATAAATTTTCAAAGAGATAATCGTAAATATAGAATATAACTAAGGTGAGGGGAATGATCCCCACCAGGAAAATAACCTTATTTGCGCGGTTTGCACCAATTGCAATAGGGAGGGAATTCCTGCCGGTATTATAATCGCCGGTAATATCAATCTGATCTTTTACCATTTCCCGCAACCAATTCAGCAAAAAAGCGAATAAAGCGTAATCCAGTAAAATGGAGAATATTATTGATTGGGTGAGTTGATTGGTAGAGGTTATGGCAGGAAACAAATCAAATAAACCCACAATTATTATGACCATTGCAACCAAACTGCTGATAATTAAATTACCTAAAACAAGCAGTTGTTTGAGATAGGTGGCATATAAATATAAAAGTGCCGAGATAATTATAAAAATTGCCGAGAATCCCGGTTTCCCGATTAAATTGGAAAGGTAAAATCCAATTCCAACTCCAATAATGCTCAGGATCATATACCCGGTTTGTGCCGCTTTTACCGAGATTTTTGTGCCGACGATCTGCTTTTTTGAATTGTTGATCCTATCGGTTTCCATATCATACACATCATTTATTATATTGCCCGCAGCAGCGATGCATACCGTGGAAAAGCACAATAAAAAGAATCCAAAATCACTCAGGGTAATTTCAATTCCAAAGTTTTTAAACACCCCATATTTAATTAGATATTGGGTAGCGATTATCAGCAATAAATTTTGATATCTGACCAATTTGAGCAAGCTTATGAGCATAAATGGAACAATTGAAATTAGTTGGATACAAATTTTAATCCTACCAGGGAAATAATAAGTGTTGATAAAAAGAATATTCTCCAGAAATAAACAGGCTCTTTAAAGACCATGATTCCCAGCAGGACAGTGCCCACAGCCCCAATTCCGGTCCAAACCGCATAGGCAGTTCCAATAGGAAGTGTTTGGGTGGCTTTATATAACAAGAGCATGCTTATGGAGAGCGAAATTAAAAAGCCAAGCATCCAGAAGTTGGAGGTTGTGCCGGTAGAAAATTTGGCTTTCCCCAGGCAAAATGCAAATCCCACCTCAAATAAACCCGCTATTATTAAGATAAACCAATTCATTCTATAATGTCGTTATTCAGCCATTTTCCCTGCACTTTTAAAACCTGCTCGATTACATCGCGCACGCAACCTTTTCCGCCTTTTTTATGAGAAACATACCTGCTTATTTCTTTTATTTCAGCAGCTGCATCCTGGGGACAACAGGGCATTCCCACCAGTTTCATGACATATAGATCGGGAATATCATCTCCCATATAAAGCACGTTTTCCGCCTTCAGGTCATAAATATCCAAAAATTCATCCAGCTGTTCCACTTTGTCCTGTACGCCCAGGAATATGTTGGTAAGGCCCAAATTTCTCAACCGGGATCGAACCCCTTCATTTGTTCCCCCGGAGATAATACATATTGTATAACCTTTTTGTTGGGCAGCTTTTAAAGCAAAGCCATCCCTCATATTCATGGTGCGCAATAATTCCCCTTTGGTATTTACCTGAACAGTGCCATCGGTTAATACCCCATCAACATCAAAAACAAAGGTGTTGATTTGATTTAAATATTCTTTATAATTCTTTTCCATGGAGGTTTTGAATTGACTTTGTTAATATTTTATATATTCTTTGTTGTTCATCATTTAAAAGTTCCAGATGAGAATTGATCACTGAAAGATCATTTCTTTTGGCAGGACCTGTTTGGGCTTCTTTCGGGCTTAAATCAATAATTTTGGAGGCTGTTTCCAATATTAACGGATGTAAAATTTCAAAAGGGATTCCATTCTTCGCACAAATCTCCTGCCCTTCAGTATATAAATAATTCACAAAATTACTGACAAATACTGCGGCTACATGCAATGCTTTTCGCTGTTCTGAAGAAATTTGATATACCTTGGTAGTAATTTCCACCGCAAGCTGTTCCAAGATTTTCAGATCAGCTTCGTTATTGGCCTCAATACAAATGGGAATATTTTTGAAGTCAACGGCCTTGTTTTTGGAAAAGGTTTGCAGGGGATAAAACACGCCAAATCTTTTAAAACTGCTAAAAATATCCATTGGCGTTGCCCCGGAAGTATGCACTACCAAAGCGTTTTTATAATTCATTTTTTTAGCAAGTACCGGGATTATATCGTCTTTAAGTGCAACTAAATAAATATCGGCCGGAATTACTTCTGCTAAATTGGTTGTTGTATTGGTTTTTTCTTTAAAAAATTCAAGGCTTTCGGGTTTGTGGTTATACACCTGTACCACCTTAAATTTTTCGGCTTTTAATAAAGCTTTAAACAAGTGGGTGGCTAAATTTCCAGTGCCAAAAAGTACTATGCTGATCATTTGGCTAAATTACCAAAAATTATGCGTTTTAAATTAACATTTGTTTCAGAGAATTGAAGTCTTGAAAACAATGGTAAACGTTTAATTTTTGTTAAATTTGTCCCACTTTAAATAATCTTACATGCAAAATAAAATAGCGTCTGTCATATTCTCAACCCGAATTATGGCTGTCTTGTTCATTGTCTTCGCAATTGCAATGGCGTTGGGAACTTTTATAGAAAGTTTTTATACCATTGAAACCGCACGAGTTTTAATTTATAATACCTGGTGGTTTGAGGGGATCATGTTGTTTTTTGTAATAAACTTTGCAGGAAATATTTATCGATATAATCTTCATAAAAGGGAAAAATGGTCGTCTCTTTTAATTCACCTTTCTTTTCTTTTTATTTTGATTGGTGCTTTTGTAACAAGATATATTAGCTATGAAGGGATAATGCCAATACGGGAAGGAGCCGTTTCCAATACTTTTATTTCAGATCAAACCTTTCTTACAGCTTATATAGATGGAGAAATAGATGGAAAACCCCTTAGAAGGCTGGTAGAGGAACCGGTGCTTTTTGCACCTGAAACAGAAAACGACTTTACTATCAATACAGATTATAACAAGCAACCTGTTAGTATTGAGGTGATTAATTTCATAAACGGAGCTAAAGAGGGAATAGTTCCGAATGATAATGGTGACAATTATCTGAAAATAGTTGAGGCAGGCGATGGAAGCCGAAATGAATATTATTTAAAAGAAGGAGAAGTCACCAATATTCACAATGTGCTTTTTGCGCTTAATGCTCCAACTGAAGGAGCGATTAATTTTAGCGTAAATGAAGCAGATGCAACCTATAAAATATCCACACCCTTTAAGGGAAATTTTATGCGAATGTCTGATAAATTAGAGGGAGTCGTCACTGCCGATAGTTTGCAACCTTTTATGCTGAGGTCATTATATACTATGGAAGGAACTCAATTTGTAGTCCCGGAACCTATGATTCGTGGGGCATTTGATGTAATGCCCACAGAAGAAAAATCCAAGGGACAACCCAATGCGGTTTCTTTAAAAGTTACAACCGGAGGAGAATCAAAAATCATAAACATGCTTGGCGGGAAAGGGATCGTAAATCCACCAAAAGATCTTCAGGTGGGTGGTTTGGATTTTCATTTGTCCTATGGGTCTAAAGTAAAAAAATTGCCTTTTTCAATAAAACTCAATGATTTTGTCGCAGAAAAATATCCCGGGACCGAAAACAATCCTTCCCCAAGTTTTGCTTCCTTTAAAAGTAAAGTGGATATTATTGAGGAAAACGGGGAAACGCGGCCTTATGAAATTTTTATGAACCACGTTTTGGATTTGGAAGGTTACAGGTTTTTTCAGGCTTCTTTTGACACTGATGAAAAAGGGACCATTCTTTCTGTAAATCACGATTTCTGGGGAACCTGGATTACTTATATCGGATATTTTCTATTGGATATAGGATTAATGCTCATCTTGTTTGATAAAGGAAGCCGTTTTGGAAAATTAAAAGTAAAACTTGATCAAGTGAAAGCTAAAAAAGCGAAATTAATCACGTTCCTGACCATCCTGATGTTAACAGGAACAGGATTTGCACAGGCTGATCAACAGGAACACAATCATCAAAACCCCAAAAAATCGGAGGTCGATTCAATTTTGAATGCGAATGTAATAAACCCGGAACATGCGGCAAAATTTGGAAAATTGGTGATCCAGGATGCCGGTGGCCGGATGAAACCCGCAAATACCTTTGCCTCTGAACTGATAAGGAAACTGAGTAAAAAAACATCTTATGAAGGTTTAAATTCAGATCAGATCCTGGTCTCCATGACCGGAAATCCGGCTTTGTGGTACAATGTGCCAATAATTTACGTAAAACCCAATAACGATAGCATACGTCATATTACCGGGGTAAGTTTAGATCAAAAATACCTCGCCATGACCGATTTCTTCGACAATACCGGTGGGTATAAATTAACGCCTTATTTGGAAAAAGCATATCAGGCAGCCGTGCCGAATCAATTTCAAAAGGATTTTATAGAAACAGACAGAAAGGTGAATTTGTTGTTCAATGCTTTACAGGGAAAAATGCTTCGGATTTTCCCTATTCCGGGAGATCAAAATAATAAATGGGTTACCTATCAGGATGTTCCTAAAGCTGGTTTTAAAGGGGTAGATTCTTTATATGCCGGGCAAATATTGCCATTGTATATGAATACTTTGCGCGAAGCATCAAAATCTGGTGATTATACCCAATCTAACGAGTTATTGCAAAGTATCCATGGTTTTCAGAAGAAATATGGAGCAGCGGTGATCCCTTCAGAACGCAAAATTGATGCTGAAATAGCCTATAATAAATATGATATATTCAGGAGTTTGTACCTATGGTATATGCTTGCCGGAGTGATAATGCTAATTCTTGTAATATCACAAATTTTTAAGGACAGCAAATTTATAAGGATCCTCATTAAAATAAGCGCCATTTCGGTTTTATTGCTCTTTGTATTGCATACTATGGGCTTAGGTGCCAGGTGGTATATTTCAGGACATGCGCCCTGGAGCGATGCCTATGAATCTATGATCTATGTAGCCTGGGCGACTATGTTTTTTGGATTAGCCTTCGGAAGAAAAAGTTATTTGACCATTGCTTCTACGGCCTTTGTAGCCTCTATGCTTTTAATGATAGCACACTGGAACTGGATGGATCCCTCAATTGCGAATCTACAGCCCGTTTTGGATTCTTATTGGTTGATGATCCACGTATCTGTAATTGTAGCGAGTTACGGTCCTTTTACATTGGGAATGATATTGGGTTCCGTTTCATTATTGCTTATGATCATGACAACTGAGAAGAACAAAGTGAAAATGGATTTGAATATCAAGGAAATTACAATCATTACCGAAATGGCCTTAACCGTTGGGTTAGTAATGCTTACCATTGGGAACTTTTTGGGAGGCCAGTGGGCCAATGAAAGCTGGGGTCGCTACTGGGGTTGGGATCCAAAGGAAACCTGGGCCCTGATAAGTATTATGGTGTATGCTTTTGTAATTCACATGAGGTTGGTGCCCGGTTTGAGAAGCAGGTGGTTCTTTAACCTGATGGCTATTGTTGCATTTGCAAGTATTATGATGACCTATTTTGGGGTTAATTTTTATCTCGCAGGATTACACTCCTATGCCAGTGGCGAGAAAGTTATTACTCCTACATTCATATATTATTCAATAGTCGGAGTAGGCGTGTTGGGAGCACTGTCTTACTGGAAATATAATAAGTATTACAAAAGGTAGTTCAAAAAAACATCAAAATAGGAGACAAATTCTCATTTAAATAAAAAAAAATCCTGCTTGAAAGAGCAGGATTTTTTAATTTAATTTTTTTGCGATTTTATTTCAAACCCCCTACCATTTCTTCCGGTTTTACCCATTCTTCAAATTCTTCACTGGTAACGTAGCCTAGATTCACGGCCTCTTCTTTCAAGGTAGTTCCGTTTTTATGCGCAGTATTGGCAATTTCTGCCGATTTATAATAACCAATTTTGGTGTTTAAAGCAGTTACCAACATCAACGAATTATCCAGAAGTTCTTTGATACGTTTATAATTAGGTTCTATTCCCCGTACGCAATTTTCTTCAAAGGAAGCGCAGGCATCTCCCAATAATTGTGCGCTCTGAAGGAAATTTACAGCCATTACCGGTTTAAACACATTTAGTTCAAACTGTCCCTGCATTCCTCCTACGCTTATGGTAACATCATTTCCTATCACCTGTGCACAAACCATGGTCAATGCTTCAACCTGGGTTGGGTTTACTTTTCCGGGCATAATGGAAGATCCAGGTTCATTGGCGGGAATATTGATTTCCCCGATCCCGCTTCGTGGGCCGGAAGAAAGCATTCTCACGTCATTCGCAATTTTATTAAGGGAAACTGCCAGTTGTTTTAAAGCCCCGTGGCTTTCAACAAGTGCATCATGAGCGGCAAGGGCTTCAAACTTATTTGGAGCCGAAGTAAATGGCAAGAGGGTGAATTTGGCGATAAACTCGGCCACTCTTTTTGAATAGCCTTTTGGGGTATTCAATCCCGTTCCTACCGCAGTTCCTCCCAAAGCCAATTCCCCTAAATGAGGCAACGTGTTTTCCAATGCGCGAATACCGTAGTCAAGCTGTGCAACATAACCGCTAAATTCCTGTCCCAGGGTCAGGGGAGTGGCATCCATAAAATGGGTGCGGCCAATTTTTACCACATTCTTAAATTCCACAGATTTTTTCTTAAGGGTATTTCTAAGTTTTTTTACACCGGGCAAAGTTACTTCTGCAATTTTTTTGTAGGCAGCAATATGCATTCCGGTTGGAAAAGTGTCGTTTGAAGATTGAGATTTGTTCACATCATCATTAGGTTGGAGGGTTTTTTCTCCCTCTCCAATGGTTTTTCCGGCAAGTTGATGGGCACGATTTGCAATCACCTCATTGAGGTTCATATTGCTTTGTGTCCCGCTTCCGGTTTGCCATATCACCAGTGGAAATTGATCATCGAGTTTTCCCGCCAATATTTCATCACAAACCTGTGCTATATAATCCCTTTTTTCAACCGGAAGTACACCGAGTTCACAATTGGTGAAAGCAGCCGCTTTTTTAGAACGTTCTGTTTGGGCGCCCCATAATTTATCTGAGGGAACCTTCACATCTCCCATAGTGTCTTTCTCTATTCTGAAGTCCATAATTATATAATATTTAGATTATAAATTTACAAGTTATAGATTTTTAAATCTTAAAAAAACCTATAAACTTTTAATTTATTTTTAACCGATTTGTCTAAAATGCCAGCAAATTTTATGTTTTTTATTTGAAGAATAGAATTTTTAATTTTTGTTGGCAGATGCGAAATAGAGTTCTTATATTTGCGGGTATTTAAAAATTCCTGAAATTATGTTTACATTTGAACAGTACCTTGGCTTTTTAGCTTTTCTTACCATCTTGACCATAGGATTTTGGCTGATGTTTTTTTTGGTAGGTATTCTGCCTTATTGGATTGGTGGGAATATAATGGAAAATATTAAAGAGCGCAAAGAGAAAAAACGTCTTGAAAGAGAAGCAAAAGCTTAGGAACAGCTTTGAGATCCTGATTATTCATCTTTCATTAAAGAAACTGGAATTTTCATTAAAAAAAGAAGTCGAAAAATAAGCCGGTCCTTTTAGCAGGCACTAATTGATAATAAAAAAAGCTTGTCCAATTTGGACAAGCTTTTTTTATTTGTTCCTATACTCTCAATTTATCCCTCAAAATCACCCTCATCTCCGTTTCCGTTATTTTGATTTTTTCGATCCTGTTCTCTTTTTTGCTGGTTGAAGCGATAAGTAAGCGATAAAGTGATTTGCCTTTCTCTCCATTGGAATTCACTTTCCTGGGTAAAACTCCCGGTTTCGGTAAAGGAATTTCTTTTCCTGGAGTTAAGCAAATCCCTTGCATTTAAAGATAAGGTTGCATTTTCATTAAAAATTTCCTTGCTAAAAGCCAGGTCTAAAGAAAATATCCCATCGGTTTTGGTTTGAGAATTTTCTGATGGCCCTCTGTAATTAGCATTGGTTTGCCAGTCTATTTTTGCGGGTAAAGTCACCTTGGAACTAAATCTTGCAAACCAGCTTGTATTTTTGGCTCCATAATCGATTCCGTTAAATTCTCCTTCAGTATTAAACTGAAAAAAGTTAAAACTTCCGTTTAACCGCAGCCATTCTGCGGGATTGTACAATACCCCGGCTTCAACACCAGTTCGCTCGTTGGTAGCAAGGTTAATTGGTATGGTCCTGATTATTTCAATGTCGTTAAAAAATTGACCCGTTCCTTGTTGCACCCTTTCAAAAGCATCAGTTTCATACTGATAATATAAAGATGAAGTAAGGGTTAATTTTTTCCAACGTTTCAGATATCCCAAATCAAAGGCGCTTGCATAGGCTGGACTTAGATTGGGGTTTCCCTGAAAGATATTGGTCCTGCTGGCACGGGAGGGAAAAGGATTAATAAACCAGCCCCGGGGCCTGTTGATCCTTCGGTTGTAGCCCAAAGTAATGTTTTCTGACTCCCCTAATTCAAAAATTAAATTTACGGTAGGGAACAGGCCAAGATAATTATTGTCAAAATCTGTATCAATGGGAAATCCAAATTCTTCCAACAATTGCACATCGGTTAAAGGAGTATTTATTTTACCTTTAAGCTGCGTATTTTCCATACGCAAACCTAAAAGGAATGAAAATTTCCCCAATTTGGTTCCATATTGAGTGTACAGGGCATTTACATTTTCAGTGTAATTAAATACATTGGTGAGCGGACTTAATTCTAATTGCCCGCTTTGCTCATCCTCAATGCTCAGCGTATAGTCTGTTACCTCATCTTCAAAATTACCGCGATATCCTGCTTCAAATTGCGAATCTTCGCCAAATGGCAAAACATAATCTGTTTGAATCAAATATTCATTTTGGGTTTCTTCTGTAAAAACAGATTCAGACGGGAGAAAGCTAATGCCTTCCGGGGTTAAATCTAAAGTGGCCCTTTCTGAAACAAAAGCCGGTTTTTCTTCTTTGTCATATTCATATTGAAAATCGGCGGTAATTTGATGTCCTTTATCATTAAATTTATTGATATAATTTAAGGAATACTGGGAACTTTTATCGTCTTCCGATTCGGCTTCCCTTCGAATGGTTTGTTGAACCAGGTCGTTTCCCTGGTAACGATCGGAAAAATTAGTGGTAATATCCTCATCATTTCCGAAATTAAAAAATGCGCTTGCCGTAAGTGAAGAATGTTCATTTAAAAAGTATTCTACTCCAAAATTGGTATTAAATCTGCGTCCTAAACGCTGCATATCACGATCTTCCACCACCCTGTCAAAAAATCCCTGGGTATAACGGGTGTCAAAATAACCATTTCCGGGAGAATTCCTGTAATTAAACCCGGTGGTATTGAAAATATTAAATTTATCTGTTCTTAAATTTAGGTTTGCTGTAATCCCATAGCTTTCCGGGAAACCAATATTTGTAGTAAGAGAACCATTAAAACCGCGGGTTTTTTCCTTTCGCAGAATAATGTTTAAAATTCCGGCAGTACCTTCAGCATCGTACCTGGCAGAAGGGGAGGTGATCACTTCAACCCGTTCTATGGCATCTGCGGGTAATTGTCCCAGGACATTGTTTTCGCCAAATCCTGCCATAGCAGATGGTTTTCCGTTGATAAGGATCTTTACATTTTCGTTTCCCCGCAAGCTTATTGAACCTTCGACATCTACTGAAACCGATGGAACATTGTTTAAGACATCATTAATAGTGGCGCCTGCAGTTGTGAGGTCTTTCCCGATATTGTATATTTTTTTATCCAGGCGTACTTCTACCTGTGTAGTTTCGGCAACTACAATGACTTCATCCAGGCTCGCTGAACTAAATCCCAATTGAATAGTCCCTAAATCCAAATTGGAATCAACTTTTCGGTTTTTGAGAGTTTTGGATTCAAAAGAAATGAATTCAACCTTGACGTTATAGGTGCCGGAAGGAACTTCAATGGCAAAATTTCCATTGATATCGGTGACTCCTCCATTGAGATAATTGGGATTATCAACACTTGTGATGGATACCGTGGAATACTCAAGGGGCACTCCCAGATCATCATCAATTACTTTTCCGGAAATTGTGAATTGATTGGATTGTGCATAGGAGGCCGAGTGCAATAAAAAAATAAAAATCAACAGCAAGCTTATTGGAAATATCCGTTTGATGGTCATAACAACTTTTCAATGTTAGACGCACAAATTGTTAAATGGTTTAATCAACAATCGTTAAAAATCCGTTAAATAGCCTAAGATTTGGATAATTTAAGCCTAATTGTTTGATAATGAATTCGTAAACTGAGAAGGTATTTTTTTATTTATTCCCACATAAGCATCAAATTGGGGTTCACTCAATATTTTTCTCAAATTTTTGTACTCGCGCACCTGAACTCTTTGGAGGTTTTGAATAATAGCTTGTTTCTCCTGTGATGATTTGATTATCTCGTTTTTTCTAATGGTAAATTCAATAATGATATCTTCCAGCAAAAGGGTTTGTTCTTCTGATAGTCCTAATTTATCTTTCCAGTTCAAAGCTATTTCTCTTGCAATTTCCCTTAACTCTTTTCTGTTTTTTTCGTGTATATAGATCTGGGAGTACACAAAGCCCCCAACTAATGCGGCGGCTAAACCTAAAAGAAAAATCCTGTTTTGAAGTTTCATGCCTTGTAATTTTTTAGATATCTAAATTTTATTAACTAAAGAAGCTTATCAATATTGGATGACGGCCTTCCTATCACGGCCCTGTTATCATTTTCTACAATGGGCCGCTCAATTAATTTAGGATGTTTGGCCATAATGCTTATCAATTCCCGGTTGCTTAAATTTAAAGATTTAAAGTCATCTTTCCAAACCTTTTCATTTTGCCGGATAAGCTGTAAAGGGGAAAACTGAAGTTTTTTTAAAAGCCCGGTTAGTTCATCTTCAGAAAGGGGATCATTTAGATATTCCCTTATTTTGAATTCTTTCCCCAAGTTTTTTAATTTTTCCAAGCCTTCCCGGGATTTTGTGCATCGGGGATTATGATAAATCACGATCATAGTTATTCTTTTTTATTTTAAAATCAGTATTAAATTCCAATTCTAAAACTTTAATTGAGGTACTAATCAATCTTCATGCCGTTGTCCCATCATCATTAAATAAGCTTTTAAAAACCTATCTATTTCACCGTCCATAACAGCCTCTACGTTTCCGGTTTCTTCGGCAGTTCTAACGTCTTTCACCAGTTTATAGGGGTGCATCACATAATTTCTTATTTGTGAACCCCATTCAATTTTTAATTTTGAATCTTCTATTTCCCTGCGTTGGGAAAGTTGCTTTTGCAATTCAATTTCATATAACTGGCTTTTTAGCAATTGCATGGCTTTTGTTTTGTTTTCCAACTGCGAACGGGTTTCGGAATTCTCCACGACAATCCCGGAAGGAGCGTGGCGCAAACGAACTGCGGTTTCAACTTTGTTCACATTTTGTCCTCCAGCGCCTGAGGAACGCATGGTTTCCCAGGAAATATCTGCCGGGTTGATGTCAATTTCGATACTGTCATCTACCAAAGGATATACATAAACCGATGCAAAAGAGGTATGCCGTTTTGCATTGCTGTCAAATGGGGAAATCCGCACCAGCCTATGCACCCCGTTTTCTCCTTTCAGCCAACCAAAGGCATAATCGCCTTCAATTTCTATGGTCACTGTTTTAATTCCTGCAATTTCTCCAGCCTGATAATTGAGTTCCCTGACCTTGAAATTCCTTTTTTCAGCCCAACGCAAATACATGCGCATAAGCATTTCGGCCCAGTCACAACTTTCGGTACCACCTGCTCCAGCAGTAATCTGAAGGACGGCACTTAAACTGTCCCCTTCTTCAGAGAGCATGTTTTTAAATTCCAGATCTTCAATTACGCCGACCGCTTTTTGATAGATGTTCTCAACATCTCCCTCAGTAGCTTCCTTTTCCTTATAAAACTCGAATATCACCTCCAGATCTTCTACCAGGTTTTCACCCTTGAGATAATCATCTACCCATTTTTTTTCAGCGTTTAATTCACGCATCATAATTTCCGCCTCTTTGGCGTTATTCCAAAAATCGGGGGCAAAGGTTTTTTCTTCTAAATTGGAGATTTCTATTTGTTTGGCATCAACGTCAAAGATACCTCCTTAACGCTACCAGGCGATCTTTGAGATCTTTTATGTGTTCTGAATTAATCATCAATCTTATTGTTTTTTGCAAAAATAGACTTAAACCTAAGTTGGGAAAACTATTTTACAATTATTTAATAATTTTATATTCTCAAAATATATTTGAGATTAAATCTATTTTTGCTTTTTTCGATTCTTCAGCAGTTCAATTTCATTAAATGTGTAAATTTTGGATAACTTTGATCAAAATAAATAAAAAGATATCAATTTTGATTTTTATAAAATCAGGGGAAGTATATCATTAATAGGATTTCCGGCATCGCGGGAATGAGAAATATAAAATTCATGAAAGAAATAGATTTAAGAAGCGACACGGTAACCCGTCCAACCAATGAAATGCTACAAGCTATAATCACCGCAAAAGTTGGTGACGATGTGTATAAGGAAGATCCTACGGTAAACGAATTGGAGGAAAAACTGGCCAAAATGTTCAGGAAAGATCAGGCCTTGTTTTTTCCTTCCGGCAGCATGGCCAATCAGGCCGCAATAAAACTGCATACCCAACCTGCAGAGCAATTGATTTGTGATAAATGGGCGCATGTATATAATTATGAAGGTGGAGGAGTTTCATTTAACTCCGGAGTTTCCTGTAAATTAGTAGATGGAGTAAGAGGAATGATCACCGCGCAACAGGTTGAAGAGAACATCAATCCTCCCGATTTTTATCACAGTCCGCTTACCTCCTTGGTTTGTTTGGAAAACACCACTAATAAAGGAGGTGGGGCTTGTTACGATCTGGAGGAGATCAAAAAGATCAGGAAAGTTTGTGATTCAAACAATTTAGGCCTGCATTTGGACGGCGCACGGTTGTTTAACGCATTAGTGGCCAAAAATGAATCTCCTAAGGATTATGGGAAATTATTTGATACCATTTCGGTATGTTTATCTAAAGGCCTTGGCACTCCAATGGGTTCTGTGGTTATTGGCGATAAAGAGATCATGAAAAACGCCATCCGTGTCCGGAAAGTTTTGGGTGGCGGGATGCGTCAAATAGGTTTTATGGCTGCCGCGGGGATCTATGCTTTGGATAACAATATTGCCAGGTTGGCCGAAGATCATAAAAGGGCGGCTGAGATCGCGGAAGTATTGGAAAACCTGGATTATGTTTCACAAGTGGAACCGGTGGAAACCAATATTGCGATTTTTTATTTGGCGAAGCCTTCAGATGAAGCGGAATTTATGAAACAACTTCAGCAGGAAAATATCCGGATCAGCAATATGGGGCAAGGAAAATTGCGTGTGGTAACCCATTTGGATTATTCAGAAGAAATGCATCAAAAATTCCTGGGAGTACTTAAAGGCATCGAGTTTCAGAATTGATTTTTTAAAATTTAACGCAAGATTATGCAGGGAATATCAGCAGGTTTAAGCAAATGTGATACATTCCCAAAAAATTGAGTAATATGAAAAATGTGACACCAGGAAAAGAAGTTCCCCAACTTATTGTAGATACAGTTAATGGGATGATGTGGAATTTACGCGATCAAAAACCTGAGAATCTCACTCTGGCCGTATTTTACCGCGGGCTGCACTCTCCGGAGTGTAAATTATATCTTGAGGAGTTGAATTCTAAATTCGATGAATTTCGTGAAAAAGGGATTAATATAGTTTGCCTTAGTGCCGATAACGAATCCTTGTCAGAAAAAACTGCTATTGAATGGGAAGTGGAAAAATTGACGATAGGATACGATTTTTCAATTGAAGATGCCCGAAAATGGGATTTGTACATATCCAAAGGCATTAACGATAGTGAACCCGATACCTTTTTTGAACCGGGATTGTTTTTGATCAGGCCGGATAATACACTTTACGCAGCTTCAATTCAATCCATGCCTTTTGTAAGGCCAGAACTTGACGACCTTCTAAAATCAATCGATTATATTTTGGACAATGACTATCCTGCCAGGGGAGAAGCCTAAAAACAGTTCAGATCTAAATTAAAAAAGCCGGTTGAGGTATTGATCAACCGGCTTTATATTATTTTAACATATCCAAACCTGGAATATCTGGCATTCCGTCCTTTGCAACGGCGGCCAGCTCCATGTCATTTAAATCAGAGGCCCGTTTAATTGCTTTGTTGAGCGTTAAAACCAAATAATCTTCTAATTGTTCTCTGTCTTCCAAAAGTTCGTCGGCAATAGAAATATTCTTAATGTCCCGGGCGGCGGTAATAGTGATTTTTAGTAATCCATCTGCAGATTGTTCATCTATCAAAACTGTTTTAAGCCGCTCTTTGGTAGCTTCAACTTTTTCCTTGGTTTCCTTGAGTTTATTCATCATACCCATCATATCTCCAAACATAATTTTCTTGTTTTTAAATTGGTAAGTACAAATTTATTAAATTGACACATCAAATACACTTTAAAAATGAAAAGACTGCTACTTATTTTGATGGGAAGTTTTACCTTTGCAACTGCTCAAAACCCAAAAGATTTGAAAAAAGAGATTACCCCTCCTGTTGCTAAAAAAATAGCCAAAGAACTTCAAGCCCATAACAGCGTGAGAGTCGATAACTACTATTGGATGAAGGATAAGGAAAATCCTGAGGTAATAAGTTATCTGGAAGAGGAAAACCATTACAATCAAATAGTGACCCTGGAGACCAAAGATTTTCAGGAAAAGCTTTTTAAAGAAATGAGAAGTAGGATCAAAGAAGATGATGAATCGGTTCCCTACAAATTAAATGGATACTGGTATTTGACCAGATATCAATCAGAAAAAGATTACCCCATTTATTCCCGGAAAAACAATTCCCTGGATGCTCCGGAAGAAATCCTTTTTGATGTAAATAAAATGGCAGAAGGCTTTGAATATTACAGCCTAGGTGGATTAAATGTAAGCCGTGACAACAAACTGGTTGCCTTTGGATTGGACACTTTGGGAAGGAGAAATTACGTTATTCAGATTAAAGATCTGGAAAGCGGAAAAATCTTCCCTGAGAAAATTATTGGAACCACCGGTGGTTCAACCTGGGCCAATGACAACAAAACCCTTTTTTATACCAAAAAGGACAGTAAAACCCTTCGTTCAAGTCAAATTTACAAGCATATTTTGGGAACAGACCCCATTATGGATTCTCTGGTTTATGAAGAAGAAGATGAAACTTTCAATACTTATATTTATAAATCCAAATCAAATAAATATTTGATAATTGGTTCAAGCAGCACTCTTACCAGTGAATACCGAATTTTGAATGCAGATAATCCCGAAGGATTATTTGAGGTTTTTCAACCGCGACAACGAGGTTTGGAATATGGGATTTCCCATTATGGAGATTATTTTTATGTGCTCACCAATAAAGATGGCGCTACCAATTATAAATTGATGAAATCTCCGGTAGATAATACCGGGATGGAAAACTGGATCGAGGTAATTCCTCACAGGGAAGATTATATGTTGGAAGACATCGATATTTTCCAAAAATATTTGGTGGTAAGTGAGCGCCACAATGGCCTGAATAAAATTAAGATCATTCTTTGGGATAAAGACGAGAGTTATTACCTGCCTTTTGACAATGAGACCTATACCGCCTTCACCAGTATAAATCCCGATTTTGACACCGATATTTTACGATATAACTACAATTCTTTGAATACGCCCACCTCTGTGATAGATTTCAATATGGCTACCAAAGAGAGTACGGTTTTGAAGGAACAAGAAGTTCTGGGCGGAAAATTTGACAAAAACAATTATATCACCGAACGTGTCTGGGCGAAAGCATTGGATGGCACTAAAATCCCGGTTTCTTTGATTTATAGAAAAGGAATCGAAATGGACGGAAGTAATCCATTGCTGCAATACGGTTACGGGTCTTATGGATCTACAATTGATCCTTATTTTTCAAGTGTGAGACTGAGTTTGCTGGATAGGGGCTTTATTTATGCAATTGCCCATGTACGTGGCGGGGAATACCTGGGAAGGCGTTGGTATGAAGACGGAAAGTTGCTGAATAAAAAGAATACGTTCACCGATTTTATTGATGTTTCAAAATACTTGATCGATCAAAATTATACTGCCAAAGAAAATTTATATGCTATGGGAGGATCTGCAGGAGGTTTGTTGATGGGCGTAGTGGTAAATATGGCTCCTGAACTTTATAAAGGCGCAATTGCCGCAGTGCCTTTTGTGGATATTGTAACTACTATGATGGACGAGAGTATCCCGCTTACAACCGGGGAATATGACGAATGGGGAAATCCGAATAAAAAGGAATATTTCGATTATATGATGTCTTACTCCCCTTATGACAATGTTAAGGCCCAGGATTATCCAAATATGTTGGTCACTACAGGCTTGCATGACTCGCAGGTTCAATACTGGGAACCCGCCAAATGGGTGGCCAAATTAAGGGATTTAAAAACCGATAACAATATTTTGTTGTTCCATACAAATATGGATGCGGGACATGGAGGGGTTTCAGGCAGGTTTGAAGCCTTAAAAGAAGTGGCAGAGGAATATGCTTTTTTACTGGATTTACAAGGAATTACAGAATAATCAAAAATTTTAAATTAAATTTGTCCAAGTTATATAATTAAGATTTTTTTAACTAGATTAGTTTAATCTGCCAAAAAAATCGGAAATTGCAAAAAATTTCATTTATGAAAGAAGAGCTACAGGTGTTTGATAATGTATTGCAGTTAATAGGAAATACTCCTCTAATACATTTAAATTCCATTACCAAAAACTTTAAGGGTAATTTTTTTGCTAAGGTAGAAGCTTTCAATCCCGGGCATTCCACCAAAGACCGAATTGCCTTATATATTATTGAAGATGCGGAACGAAAAGGAATCTTAAAACCCGGTGATACCATTATAGAAACAACCTCAGGGAATACAGGTTTCAGCATCGCGATGGTGAGTATAATTAAAGGCTACCAGTGCATTTTGGCGGTTAGCTCAAAATCTTCTCAGGATAAGATTGATATGCTTAAAACAATGGGAGCCAAGGTATATGTTTGTCCCGCAAATGTTTCTGCCGAAGATCCCAGATCGTATTATCAGGTTGCCCGTAAGTTGCATGAGGAGACAAAAGGTTCTGTTTATATCAACCAATATTTCAGCGAGTTGAATATGGACGCCCATTATTTATCAACAGGCCCGGAAATCTGGAAACAAACTGAAGGAAAAATCACCCATTTGATTGCTTGCAGTGGAACTGGAGGAACTATTTCCGGAACAGCGCGTTACCTAAAAGAGCAAAATCCCAATGTAAAAATTATTGGAATTGATGCTTTTGGATCTGTTTTGAAAAAATATCACGAAACCCGTGAATTTGACGATGCAGAAATTTATCCATATCGAATTGAAGGATTGGGCAAAAACTTAATTCCAACTGCGACCGATTTTGATATTATAGACAAATTTATAAAAGTTACCGACGAAGAAAGTGCACACACGGCCAGAGAACTTGCTAAAACAGAAGGATTGTTTGTAGGTTACACAAGTGGGGCGGCTATGCAAGGCATTAAACAATTAAGCGCTGAAGGTGAATTTGATAAGAACAGTAACGTAGTAGTTATTTTTCCCGATCACGGTTCCCGATATATGAGCAAGGTTTTTAGTGATAACTGGATGGAAGCGCAAGGTTTCTTTGATTCCAAAAACAAGGCAGATGCCCAACGCATTGAATTTGTAAAATAAATGAAATTACATATTGACATACAAAAGATAAAAGCATCCTTTTAATGGGATGCTTTTATCTTTAAACATAAATAGGATTATTGGGAAATTGAGTTGTATTTAAGTACTTTTACAGCTTGTAAATAAAAAATCTATGAGTGATTTATTTGATAAGATCTATAAGGACAAAGGTCCTTTAGGAAAATGGGCGGAACAAGCCGAAGGTTATTTTGTCTTTCCAAAACTGGAAGG
>Ga0307487_1001246_pt1 | contig 18346 bp, 19 predicted proteins | sample CBIW12metaG_FD_203665 | JGI IMG/M metagenome (GOLD analysis project Ga0307487, IMG submission 203665) | Sea-ice brine microbial communities from Beaufort Sea near Barrow, Alaska, United States - CBIW 1.2 | ecosystem: Environmental > Aquatic > Marine > Coastal | place: USA: Alaska | collected... | reverse complement strand
CACGCCGTCCCACAACTAAGGTACTGAGTACCACCCACAGGTGGTCGCACAAACAAAGACACAGTCGGAAGAGGCGTACATGAGCGACATCGAACGGATCGGAGTCATCGGCGGAGGGCTGATGGGTTCCGGCATCATCGAGGTCGCAGCACGCGCCGGCCTCGACGTCATCGGGATCGAGATCAACGCCGACGCAGCCAAGGCAGCCGCCGAGCGCGTCGAAGGCTCGCTGCGACGGGCCGAATCCCGCGGCAAGATCGATGCCTCCGAAGTCGCCTCGGTCCTCGGACGCATGCGCTTTGAGACCGATCTTGAAGCGCTGGCCGATCGTGACCTCGTGGTCGAGGCCGCCAGCGAGGACGAGCGCACCAAGCTCGACATCTTCGCCAAGGTTGGCTCGATCCTGACCTCCGAGGACGCCATCTTGGTCTCGAACACCTCCTCGATCCCGATCGTGAAGCTCGGCGCCGTGTCTGGTCGTGCCGATCGGGTCATGGGCGTGCACTTCTTCAACCCCGCGCCGGTCATGCAGTTGGTTGAGCTGATCCCATCGCTGACCACCTCGCCGAAGACGCTCGATCGGATGCGCACGTGGGTCGAGCAGTCGCTCGCCAAGCAGCCCATCGATGCCACTGACCGCGCCGGCTTCGTCGTCAATTCGCTGCTCGTTCCCTACCTGCTCAGCGCGATCCGCATGTACGAGGCCGGCTACGCCTCGGCCGAGGACATCGACCGCGGCATGGTGCTGGGCTGCGGCCACCCCATGGGACCGCTCGCGCTCAGCGATCTGATCGGCCTCGACACGATCCAGGCGATCGGTCACTCGATGTATTCAGAATTCAAGGAGCCGCTGTACTCGCCGCCGCCCCTGCTGGGTCGCATGGTCGACGCTGGCCTGCTCGGCAAGAAGTCCGGCCACGGGTTCTACCCCTACGAAGGAAAGTGACCATGCCAACTTTGCCCGGTTCTGACATGTTCACGCTGTCCGAGGAGCACCAGGCGATCCGTCAGGCGGTCCGCGCTGTGGCTGAAGACAAGATCGCGCCGCACGCCACCGATGTCGACGAGCAGGCCCGCTTCCCCACCGAGGCCGCGGCCGCGCTTCTTGCCTCGGACTTCCACGCCCCGCATATTCCCGAGGAGTACGGCGGCGCCGGCGCTGACGCCCTCGCGACGGTGCTGGTCATCGAGGAGATCTCACGCGTGTGCGTGTCGTCCTCGCTGATCCCGGCGGTCAACAAGCTCGGCTCGCTGCCGATCATGATCGGCGGTGGCGAACAGATCAAGAAGAACTACCTGACCAAGCTCGCCAGCGGCGAAGGTGGGTTCTCCTACTGCCTGTCCGAGCCCGACGCAGGCTCTGACGCCGCGAACCAGAAGACCAAGGCCGTCCGCGATGGCGACGCTTGGGTGCTCAATGGCGTCAAGCGCTGGATCTCCAATGCCGGCGTCTCGGAGTACTACACAGTGCTGGCGCAGACCGATCCCGAGAAGCGCACCAAGGGCATCACGGCGTTCGTCGTCGAGAAGTCCGATGAGGGCGTCTCCTTCGGCGCTCCGGAGAAGAAGCTCGGCATCAAGGGATCGCCCACCTGCGAGGTCTACCTCGACAACGTGCGCATCCCCGGCGACCGCATCATCGGAGAGGTCGGCGAGGGCTTTTCGCTCGCGATGAAGACCCTCGACCACACTCGCGTGACCATCGCTGCACAGGCCGTCGGCGTGGCCCAGGGAGCGCTGGACTACGCGCTCGGCTACGTGCAGGAGCGCAAGCAGTTCGGTCACCCGATCAGCGATTTCCAGGGCCTGCAGTTCATGATCGCCGACATGGGCATGAAGGTCGAAGCGGCTCGGCAGATGACGTATGCCGCGGCTGGCCGTTCAGAGCGCGGCGACTCCGATCTGACGTTCTTCGGTGCCGCCGCCAAGGCATTTGCCTCCGACACCGCGATGCAGGTGACCGTCGACGCCGTGCAACTGCTGGGCGGATATGGCTACACCCGCGACTACCCGCTGGAGCGGATGATGCGCGACGCCAAGATTACCCAGATCTACGAGGGCACCAACCAGGTGCAGCGCGTCGTGATGGCCAAGCAGCTACTCGCCGGGGTGCAGAGCACGCTCTGAAGGCTGAGGCGCGCTCCACAGTGCAGAAGCGTCAGTGGGCGAGCACTGACCCAGTGCACGCGTCTCTACCGAATCCGAGCTGATGTCCGGCCCTCTCATCCGGCTACGTCGGCGGAGACGCTCAACGCCAGCGAACCCGAACGCGGACCCCCCAGGGCGATCACCCTGGGGGCGTGGGTGGGTGAGAGGGGTGGGGTCGGGGGAGTCTGGAACTCCAGCGCCATCCCTATCGTTAGATGTACGTACATTGCATTGATCTCGGGAGGGTTAGTCATGTCGAAACATATGCCGTACGCCGCTTTGATCGCAGTCGTGGTGCTGCTGGGAGCTGGGCTCGTTTGGCTCGCCTCGACCAGCGGTCCGCCGAGCAGCGAGTCCATCGCCGCCACCGCGACACAGGGCCAGCAGCAGGGAATCGGCGTCGACCTCTCCCGGCGTGACGCCGACGACCCGCGAGCCATCGGTGATGTCGACGCACCGGTCGTGCTCATTCAGTACGAAGACTTCCGCTGCCCGTTCTGCGGGGTCCACGCACGCGACACCCAGCCCCAACTGCAGAAGTACGTCGACGACGGCACGCTGCGCATCGAGTTCAACGACTTGTCGATCTTCGGCGAGCAGTCAGACCGCGCTGCCGCGGCCAGCAGAGCCGCAGCAGCGCAGGGCAAGTTCTGGGAGTTCTACGATGCGGTCTTCGCCGACGCACCCGAACGAGGTCACGCCGACCTCCCCGACAGCGTTCTGATGAAGTACGCCCAGGAGATCCGCGTGCAGGACCTCAAGAAGTTCGAGGTGGACATGAACTCCGACGAGACCGCCGCGGCGGTCCAGGAGGACGCCCAGACGGCCTACCGCATCGGCGCCTCGAGCACCCCACTCTTCCTGGTCAACGACGAACCCATCCTCGGCGCGCAGCCCGACGATGTCTTCATCGAGAAGATCGAGCGGCTCGCTTCGAAGTCATGACGACCATCGGACTGGCTGGCGCGTTCCTCGGCGGGGTCCTGACCCTGCTCAGCCCGTGCTCGGCCGTGCTCCTGCCGTCGTTCTTCGCCTATGCATTCGGCGGCCGAAGCACTGTCATCGCTCGAACGGGCGTGTTCTACCTCGGCCTGGCGACGACACTGATCCCGTTGGGCGTCGCCGCATCGACCATCGGCGCATTCTTCAACTCACACCGCGACGGTCTGGTGCTCAGCTTGTCGATCATGGTATTCGCGTTCGGCCTCCTGCAGGTGACGGGTCTGTCGTTCGGACTCCTCCGGCAACGCGCAACCGGAGGCACCTCGGGCGGCACCGGCGTCGTCCAGATATTCATGCTCGGGACCGTGTACGGCGTGGCAGGAGTCTGCTCAGGCCCCATCCTCGGTTCCGTGCTGGCCGTGGCCGGTGTGGGCGGAAGTCCGACGTATGGCGGGCTCCTGCTCGCCGTCTATGCGCTCGGGATGTGCGTCCCACTGGCCGTGCTCGCCGTGTTCTGGGAGCGCCTGGACGTCAACGGACGCCGGTGGCTGGTGCCCCGCCCGATCAACGTCGGACCGATCCAAACCTCCTCCACCGCGGTGATCTCCGGCACGATCCTCATCGCCGTGGGTGTGCTCCTGCTCGCGTCCGGCGGGACCGCCAATCTGGGCGGCATCGTGGGCGCGGGCGACCAGTTCTCGATCGAGCAGTGGGCCGGCCGGGTGGGTGACCGCATCCCCGACACCGTCGTGCTGATCATCGCGGTGACCGTGGTGATCAGCGGGCTGCTCGCGCGGCAGTGGTGGATACAGTCGCGACCGGCGACCAGCAACCTCGACCACCCTGCCCAAAACCACGCGAACGAGAGACAACAATGAGCCGGCAGTCTGATGAAGGATCGTCGATGTTGGCCGCTTTGCAAGCGTGGACGCGTCGGCAGTGGTGGTCGGCCTTGGCGGGGTCGGTGGCGATCCTTCTCGTCATCGGGATTCCGACCGATCTCATCGACACCCCCCTGTTCAGCAGGTCGATCGCCGCACCGTGGTGGGCAGTACCGGTGTGGGTAGTCTCTGCAATCCTCAGCGGACTCCTGGTCGGCACGTACGTTGATCAGGCAACGGCGCCGGTCGACAGACGTGGCGGCCTGGGCGCACTGCTCGGCTTCTTCGCCGTAGGATGCCCTGTCTGCAACAAGATCGTGTTGATCGCGTTGGGATCCAGTGGTGCCGTCTCGATCTTCCAGCCCCTCCAGCCCGTACTCGCCGTGGCATCACTGACGTTGCTCAGCTGGGCCTTGAAGAGCCGACTGATGTCGACGGTGGCATGCCCAGTTCGACGAACCGTCGACTGACTGCCGCTCAGGCGAGGCCGATGTAAGGCGCTGCCACTTGGAGCCCGATTCCGGCGGCGACCAGGAGCAGCACGACAGCGAAGGACAAGGTCAGGGCGTTGCTGGAGAACCGAGAGGCGACCCGCTTGCCGAACAGCGATGCAACGATGGTCGCCGCGGTGAACGGGACGATGATCGACCAGTCGAAGTTTGGTGAGTTTCCGGCGTGGATGCTCAGCGACACGGCCGCGTTCAACGCGATGACCAGCAATGACGTGGCCGCGGCAACCGACATCGGGTACCCGAGGATCATGACGAGCGCTGGGACCACGATGAATCCCCCGCCCACTCCGAGAAAGCCGGTCAGGAACCCGACCAGTAGGGCCGTGACGACAACCTGGGCCGCGACCTTGGCGCGGACCCAGGACCGGCGTTGTGTGACCGGGGTCAGCTCGCGGAGGGTCGGTCCGCTGGCGCCGTCTGGGTCAGCGTCCGACGAGAACTGCGAAGTCGTGCGCGTGGGGGGCCGGCGCCGGCCGGACCAAGATTTGGTCAACATCGCGACCGCTGAGACTGCCATGACGGAGGCGAACGACGCTAGGAGAACGCCCTCCTCGACATTGCGGTTCAACGCGGTGCCGCCGAACGACGCCCCGATACCGACCACTCCAAAAACCATGCCCACTCGCCATCGAACATGCCGGTCCCGGTGATAGCTGATGGCCCCAATGGCCGAACTGATACCGATGACGACGAGGCTGGCGGTGGTCGCGTCCTGGGCAGACTCACCCAGCACAAAGACCAGGGCAGGCACCGCGAGGATTGATCCGCCACCTCCCAGCGCACCCAGCACCATCCCGATGACCAGGCCGCACGCGACCGCCAGCAGGAGGGTCACGCCACGGTTCCCGGCTCGCCGTTGGGCTTCACGACCGGCAGCCCGTCGGCCGCCCACGCCTGCATGCCGCCGCTCATGTTGCGCACTGCTACTCCTGACTGAGCCAGGAGTACCGCGGCCTTGCCCGAGCGGTTGCCGGAGCGACAGACCACCACGATCCCGCCGCCCGTGACCCGATCCGGGGCGAGTTCTCCTAGTGGGATGTGTAGCGCGCCCGGAGCATGTCCTGACTGCCACTCCTCCGGTTCGCGGACGTCGAGCAGCACGATCGAACCTGATTCATGCAAGGCGTACACGGCTGCGGGTGCGATGTCGGCCAGGGGTTCGGGCATACGTCCTCCAGGTGGGTTCAGTGCGATGGATCGTCCCGGTCGGAGGCGCTCAGCCTCAGGCCGGTGGCGGTAGAGAAGTTCGTGCGAATTCGAAAACGATCGGCACGCACCAAGGTTGTACGCCATTCCACTGGCACCTCGCCTTGGCAACCGAGTCGGGTGATGGCGAAGGCGGGCGCGCCCGGCTCGGACCCCAACGACTTCGCCTGGGGCGCGAGCAGAGTCACGGCGTCGACCTCCTCGGCACCACCGGTCGGTCGGACATTGCAGCGCTCGGCAAGCTCGGTGTACAGCGCCGTGTGGGTGAAGTCCGCCTCGAGGAGGGGATGCGCGACCGCCGCAGGCATCCAGACTCGGTCGAGTGCCAGCGGCTCTCCGTCGGCGAGGCGGAGGCGGTGCAAGAACACCAGCGGCGCCTCCTCGTCGAGCCCGAGTTGCACAGCTGCCCGTGCGTCGCGGCGTTCGTCGAGGCCAAGGACGACGCTGGTCTGGTTCATGCCAGCCTTTTCGACCGTCCAGAAGAGGCTGTAGAGGCTGCCGAGCCTCTGCTCGATCTGGGGGCGGATCAACCGCGGCTCCTGGCCCCGAGCCGCCGAGATCACACCGGACTCACGCAGCGACCGCAGCGCCATCCGTACTGTCTGGCGGCTCACGCTGTACTGGTCACGCAGCGCGTGCTCGCCCGGGAACGCCGTGCTGAAATCGCCTGCGTCGATGCGACGCGCGACGTCGTCTCGCAGTTGGCTCCACAAAGCGACCTTGCACGTGCGATCCAGCACCTGAGGGCCCGATGCACGCGGCATCACAGCGGGACCGTCGGCCCGGCTGTTGGTGTCGCTTGCGTCTTTCATGGAGTCCTCCATTGCGTTCCCCCTATAATGTACGTACATTCGTAATCTAGCAACTTCCGACGCTCGCCAACGTCGAAACGAAAGGAACCCGACGATGTCCACAGTCTCCACTTCGCTGCCTCGGCGGTTCGACCCAGCGTGCCGGAAGCGGACCCCGATGAGGAGAGCATCATGAGTACGAACTCAGTGCACCACCAGGTCGTCGTCGTCGGCGGCGGCAATGCTGGCATCTCCGTGGCGGCACGACTGCAACGAGCCGGCGTCACCGACATCGCAGTCGTCGAGCCCAACGAGACGCATTCGTACCAACCATTGTGGACGCTGGTGGGCGGCGGCCGAGTCTCTGCCTCGAAGTCGCAGCGCCCCCAGTCGAGCGTGATGCCGAAGGGCGTGGCCTGGGTCAAGGACCACGTCGTGACCGTCGACCCGACCGCACAGAGTCTTGAGACAGTTGGTGGCCTGGTGATCTCCTACGACCAGATCGTGGTCTGTCCGGGCATCCAGCTCGACTGGGGCCGGGTTCCCGGCATGGCCGACGCGCTCACCACCCCAGCCGCGTCGAGCAACTACCGTCTTGACCTCGCGGACAAGACGTGGCAGAACATCCAGGACATGAAGTCCGGCAGCGCCGTCTTCACCATGCCCTCAGGGCCGATCAAGTGCGCAGGCGCACCTCAGAAGATCGCGTACCTCGCTGCGGACTACTGGCGAAAGCAGGGCGTGCTCGACGACATCGACATCACCCTGGTGCTGCCGACTCCGGGCATGTTCGGCGTCAAGGCCTTCTCCGACGAACTGGACAAGGTCGTCGATCGGTACGGGATCAACGTCGACTTCAACAGCGAGATGGTTGAGGTCGATCCTGACTCCGGCACGACGATCATCGCCAATAACGCAGAGGGCACCAAGCGCGACCAGCACTACGATCTGCTGCACACCGTCCCGCCGCAGTCGGCACCGGACTGGATCAAGGGCTCACCGCTCGCGGAACCTGACAACCCGGCCGGCTACGTCCAGATCGACAAGCACACGATGCAGCACTCGCGATTCCCGAACGTGTTCGCACTCGGTGACGTGGGTTCCAGCCCGAACTCCAAGACCGGTGCCGCGATCCGTAAGCAGGCACCCGTCGTCGTGGAGAACCTGATGGCGGTCCGAAACGGCAAAGCGCCCCAGGCCCAGTACGACGGTTATGCCTCGTGCCCTCTGACGACGGCACGCAACAAGATGCTGCTCGCCGAGTTCGACTACTCGATGCAGCCGGCACCGTCGATCCCCATCATCGACACCACCCACGAACGCCGTGACATGTGGCTGCTCAAGCGCCACGGTCTCCCGTTCCTGTATTGGAACTTCATCCTTACCGGCCGCGCCTGAGCGCGACCGCCAACACACCTGCCACCCTCCACAGAAGGAGCTCATCATGATTCTCACCCAGTACTACCTCAGCTGCCTGTCCCACGGCTCGTACCTCATCGGCGACGAAACCACCGGGCAAGCCGTCATCGTCGACCCGCGCCGCGACATCACCGAGTACCTCGACGACGCCGAGGCGCAGCACCTCGACATCGTCGGAGTGATCAACACCCACGTGCACGCCGACTTCGTGGCCGGTCACCTCGAGCTCGCCGAGGCCACCGGCGCGTGGATCGGCTACGGTTCCCATGCCGACGCCGAGTTCGACGTCCGATCCCTGAAACACGGTGACCACATCAGCCTCGGAGAGGTTGACCTGGAGATCCTCGAGACCCCGGGCCACACCTGGGAGTCCATCAGCGTGCTGGTTCGCGAGCGCGCTGGCGACGACATCCCCGCAGCGGTACTGACGGGCGACTCCATGTTCATTGGCGGTGTCGGACGCCCTGACCTCGTGGTCTCGAAGGGCTCGTCGGCCGACGACCTGGCCAAGGCGATGTACAGCACCATCCACGACGTCCTACTGGCGCTTCCCGACGAGACCGTCCTCTACCCGGCCCACGGTGCAGGATCATCCTGCGGCAAGAACCTGTCTGATGACCTCGACTCCACCATCGGGGCCCAGCGACGCACGAACATCTTTGCTCAGCCGATGAGCGAAGACGAGTTCGTCGCAATGATCACCACCGGACAGCCAGCCGCGCCGGAGTACTTCGCCGTCGACGCTGCGCTGAACCTGAAGAAGCGGCCGACACTCAAGCCTGGCGAGGACCTGACACCTCTCAGCCCTGCGGAGACTCGCGCAGCACTCGAGCGCGGAGTCAAGATCATCGACACCCGCAGCCCCGAGCAGTTCGCCACAGGTCACCTCGACGGCTCAATCAACGTCGGCGTCGACGGCCGATTCGCTGAGACCGCCGGCATGGTGGTCCACGAGGATGACGAGCTCGTCGTCGTGGGTGACATCGATCGCGTCGACGAGGCAGGCCTGCGCCTGTCACGCATTGGTTTCGACCGCGTCGTGGGGTACCTGGCCGATCCCGCCAACGCCTTCGCCGAGCTCGCCGACCTGATGGTGAGGACAGAACGTTTGACCGCGCAGGAGATGAACGGGCTCGGGTCCGACGCAGTTGTGCTCGACGTCCGCAACCCCGGCGAGCGCGAGGACGGCGCAATTCCCGGTTCACTCCACATTCCGCTGGCCGAGCTGGGTCGACGCCATTCCGAGGTGCCGGAAGCCACCGAAGTCATCGTGCACTGCGCCAGCGGCTGGCGTTCATCGGTCGGAGCAAGCCTGCTCCGGTCACACGGACACAGCGACGTCAAGGACCTCTTGGGCGGCTACAACGAATGGGCCGAGAGCCTGGAAACCAGCTGACCAAGCCTCCTCGGCGAGGCGATCCACACCTACGCCCGCCGCAAGGAGGCGCTGCGCTGGGTCGCCACACCCGACATTTCTTCACACGTCACCGGAAAAGTCGTCGACAACGGAACGTGCCACGGTCCCCCGCGCCGACAGTGCGTCGTGATGGCCAAGCAAACCAGACCGAGGCACCCGAGCAGGTCCATCAATTGCTGGACGGTCTCATCAGTTCTGTCTCGACCAGCACGAAAGACGCCGTCAGTGCATCACCCGATCAACACGTGCCAAGCGCTTCATCGCGTCGGAGGCGCGCGCCGGGAGCATCGTGAACAGGCGCCCCTGGAGCCCGACCTCCTTGGGCACATAGATCTCCGGCGCACCCGTACGCAGCGCGGCGAGGATCGCCTCAGCCACCGCCTCCGGCTCGACGACACGAACCCCGAGAGCTGGAGCAAAGTCTTGGGTCATCTCGGTCCGGATGACGCCGGGCATGACGACGGTGGTTCGCACGGCGGTGCCTCGCAGCTCGCCACGGACTGCTCGGGTGAGGCCGAGGACGGCGTGCTTGCTGGCGGAGTAGACCGCGCCGTTGGGTGTCGCGATCATCGAGGCGCTCGACGCCATGTTGACGATGTGGCCCTGGCCCCGAGCAATGAACCGCTGCATGGCCAGTCGGGTCCCAGTGATGACACCGCGCACGTTGACGTCCAGCTGGAGCCGGACGTCTTCGGCTGTCGCCTCAGCGAGGGGACCCATGCGCAGCACCCCGGCATTGTTGATCAGCACGTCCAAGGGCCCGAAGTGCTCCTCCGCCGCATCCAGGAACGACGCAAAGGAATCCTCGTCGCTCACGTCGACGACAACGCCGACAGCATTCGGTCCCAGCTGTTCGGCCACCTGTTGCACCGCGCGGGCGTCGAGGTCACCGACAACGACACGCATTCCGGCAGACACGCAGCCCGATGCGACGGCCAAACCAATCCCCCTGGCGGCCCCGGTGATGGCCACGACGCGTCCGCCCAGCTCAGTCTGTGCCACGTTCGGCTCCTTGTTTGCACTCTTGCTTCGATGATGGTCTGGGCTCGACCGTGCCACACACTTCGATACCCAACGTCTGTTGCCTGCGGGTCTCGCTGCCGAACCTGCATCGCAGCCTAGATACAGGCCGCGCGGTTCGGTTCAGCAACCGATGGGAAGCCCGGGATATTTCTCAACTCACCAACACGGCGCGGCGAACCTGCAGACAACTGTAGATTTCGGGCTACTTCCCTATGATTTCTGTATCGAGGTGTAGATTCGTGATAATCTGGAACGTATTATCTACAGCAAAGTATAGGTTTCTGGTGGCGTGACTTGACTTGCGCAAAAACTACCACCCAGTGGGGGTTGTGATGACCGAGCAGGTTCCCGTCGCGATCGGCGCAGTCGCGCGCGAAATCGGCCTCTCCCCCAGTCGCATCCGCCAATTGACCGACGACGGGGTCTTTCCATTGGTTCGCACCGCCGGCGGGCATCGGCGCTATGTGCTCGACCAGGTTCGAGCGGCGTGGCTCCAGCACAGACTCACCCAGGCCGGAGTCGGCAGCGCTATGACCGGGTCCGCCCATGTCGGCGAAACGCCCACCGTTTCCCTGTCCGCGAGCATTGCTGGCCTCGACGAAGATGCCGTGTGGCGCGAACTGCTCCCACAGTTGGCGATCAAGGAGGATTCACGGGCCCGAACCATCGCTCAGTACGTGTTCACCGAGATGCTCAACAACGCGATCGACCACTCCGACGGCACCGAGGTCCGCATCCTGGCGTGGTCGTCAAAATCAAGCTTGATCATCGACATCATCGACGACGGCATCGGGGTGTTCCGCCGCCTGGCTGAGGGCAAGGGCCTGCCCGACCTGTTCGCGTCCGTCCAGGAACTGACCAAGGGCAAGCAGACCACGTCCCCGGACCAGCACAGTGGTGAGGGGATCTTCTTCTCATCGAAGGCCGTCGACGTGTTCTCGTTGGCGTCCAACGGCGTGATCTGGACCGTGGACAACCTGCGCGAGGACCACGCAGTCGGAACTTCGGCTACGAACGTAGGAACTCTGGTTCACCTGGAGATTGACCCGCACACCGAACTGGATCTAGGTGAGCTGTTCGGAGAGTTCTCCGAAGACTCCCAATTCGTGCGGACCCGCCCGGTCGTGAAGTTGTTCACGATCGGTGTTCGATTCGTGAGCCGCAGTGAGGCCAAGCGCCTTCTGGTCGGGATGGACAAGTTCACCGGTGTCGAGCTCGACTTCACCGGCGTCGAAGTCGTCGGGCAAGGATTCGTAGACGAGCTCTTTCGCGTCTGGCCGAACGCGCACCCTGAAACGGTCCTGACACCAACGAACATGAACGCGGCGGTCGAGTTCATGGTCACCCGCGGCTTGCCCGACGCGGTCAACTGACCCGTCGCAGAAGGATCCGGCCGGCGGTGACGACTCAGGCTCGCCGGACCGATTCGACGGCGTCCGGCGCAATCAAGCCGATACCCGCCGCATGCTCCGCGGCCGCGACCGAGTCGCCCACCAGCACGAAGGGCACGCCCTCGTTCCACGCGTCGGCCACCGCCTCGACTCGACCGTCCCCCGGATCCAGCCTGACCTCGCGGATGTACACCGCAAGAACGCGACCGGGGTGGTCCCGGACGATCTGCGCGTAGATCTCGGGATCACGCTGACCTGAGTCACCCACGAGTACGAACGGCAGGTCCGCATGGACCCTGAGCAGCTCGGAGATGTGCGCCACCTTGTGCGAGATCCGCCGTCCGTCCAGCAGGTCCCCGCGCAGATTACGCAGCAGCAGCGGTCCGTGCGGGAAATCCCGGTGGTCAAGAAAGGCCGTGAGGAAGTCGTGCAAGGGCCACGGGCTCGACGACACGTAAAACACCGGGTTGGCATGCCCTGCACCTGCGTGGTCGGCAAAGGCGCGGTAGAGCTCAGCCGCACCCGCGAATGGCATGCGAGTCAGGTGCGAACCGGTGAAGGTCTGCTGCAACATCGTCGAAAGCCGTTGCGCCCCCGTGAGCAAGATCGTGTCGTCGACGTCGGAGATCACGGCGAACCGCGCGCCTGCGCCCGCCACGCGGATCTGCACGTCAGTGCCCTGCCCGGCTTCGATGCCTCTGTAGGGCTCGGCCAACTCCACCCGGCCTGGCACCCACTCGCTGGTCGGAACCGGATCGACAGCGCGAAGGTCCACGTCGAGTTCGGCCTCGAAGTACCCGAACCGGTCGCTCACCGCCTCAGCGCGTGCCGTCCCAACGCTGACGGTCAGCTGCGCCCCTGGCAGCGCGTCAGCAGAGAAGCGCGCCACCGTGCGGCAGACGGCCGACCAAGCATCCTCACCGGTCTCCGCCTCGGTCGGCGGCACGTGGTCAACGACTCGACCGCGCACTAGAACCCGATCGGCCGACCCATGGCCGAGGAACGCGACGATCCTGAAGTCCCGAGGCGTTTGCGGTCGCCCACGCAAGTCTGCAACGACCCGCCCCAGGCGTCCGATCATCAGGTGCCGTCCGTGTTCTAGCTGGTTCGCTTGCCCAGGCCCTGCTCGGGCGTGAGCTGGAGGAAGAGCGCATCGGCCTCAGCGCACACGACATCGCCGTGGCGCACCTCGCCCTTGACGAAGATCTTGCGACCCTCGACACGGTCGATCCAGGCCGAGACGTCCAGTTCGGTGTCGATCGGCGTCAGCGCTCGGTAGTCGGTGCGCAGATAGGCCGTGCGGGTGATGGTCTTCGCGGCGGCGGACGCCAAGATGCCGAGGACCTCGTCGAACAACAGCGTGATCGCGCCACCATGGACGGCCATGCCACCACCCATGAACCAGCGACCGAACGTCACGGCGCCGTCGACCCGCCCATCTCCGGCCGACCGGATCATGAACTCCGGCACCATCGCGTGACCTCGTACAGGCAGCTGCGGCACACGCCCATTGGCCTGCTCGATCTCCTCGCCGGCGAACGGTGCCAGCCGATCGCGCCAGGCATCGATGTCCTCCGCGAGGGCATCGACGCTCTCGCGGTCGAACTGCATCGACGCGAGCGCGTTGTGCAGACCGCGCAGATTGGACACCATCTGGCCCCATGCCTCTGCATCGTCGTGCTTGAGGTTGGCACTGAAGTACGATTCCCAGCTCACCACTGAACCGTACGATGAGCGCAGTCCCGCGGCGACGGCGCCATGGGTCGTCGCCGCACCTCGAAACGCCTCTGACTCGCGCTCAGTCATCGCAGCATCTGGGTCAGGCGATGTGCGTGCTGAAGCAGGAGCCGGCCCAGTTCGGGTCGACGATCATCGCGGAAGCGCGATTCGACGCCGGTGAGGCTGAGCGCCCAGGCCGGCGCACCCGATCGGTCGAACACCGCGGCTCCCATGCCCCAGCTGCCTTCCACGAGCAGTCCGGGGTTGGTGGAGTAGCCAGCCATTCGGGTCTGCGCCACCCGGGCGCGCAGCGACGCCTCGCCATGGTCCGTCCCCCACGACTCGGACAGATCCCCTGAATCCAAGAATTCGTTCAGCTCAGGGTCAGGCAGATGGGCCAAAATCACGATACCGGCCGAGGCAACCCCGAGAGGGAACCTGATCCCTTCATGCAGCACATGCGAACGCAGCGGGAAGCTGCCGTCCTGTCTCAACAAGCACACCGTCTCGTCTCCGCGACGCGCGGACAAGAACGCGCTCTCACCGGTCGCCTCGGCCAGCGCGTGGACCACAGGTCGGGCGTGCCGACTGATGTCGTAGCGCGCCGCGGCCGATGCCCCCAGCAGGTACAGCTCTGGTCCGAGGCGCCAGTTGCCAGTCGCCTGGTCCCGATCAACCAGACCCTCTCGCGTCAAGGAGGTGAGCAGCCGGTGCGCTGTCGGGCGGGCCATCTGGACATGGCGCGCCAGGTCGGTCGTCGACACTCCGGCCGGTTCGTGCGCACCAATCCCCCGTAGGAGATCGCCGACACGAGAGACGACCTCCGGGCCTGGCTGACGTTCTGACATCGACCCACCATACCGTCCACTGAACGGACACATCAAACACTGCTGTTCGCTCTACGAACAGATGTGATCTGATACTTGCCGGAATAACAACCATCGGGCAACGTTCATGCAATGAACGACACTTCATCTTTCGATGCCTCACCCTCTGCAGGTGCCGTGATCGCCCGGCTGGTCCGCGATGGCATGACCATTGCCGTCGGCGGATTCGGCCTGTGCGGAGTCCCGTATTCCCTGATCGAGGCAGTCCGTGATTCCGGCGTCCGAGATCTCACGATCGTCTCGAACAACATGGGCGTCGACGGGAAGGGACTCGGTCTGCTGCTGGAAAATCAGCAGGTCACCAAGGTCGTGGCTTCCTACGTGGGTGAGAACAAGCTGTTCGCACAGCAGTACCTCGACGGCATCCTCGAGGTCGAGTTCAATCCCCAGGGCACGCTTGCCGAGCGTCTCCGTGCCGGTGGCGCAGGAATCCCGGCCTTCTACACGCGCACCGGCGTCGGCACCCAGATCGCCGAGGGCAAGCCCACTGCTGAGTTCGACGGTGTGACGTATGTGCGGGAGCGCGGCATTGTTGCCGATCTTTCACTCGTTCACGCATACACCGGCGATCAGCACAGCAACTTGCGGTACCGGCTCGCGGCGCGCAACTTCAACCCCGCCGTCGCCACGTCTGGGCGAGTGACTGTGGCAGAGGTCGAACACATCGTCGACGCGATCGATCCTGAGCTGGTCCACACCCCGGGCGTCTACGTGACTCATCTGGTGCAGGCCACGGCCCGCGAGAAGGAGATCGAGCAACGCACCACCCGTCCTCGCCCCGAAGGAGCGCACGCATGAGCTGGACACGCAATGAGATGGCAGCCCTGGCCGCGGGTGAACTCCGTGACGGTGACTACGTGAACCTCGGCATCGGCATCCCGACCTTGGTCGCCAATCACATCCCCGCCGACGTATCGGTCACGCTGCAGTCCGAGAACGGCATCCTCGGCATGGGCCAGTTCCCCTTCGAGGGTGAAGAGGATGCCGATCTGATCAATGCCGGCAAGCAGACCGTCACGGTCAACCCCGGCGCCAGCTTTTTTGATTCGACCGAATCGTTCGCGATGATCCGCGGCGGGAAGGTCGACATCGCCATCCTCGGCGCCCTGCAGGTTGGCAGCAACGGCGACCTCGCGAACTGGGCCGTGCCGGGCGCACTCGTCAAGGGCATGGGCGGCGCGATGGATCTGGTCGCTGGCACCAAGCGCATCGTGGTCCTCACCGACCATGTCGCGAAGGACGGTTCCGCCAAGATTGTCCAGACCTGCACCCTGCCTCTGACCGGCCTTGGCGTGGTCGATCGCATCATCACCGACCGCGCCGTCCTCGATGTCACGCCTGACGGACTCACGGTGGTCCAATCGGAGCCCGCCACCACTCGTGCCTGGCTGGAGGAGAACACCGGTGCGAAGCTGCGCTGGGCCGATGACGAAGCCGATGCGGACCACCCCCTGCAACCATGAGGACATGAAGCCATCGCTTGCCGTCGTGAGTTGGCCGGTGCGCACCGACCGTTTGGTGTTGCGTCCCATGGCGGATTCGGATCTGTCGGCGAACTGGTGAGCATCTGCTTTGAAGACCTCGGCGTCCGCCGGGTGGCGGCCGAGTGTTTCGCGGCCAATGAGGCGTCGTGGCGACTGATGGAGCGGCTTGGCATGCGTCGCGAGGCCCACACCGTCGCCGACTCTCTGCACCGCGACCGCGGCTGGATGGACGGCTTTGCCTACGCCTTGCTCGCGCAGGAGTGGCGAGCACATCGCTCTGGATCACCCGCTGCCGATAGCGTCGCCCCATGAGAACGAAGGCTGCGGTGCGACGACTCATCATCGAGATCGTCGGGTGGACCCTGGTGCTGGCCGGCATCGCGGCATTGGTGCTGCCCGGCCCCGGACTTCTGGCACTGTTCGCCGGCCTCGCCGTCCTTTCTCAGCAGTACGAGTGGGCCGAGCGGCGCCTCCAGCCGGTCAAGACCGCCGCCTACAAGTCAGCCGCCGACAGTGTGCAGACCTGGCCACGCATCCTGATGAGCTTAAGTGGAGTGGCCGCACTCGCCGCATTCGGCGTGCTGTGGATCGTGTCGCCAGCTGTCCCCGAGTGGTGGCCGGTACGGGACTCCTGGTGGCTGATCGGCGGTGTGGGCACAGGGGCTACTTTGATCGCGTCAAGCCTCATGGCGCTGGCCGCCATCATCTACAGCTTCCGCACCTTCCGCGGCGTTCCAGACCCCGAGGCCGCCGCCGAACGCGCGTCCATCGACGACGACTGATCAGCGTGGCTGCTGCTCGGCCACCTGCTTGATCGCGGCCAGCGTGACCGGGATGCCCTGGTGCGCGGCACGGGTGCGGTCGGCGATCTGCTCCTGGGCCTCGTCGCCGTACTTTTCAACAAAGAACTGCAGGCCCGCCTCGCAGAATTCCCATGACTCGGTCAGCTTCGACCCATCACCGTCGGGCTCGACCTGGTATCCCCACCGAACCAAACCGTCGCCGACTTCCCATGAAAAGTCTCGCCCGGGATCGGCTGTCATGACCGTTGACCGGGTCTGCCACGTGCGGCCGGGCACCTCGTTGGTGCCGGTGAAATGCGCACCCACGGCCGGTCCGTCACCTTCGTCCCACTCACACCCGGTGCACACCGGACTCCACTCACCGGTACGGGTGACATCGCTGACAAGGTCGTAGACCTCAGTCGGGGTGCGGTCAACGTGGATGGACTCGGCGTGCTCGTGCGACAGTTCGGTCATGGCTCGACGCTAGCGGGCGAGGTCGCCGGCGGGCCGGGACGCCAACCATTCGCCAACCGGGTGCAGGATAGGAAGTGACGTGACCCACGTCTCGACCCTCACCCTTCGCGCATGGAGGCTCCAGTGTTCTACCCCTTGACTGTCAACGACTTCCTCGACCGCGCCGTCACGGTGTATCCCGATCGCATCGCAGTGATCGACGAGCCAGACCAAACCGCCGACTCCTGGGGTCAGGTCACCTACGCCGAGCTGGGCCACCGGGCCAGGCGGCAGGCCGCGACGCTCGATGAACTCGGCGTCCCCACGGGCGGACGGGTCGCGATCGTGTCGCACAACGCGGCTCGCATGCTGTGCTCTTTCTTCGGAGTGTCCGGTTGGGGACGCGTGCTGGTGCCCGTCAACTTCCGTCTCAGCGTGCCCGAGATCCGGTACATCATCGAGCACTCAGGTGCCGAGGTCATGATGGTCGACCCCGATCTGGCACATCTGATCGACGAGATCGACTGCGCGCACAAGTTCGTGCTAGGCGACGATGACGACAAGATTTGGGGAGAGTCGGCCGATCCCGAGCCGTGGCACGCCGACGCGGTCGACAAGGAGAACGCCACCGCGACGATCAACTACACGTCTGGCACCACCGCACGGCCCAAGGGCGTGCAGTTGACCCACCGCAACAACTGGCTCAATGCCGCCGTGTTCGGCTGGCAGGCCTCAGTCTCGGACCGTGACGTGTACCTGCACACGCTGCCGATGTTCCACGCCAATGGGTGGGGTCATCCGTTCGCGGTCACGGCCATGGGAGCCATGCACGTCGTGATCCGAAAGATCGACGGCACCGAGATCCTCAAGCGGGTCCAGGAATATGGCGTCACGTACATGTGTGCCGCACCGGCGGTCGTCACGGCTGTTCTGGACGGCGCCAAGGACTGGGACGGACCCATTCCCGGCCGCGACCGGGTGCGCATCATCGTGGCCGGCGCTCCGCCGCCGACCCGCACGATCGAACGCGTCCGGGAAGAGCTGGGCTGGGAGTTCATCCAGATCTACGGCCTCACCGAGACCGCTCCTTTGCTGACCATGTCGCGCATGCGGGCCGAGTGGGACGATCTCGACCCGTCAGAGCAGGCCCGTAATCTCGGCCGGGCAGGTGCACCGGCGGTCGGTGTACGCGTCAAGATTGACGATGGCGGAGAGGTGCTGGCGCAGAGCAATCACAACCTCGCGTCGTACTGGGAGAACCCGGACGCCACCTCTGATGCGCAGGCTG
>Ga0307487_1001245_pt1 | contig 18348 bp, 10 predicted proteins | sample CBIW12metaG_FD_203665 | JGI IMG/M metagenome (GOLD analysis project Ga0307487, IMG submission 203665) | Sea-ice brine microbial communities from Beaufort Sea near Barrow, Alaska, United States - CBIW 1.2 | ecosystem: Environmental > Aquatic > Marine > Coastal | place: USA: Alaska | collected... | reverse complement strand
ACAACAAAGCCCTTGAAACCCCATTTTTCTTTCAGGATATCCCTCAGCAAATACTCGTTCCCGGTTGCTGGAATCCCATTCAGGTCATTGAAAGAATTCATAAAAGTTGCCGCTCCTGCGTCTAAAGCGGCTTTAAAAGGAGGCAAATAAGTTTCCCAAAGCATTCGTTTGCTCATATCTACCGAGTTGTAATCCCTGCCACCCACCGCGGCGCCATAAGCCGCAAAATGTTTGGCACAAGCCATTAATGAATTGATATCTCCCAATTTATTGCCCTGGAAACCTTTTACCCTTGCAAAAGCGATCCTGGAACCCAAATAAGTATCTTCCCCCGCACCTTCCATAACTCTTCCCCAGCGAGGATCTCGGGCAATATCTACCATAGGGGCAAAAGTCCAGTGAATCCCACTTGCGGAAGCTTCTGTAGCCGCAATTCTTGCCGAACGTTCAATGGCCTCCAAATCCCAACTCGCGGCTTCTGCCAACGGAATGGGGAACGTGGTTTTATAACCATGAATAACATCCATGCCGAACAACAATGGAATTTTTAACCTGGACTGCATCGCTAATTCCTGATACTGTCTTGTGTGTTCGCTTCCTAAAATGTTGAGCATTGAACCAATTTGACCTGCTTTAATTTCGGCTTGTTTGTCAGATTTTATCGTAACGGGTCCCGTTGCGATCCAGTCAGCATTATATTGATTGAGTTGTCCAATTTTCTCTTCAAGGGTCATTTGCCCAAGTAATGCATCTACTTTTTGATCTATCGTTTTCTGTTGGGGAAATCCAAAAAAGCATGTCAATAAAAGTGCGGTTGTTACAATTTTTTTCATCTGTTTTATTATTTTTTAGATTATCAGTAACATCCTTTTAAGTAATTCCTTGTAGGAAACTTTACTTTTCATGAATGTTTCATTTCTAAATTCTTATTATTTTAACCCAATTGTTTTTCCCGGCACTTTGAATTCTAAAAAGTTCAGATTAAAATTCCCTTTTTCAAAATAAACCCTGATCTTATTGATCCCCGGCTTTAAAGCCACATTCTTTAAGGTCAGGGTTTGCCAATTATCAATTCCTCCGGAGAATGGGACCTCAATACTTTCAGAAATTTTTCCGTTTTCATCTTTCAGAAAAAGTTTGCCTCCGGCCTCATCGCTGGAATAACGAATATCGACATCGAAAACTTTTTCTGAAGCCAATTCAGTTGTAAATTGCAGCCATTCATCATCTTCTATAAAACCTACCTGAAATCCATTGGTGACGGAATCATTGCAGGATTGGATATCCACGCCATCGTTTCGCATGAACCCGCCTTTGTTCCATTTTGTGAATTTAGTCCCGTCGTAATTGGCTATATCTTTATCAAAATAAGCGTACCCATTTTGCCCAAGGTCATATTCTGTGGCGAACACTATTCCCGGCAGGGGGTGCTTTTTGTATTTTTTGGTATCAGTAGTTTGCACTTGCCTGAACATTGCATCGATCACGTCATATCTGATAGTGAGCTTCTCCATTTTGAAATTTTCGGTAATTTGCATTAAAGCCGATTTTGCAAAAGCTTCTGTTGGCTTTGTCCCCCCGTTTTTCCAATAATGCAATAATTGTTCATATTCGGGTGTTGTTGAAACCGAAGTAACTCCGGCTAAATTCCCGATCTTTTTCATGGGCCAAAAAGCCCAGCCAATATTATTTTTTTCCATCAGGCTGATCGCTTCTGTAAACCATACATTCGAATTTTCGCCGCTTTCACCAAGCCAGATTGGTACATTGTATTGGGTTCTGTAATCCAGCATTTTTTGAATTGAAGCCGTGTCGTTCCTGTTCCAATATTTATGAAAACTCAAGGCTGTATTATCGTCCCAAAGCGGGAACATCCCGTTGTAATTATTCCCCCAGCAATTTCCTTCAATAAAGATCAAATGATTTGCATCTACTTCCCTTATGGCATTTGTAATTCCAATTTGCAAAGCCCTTAAAGGCGCATTCGAAGTTTCGTCACACCCATTTTGATTGGTTCCCGTAAAATTCCAATTTGGTTCATTTATGATGTCATATGCTCCAATCCAGGGCTCGTCTTTGTAACGCAGTGCCAGCTTTTCCCAAAGCGCGACCATTTTATCCTGATTTGCGGTGCTTTCCCAAAGCGATGGTCTGGAAGGATCGTAATCTGATATGTTGGCGTCTTTACCCTGACCTCCGGGTGCCGCGTGCAGATCCAGGATAAGGTATATTTTATTGGCAGCACACCAGCTCAACAACTCATCTGTCATTTTGAAACCTTCCTCCAGCCAGGTATTCCGGCCCGCAACAGTTTCCTGTTCAACGGGAAGTGTGTATAAATTATAATGCATCGGCAACCGAATGGAGTTAAATCCCCAGGCTGCCAGGGAATCTATGTCCTTTTTTGTAATTCCGTTTGCTTTATATACATCATAGAATTCTGCGGTATTTTTGGCGCCAATTAATTCTGTGATCTTTTGTTTAATAACGTGTTGAGGACCCGCAAATGAACCAGTTTTAAGCATATAGCCTTCCTGGACCATCCATCCACCCAATCCCAAACCGCGCAATACAATGTTTTCCTCATTTCCATCTATAATATTTTGTCCGCTTCTATGCAAAAAACCTTGCCCGGCCATAGATAATGTTAGGAAACCGAAAAGTGTAAAAAACAATATTTTCATTCTGAATCTTTAAAATTTAAAAACATCTTAATTTAATAAACCAATGTTTGAATTGCACGTGCAGGTATGGCTATTTGAGTAGATTTCAGATCAACACTTAGAAAATAGTTGACAGTTTCATCACTTTGATTCATTACAACAACAATTACGCTGCCATCTGTATTTATAAACCCAGTTGTCAGCAATTTATTTCCGCTTGAAACACTTGTTATCCTCTTTGCACCCGGACGGACAAATTTTGAGAAATGACCGATATAATAATAGGTATTTGTGAAGGTAAGCTCACCTGTTTTAGTATCTCCGTGTACCGGTGCAAAACAAAAATTACCAACGTGGTTTGGACCTCGTTTTGGTCCAGCAAAATATTCCAATCTGTCCAGCCAACGGTTCCATTATTAAAATCATTGATCATTGATCTTCCATATCGCTCTGCCAAAACAGGATCTGTGATCCTGTCAAGGTCATACTTTTCATTGGTGCCTTCAGTAAAAAGCAGTTTTTTATCCGGATAAGCTTCATTTACACGTTTAGTGTTATCGAACATTGGAGTGCCGTCTTTCCAATCTTCATACCAATGAAAACCGCTTCCCCAGGCATATTTTGAGGCTTCGGGATCGTTGAAAATAACATTCACCCTTTGATAATGAAGGTCCCGATTGTGGTCCCAAACTATTATGTTTTTATCGCCCAATCCATCTTTTTCCAAGGTTGGTCCTAAGTAATTTTTTAAAAAATCCCGTTCCTCTTGTGCAGTATAAATACAGGATTCCCAAATTTGGGTCGCCATAGGTTCGTTTTGAATGGTAAGTCCCCAAATTGGGATTCCTTCTTTTTCATAAGCTTTTATAAATTTTGAATAGTAATTTGCCCAGGGCTGAAAATATTCAGGTTTTAATTTTCCGCCTTTGAGCATACTTTCGTTGGTTTTCATAAATGCGGGCGGGCTCCACGGACTCACATACATAGTCAATTCCCCACCTGCAGCTTCAAGTGCCTGTTTAATGAATGGAATTCTAAATTTTCGGTCGTGCTCTATATTGAAGGTCTCCAATTTACCATCTCCTTCATCAATATAAGTATAACTTTCACTTGAGAAATCACAGCTATGAATGGTAGTTCTTGCCAGGGTGTAGCCTATCCCCTTCTCAGGGCTATAATAGGCTTCCAGAAATTTTTGTTGTTGATCTTTAGGCAATTTGGCAAAGGTTTCAGCAGAAGCATCCGTCAGTGCAGCTCCAATTCCCAAAATAGTTTGAAATTGCTTCCCGGGATCGACAACAATTGAATTCTCGGTTTCCAGGGGTTGCCGATAATTATTTAATTTTATACTATCGGTAAGGGTGAGCTTCAAATCGGTATTTTGAGCAGTGGTATAAATTTTTACCGATCCTTTATTAATTTTTACCGATCCTTCTTTTACTGATTTAGATTCTGGTTGGACAGATTCTTTTTTCTGATCACATCCAAAAAATGTAACTGTCAACAGAATGAATAACGCGATTTTTTTCATTTCAAATTCTTTATTAATAAATTATTTTTACCAGATATATGTACCCACAGATCCTGCATTCAATGATGTTGTGACCCATTTCCCGTTATATTTTATATTAAAAATTCCAAAGGCAGTGCCATCATTTTCAACAATGAGCACTCTTTTTCCGGCCGGGGTTAGAAAAGCGACATTGAACAGGTTCCCGGCTATATTGCTCCCAATTCTGACAGAGCCTGACGGAACAAATTTGGAGGCATGACCAATTATATAATAGCCAGCATTTTTGGTGTATGAACTTCCGCTGTTAATAGTTGTGGCTCCTTTACAAGTGGTGCATCCCCCGGGTGTATGCGGTCCATAAGAAGCGTTATTGGCCAGGTTCCATTCCAGGGCAGTTTTGCTCCAGTTTCTCATTGAGCCAATTATTACATTTTTTAGATGCCATTTTAAATCGCCCTGGAAATTGCCGTCTGAAGAAGTATATTGTTCGGTAAAATATACATCCGTGTCGGGATGAGCATTGTGAACGGTTGATAAGGCGCTGATATCCCCTGCATATAAATGAAAGGCAGAACCTGAAATAAATGATTTAGCCGCGGCATCATTTAATACCGAAATTGGATATTCAGGTTTATCGCAATTATGGTCGTAAATAATGATCTTTGTATCGATATTAGCTGCCTGGAAAGCCGGGCCAAGGTGATTTTTGATAAAATCGGCTTGTTGGGGAGCCGTCATTAACAAACTTGGATTATTTCCAGGATGCAAGGGTTCATTTTGAAGAGTAATAGCGTCAATTTCAATACCTTCAGCCTTCATTTCCTGAATGTATTTCACAAAATATTGCGCGTAAACCTCATAATACTGAGGTTGCAAACTGCCGCCAATTGTACTGTTGTTGTCTTTCATCCAAACAGGCGGAGACCAGGGGCTGCCCATTATTTTTATAGCCGGATTAATGCTTAAGATCTCTTTTAACAGCGGGATCAGATCGGTTTTATCCGGAGTCAGGCTAAATTGGGAAAGGTTTTCATCGGTTTGTCCTTCAGGCAGATCATTATAGGAAAAAACCGACTCATTTAGATCTGATGCCCCAATGCTAATTCTCAAATAGCTAATTGAGATTGAATTTTCCTTATTGCCGAACAGATCCTGCAACAATTCCTGTTTTTTTGCGGTGTTTAACGAATTGATCACCTGGGCACTTCCACCGGTAAGGGTAAATCCGAATCCATCAATTGATTGAAAAGTTGTAGAACCATCAATTTCAATGGAAACGTAATTATTAACGGTATTTCCGAAAGCCAGTATCCCTGACTGCTTTTGAAGTTTCGCAGATTGATCGGCTTTTGTAAGCCAAAAATCCATTTCATTTGTAGCAACAGGTGGTTCAGGAACAGGTTTTATAATATCATTATTCGGATCACTGCAATTCCCTAAGCTGATAACAAAAACTGATAAAATCAGGAATTTCATTATGATGGCTGTTATATTTTTCATTTGTTATATTTCAATAAGACATACACGGGTAAATGATCTGATGGGTATTTCAGATCTTTTGAATCACTTAGGATCGCGTATTTTTTCACCTTGAATTTTTCATCTTTTGAGATAAAAATATAATCGATCAACCTTGTAACCGGAACGTTGTGATTAAAGTCATTAAATGTTCCAGAAGGTCCAAAAGGCTTGGTTTCAGAAACATCCCTGCTGTCGTTCATTAATTTTTTAAGCGCAATAATTCTTTCTGAATCAGGTTCAGAATTAAAATCTCCCATGAAAATTACAGGATAATTTTTGGTGTTGAGGCTTGTAATTTTAGACAAAATGAGTTCAATTCCTTTGATCCTGGCTTCTTCCCCAACATGATCCAAATGAGTATTGTAAATCCAGAATTTTTTCGTTGCTTTTTTATCTTTAAGCAAGGCGTAAGTACAAACCCTGTTATAAGCAGCATCCCAACCTTTGGAAATTTTTCCGGGAGTTTCCGAGAGCCAGAAAGTGTTGGTTTCTAAAATCGTGAACAAGTCCTTTTTGTAATAAATATTGGAGGATTCGCCTTTTCCCTGGCCTTCTCTTCCCATTCCAACCTGGTTATATTGTGGCAATGAATTCGATATGTCTATTACCTGATTTGGTCTCGCTTCCTGGATCCCAAAAATATCCGGCTCGTAAAATTGAATTTGAGAAGTGAGATATTCTTTCCGCCGTGGCCAGGCATTTTCCCCGTCGGTTGCCACATCCAACCGAATATTATAGGTCATAACTGTTAAGTTTTGAGCATAGGAAAACAGGCCCATACCAATAAAACAAACAACTAAACCAAGCTTTTTAAATTCCATTTTTTTATTATTTTCCGGTTTTAATAGGCGTTTTTGCATATTTATAAACCGTCATTAAAGCTAGAATATCACAGATCCTGTTTTGCTTTCTCAGTTGTTTTAAAGTTATTTTAAAGTTGAATTGTCAAAATTATTTAATCACTGATACACTCTCACATAATCAACTTCCATTGTAGATGAAGTAAATTCAGGATCAATGACTCCGCCAAAACTACCTCCCATTGCAACATTTAAAATGATGAACTGATTGGCATTAAAAGGCCAGGTGCTGCTGTTTTTTGTAGGTGGATTATATGTATAATGAGCCACACCATCAACTGAGAATACCATTTTTTCACTTGTCCATTCAACGGAGTACACATGAAATTCAGTTGAAACGGTCGATATAAATTGAGAACCTAGATTTATCGTATTCCCGGAACTTGAAGTTGTATGCATAGCACTTTGCACGGTTCCCTGTCTATTCCCGGCGTGTTCCATAATATCAATTTCACCGCAGGCAGGCCAACCAATTGTATTAATACTTGAACCCAACATCCAGATAGCAGGCCAGGTTCCGCCGCCTTCAGGGAGTTTAGCCCTCACCTCAACTTTTGCGTATTTAAAATCAAATTTTCCCGCAGTTAACATTCGGGCCGATGTATATTGTGATCCTTGATAATCCTCTTTTTTAGCGGTAATCTTTAAAAATCCACCTTCAACAATCACATTGTCCGATCTTTTGGTGTAGTATTGGGATTCGTTATTACCCCAGCCACCAGCGCCTAAATCGTATCCCCATTTTGTGTTGTCCGGACCTCCATCTGTGTTGAATTCATCTGCCCAGACCAAAGCTGGAGCAACGTAAATTATAATGAATTTACTTGATGAAATAAATTTATCGGCGTTATAGGCAGAAACAAATATTTCATACGTGTTGGTTCCTTTACCTATGTATGTATAAGGGATTGTTTTTGCTGAAGTTTCTATAATCTGGCCATTTCCTAAATTTACTTTATACGAAGTGGCATTTTCAGCTGAAAAATTCAGAATAACTTTACCGCTGCCATCACCACTTGGATTTGAAGTGGAAGTTCCTAAAACTTCTACGCTAAATACTAAATTTGAGGGAGTTGAGTTTGTTTCATCATTGTTGGAGGAACCATCACAACTAAAAAAAAGTAGGATTGCAAAAATAGAAAATACCTCGATCTTAAACAAATTTTCAGAACTTTTAAAGGCGCTAATTGTTAGCCTGTTATTTTTCATGAAGAGCGGATTAGTATTCTGTAAAAGTTGTTTTAAAAATACCCGGAGCGAAATATGCTCCGGATATTATTGGGTAGATTTAAAGTTTAATTATTGTGCCGGTACTAATTTTAAATACCAGGCATTTCCTGTTTCGGTTCCCTGAGCCCGTAGATACATATAGGTTGGTGTTATAACCAAAATTTCATATTCTTTTTGTGTAGCGCCATAACCTATAAAAGTATTTGCACCGGCTAATTGAATACTGGTTTGTGTAGATGGTGCTGTATCTGCTACTCCTGAACTTGCAGGAACAAAAGAAAAAGCTGAAGTTCCGCCTCCAAAAGCATAACATCCCTCATCGCCTGAAGCAGGAATGCCTGGAATACCGGCTAAACTACCTGTTTTTGTAAATGCACCATCAGGAGTTGCGACATCCAATCTAAAAGTACCGGATGCAGGAACAAACACAAATGTAAATGTAGCGGTGTAAAAACAATTACAACAACCCACTTTTTCATCTACACCACCAGCCCACCATTCGGGATATATTGAACTTGGATTCCAGGGACCAACTCCTAAATGTCCGGCAACGCTGTTATCAACAACCCAGGTTTTAGAAGCGTCATCGGTTAAATCGGTTATAATTTGGGGATCCGGGTTAAAATCACTTCTCACGCTAATATCTTTCGTGATATTTGAAGAAGAACCTCCTTTACCAAAAGCCACAACGGTAATTCTATAATCGTTTAATCCTGTAGAGGTATATTTTTTTGTCGCTACCCCACTAAAAGGAACTAAATTAACCTCTGAAGAAGTGCCAAAATCTATTTTGTAACCAAGGGCATTATCTGCTGTGACTGAAACTATAACATCCCCGGAACCGTCTCCATCAGGGTTGTCAGCATCCTGTCCAACTATTTCAGTATTAATTACAATATTTGAAGGTGCAGTTAAATCACCTAAGCTATAATCTTCTTCGGTGCAGCTTACTAGTATAATGAGAAAAGTAAATATGGTACCCAACCCGTATATTATTTTTGCTTTCATAATTTTTATAATTAATTGGTTAATCTAATATTGTCTATATAAATTACTTCTCCTAAACCTTTATTTGGCCTGTTGTAATTGATATTGAATTGTTTGTATGTCGCTCCTGCAGGAATTTCAGGAATAGTTGCAGTATCAAAAACAAGTTCTTCCCATTGGTTAGCTACCGTAGTAGTAACAAATATGGCCGTGTTTGGTGCATCATTTGTTGAAGCTTGTAATTCCAAACCAACTGTTTTACCGGCTTCGGTAACATAAACCAGCATTTTTATTTTTGTACCTGTGCTTAAATCTATAGGTACATCAAGAGGTTTCCACGTACCAGCCCATTCTTCAGAATCGGTTGGTTTTTCAAACTTGGCCACGTTTGCAGAAGTATTCAATCCAGTTGGAAATGGGTTTTCTACAATTGAGTAATTAACCCCACCAAATGTTCCTCCTGCCAAATAATTTTGAGAAGCAAGTTCGCAAGTATAAGGAAGAGCAAGAGGGTCAAAAATAGTTATGCTCACAGTACTTTCAGTATTAGCTACGCCACCACTCGATGCAACAACTTTTACATCATAAGCCCCACCTGTGGCATAGGTATGACCGGGAGTAGATTCGCCAATGGCTAATGGGGTGCCAACTTCATTGTCAACATCTCCAAAATACACCAAAAATGATTTCGCATATAAGGCTTCTGCCTGCACTGTTACAGTATAAACGTCTACTGAAGTAGTTATGATCAAATCTTCAGGAGCCCTGTAAGTAACTTGTAAAGGAAAATCGGCTTCTGTGGTACCTCCGACTATATTATCAGCAATTATTTTTACTGAATAACTTCCTTCCGGGTATGAATGTATTGTGTTTTCACCTGGTGCAACTGAAACAAGTTCGGCAGCACCATCTCCGGTATTTACACTAAAGGAGGTTACGCCTTCTCCCGTGGGAGTTATTTTTACATCCCCCGAATTGTCGTTGCTGATATTAAAGATAACATCAACAGATTCAGAATTTGCCGTACTCAAAAATGAAGTATCCTGATCTATCCCATCCTGAACAGTACAACTTATTGTAAAAGCTAATAGCAATACAAAGCTGAAAATTAATTTAACGTTTTTCATGTTTTATGAATTAATACCCGGGATTTTGAACGATCAGCGTATTTTCCAATTCTTTGAGTGGAATTGGGAAAATTTCGTTTTTGCCTGCAACAAAACCCCTACTGGCTAATACTGTAGCAGCTTTTCCAGTTCTAACCAGGTCAAAGAAACGATGACCTTCGCCTCCCAATTCCAATCTGCGTTCTGCTGCAATTGTGGCTGGAGAAACAGGAATACTTACCAGGCCAACTCTTGCTCTAACGGCATCCAATAATGCTTGTGCTCTTGCTCCGGTTCCTAAGGCTTCAGCTTCCATCAAATAAGTGTCGGCTAATCTTATTACATAAGTATTTTGTTTGTAGTTTAAAACCGGCTCACCTGTACCTGTTGTTTCATCCGATTTTCTTGGAATAAATTTGTTGAGAAAATAACCGGTATCCTGGTACCCACCAATATAACTGGCTTCCCCTGCAGCTTCCAAAGCCTTCAAATCCAACACGGTCGCGCCAAATCTGGGATCTGTTTTTATTACATCATAAAACTCTTGTGTAATAACATTAAAACTCCATCCCGATGGTATGTCAGGAGCAGATTCTCCTATTTTGGTGTATGTTCTGGGCCCAACCATGACATTTACAGAATTTCCTTCGTCAGATCCGCTTCCCCAATTTCCCCATCCTGAACTCGATGCATTGGTATGTGCCGCTTCTAATATAGATTCTGTATTAAATTTATTGGTAACTGTCCAAAGGTCATTGTAGTTGTCAAGCAATTTATACCCGTATTGGCTTGTGAAAACAATTCCGGTATTTGTTCCGTTTACCGCTGCCAGCTGCGCTGCCGCTTCAACATTCTTGTTCTGGTATAGATATACTTTCCCCAATAATGCCTGAGCCGCTCCTTTTGAAAAACGACCTGCTTCTTCAGCAGGAACAGTATTTGGCAAATCGGTGATGGCCTCATTAAGATCAAGTTCTATTTGAGCATATACCGCCTGAGGAGTTGCCTGAAGAATTGAGAGGAATTCTGAGTTTTCAAGGGGAATAAGAATTAATGGAACGTTTTTGAACATTCTCACTAAATTAAAATAATAATTGGCACGCAATGCCTTGGTTTCAGCCACGTATCTTGCTTTTAAAGCTTCATCCATAGGGACGTCCGGCAATTTTGTGAGTAAAAAATTGGCCCTAAAAATCCCTTGATAATGATCACCCCAAAAACTGCCGGGAATGGTATTAGAATTTAAAGTGTAATTAGAAAAACCCTGGATCCCGGCGCCATCTGTTGCGCCACCTCCTCCGGCAAAAAAGTCGTCGGAACCGGCATTCATCATGGTGATCATATTTTCGAAACCACCGGAATTTTTTCTCATTATATCATATACAGCAACGAGGCCTGCTAGAGCTTGAGATTGATCTTTATAATAAACTGCTTCCAGGGTAGTTCCTTTAGGAGCTACATCTAAAAAATCTTTAGTACAAGATCCCATTGTAATTATCATTGCAACCGCAATAAATAAAAACCTGATGTTTTTTGTTTTCATGTGTGTTTTATTTTTTATTAAAACTGAATGTTAGCTCCTAAGATAAAAGTTCTGGCTTGAGGGTAATATCCTCTATCAATTCCCAAAACATTACCTCCAATTTCCGGATCATAACCGGTATAATCTGTAAGAGTTAGTAAGTTTTCTCCGGTTACATAGAGTCTCAGCTTTTGAGCTCCCATTTTATCTATTAGATTATTTGGTAGGGAATATCCTAATTGAACTATTTTAAAACGTAAATAATCGCCGTCTTCCAAATAAAAATCTGATACATTTCCAAAATTTCCATTGGTATCATCATTAGTTAACCTTGGAAATGAATTGGATGTTCCGGGTGCTGTCCAACGGCTTAAAGCTTTGGTTTGGTAATTTCCATTCAAAATATCCAATCTGCGTAATCCCTGGAAGATTTTATTTCCCGCAACTCCCTGAGTAAAGACCATAATGTCAAAACCTTTATATTCTACATTAAGGGTCAAACCAAAAGTGTATTTTGGAATTGGGCTTCCCAAGTATTGCCTGTCATCTTTAGTAATAGTCCCATCGCCGTTCGTATCGGTCCAACGGAAATCTCCCGGTCTTGCATCAGGCTGAATTAAACCTCCGGTAGCATTTGTATAGGCATTAATATCGGCTATACTTTGAAAAATTCCAGCGGTTTTAAATCCGTAGAAAGAATTATATGCCTCTCCAATCTGGGTTCTTGTATTTGGGTCCATAGATTGAATTGAAGCTGCTAAGTCTGTAATAAAAACCTTATTCTGTCCTAAAAATGTAACTTCATTCTTTAAATAGGATACATTCCCATTCGCTGAAAGATTGAATTCCCCGAAAGTCCTATTGAAACCAAGTTCCAGTTCAACCCCTTTGTTATCCATATCAGCTACGTTCCCTAAAGGACTTCCTGTTGCTCCCACATAACCCGGCAAATCCACATGTTGTAAAATTCCGGTAGTTTTCTTATCGTAATATTCTAAAGTTAAGGTAAAATTTGAAAATAACCTAGCATCAAAACCAATGTTCAATTGAGAAGTTTCCTCCCATTTTAAATCTGGATTAGCAGGTGCTTCTGGACTATTTCCAGGAAAAATAATATCTCCCGATTCGCCAAAAGTATAATTTCGTCCTCCACCAATGAGGGCTAAAAATCCATTAGGCTCTATAGCATCATTTCCGGTTACTCCATATCCTGCTCTTAATTTTAAGGTGTTGACCGCAAAATTATCTGCCCAAAAACCTTCTTGTGAAACCACCCAACCAGCAGAGAAAGAAGGGAAATAACCAAATTTATGGTTTGACCCAAAATTTGTTGAACCATCACGACGAATAATTCCTGTAAACAAATATTTTTCGTTATAATCATAGTTTAAACGGGAAAACAAGGAAATAACCCTATGTTCTTGTCCGGTATAACCACTTCCTATTCTTTGAGCGGGAGGTAGTGGAAAATTGAAAGACGCGTCCCTATAACTTGAAACCGGTAAATTAGTATATGTTACAGATGTCCCGCTTGAATTATTATCTACATAAGTTCCTTGTCCCAATAACAGAGTAAAATGATGATCACCTATACCTTTTGTATAAGAAACTGTATTTTCTATATTCCAGGCAAAAGTTTTATTTGTATTTCTGCTTAAACTATTTTGTGAGGCAAATACAGTTGGACTTAAAAAAAATTCAGGAGTAAAAGTGTCACCTCCCCAATATGCTAACTTTCCGCCAACAGAAGATCTGAATACTAAATTTTCTATAGGAGTAAATTCAAGATAAACATTTCCAACAAAATCATCTCCATAATCATAGTTTCCCAATCTGGTTTTAGCATAAGCAACAGGGTTGGACATTTCCTGACCTACAACTGAAGAAATCCCATAAGGATTCCCATTTGCATCTCTAAAAACAGCAGCATGATTAGTACTGGTATATAAGGGTGAATTAGCCTCAACAGGATCGGTAACAACCAAAGGCGTTGTTGGATCAAGGTTTATTGCAGAGCTCAGGGGTCCTCCATATTCACTGTTTGTATTTCCTAAGCCCACAGTTTTTTGATGGGAATAACCCAATGTTTGCCCTATTTTGAAAAAATCTGATAATTTATGTGTTGAGTTTAAACGGAAATTTTTCTTGTTATAATTTGAAATATCTTTGGAAACAATTCCTTCAGTATCCTGAAGTCCAAATGAAGCAAAGAAGGTAGAAACTTCATTACCGCCACTTACGCTTACCTCATGAGAATATCTCAATGCGTTATCACTAAAAATAGCCTTTTGCCAATCTGTACCCAATCCTAAAGTAGATAAGTTAGAATAAAGAACATCACCGCCGGCTGCAATAGATTTTTCATTCATCAATGCGCCATATTGTGTTGCATTAAGCAAATCCAATGTTTTTTCCGGAGATGAAAACCCTGCATACCCAGTATAATTTACATTGATCTTTCCTTCCTTACCCTTCTTTGTAGTGATCAAAATAACTCCTGAAGCTGCACGGGCCCCATATATTGCCAATGATGCGGCATCTTTAAGAACCTCGATAGATTCAATATCAGATTGATTTACAAAACCTATTCCACCTGAATCCACAATCATACCATCAATAACCCAAAGTGGTTGATTACCTCCATAAGTGTCAAAAGTAGTTAACCCCCTAACCCTAACAGTAGAAGATGATCCCGGTTGACCGGAATTTGCCGCGATTGTCACCCCGGAAACCCTTCCCTGCAAAGCCTGTTCAACCCGGCCGGTAGGAATTTTTTCAAGATCTTCTGCTTTAACACTTGAGATAGCCCCTGTATTAACGCTTTTCTTTTGAGTACCATACCCAACAACAATAATTTCCTCCAGACTGCTTTTATCTTCCTGCAGGATTACATCCAGGGTTTGGGATCTGTCTATTGCCACTTCTTTAATGGCATAGCCTACATAAGAAAAAATCAAAATCTCGTTTGGGGAAACATTAAGTGAATAATTTCCGTCAAAGTCCGTTGTTGTTCCCCTGGCCGCATTTTTGACCAATACATTGACCCCAATTAATGGTATATTTTGATCATCTGTCACTTTTCCCTGAACCTGAAAAGTTTGTGAATACATTGAAAAAATACCACCAAAAAGGACAATTAAAAAACATGTGAATCTATTCATTGGATTAATTGTTAAATTGATTGTTAAATTGCATAAAATCTACTGGTTAAATTATTCTTAAATAAACAGGAAAGCTTTTCTTATTTGCATTTGTTGAATTCATAAATTTCTTACAACCGAAATCGATTTCTTATTCATCTTTGAGTCCACTAATTTATAATATGATAGCATACCGAGTGAAAAAATGAATACATTTGAATTACACCAACAAACAAAAGTTCTACGTCATTTCTACTTCAAAACTTTTAAAAAACTGATTACTCGTCATTTAAAACTTTAAAAAAAAGTTAATGTTATAAGAAATTTCCTATTTTTGGGAGATGCTTAAATAACCATTCTGTTTGTTAAAAAATTTAAAAATTATACAGCCACTCCTAATTCGGTTTATATTTACCGGGCTATTCCTATGGATATCCCCCGTCTTTAGTCAGGAGCTTGTCAAATTTGAGGATTTGGCGAAATTACCTAAAATCACCCATTATTCCAGAACTGATTTTCAAGCCGATGCCCAATTTTGGATGATGACCAGGGATAATGATGGAATTCTCTATTTCGGAAATAACGATGGAGCCTTAATTTTTGACGGGGAACGTTGGCAAAAAGTACTGCTCCCCAATAATTCGGGAGTGAGGAGCCTGGTCACCACGCCGGATGGAAAGGTTTATGCCGGCGGGTATAATGAAATTGGACTCATCGTTAAAGATTCACAGGGGAATTATCAATACAAATCCCTGTTAAAGGATTTAAAACTTGAAATTGAAAAAATTGAAAATCTTTGGCAGGTTCATGTTTTAAAAGACTACATAATCTACCGCTCCTTTAATGAACTAATTGCAATTTCAGGCAACAATGCCACCCATATTTCTTCAAACCAAGCGTTTATATTTTCGGGAATTGTGAACAACCACCTCTATGTTCAGGATGAAGGAAACGGAATTTTAGAGTTTGATCCGGAAAGCATGCGCCTGAAAATGATTTTTGAAGCCGCGCACTTTGGCAATAATGCGATAGTATCCTTTTTACCCCTTCAAAACAAAAATGAGATTTTAGCAATTTCCAAAACGGGGCAAATTTACAAAGGAAATATTAAAACCAAAACCATTGAACTTTGGAAATCAATTTTTGAGGAAAACAATAATGACCAGATAATCACAGCTATAAAACACGATGAAGATTTCCTGCTTGGAACCCTAAAGTCCAAAATACTTTTGCTGACAAAGGATGGCAATATAATATCCCAACCGGCTTCATTTTCCAATATTTTTGATTCTTCAATATTAAATTTTTACGAGAGTGACGGCAATATCTGGGCGCTGCTCAATAATGGGCTGGATTATATAGAATTTGATTCCCCTGTTTCAAATCTTTTCAAGGAAGCTTCTGTTTACGATATTTTAATAGATGACCAAATTTTGTACCTGGCCACCAATAAAGGGGTTTATACTTCAGACATAAATGGTGATAATATCCAAAATCACGGATTGAACTTTAAAAACATCCCCGATTTGGAAGGCCAGGCCTGGTCAGTTCAAAAAGAAGGAGGCAGCATTATAATTAGCCACGATAAAGGCTTATTTCAATTAAAAAATGGCCGCCCGGAAAAAATAGGCAATCAAGGTGGTTTTTGGAAAATAATGGCAGTTGAAGGAGTTCCGGATACATACCTGGCATCTAATTACAACGGCCTGTTTTTATTGACCCAAGAAAACAACACCTGGAAGATTGAACATAAAATAGGAGGTTTTGACGAATCAACCAGGGATATCCTAAAAGCTCCCGGGGATAATACATACTGGGTGTGCCATGGATATAAAGGGGTTTATAAGCTCAAAATAAATGAAGACTATACCAGGGTGTATGCCCAGGAACATTTTACAGATCAAAACGGATTAACTTCCCCTTTTAACGTAAATGTTTTTAATTGGAACCAGGATATAGTTTTTACTTCAAATACCGGGATATATACGTTTAATCAGGCTTCAAACCGTTTTGAACCCTTTGAAAAACTCAACAGGATATTGGATACGGCGTATAATACGAGAAAAATCCTTCGGCACAAAGAAAAAGCATGGGTAGTCCTGGATGATGAAGTTGGTTATTTTCTTCCTGAAGAAAAACAACCAAAACTTAACAAAGACCTTTTTCTTGACCTAAAGGGATACCTTAACCGCGGAATGGAAAGTATCTTGCCTTTGGAAAACGGGAAAGTGCTGGTGGGCGCTAACACCGGGCTTTATCTTTATGACATCAATAAAAAAGTTGCCGATCATAAAATTAAAACCCAGATCACCAATGCCTCCTATTTCAAAGAACAACAGGAGGAAAAAATTCCTTTAAACAATCAAAAGGAATTATTCCTGCCAAATAAAACCGAAATTTTTAGGGTTGAATTTGCGACGCCACGCATGTCTCCCTCCGCAACTATTCAATATCGATATATTTTGGAAGGCATAGATTCAAAATGGTCCATATGGGATGAAACCCCATATAAGGAATACACCCATTTACGCCCCGGAAACTATGTCTTTAAGGTGAGAAGCCGTGATTTAACCGGTAGTACCGGTGAAGAAAGCAGTTTTAAGTTTAGCATTCCGCGGGTTTGGTATCAAACTAATTTGGCCTTCCTTTCCTATGGACTTATTATAATCTTCCTGATCCTTCTCTTGGTGTATTTCATCAGAAGAAAAATAGATCAGGAAAGGAGAAAAGCCAGGATCACTGCACAAAAATCAAAAAAGTTACTGGAACTGGAGATTGAACAACTTAAACTTAAGCAGGACAAAAACAGGATAATTGGGGATAAACAGATTTTGGAAGAGGATAACATCCGGATAAGTAAGGAATTGGCCAATTATACCATGCTGTTGCTGAAAAAGAAGGATGTTTTTTCTGAAACCTATACCAACCTGAAGGAATTTAAAACCACCCTTAAAACACCACCGGCCAGAAAAAAACTTCACGATATTTTAATGAAACTTCAGCAGCACCGCATAGGCGAAGAGTATATGACCATTTTTGACGTGAATTTTGAACGGATCCACAAGAACTTTTTCAAACAGCTCAAGATTATTGATCCCGAACTCACCAAACGGGAATTGCGTTTGTGTGCTTTTGTAAAAATGAACCTCAGCAACAAGGAAATAGCTCCCTTGCTCAATATCTCGGTGCGGGGTGTGGAAACCGCCAGGTACCGGGTAAGAAAAAGATTAAAAGTTCAGGAAACCAACTTCATTATCTTTTTAGAAGGCTTATCTGAACCTTTGCAAAAATAATAGACCCCAACGAGACGTTCCATATTGCGGGGAAAGCGCTTCGTCGAAAAGATCTTGGACACAGGCAAAAAAGTTGACCCCCTTCGTTTCGCTAATCCGCGAATCCCGAAAAAAAGTCGGAAGCTGAACCGCTTCATTCCAGGAAGCACTTTTTACCCGAGTCCGCCAGATATAAACTCTTTTCACGCTCAGTACTTGCCGAAACAGGTTGGAACTTTACCCTGGTGGTTGATTCACTTCCGGAGCAATCCTGTTGTAACCCCATTTTTTGAGAAAGCAAAGTTCCGGAATTTAGAAATTAGCCGGCCTTATAGCTGCCCCTTCTTCTATTCGGGATTCTCGGGCGGCCTATCCTAATTCTAAATTCCTGTTAAAAAGCAGATCAAAAAATGGTAACAGCGATTGGCCTTTAGTTTTGTTTTATAGATTATATCTATTATGATTATGATGTTGAAAAGAGGGGGTCTGGGGGAGACTCATAAGTTTTAAAATTGTCAATATCTTTTACTTTTA
>Ga0307487_1001244_pt1 | contig 18352 bp, 17 predicted proteins | sample CBIW12metaG_FD_203665 | JGI IMG/M metagenome (GOLD analysis project Ga0307487, IMG submission 203665) | Sea-ice brine microbial communities from Beaufort Sea near Barrow, Alaska, United States - CBIW 1.2 | ecosystem: Environmental > Aquatic > Marine > Coastal | place: USA: Alaska | collected... | reverse complement strand
TCGACCGCGCCGTGACCGAGGCCGACCTCGTGATCGGCTCCGTGCTGATCCCGGGCGCGAAGGCGCCCAAGCTCGTGACGAACGAGCTCGTGTCGCGCATGAAGCCGGGCTCCGTGCTCGTAGACATCGCGGTCGACCAGGGCGGCTGCTTCGCGGACACCCACGCCACCACGCACGAAGACCCGACCTTCCCCGTGCACGGCTCGATCTTCTACTGCGTCGCCAACATGCCCGGCGCCGTGCCGCAGACGTCGACCCTCGCGCTGACGAACGTCACCCTGCCCTACGCCCTGTCGATCGCCGACCGGGGCGTGCGCGCCGCGTTCGAGCGTGACGCCGCCCTCGCCGGCGGACTGAACATCGCCGCCGGCCAGATCGCCAACCGCTCGGTGAGCGTCGCCCTCGACCTGCCGCTCGCGGAGTGGACCGACCTCGTCGCAGAAATTGAGCTCGAACTCGTCTAGCAACACCGAGCAACGGATGCCGGGGTCGGCCGAATTCACCGGCCCCGGCATCCGTTCTCGAATTCTCGGGCTCTGAGCCTCTCGCGGACACATGCACAGCCGACTTCGCGGACCGGCCTCCCCCACTTCGTCAATCGCCCTGGACTACAAGGAAGTAAATCCGATGTCGCAATTGAAACCCAGCACTCGACCGGTTACCGGGCAGCAGCCACATCTGGCGCGCTCGCTCTCCAACCGTCATATCCAGCTCATCGCGATCGGCGGCGCAATCGGAACCGGACTCTTCATGGGTTCCGGCAAGACCATCTCGCTCGCCGGGCCGTCCGTGATCTTCGTGTACATGATCATCGGCTTCATGCTGTTCTTTGTGATGCGGGCCATGGGCGAGTTGCTGCTCTCCAACCTGGAATACAAATCGTTCAGCGACTTTGCCGGCGATCTGCTCGGGCCATGGGCCGGCTTCTTCACCAGCTGGACCTATTGGCTGTGCTGGATCGTCACCGGCATCGCTGAACTGATCGCGATCGCGCTCTACACGAGCTTCTGGTGGCCGGAACTGCCGCTGTGGATTCCCGCGCTGGTCGCCGTGCTCATCCTGCTCGGCCTCAACCTGACCAGCGTGAAGGCGTTCGGCGAGACCGAATTCTGGTTCGCGCTGATCAAGATCGTCGCCATCGTCACCCTCATCGTCGTTGGCCTGGTCATGGTCATCACCAAGTTCCAGTCACCGGGCGGAACCCCGGCGAGCTTCAGCAATCTCTGGAACGACGGCGGCATGTTCCCGACCGGGCCGATGGGATTCATCGCCGGGTTCCAGATCGCGGTGTTCGCGTTCGTGGGGCTCGAGCTCGTCGGCACCACGGCCGCCGAAGCGAAGGACCCGGAGAAGAACCTTCCCAAGGCCATCAACTCCATCCCCATCCGAATCATGCTGTTCTACGTACTCGCGTTGATCATGATCATGACGGTGACCCCGTGGCGCGAGGTCACCGCCGACGTCAGTCCGTTCGTGGCCATGTTCTCGCTCGCAGGCCTGGGTGCGGCGGCGGCCGTGATCAACTTCGTCGTCTTGACGAGCGCCACGTCCTCGGCCAACTCCGGGCTCTATTCCACCTCCAGAATGCTTTTCGGCCTATCCGTCGAGGGCACTGCACCGGGACGGTTCGAACGCCTGAGTCGGCACAAGGTGCCGGCCAATGCGCTGCTGTTCTCGTGCGCATTTCTGGTCGCATCCGCTGTGCTGCTGTACGCGAACCCGTCGATCATTGCGGTCTTCACCGTCGTGACGACCATGTCGGCCGTGCTGTTCCTCTTCGTCTGGACCATCATCCTCGTCAGCTACATTGTGTACCGCAAGCGTCGCCCGGCGCTGCACGCGGCATCGACGTTCAAGATGCCCGGCGGCGTGTACATGTGTTACGCAGTTCTGGCGTTTTTCGCGTTCCTTATTTGGGCGCTCACCCAGAAGACCGACACCCTCCAGGCGCTGCTCGTGACACCGGTATGGTTTGTCGGACTCGGAGCCGTGTGGATGTTCCTCCGTCGCCGGCCCGAACAGGTCGCCCATCACGAGCTGTACCGTGCCAATGTGCAGGCCGACCGGGAGGCAGCGCTCGCCTTCCACGCCTGATCCCGAGACGACGGAGACCGGTTCGGGGGCGGCTCGGGGCGGCTCGGTAGCGGCGCCGGGCGCCGTAGGGCATTTGGTTTGGCGGCCTGACCCCACAGGCCGAATGTCAGTGGTCGCTGTCACACTTATCTCATGACAACCACCATTGACGGTGTTTTCGTTGAACTGACCGGGTCCCTGGCCCGGTCGGGTATATCCGCGGCGTCATTCGCGGAGCTCTCCGACGATGAGTCGGAGAACACCCACCGCGCCATCGCGCGGCACATGCGCGAGGTCGCCACGTACTACGCGCTTTCGGCGGCGAACGTCGCCTCCCGCTCCGACTGGCAGCTCGGCCGCGAGGGACTCGCCCGCAGGAAGGGCTACCCCAGCGCGGAAGTGTCTCGACCAGCTCGACAACCGCGTCCAGGCACAAGACTGTGGCGGCGGCACGAAGGCCGACACGCGCCGCCTCATCGAGGCCGGAACCATGGCGACCGAAGCCGAAACCGCCCGGGAACGCCAGAAGCAGGCCGAGGCTCACACTGCTGAACACCCGGACGCGCCGCCGGCAGACGTGCACATGCCCTGGTTCGCTCCGCTGGGCACCGCGGTCACCGACGGAACCCTCAGCACCGAATCCGCGACGGCGATCCGGCGGGGCCTCGGAGAACCCGCCATCGGAGTGACCGAGGCGATGCTCACCGATGCCGTCGTTACCCTGATCGCCCAGTGCTGCACCGGGAACGCCGACCAGGCCGCGAAGGCGGCCCGGCACTGCCGGGACTCCATCGATGCGGCCGGGGTCGCCTCCCGCGCCGACGCGATGCGCGCCCGGCAATACCTGCGGGTCTGGGACAAACCGGACGGCATGCTGCACGGCAACTTCGAACTGGACCCGGAGAACGGCGCCTACTTCAAGGACTTCCTGCTGCAGATCACCGGCCCCCGCACGGGCGGACCCCGATTCGTGGAGAAGGGCGAGAAGGAACGGGCGCAACGCATCATCGACGACCCCCGCTCCACGGACCAGATCGCCGCCGAGGCCCTCATCGAGGTGATCAAGGTCGCCGCGGCCGCCGACCCCGGCACCCTCTTCGGCCGCATCCGCCCCTCCGTGAAACTCGTCGTCACTGAGGCACCGGCAACGGGCCAGATCGTGCGCACCGGGTTCATCGAAGGATCCCCGGATGCCGTCCCGACGACCACCATCGACCGGTCGATCTGCAACGGCGGTTTCATCCCCGTCCTGTTCAGCCGAGACGGAACTGTGCTCGACGTCGGGCGGGAGCAGCGCCCGGTTGTCGAGCCTGTCGAGACACACAGCGGCGCAACGCGCGGCACTGGCGCTCCGGGACGGCGGGTGCAGATGGCCGGACTGCCACCGACCACCCAGCCACTGCGAGGCGCATCACCTGCACGGCTGGGCGGACGACGGCGGCCTCACCGACCTCGACGACGGCATCCTGCTCTGCGCCCGCGACCACCTCCGCCTGCACAACGACGGGTGGCAGATCACCCGAACCGGTAGGGACTACTGGCTGATCCCGCCATTGACTGCCGACCCGACCCGCACGCCGATTCTGCTGGTCGCACGGTCACCCAAGAATCCCCGTTCACCACTGCGATCACGCGTCTGAAGACGCGCGACAATGCACGGGTCGGCGGTCTCACCAACGCCGGGGTCGGGCCTGCCGGAACCGCACAGGGACCCAGCCGTGTGAACCCCACGAGGTCACCCGGCTAAACACTTCAGACTCCGTTGTTCGTCACCCAGGTGAAGCACCGGGTCGAACGGCTCCGGTCGTCGATACGCTGGCGTTATGGGAAACCCAGAAAAGTCATGGTCACGCCGCCCGGTCGTTGCCGCCACATGGGGCCTGGTCGTCGTGGCCGCGTACGCGGTTGCCGGGGTGCTGCAGATACTGGTGTGGAATCCCCTGGCTGCGGTTCCCGGCGCGACTCTCGGGGAGATCCGTGCGGACATGGCGCGGGCCCAGGAGCCGCTCGTCGCGAGTTGGGTTGTCGGTTGGGCCGCAATCGGGCTGCTGCTGGCGGCTCTCGTGCTCATTGTCACTGTTGTCCGACGCACCATACGAGTGAACCTGGTCGTTGCGATGTACCTGGTGCTGGTGGTGTTCGCGGCCCCCGGCCACATCTTCGTGGCTTTCGGTCCGGGCATGTCGCTCGCCGACACGTTCATGATCTCGGGCGGCGATCACGCCCCGTGGGGCGCGGTGCTGTACGTGTTCAGCGCCGCGGCTCTCGTGACACTGATTGTGCTGATCATTCGCACGGGCCGTGCCGCCGCGGCCGATCTAGCCGAGGCCTATGCCCGCGCCGAGGGCGAAAGAAAGCCGGAGGCCTGACCCCGACCCACGTCCACACCTCAGTCGACGAATTCGGTCTGAGTGAGAATGTAGGACTTCTCTCGCTCGGTCAGCGTGACGCTGCCTGTCGCGGCCGGTTCGCCGCAGAGACCGTACAGCTGGGCGAGGGCGGACTCGCTCAGCGGGGTATTCAGATCAGCCAGGATCTCGTGCTTGAACTCGATGTCGATATGCGGCCACCAGCGTTCAATGGATGGCAAAACGCCTTCACTCATCAGATCCTCATTTCTCCGGGTCGGCCCGACTCGCGCCAGCGCGGGATTCCATGATGCGCCCAGTTCGGCCACCGCGCTAGAGGCAGGCTGGACTAGCGTTGAGCGCATGGAATGGTGGCAGGTGCTGGTCAGCGTGCTCGGCGGCCTCATGGTGCTGTGGCTGGCCCTGATCGGCGTGTTGTTCTGGAGCTCACGCGGTCAGGCGGACACGATCAAACTGGTCGACGCTCTCCGGCTTGGTCCCGACGTCGTGAGACTCACCCGTCGACTGTCCATCGACCCGACCCTGCCCCGCGCGGTTCGAGTTTGGCTCATCGTGCTGCTGGTGTACCTGCTGCTGCCGATCGATCTGGTGCCCGATTTCATCCCGGTGATTGGATTCGCGGACGATGCGATCGTCGTGGCGCTGGTTCTGAGATTCGCTACTCGGCACGCTGGGGCGGACGCCCTGGGCCGGCACTGGCCCGGCACGCCGCAAGGGCTCAAGGCTCTGCGCACCCTCGTCGGCCTCGGCTGAGCACAACCTCGCCCCACGTCGATTAGATTCGAGATACCGCATCCGCGGGCCGAAGGAGCACCATGACCCGCCGAGCACGATCGCGCCGTACGCGGATTTCTGTGCGCATGAGGGTGACCGTGTCGTCGTTGTCACTCGTTGGCATCGTGCTTGTGGCTGCCCTGACGCCGACCCTCCTTTCCGATTCGGCGCCGGCGGATGCCACTCTCCCCGAAGCATCCACCGTCGCCACCGACGGCACCGACGGCACCGCTCTCGCGCTGCTGGCGACGCTCCCGATCAAGGGGCGCGCGGCCAAGACCGGTTACGATCGCTCCGGGGACTTCGGCTCCGCCTGGCTCGACGTCGACCGCAACGGCTGTGACACCCGCAACGATATTCTGGCTCGCGATCTCACCGACATCGTGACGTCCGAAACCTGCCGTGTGCAGAGCGGCACGCTCACCGGCCCCTACACCGGCGAGACCATCGGTTTCGTGCGCGGCACGTCCACGTCCTCGCTTGTTCAGATCGACCACGTCGTCGCCCTTTCCAATGCATGGCAAACGGGTGCCCAACAGCTCACCCAGGTTCAGCGTGAGTCCCTCGCCAACGACCCGCTCAACCTCCTGGCCGTTGATGGAGCGACGAACTCGAGCAAGGGCGCCGGGGACACCGCAACGTGGTTGCCACCGCGGAAGTCATACCGTTGCGCGTATGTGGCGAGGCAAGTTTCGGTCAAGGCCACATATGGGCTGTGGGTGACCCCCGCCGAGCACGCGGCGATGATCCGCGTTCTCTCGGACTGCCCCAGCGAACAAGCGATGACCGCTGCCGTCGAGTAGCCGAACCCCGGCCGGCCAGCGGCCGTCGGGTCAGGCGGCCGTCGGATCGCCGAAATGCCGCTTGGAGGGGCGGGTGCCCCACGTGACGGGATTGTCGATCACGGCGGCCAGTTCCATGCGTTCGATCGGACGCAGCACGGACGGCAGCTCCTGGAGCCAGGCCTGCAGGTCGCGCGCGTCAACGACCTTCATATCCGGGGATTTGCCCCGCGCGACCAGAAACCTCGCGCCGCAGAGCACGATCACCGGTCGCACCGGTGTGCGCAGCGGAATTCGAGCGCGCAGCAGGCTGGTCACCAGGTCTGCCTCGGTGGTCGCATCGCGACCGACGGACCGGCGGCGACCGGACACGCGCACGACCCCCCGGTCAACCCACACCCATTCGCCGGCGGACTGCCACGTGTGCAGCGTGAAGATTCCACCCGGGCCGACCAGGAGATGCTCGGAGACGGGGCTCGCGGAATCCGAGCCGAAGACGGCCCAGTCGGTCGGCGGCTGGTCCAGAAGGGCCGCGAGCGCCATCTCACCCTGTGCGGTGACGTAGCGCGACGAGCGTGACGGAGGTTGCGGCTCTGACACGGGTGACGTGTGCGGGCGCTGCTCGGTTGTGGTGTTCAACGCCGGGTGACGGCGCCTTACGGAGGGTATGTGAGTCATGGTGTACTCCTCGCCGGGTTTCATATCCTGCCATTTCGCGCGCGAAAAGCAATACCCCCTACGGGAGTAGATTCCATGAATCCCGGCAGTTGCTGCCGCACGGCGATGCGGGAGACCTCAGGCCGATGACCTCAGGTCTCCCGCATCACACACCCCCGCAACACCGCTAGTGCGTGAAGTGCGACTCCTGCAGCTCGAACACCGGCGTCTCCAAGCCCTCCATGCGCGCTTTGATCTGCAGCGCGAGGTAATTGGAGTAGTGCCTGCTCTGGTGCAGGTTGCCTCCGTGGATCCACAGCTGCTGAACGTTGGTGGGCTTCCACATGTTGCGCAGCTCGCCCTCCCACGGGCCGGGATCCTTCGGGGTATCCGACCCGTAGCCCCAGCAGCGGCCGACCTGGTCGGCCACCTCCGGTGACACCAGATCGGCGAGCCAGCCGTTCATCGAACCGTAGCCGGTGGCGTAGACGATGACGTCGGCGGGCAACGTCGAACCGTCGGCCATCACCACGGAGTCAGGGGTGATCGAGGCAGGCTGCCCCGATTTCACGGACACCCGGCCGTCGATGAGCAGTTGCGACGCGCCGACGTCGATGTAGTAGCCCGAGCCGCGGCGCAGGTATTTTAGGAAGAGGCCGGAGCCGTCGGCTCCGAAATCGAGGTCGAATCCGACCGCCTTGAGCTGGGAATAGAATTCCGCGTCACGCTCGGCCATCTGCTCATACACCGGGATCTGTGCGGCGGGCAGGATCCGGTACGGCAGCGAAGCGAACAGCAAATCCGCCTTCTCGGTGGTGACACCGTCCGCGAGCGCCTGCTCGGAATACAGCCCACCGAGCGCGAGGTCCATCAGCGCATCGCTGCGCGCAATGTGGGTGGAGGAACGCTGCACCATGGTGACCTCCGCGCCGTTCTCCCACAGGTCGGCGCAGATGTCGTGGGCCGAGTTGTTCGAACCGATCACAACGGCCTTCTTGCCGGTCCAATCCCCGCCGCCCGCATGTTTGGACGAGTGATGCTGCTGCCCGAGGAATGTCTCGGCTCCCTCGAACACCGGGGTGTTCGGGTAGCCGGACACGCCGAGCGCGAAAACGAGCTGCTTGGGTCGCAGCGTCACCGGTGCGCCGTCGCGCACGACCTGCACGACCCATTCCTGCGCGTCGTCGTCGAAGTGGGCCTTGGTGCACTCCGTGCTCGACCAGTAGTTCAGTTCCATGATGCGGGTGTAGTGCTCGAGCCAGTCGCCGATTTTGTCCTTCGACGCGAATATCGGCCAGTCCTCGGGGAACTTCATGTAGGGCAGGTGGTCGTACCACACGGGGTCGTGCAGGTGCAGGGACTTGTAGCGGTTGCGCCACGAGTCGCCGGGTCGGGGGTTCTTCTCGATCACGATCGTCGGAACGCCGAGCCGCCGCATCCTGGCCGCGAGGCCGATGCCGCCCTGACCGCCGCCGACGATCACGCAGTACGGCTGCTCCTCGTACCCGAGCCGCGCCTCGCGCGCTTCCTTCTTCTCGAGCCAGGACTTGCGGCCCTTCTCGATTACGTGCGACACGCCCGTCTCGCGGGTGAAGTTCTTCTTCTCCTCGAACCCCTTGAGCTCCTGCATTGTGGTGAGGATCGTCCGGCATTTGCCGCCGCGCAACCGCAGGTGCGCGTACCCGCGTGCATCCGCGGTCTCGAAGTTGACCCACGCCTCCGTCTCGGCGGCATCTCCCGTGGCCGGTTCAGCGAGCACCCATCCGCTCGGTTTGACGTTGTCGAGCGTGGCGGCGAGCATCCGCGCGATGTCGGGCTTGCCCTCGAGGGTCTTGAGGTTCCAGGTGAACGAGACGAAGTCCCGCCAATAACAATCCTCGTCGAACAGGTCGAGTGCCGCGGCGATGTCGCCGGCTTGCAACGTGCGGTCGAGCTCGGTGAGCCAGGTCTGCACGATGTCGCTGGGTGTTTCAGGCATAGTCACTCCTTTGTGTGCGCTGATCGGGATCCGATCGGGCGGTGACGGTACGATTGCCCCGTCGCGCGGATTCGAGCGTGATCACTATCACCAGTACAGGGCCTCGAGGGTTACATCGGCGTTACACCTTCGGTTGGCGCTCATCCGTCGTGACCCGAAGGAGACAGCGAATGGCACCGGCCCCGTCAGCGATGCCACCAGGTCTGCGGTTCACTTCCCCCCTCGAATACGATCGGATGCTGCGCGCGGCCCACGAGATGACCCTCGCGGGTACACCCCAGCCGGGCATTCCTCTCACGGTGCAGAAATCGTGGCAGCGTTCACTCGCGGCCGGTATCAACCCCGACGCGCATGTGCCCCGCCACCTGCACGACGTGGCCGAGGTCGTTTCCCTGCGGCGGAGCCACGTTCTGCAGGACGTGATGCCGGCGCTGAGCGAGCTGTTGGCCGATGAGAGCAACGACGGTCAGCATCTGCTGGTGATGGCCGATGCGAACGGCGAGGTCTTGTGGCGGGTGGGCAGCCCCAGCGCGCTGCGACGGGCCGACACCCTCGACTTCGTCGAAGGCGCGGACTGGTCCGAGACCGGTATCGGCACGAACGCCATCAGCGAGGCCGTGGTCAACGGGCGGGCCGTGCAGCTGTTCTCGGCCGAGCACCTCGTGCGCACGCACCACGAGTGGGTGTGCACGGCATCGCCCATTCGAGACCCGCGTACGGGACTCATCGTCGGAGTGCTCAACGTGTCCGGCCCACTCGACTCGGTGTCGGTGGACAGCGTGCGCATGGTGAAGGTGGGCGTGCGCCTCGCGGAGGAGCTGCTGCGGGTGCATCCACCACAGGCGTACCCGGGGCACGCGGCACCACGGGGGCGCGTGTCGATCGAGTTGTTGGGAGGCTCGCCGGCGGTGATCTCCGCCGGAGGAAAGCGAATGCCGCTCTCGCTGCGCCGCGCGGAGATCCTCGCCCTGCTCGACTCGCGGCCGCGCGGCTGGACTGCGGATGAGCTCGCCTATGAGGTGCACGGTGAAACCGGCGCTGCCTCCACGATTCGGATCGAGATGCACAGAATCCGTTTGATTCTCGGCAGTCTGCTCGAGTCGGGCCCCTATCGACTTGCGCCCGCGGCGCAGGGAGTGTCTGATGTGGGCCGGGTGCTGGGGCTCGTGCGAGCGGGCGAGGTGTCGGCAGCGCTCTCCGACTACAGCGCGCCGCTGCTCGAACGCTCCACGGCGCGCGCCATCGAGCCGCTGCGCGCGGAACTGAACGCCGCGGTCGGTTCGCTCGTGCGGGTGAGCGGCCGTGCCGACCTGATTCGGCGCTGGTGTGCGACAGAGATGGGTTGTGGCGACGCCGAAGCCGTGCGGCAACTGGGCAGGCTCACGGGCCTCGCCGACCCCGGGTACCTCGCGTTGCGCGCACGGCTCGAACGGCTCGACCGAGAGGCGAACGCCTGACCGGGTCCTGCCCGGCATCCATGCGCAGCACAGAGGCACCCGGTCCGAGTCACGGGCGCGCTAAGCAGGCGAGGCCGCAACCCAAGCGTAACGACGCTGGGGGCGCCCGGTCTGGCCGTAGCGTAGGGTTACGGTCGCCTGGCCGGTATCCACGAAATACTCAAGGTATTTGCGCGCCACGACCCGGGAAATGCCGAGGGCTTCTCCGCACTCCGAGGCGGCGACATCACGTTCGCTTGCGCGCAGCGCCGCTTCGATGAGCGCGCCGGTCTCCTTGCTCAGCCCCTTCGGCAGCGGTGCGGCGCGAACGGAATCCGTCCCCGCCGTCGACCCGAGCGCCCGGTCGAGGTCGGCCTGACTCAACACCCCCGGCCGAGCCAATAGCTCCCGACGCTGGGCGTAGCCGACAAGCCGGCTCTGCAATTCACTGATCTTGAACGGCTTGAGCAGATAGCTCACGATCCCGCCCTGCAGCGCCGCGGTCACGATGTCCGCCTCCCGGGCGGCGCTCAGCACGAGGAAGTCCACGGCTACCCCCGTCGACCGTGCCCGACGGATCACGTCGAGCCCGGTCATGTCGGGCAGGTACATGTCGAGCAGCACGAGCTGCGGTGCGAGCTTCTCGATGAGTTCGAGCGCCTGCTCGCCGGAATGCGCCACGCCCACTACGCGGTACGAGGGCAGCTGCTGCACGATGCGTTCGTGTGCCCGCGCCACCATGAAGTCGTCGTCGACGACGAGAACGTCACACACGTTCACTCTCCTTCGTTGCCGTGACCGGCAGCACGGCTTCAAACACGGCGCCGGCTCCCGCGTCGTTGCTGTAGGTCACGTCTCCGCCGCGCCGGGTCGCCACGAGCCGCACGATCGTGAGCCCGTATCCATGACTCGAGCCGCTCGCCGACGGTGCCTTCGAGGTGACCCCCACCTCGAACACCCGCTCAAGCAGGACCTCGTCGATGCCGGGTCCGGAATCACTCACCGTCACCCGCACCGCCGACATGCTCTCGGCGCCAACGCACGCACCTTCTATGCCGGTTGCGACATATGTCACCGTGGTGGCGGCATCCGGTGGTGAGGAGACGGCCCGCACGTCGATCTGCACCACGCGCTCGGCCGCCCCCGTCACGGCGTCGAGGGCATTGTCCACGAGATTTCCGATCACGGTCACCAGGTCCAGAGACAGGTCCGGGTCGACGCGCGGCAGCGCGGACTCCGCGCTGAGCCGCAGTTCGGCGCCCCGCTCCCGCGCCAGAGACGTCTTGGCGATCAGCAGCGCGGCGACGGCCGGCTCCTCCAACCGCGCGAGCACCTCACTGTCCAGTTGCGAGCGGTCTCGGCTCACCGAGTCGATGTAGTCCACGGCCGCCTCCGTGTCGCCGAGCTGCATGAGCATCGAGATGGTGTGCAGTCGGTTGGCGAATTCGTGCGTTTGCGCGCGCAGCGTATCGGTGGCCTGACGACTGCTGCCGAGGTCATTCTGCAGGGTCACGAGTTCGGTACGGTCGCGGAGCGTGGTGACGACCTCCGGCCGGGCGCGCGGCGGATGAATCGTGGTTTGGTTGAGCACGAGCAGTACGCCGTTGTTCACGAGCACCGTATCGGCCTCCCGCGTCTCAGGTGAGCTCAGGGTCCGCACGGCCTCCGGGTCGAGGCCCACAGCGTCGATCGGCATTCCCTCCGCACCGGCCGGAAGCGCAAGCAACGCCCGGGCACTGTCGTTGGCGAGCGTGATGATTCCGTCGGCGTCGACGGCGATCATCCCCTCCCGGATACCGTGGATCATCGCCTCCCGATGCTCGACGAGTCGTCCGATTTGCTCGGGTTCCAGACCGAGCGTCTGGCGTTTCACCCGCGCGGCGAGCAGCACCGACCCCAGGGTCCCCAGCACGCCGGCGACGCCGAGGTAGGTCAGCAGGTTTGGCGCTGCGGATGCGAGCAGCCCCGCAAACGACGGCACCTTTCGGCCGGTGATGATCGTTCCCACCAGCAGGCCGTCGTCGGACAGGACCGGGACCTGCCCCACGATGTGGTCGACACCGCCGAGCGGGAAGTCACCGGTCCAGGCGCCGTCGAAGGTCGTGGTGTCCGGTGTGAGGGTGGTGCGCAGCAGCCGCGGATCGGCGGGCGAGGCGAGAACGCGTCCGGCGGGATCCGTCACGATGAGTTCATCGACGCCCGTGGTCGTGCGCAACGCCTCCACCGGTCCCACGAGGCTCTGCGGAACGGCCTCCCCCGTGAGCATGCTGCGGAGCAGGGGGTTCGCCGCGGTGTACTCGGCGACCGCGAGCATGCGGCGGGACACCTGGCTGGTGAAGGTGCTGCGGGACTGCTCGAGGGAAATGGCGGTCACGGCCACGAGAACGATGGCGATGAGCACGAGTTGAAACACGAGCAGCTGGCGGGTGAGGCTCAGCCGAGCTCGCGTTGGCGCTTTGGGTTGCACACGCCCTCCCGATGGCCGTCGCTGGTCTGAAAAGAGTGTGCCTCACAATTGATCGGGACGGAAACCGAACACAAGCTACACAACGTTCCCTATGACCACAAGTTGTTTCGAAGACTCCCCCCGGCCCAGCATGAACGTGGGCAGCGACGAGGCTGTCCCACCGATCAAAGAGGATTGTAATGAGAATTCCCACAGCAAAGCGGCGCCTCCTCGGAACCACACTCCTGGCCTCCACACTCGTTCTGGCCCTCAGCGCCTGCGGCGTGACGAGCGCCGCCAATACGGCCGCGACCGACAACGGTCCGCTCGAGAACCTGCAACTCATGGTGCCCAATGCGCCGGGCAGCGGCTACGACGTCACCGGCCGCGCGGCCGTCAAGGTCATGGACGAGATCGGCGTGGCGTCGGGAACCGACGTCACCAACCTGGCCGGTGCCGGCGGCACGGTGGGCCTCGCCCGTACCCTGACCGAGACCGGCAACGCCAACTTCATGCTAATGATGGGACTTGGAGTCGTCGGCGCCGCATACACGAACGAGGGCGACGCGAAGGTGGCCGATGCCACTCCGATCGCCCGCCTCATCGAGGAGGCCGGGGCGATCTTTGTTCCCGCCTCATCTCCGTACCTCACGCTCGACGATATGGTCACCGCGTGGAAGGCCGACCCGGCCGGTTTCGCCGTTGGCGGCGGTTCCTCGCCCGGCGGCCCGGACCATCTGCTGCCGATGCAGCTCGCGGAAGCCGTGGGCATCGACCCGACCAGCGTCAACTTCATCTCTTACGACGGTGGCGGCGAGCTTCTCCCCGCCGTTCTCGGCGGCAAGCTCGAATTCGCGGCCTCCGGTTACGGTGAATTCCTGGAGCAGGTGAAGTCCGGCGACCTGCGCGTACTCGCCGTCACCAGCGAAGACCGCGTTCCCGTGATCGACGCCCCCACGCTCACCGAAGAAGGCGTTGACCTGGTCTTTACGAACTGGCGCGGCATTCTCGCCGCACCGGGACTCACCGACGCGGAAACCGCTCGCCTGGTGGACGCCGTCACGGCCATGCACGACAGCGCCGAATGGCGGGACGTGCTCGAGACCAACGCCTGGACCGATTCCTTCCTCACCGGAGACGAATTCGCCACGTTCCTCCACGAGCAGGACACCCGCGTCGCAACCGTCCTGAATCGCCTGGGCCTGATATGAATTCCAGCACCGTGGACACTCCAGTCTCCGTGAGCCGAGTGCCCGCGGTGCTGCGAGGTCGCTCCGAGCTGGGCGTCGCCGCCCTGCTCGCGGTGATGGCCATCGTTGTCGGCGTCGACACCGCGAACATCCGGGACACCGCCATCAACGCCGGCGTGATGGGGCCGCAGGTCGTGCCCACCCTCATCGCGATCAGCCTCGGCCTGTGCTCCATCGCCCTCACCGTGAGCGTGCTCCGGGGCGGTCATGCCGAGGCTGAAGACGGCGAAGACATCGACCTCACCCTGCCGGCGCACTGGCCCACCGTGTTCGGCCTCGGCGGCGTCATCGCCGCCTACGCCCTCACGCTCGACTTTCTCGGCTTCGTCGTGGCGAGCACCCTGCTCTTCTTCGGCTCCGCGGTGCTACTCGGCGCGAGGCGGTACATCTGGACCCTCGTCATTGGCGTTCTCCTCTCCGTCGGGGTGTTCTACGGCTTCATACTCGGGCTCGGCATTCCCCTGCCGGCCGGCCTGTTGACAGGAATTCTCTAATGGACAACATCTCCCTCTTGATGGACGGGTTCGCCAACGCGCTCACCCTGCAGAACCTGCTCTTCGCCCTCATCGGTGTGCTGCTGGGCACCGCGGTCGGCGTGCTGCCCGGCATCGGTCCGGCGATGACCGTGGCCCTGCTGCTGCCGCTCACCTACGCACTCGATGTGACCGGTTCGCTGATCATGTTCGCCGGCATCTACTACGGGGGCATGTACGGCGGGTCGACAACCTCGATTCTGCTCAACACCCCCGGGGAGTCCTCGTCGGTCGTCACTGCCCTCGAGGGCAACAAAATGGCCAAGGCCGGGCGGGGCGCCCAGGCGCTGGCAACCGCGGCAATCGGCTCGTTCGTGGCCGGCACACTCGCCACCGGCGGCATCGTGCTGGTGGCCCCGTTCGTCGTGGCGATCGCCATCAGCCTGGGCGCACCCTCCTACTTCGCCATGATGGTCTTCGCATTCGTGGCCGTGAGCACGGTACTGGGCGCGAGCCGCATCCGCGGGCTCTCGTCCCTGTTCATCGGACTCACCATCGGACTCGTCGGGATGGATGCCACCACCGGCCAGCCACGTCTCACGTTCGGGCAGCCACTGCTGTCCGGCGGCATCGACGTGGTGGTCATCGCTGTTGCTCTCTTCGCCGTGGGCGAAGCGCTCTGGATCGCCGCACACCTGCGACACGGCAAGCAGGCCACGATTCCCGTGGGCGTGCCGTGGATGGGCAGGGACGATTGGAAGCGCAGCTGGAAGCCGTGGCTGCGCGGCGCCGTGATCGGGTTCCCGTTCGGCGCGATCCCGGCCGGAGGCGCGGAGATCCCCACATTCCTCTCCTACGTCGCCGAGAAGAAGCTCTCCAAGCACCCCGAAGAGTTCGGGCACGGCGCCATCGAGGGTGTTGCCGGACCGGAAGCGGCCAACAACGCCTCGGCCGCCGGCACGCTCGTTCCCCTGCTCACCCTCGGGCTGCCCACCACGGCGACCGCTGCCGTGATGATCGCCGCGTTCAACCAGTACGGCATCCACCCCGGCCCGCTGCTCTTCACGACCGAGCCGCTGCTCGTGTGGACCCTCATCGCGAGCCTGTTCATCGGGAACACCCTGCTGCTCGCGCTCAACCTGCCGCTCGCTCCCATGTGGGCGAAGCTGCTGCGCATTCCGCGGCCATACCTTTACGCCGGAATTCTGTTCTTCGCCACCCTGGGCGCTTATGCGGCCGGCCTGCAGGCGTTCAACATTCTGATCCTGCTCCTGGTCGGCGCGCTCGGCTACATGGCGCGACGCTTCGGGTTCCCGGTGCTGCCTATCATCGTGGGTGCCATCCTCGGCCCGGAGATGGAACGTCAGCTGCGCCGTTCGCTGCAGATCAGCGCCGGGGATCCCGCCGCCCTCGTAAGCGAACCGCTCGCGATCGTCGTCTACTCCGTGATTGTGATCTACCTTGTGGTGCCGCCGTTGGTGAAGCGGATGCGCCGTGGACGCTCCGGGAGCACGCCCACCACGCCCACCACGCCCACCACGCCGGTCGCGGCGTCCCACAGCGGCCGCTGACCAACAAGTGGGTGAGGCTTGGCCGCACAGGCACCACAATGGTGAAGACAGGTCCTCACCCACGCCCACCACACAAGGAGCATCACGATGAACCCCGAAGGAACTCTCGGCAACCCTGACCCGGCGGCCCCGCCGGCAGCCGTTCCCGCCGGCAGCATCGTCGTCGGCCACGACGGCTCCAGCTGTTCGGATCGCGCCCTGACAGAGGCTCTCGAACTGGCCGTACAGCTCACGGCTCCCCTGGTCGTCGTGCGCACCTGGACCATCGACACCGCGCCGCGCCCCGCCGACTGGGAATTCGGTTACGTGTCGTCGTTCGCCGAGTACTCCGCCGCCGTGCGCGACAGCCTCATGCACGACGTCGAGACGCAGGTCACCAAGTTCTCCGACGTCGCGGTCGACTACCGGGTTCTTCACTCCGGCGCGGCCAAGGGTCTCATCGAGATTTCGCGTACCGCCCGGATGTTGGTGGTCGGGTCCCGCGGCCACGGCGGTTTCGCGGGGATGCTGCTCGGTTCCGTCAGTGACCAGTGCGTGCGCCATGCGGCGTGCCCGGTGCTCGTGGTTCGTCCCCGCAGCTGACCGGTCGCCGCCCGCGGGGACATCGTCGCTGCACGCAGGCTCGTGAATCGGGTCGGCGGCGTCGGCGGTGGCCTCTACAGTGGTGAGCGGTCGGGATCGTCCCGGCCCTCGCTCGACCGGAGGCCTCGCTCATGATGGGTGCACATCACGCCATGACCGGCGCGGCCGCCTGGATCGCCGTGACCGCGACCGCGGGGCACGGCCTGGGCCTGTTTCCGGTGACCCCGACCGGCACGCTCGCCGGCGCGCTCCTCTGCGCGGGTGCGGCTCTGCTGCCCGATGCCGATCACGGCTCGGCCACAATCTCCAATTCAGTTCCGGTGCTCGGGAAATTCGTCACCTCCAGCATTTCGCGTGCCTCCGGCGGGCATCGCCACGGATTGCACAGCTTCCTCGCCGTCGCCTGCATCTGGATCCTCGCGACCGGACTCGGTCTCATCGTATGGCGGCCGGCCGGCTGGGCCGAGCCGATCAGCGTGGGCCCAGCAATCCTGACGGCCGTGACCGTGGCATTCGCTTCGAAAGCGCTGCACCTCGCCAAGTGGTGGGGTCTGGCCTGGCTCATCGGACTCGCCGTGGCCGCATTCATCGCCCTCTACGCTCCCGAGCAGCAGGAGTGGTTCGTGATCTGTGTCGCCCTCGGCTACGCCGTGCACCTTCTGGGCGACTTTCTGACCACCGGCGGGCTTCCCCTGCTGTGGCCCTGGCGACCCAAGCCGCCTCGACTGTGGCACAAGACTCCCCTGCGCCACATCTGGACCTCCGGCGGCTACATGGCCTTCCCCGTTCTCGGCAATGCCGGCTCGTTTCGGGAATGGATGGTGCTTCTGCCGCTGACGCTCTATGTCGTCTATGGCGGGCTGTTCGCGGTGGGGGCCGCAACGGGGATCAGCGTCGGTGTGCCGGGCTTCCTCGGACGGTAACCCCGCCCGGGACGGCTCGCATCAGGGGCCGACGGACCCCGACACGTCGAGGTCGGCCAGCATCGACGTCACCACGTTCAGCACGATCACGGTTTCGACGCCCACGATCCCGACGACCAGAGCGGTGACCCCCGAGATCAACCAGAGTCGCCGGCGGTGTGCACGGCTCACGACGCGCTCGAGGGCGGCAAATCGCGTCATCACCTCGTGCGCATTGACCTGGCGAGCGGCTCCCCACGTCTTCGAGTCGTCAACGATGGTCATGATCCGATGGAGTTCCCGATCGCTCAGCGTGGCCGGCTGTCGCAGCAGCCATGCCGTCAGGTGACGGGCATTGATCACCTTCACCTCGGCCGGCTTCTCTCGGATGACGACCTCGCGAGGGTTCGCCAGGGCGATGACCGGTCGCACGGCGCCGTGCTCCGGCATCCGTTTTCGAAGTACTCGGGTCGCCCGTTCCGCCTCGGATTCGGCGTCGCGCAGGTAGGAGACGCGCGTGCCCGCCACGAGCAGCAACCGCTTGAACACCCAGATGTTCTGGCCACGGGCGTCTCGCATGGTGATTGTGAACACTCCATTGGGTCCGACGACGAGGCGTCCGATCTTCGACTGCGACGTGCCGACGGGGAGCGAATGGAACACTCTCCACTCGGCGGGAAGCTTGGCAAGCGCGGCGCTCACGGTGATGTCGCCCCTGGCAGCCCCGGCGACACGCACCCGGGGCGACGGCGCGCCGCTCAGCAGTCGGGCGAGGCGCGATCGGGTGGGAATGTCATGCTGGTCCACGAGATCCTCGATGACTGCGTGGGCCGCGAGTGGAGCACGCATGGGGGGTCGGTCGACAGTCACGGGAATTCCTCCTCGACACAAGGTACCGACGGTCAGCTCTGTTCCAGGAGCCCCCAAAGGGGCGATGGAACGATCAACGCGCGCCGATGAGGCCGATCAGGGCGGTCACGAGGTGGGGAATTCCGGCTACGAAAACGACGACGGCCACGCCGAACGGCACCCAGAAGAGCCGCCGGGTGCGGGCGGAGC
>Ga0307487_1001240_pt1 | contig 18382 bp, 13 predicted proteins | sample CBIW12metaG_FD_203665 | JGI IMG/M metagenome (GOLD analysis project Ga0307487, IMG submission 203665) | Sea-ice brine microbial communities from Beaufort Sea near Barrow, Alaska, United States - CBIW 1.2 | ecosystem: Environmental > Aquatic > Marine > Coastal | place: USA: Alaska | collected... | reverse complement strand
AGCCAAACCTTATTGAATTTTCCTTTTATTTCTTGAATTTTTGCAATATCTTCGTGTTGTAGCATGTTTTGTACTTTTTGTTTGGTAACCTAAAGATACAATAAAACCAAGGGTTCACCTTGGTTTTAATGCTATATTTACAACTAAAATCATCCTGTAATCAGGGGTGCGAAACTTGAGTTAATAATTGAAAATTGATAATTAACAATTGATAATTGTGACACTTGAAATGCGTACCCAAATTATTAATGAAACAATGTATTTGCCTTTGATTTAAAAGAAAATCTGCGTAAAATCCGCGTTCGAAGATTTGCGTCAACCCGTATTCAAGAGTGGGTCAAGATTCCACGTGCCATTCCACTCCAAAATGAATTATCTTCAAGTCTCTACAAATTCGTAATTACATCATTCGTAATTCGTAATGGATTTTCATTTAAGTTTCCCTGCAACAAACCCGGTAGTCCAAGCAGCTTGGAAATTATAACCACCCGTTATCGCATCAATATCCAGTACTTCTCCGGCAAAATATAATCCTGGAAGATGTTTACTCTCAAGTGTTTTCATATTTACACTGTTCAAACTTACTCCGCCACAAGTAACGAACTCTTCTTTGAAAGTAGTTTTCCCACTTACTTCATAAACATCGTTGGCCAGCACTTCAATTAATTTATGAACTCCTTTTTTCCCAATCTCATCCCATTTTTGAACCAATGGCAATTCTACTTTATTCAATAAGTACAGCCACAAACTTGACGGTAAATTATAAGGACGCATATTCTGCAATTGTTTTTGACCGTGTTCTGAAATAATAGCTTGAATTCCCTCTCGAACCACCTCCTGACTTTGCTCGTTAGTCCAATTCACTTGCAGGTTGAATTGATAATTTTTATCTGCCAAAAGTCTTGCTCCAAATGAAGAAAGAGATAAAACCGCTGGTCCGCTCATTCCCCAATGTGTAATTAATAATGGTCCATTTCCAATCAGTTTTTCTCCTTGAATTTTTGTTGTAGCATTTTCAACTGAAACTCCCATCAAAGATTTTATCTTTTCTTTTGGCATATTGAAAGTAAATAAACTAGGCACTGGTGTTACAATTTCATGTCCCAGTTTTTCTAACCATCTTAATCCATCTTTCTTTGGACTTCCGCCAGAAGCAACAATTACTTTGTTGAAAAACACACTGTTTACATCATCAAAAAACACATTAATTCCTTCAGCGGTAGCTTCCAGTTTTTTAACAGCAGTGTCCATCTTAATGGAGATATCCAATTGATTAACTTCCGCCATTAAACAATCGATAATGCTTTGCGAATCGTTCGAGACAGGAAATACGCGTCGATCATCTTGCGCATAAAGAGCAACATCACGAGAAGTAAACCACTCAAGCGTATGTTCATTACTAAATTCTTGGAATAGCTTTTTCAGTTGTTTTCCACCACGAGGATAAGCCTTGCTTAATTCTGAAATAGAAGGAGTTGAATTTGTAACATTACATCTTCCTCCACCAGAAACTTTCACTTTCGCCAAGAGCTTCTTAGATTTCTCTAGAATAATAACAGTGCTTTCAGGGTAGTTTGTTTTTGCTTGTATGGCTGCAAAAAATCCTGCTGCACCACCTCCAATTATTCCAATTTTCATCTTTATTACTTTGGGTGCAAAGTTAGTAATCGAAGTTGAAACTGAGTCACCCCAAACCAAATTCTTATGAACTTCTGTATCTCTAACTATTGTTGATCATAGTCGTTTATAACGGTTAGTAATGGTTATGAGTTCAGCAAATGTAAATCAAATTTCTACCTACCACTCTTCATTCTTCACTCTTCACTTTTCATTCTCCACTCTTTATTTTTCATTCTTCTTTCACCATTCTCCACTTTTCATTTTTCATTTATAATTTTTCATTCTCCTTTCTCCTTTCTCAAATACTACCCTTATGTCATCCTCAAAAACACAAAAATGCAGCTCATCATTTTAATTTTGAGGACTTCAAGTTTGCAGTTTAAACGTCATGAAAATGATTTCTTACATTCTTCACAAACTTTATCAGCTATGGTCGTAGATTAATACAATAATACGTAACTTTGCGTAAATTAAATTTGAAGCAAGATGATTTTAGGAATGTTTGGTCCTTGGCAAGTTGTTCTCGTAGTGATAGTTGTGTTACTGCTCTTTGGTGGGCGTAAGATTCCTGAGCTTATGAAAGGTTTGGGAAAAGGAATGAAAGAATTCAAAGACGCTACCAAGAATGATGAAGATCAAGGTGGTGAAAATGAAAAAGAAAACAACAAGAAATAGGATAAAATCCCTTATTCATGTATAAAACTTTTACCGAGATAAAGGCTGCCCTTGACAAAGGACGGACAGTTCAAGATATTCTTCAGAAGTATTTGGAGAGTATTAAAGAACGTAAAGATTTAAACGCTTTTTTAGAAGTGTTCGAAACTTCAGCTAAAGAACAAGCTGTAGTTGTAGATGAAAAAATCAAAAATGGAACTGCTGGTCGATTGGCTGGTATGGTTATCGGAATTAAAGATAACTTGTGTTATAAAGGACATAAAGTTTCTGCTGCATCCAAAATTTTAGAAGGATTCGAGTCAATTTATACGGCAACTGCGGTTGAGCGTTTATTGGCTGAAGACGCTGTAATTATTGGTCGACTAAATTGCGATGAATTTGCAATGGGCGGTTCAAATGAAAATTCAGCGTATGGTCCTGTTCGAAATGCATTGAATGAAGACTACGTACCTGGTGGTTCTTCTGGAGGCTCAGCATCTGCTGTCGCTGCAGAATTATGTACAGTTGCTTTGGGTAGTGACACTGGAGGTTCAATTCGTCAACCTGCATCTTTTACTGGAACAATAGGATTCAAACCAACTTATGGAAGAATTAGTCGCTATGGTTTAATTGCCTACGCTTCTTCTTTTGATCAAATTGGACCAATAGCTCATGACATTGCTGATATTGCTTTGGTAACAGAGATTATGGCTGGAGGTGATGAATATGACGGAACAGCTTCAAAGAAAGTAGTTCCTTCATTAACACCAAGTCCGTTAAAGGGAAAATTAAAGATCGCTTATATAAAAGAAACACTTGATAGCGATGGAATAGATCCTGAAGTTAAGGCGAGAATTGAACAATTGGTAAACTGTTTAAGAGCAGATGGCCATGAGTTAATTCCTGTTTCTTTCGCTTATCTTGAGCAGATGGTTCCAACTTATTATGTTTTGACAACAGCAGAAGCTTCTTCAAACTTATCTCGTTTTGATGGTGTTCACTTTGGTTACAGAAGTGATGAAGCAAAAGGCGTTGAAGAGGTTTATATAAAGTCAAGAACTGAAGGTTTTGGAGATGAGGTAAAACGAAGAATCATGGCAGGTACATTTGTACTTTCTCAAGGATACTTCGACGCTTATTACACAAAAGCTCAAAAAGTAAGAAGATTAATACAGGACCGTACCAACGAAATTTTAGCTCAAAATGACTTAATTTTGTTGCCAACGACTCCTACAACGGCATTTGAATTGAATTCGGTGAAAGATCCAATTCAAATGTATTTACAAGATATATACACTGTACAAGCTAATTTAGCTGGGAATCCTGCTATTTCTTTACCAATTGGAAAACACAGCAACGGAATGCCTTTCGGTTTGCAATTAATTGGAAAGCATTTTGGTGAAAAGGAATTACTTGATACTTCAGCTTACTTAATGGATTTCTGCTAAATGATAAAACACGTAAATAAAATAGTATTTCAAACTTTGGTTCTGTTTATCGGAATTTCTGCTTATGGTCAAACGGATACATTAGCACCAAAGGACAGTTCGGACGTCATAGAGTATGAACAATTTTTACGTGTAGTTGAGAATACATTAGAAGGTTATTACAGGGATTTTTCATCTACAGACAGTCAAACTGATTCTATCATAAAGTCTTTGGGCTACGATGAAGACGATGTGCCTGAATTTGATGATTCTATTTATTGTCAGCGTATTGCTGGGATGAACGAGATGAGTCCTTTTCAATTAGAATGTAATAGAGATGTTATAAGCGTTCTAAAGTTTTTTGCTAAAAACAGAAGAGGATTTACAAGTGTTGTTTTGGGTCGATCAAAATTGTACTTCACAATGTATGAACAGAAATTGGCTGAACACGGTTTGCCTTTGGAGTTAAAATATTTATCAGTAATTGAAAGTGGTTTGCGTCCACAAGTGAAATCAAGAGCTGGTGCTTTAGGACTTTGGCAGTTTATGTACCGTACAGGTAAGTATTATGGATTGGATCAAAATTCATATATCGATGAAAGAATGGATCCAGAATTGGCTACCGAAGCTGCATGTTTATATTTAAAAAAATTACACAGCTTATATGATGATTGGAACATGGCTCTTGCTGCCTATAATGCAGGTCCTGGAAATGTAAATAAAGCGATTCGTCGTTCTGGTGGAAAAATGACTTATTGGGAAATTCGCCCTTTTTTACCAAGAGAAACACAGGGTTATGTGCCTAATTTTATTGCAATGTCATATATGTTAACATATCACGCAGAGCATAATGTGAAAGCAAGAGAAGCTAAGATTCATGATTTCGAAACAGACACTATTTGTTTGAAAGACGGAATGCACATGAAAGTTATTGATTCAATCATAGGATGGTCTGTGGAAGATATTCAAGCTTTAAATCCAATTTACAAAACAACATATATTCCTAAAACATCACCTCCACAATGTATTTCTATTCCTACAAAGTTAGTTGGGAAATGGGTAGAATTCGAAGACAGTATTTATGTTTTAGATTCTTTGATTTATGAGAGTGTAGTAGAAGTTGAGGAAAAGGAACGAGGAGATGTAACAGTTCACTATGTCAGACGAGGTCAGACTTTAGGACATATCGCAGATCAATACGGTGTTAAAGTGCGCAGTATTATGGAATGGAATAATATGCGCTCAACACGTTTAGCCATCGGACAAAAATTAACAATTTATTCAAGTAGTGCAGCTCCAAAGCCTAAAGCTCCTGTGGCAAGCACAAACTCACAGTCAAAACAACCTATAACTGGCCAAACCCATACCATTAAGTCAGGAGAAACCTTGTGGACGATTGCAAATCGAACGGGAACAACCTTAGAAGAATTGAAAAAACTCAATCCAGGCTTAAATTACAGAGATTTAAAAGTTGGACAAAAAATTCGCGTTAAATAAAACATTAATCTTTCTTTTCTTGTTTCTTTAGCACAATTATTGCTGTTTGTCTACATCATAAAACGATTATAAAATGAAAAATTGGTTGGCTATACTATTCCTAAGTGTTATTCTTTCTTCATGTTTAGATGAAGTTAAATCTGAAAAAGAAACCAAATCAAAAGCCGAAATAGCGCAAGATTCAACCCAACAAGGTGGAAGAAAAATAATAAACGCTGGCTCTGTATCTCAATATACTGGTAAGCCAGGAAGATTAATTGTTGTTGCAGAACCAACAGAATATATTAAAGAAATCGAATTTTTATTTGATTCTATTTTCGCTGCGCCCATACGACCTTTTTATCCCATTACTCCTTATTTTGAAGTGTATCAACGTTCACCTCAAGATTTCAAAAGATTATCCACCCGACTAAGAAATGTTATAGAACTTTCCATTGATGAGAAAATCGAAAAGGGATCTCCGACAATGCATATTTATGAAAACTACTATGCGAAAACTCAATTATACACCAAGTTACAAGCACACGATATAAGCGATTTGTATGATCTACTTCTCAAAGAAGTAGATTATCTCTTCCAAATTTACGATCGTCAAGAATGGAAACGTGAATACTATAGACACCCTTCCAAAAAAAATGAAGCTACAAGAGATAGGCTTAAATCTAAATTTGGAATTGATTTAACATTGCCTTCTAGATTCAGTTATGAATCCATTAATGATGAATATGCAATCATTATGTTTCCAGACAGAACCCGTCAAATGGATATGGAAACAACAGGAGCTTACAGCACTTCGCGAGCAAATTTTATTCAAAGTGGAATTATGGTTTGGCAATATCCATACACAGATGAAAAACAAATGCATCCAGATAATCTGATGATGATGCGTGATACAATTTTGAAATATTATGCCCGACACGAAATAAAAGGTGTTTACATGGGAACCCAAGATCATCCTGCAGTAATTCCACAATATGAAAAACTAAAAATCGGAGACATTACCGGGTATCAGTTTAGAGGTCTTTTCAAATTTACAGGAGCTTCTGAGCCTTCGGGTGGTCGTTTTTGGAGCTACCATTTCAAACATCCAAATAGAAATACGATAGTTGCAATAAGTGGGTATTTGGATGCGCCACCGACAATGTCAGCAAGTTATGATTTCAATAGAATTCGTGCGGTTATTTATTCTTTGAAGGTTGTAAAGTAAGTTTGTCTATGTAGCTATCCCGAATCCAGAATTTATATAATTGGGTTACCAAGCTAAGTCGTAATTATTTAAAAAGAGATTCCTCGTCGTTTCACTCCATCGGAATGACAGGTTTTCGTTGGCTTGGGTGGGGTAAAATTTGCTCAAGCGAAGCTTGAGCAAATTTTACCCCAAAGACTTCTCTACGAACTGTCATTCCGATAGTTGAGAAAATATTAGATTTTAACAACTGAGGAATCCCTTCTTCCTTTTTGCTAAAGTTTAACTCTAGATAAAATTAATCAATGCGATTATCGGCTGTATTATTGAAAAAACACATCGTTAAAATTAGGGATTAACAACCTATATTGGTAGCCCAATAATATAATTTGTTTTGTTTAAAGGAATCTTGATCCTTAATTTAATTGGTTCTGTTGCGGTTTTAGTGGAAAACAATCATTTTGTAGTAATGTATTAAACTTAGTTTTAATACAAAAAAGCCCTTCGTTAATTAATAAGAAATTCTCTAAATCAGCTACCAGGAGATTTTATCTAGTGGTCTGATTTCACCTCAACTAGTCCCGTGCTAATCATAATATCATAATTTTATCACGGTAACGTTTTCTTTTAACAAATATTCTAAATTTCAGGAATACCATTAAATTCATGGTAGAATCATTTAATGGACATCAATATATTTTAGATTATCATAAAGCAAAAAAAAACCTGATAATCAATTGATTATCAGGTTTTTATTCTGTTGTCCCACTAGGTCTCGAACCTAGACTCTTCTGTACCAAAAACAGACGTGTTGCCAATTACACCATGGGACAGCTTTTACTTGCTATCAAACCTATTTGGCTTTCTGCGAGTGCAAATTTATAAACTTTTTATGTAACAGCAAGGGAAGTAGAGATAATTTTTCAATATTTTTTTTCAATGCTGATATTCAGTGAAATATGTGCTTATATTTTTCGTTGTTAAGCAGTTGTTGGCTTATATCAGAATCCTATTGGTGGTTTTTGACATATTTCGACTCATTTAAAATCACGATTAGTATTAAATAATATATTTTAGATTTATAATTTAGCTCACAACATGAATATTATTAACTTCGTGCGATTCAAATTTACGCTATGAACTATAAAAAGTTAGACATTTCTATCGGATGGTTGTCGTTTTTAATTGCGACAATCGTTTATTTTATTACAGTTGAAGACACTGCATCATTGTGGGATTGTGGAGAGTATATCACTGCAGCCTACAAGTTGGAAGTCGGTCACCCTCCAGGAGCACCATTCTTTATGCTTATTGGGAGAGTATTCTCTCTTTTCGCAGGATCCGAAGCTGATGTAGCTTTGTGGATCAACAGAATGTCAGCGCTGAGTAGTTCTTTAACTATTCTTTTCTTGTTTTGGTCAATTACTAAATTAGGAAAGAAAATAGCTGAAAAAGACGGTGCTATAATGTCTAAAGGTCAAAAAATCGCTGTTCTGGGATCAGGATTTGTTGGTGCAATGGCTTATACTTTTACTGAATCTTTTTGGTTCTCCGCAGTGGAGGGAGAGGTTTACGCCATGTCATCTTTGTTTACAGCTGTTATTTTTTGGGCTGTATTGAAATGGGATGAGGAAATGACGATGATCACACGTGGTGAATTAAGTCCAGAAGTTCGTCCTTTGAGATGGATGGTATTGATCATGTTCTTATTTGGATTGGCAATTGGGGTTCACTTACTAGGATTGCTTGTTATTCCTGCAATTGCGTATGTTATTGCTCATCAAATGAAACCTAAAGTTAATTTCAAAACATTCTTTATCACGGGACTAATTGGAGTAATGGTTCTAGGATTTATCCAAAATGGTATTATTCCCGGAACAATCGCATTGGCTTCTAAAATGGAGATTTTCTTCGTAAACTCTATGGGGTTACCTTTCGGAGTTGGAGCTGCTTTCTTCTTTATTCTTCTTGTAGGTGGTTTAATAGGTGGATTGATTTTCACACGAAAGAAAGGATTTAAACTTGGAAATACGGTTATCCTTGGGTTAATCATGTTGTTTATTGGATATGGATCTTTCGCTACGATAGTAATTCGTTCGAATGCAAATCCGCCATTAGATGAAAATAATCCAGAAAACTTAGTAACACTTCATGCATTCTTGAAACGTGAGCAATATGGTTCATGGCCTTTGTTGTATGGTGAGCATTTTAACTCAAAACCAGCTTCAAACGATAAGTTTAAAGACCGTTCACCAACTTATGACAGAAGATGGGTGGTTTCTACGAACACTGGAACTGAAATTATTTCTTTCAAGGAGAAAGAATTGGCGGAAAACTATATCAAAAATAGTGGGCAGAAATATCAAATGGATGAGAAGTATTTTGTGATTAATGCAAATGCTATCAAAAATCAGGTTCCTGTTTACACTCAAAATACTATTTTCCCTAGGATGTTTGTTCGAGGAGATCCGCAAAGAGCTGATGGCTATAGAAGTTGGTCTGGTTATGATTCAAATAGGAAAGTTCCGCCAAGTCAAATTGGTGATGATGGACGACCAGTTCCAACATTCGGTAATAACATGACTTACTTTGTCAATTATCAAGTGAATTGGATGTATTGGAGATATTTCATGTGGAACTTCTCTGGAAGACAAAACGACATTCAAGGACATGGTGATGAATTCCGTGGAAACTGGATTTCCGGATTCAACGTTGTGGATGAAGCAAGATTAGGTGCGCAAGGAGAAAATGCTCCTTTCTATACCCAAAACAATCCTAGTAATACCAAATTTTTCTATATCCCACTTATTTTGGGACTCATTGGAATGTTCTTCCATTTCCTAAAAGCACCAAAAGATGGAATTGTAGTCGGTGTGCTTTTCCTTTTAACCGGATTAGCGATTGTCGTCTATCTGAATCAGAAGACATTTGAGCCGCGTGAACGTGATTATGCTTTCGCAGCCTCATTTTATGTCTTTGCCATTTGGATAGGACTTGGGGTCTATGGTTTATACGAAGCTTTTAGGTCCTTTGCGAAAGATGAATATAAGAAGTTAGGAATCAGCTTTGGTGGACTATTGTTACTCGGTATAATGATAGACATGGGAGCAAGTCGTGGAATGCCAACAACTGTTTCAATTTTAATAATCGGTGCAATTGGCGGTGGAGCACTGCTCGCAATGACCATGTTAAGGAAGATTAATGCACCAAAAGTTGGAGCAGCTGGTTTTGCAATTTTACTTGGTTTGTCAGCACCGTTATTGTTAAGCACGCAAGGATGGGAAGGTCATGATAGAAGTGATCGTTCTCCTGCACGTTCATTGGCTTACAATTATTTAATCGGATGTGGACCAAATGCAATCGTTTATACGAATGGAGATAATGACACATTCCCATTATGGTACTTGCAAGAAGTAGAAGGAATTAGAACTGATATTCGAGTGGCTAACTTATCGTTAATGCAAACGGATTGGTATTCTAACCAAATGAAAATGCGTGCTTATGAATCTGATCCTTTACCAATTAAATTTAGAGAAGATCAAATTTTAATGGGTGCTGGAAATACAGATTATGTCTTATTTGTGGACTATGAAATCTATAAAAGAAGTCTTAGCACTGAAAAAGCAAATGAAATAATTAGTAAAAAGATTGAAGGGAATCCTGCTCAATTTAAATCTGCTTTATCGCAAATTAGAAGAGGTTTAGCTGGAGCAATTACGGCAATGAGTCCAAACAATGCGAAGGCTGCTGATGTTCTGCAAAAAGTGAAGGAGGAATTAGAAACTCCACTTGCTAATCCTGGATTTGCAGATTATGAAAGGATTGATTTGATTATTCGAAAAATCTTTAGTGATGTTGGAAATAAAATGATTTCAGCAGATCAAGGTTTACTTACTCAATTAGAAACTGCTGCAGTTTCATGGACAGAATCTTGGGATTACTTGCCACTAGATTACGCAATGGAGTTTGTAAGAGATGATGCGAATATGCTGACGCAACCAGGTGGTAGGACTTTAAGATATTTCCCTTCTTCTGGATTTGTACTTCCAGTGAATATCGAAAACGCTGTGAAAGCTGAAATTATCTCTGAAGAATTTGCAAGTAAAGCAGAATCTGAAATTCGATTTGACTTTAGAAAAGGAGGAATGTTTAGATCTGAGGTTAGAGGCTTAAGCCGTGAACAAGTAATGATGATGGATATTCTTGCTAACTTCGATTGGAAAAGAGGAATTTATTTCTCAAGTCCAGGAGGTTCGGATGTTGCAAAAGCACTTTACGGTCAAGGTTTTGTTCATAATTTTGGTCAGGTTCATGGATTAACTCCATTGAAAGGTAGTATTGCTGATGACTATGTGCGTGAGATTATGTACGATAACATTATCAATAAATATGATTATGCAAACCTTTCTGGTGATGGTGTATTGGTAGATTACTATACACGCCGTCATACTACTCAATACAGAAATAGCTTTATTGATTTAGTTACGAAATACATAGATGATTATGAGCGTTCAAAAGGACGTCCAATGAATGATTCTATGTCCGCTTCATCAAATGAAAAATCTTCTCAATTTTATGCAGATAGAATAGAGGAAATCATTAATCATTCTTTAAAGTACTTACCAATTGATAAAGTTTTAGACTTTGGAGAACCAAGAGCAACTGGTAGAAGACTTCCAAATGGAGATCAAGCTTATTCTGATGGTGCAGTTCCTGATTATATCAAGGCATTGTATCAAGTAGGGAAGAATGAAACTGCTGAAAAGTTAGCAATAGAGTATATGGCACAAATGGAAACAATGATGAATTATTTCCAACACAGTGATGCCCTAATTGCTTATGGAAGTAAGGCCGACTTTATTTCTTTCTCAATGAATTTCTTGCAGGTTTACGCTCAGGTATTTGTTAATTCACCAGATAGTGAGGCAGCAAAATACGGAAATGAGTTAGACCAAAAAATGACAAGAGATGTTGTTGGAGGAATAGTTGAAGACCTAAGAAACAAGGAAGTGAAAGAAACTATTCGTGGTGGAAGAACACGCGTGAGAACAATGGAAAAAGAGGCATTAGAATTTGCTAAACTTTACAATGCTTTGCTTTCTGAAAACGGTTTCCAAAGTGACGCAACAGACGGTCAATAAAAGATTACATAAAATACCCAAACTTGTGGCGTGGATTTTTCCGCGCCGCATTTGGTTTGGGACAAATGGAAATGTGTGCTTAACTTTTGATGATGGTCCACATCCTGAAATTACTCCTTGGTTGTTGGATGAATTGAAGGTACATAACATAAAAGCGACATTCTTTTGGCAAGGATGTAATATTGAAAAATATCCTGAATTTTTGAAAAGAGCAATCGATGAAGGTCATATTGTTGGTCATCATGGTTTCAATCATCAATCAGGAAAAGAATTATCTTTTGAAGAATTCAAATCGAATTTTGAAAAATCAAGAATGTTGGTAAAGTCAAATCTGTTTCGACCGCCTTATGGTGATTTGAATCGAAAACAAGCCAAATACGCTTTAAATAAAGGCGAAGTTGTGATGTGGAGCTGGATGAGTTATGATTTTGATTCAACTATTTCATCTAAAGAGGTTATTCAGAAAGCTAAAAATCAAATTCAGAATAGAGATATTTTGATATTTCACGAGAACGAAAAAACAATTCACAGAATTAAAGAAATTATACCTGCCATTATTCAAATTATTCACAATAAAGGGCTTAATTTTGCACTGGTAGAAAAGTAACGATAGTATTATGAGCGAAGAAAAAAGAACATCATTAGAATCAATTGGAGAATTTGGATTGATTGAAGAACTGACAAAGAACTTCAAAAACAAAAGAGCATCCACAATCTATGGTGTAGGAGATGACGCAGCAGTGATCGATAAAGATGGCGAAAACGTAATGCTCGTTTCTACAGATGCATTAGTGGAGGGAATTCACTTCAATTTGATGTACACACCATTGATGCACTTAGGTTATAAGGCTGTCGTGGTAAATCTATCAGACATTTATGCAATGAACGGAACGGCTGAGCAAATCACCGTTACAATCGCTGCTTCGAGTCGTTTTCCTAAGGAAGCACTTGAAGAATTGTATAAAGGAATCGAAAAAGCTTGTGATTTTTATGAAGTTGATTTAGTGGGTGGAGATACAACTTCTTCAGTTTCCGGATTAATGATTTCAATCACAGCAATTGGAACTGCCAAAAAAGAAGATGTTGTTTATAGAAATGGAGGAAAAGAAAATGAATTACTTGTTGTTTCAGGCGATTTAGGAGCTGCCTACATGGGGCTTCAAATCTTGGAACGTGAAAGATCAGTTTATAAAGCCAATCCGGATATTCAACCAGATTTAGATGGATACGATTACATTTTAGAAAGACAATTGAAACCAGAAGCAAGAAAAGACATCATTAAATTCTTAAAAGAATTAGATGTTAAACCCACTTCAATGATTGATATTTCTGACGGATTGGCCTCTGAATTGTTTCATTTATGTAGCCAATCTAAATTAGGAGCGGTTATTTATGATGAAAAATTACCAATCGATACATCCGTTTCTACAACTGCAATAGATTTCGATATCTCCCCAACAACTTGTGTGCTCAACGGAGGAGAGGATTACGAATTATTGTTCTCTATCAAACAAGAAGACTTCGATAAAATCAAAGGAAATCCGCACATGACAGTGATCGGTCATTATACAGCGAAGGATTCAGGTTTGTATTTGGTGGATAAACAAGGTTCTGCAATTAAATTAAAAGCGCAAGGTTGGAATCACTTTAATGGAGAAGGGGGAAATTCATAATTTACAATTGATAATTGTTTTTCGGGGTTTGTTATTCGCTGTATTGGAACGCGGATGACGCGGGCCTTCGACAGGCTCAGTCACCGAAGAGTAATCCGTTGACTGAGCCTGTCGAAGGCAATGAAGAGACAAGGGTAAATATATTGAAAAGACTAGAAATAATATACAAATAATTAGGTTTCATCTTAGAATGCTCAGTCACCCTTTTAGAAGCGCGAATTAACACGGATTTTTAAATTATGCTGTTTTTTAAATCCGTGTAAAATCAGCGTTCGAAGATCTGTGTCATCCTGATTAAAATGCTGGACAAGATTCCGCGTTCCATTGAACCATGTAGCGAGGATGGTTGTCATAGATTAAACATTTCAATGCTGATAACTTCCATCATTCCTGCTTAATTTAAGCTTGTTTTTTCACGTACTTCGTAAAAACTAAAGCATGATAAACGTAGGAATCTTTTGTGGTGGATATTCATCTGAATTCGAAATATCTATTAAAAGCGCAAGTACTATTTTGGAGAATCTTCCGAAAGAGGAATACAATGCTTTTTTAGTGCGTGTAACTGAAGAGGGTTGGTTTGCTGATTACCAAGGTGAATCAGCTGAAGTTTCTCCGATCAATTTTACCTTCACATTGAAAAATGGAGAGGAAATTAAAATTGATTTATCACACGTTTACATTCACGGTGATCCTGGAGAAAATGGAAAACTACAGGCTTATTTTGAAATGAAGAACATGCCTTTCATTAACAGCAGCGCGCTTTCTTCTGAGCTTTCATTCGATAAATGGTTTTGTAATCAATTTTTAAGAGGATTTGATATTAAAGTAGCAGAATCACAGTTGCTATTAAAAGATACATCATATTCAACTAAAGAAATTGGTGAACGTTTAGGGTATCCTTTATTCGTAAAACCAGCAGATTCAGGTTCAAGTTATGGGATTTCAAAAGTGTATGGACATGAAGATTTGCAAAAAGCAATTGATGCCGCATTTGCTGAAGGAAACACTGTTGTATGCGAAGCGTTTTTGAAAGGAACGGAAGTTACATGTGGAGTTTACCGCAACGATAATGGAGTTATTCCTTTACCATGTACAGAAATTGTATCAGAGTCTGATTTCTTTGATTACGAAGCAAAATATTTAGGGAAATCTCAAGAAATAACTCCGGCTAGAATTAGCGACGAACTCACTAAGAAAACACAAGATTTGACAGTGATGATTTATCAATTACTCCAAATGCGCTCATTGGCAAGAGTTGATTTTATGATTGTTGATGATGTGCCTTATGTGATTGAAGTCAACACAACTCCAGGTTTTTCATCAGAATCTTTAGTCCCAAAAATGCTGAAATGTGCTGAAATTTCAATACATGATTTCTGGAAAGAAATTTATGCCTTCGAAAGAAAACAGTTCGGGATGTAGCTGTTTTTTATTAGGTAGGGACGTTTTGTGGGTTGGCGGCTGAGCGTAGCCGAAGCCCCACCCCTACAAAAATCCCAATTCCAGCTTCGCTTCTTCACTCATCATTGTCTGATCCCAAGATGGATCAAAAACGATATTTACTTTCGCTGATTTCACTCCGTCAACTGAAGCGATTTTATCTTCTACCTCTTTTGGTAAAGATTCTGCCACAGGACAGTTTGGAGAAGTGAGTGTCATTTCAACCTCAACCGATTGGTCACTATTGATTTTAACTTCATAAATTAATCCTAATTCATAAACATCTACAGGGATCTCCGGATCGTAAATAGTTTTGATTACATCAATTATCGTATTCTCTAATGCAATGTTTCCCATCTTTTTATTTTTTACAAAGATATTGTTTGTTTTACAGATAAATGGCAAAACGATCTTCTTTTTTAGAAAGATTATAAATAAGGGGGTAACAATTGATAATTGTCAATTGATAATTGACGATTATCTGTTAATATGATAGAGTTTGATTTCTAACTCGCCATTTGCAAGTTAAATTGTTTAATAGAGTCATGTTGGATTTGTTGATTGTTTTTTAGAGTGAAAAGATTGGGAGAATGTTAATTAAAAATGATAATATCATTTCACATTACTGTGATCTGAACAAAACTTCCCGTCTCATCAATTATCAATTATTTTCCCAATCGCCAACCACAAATCCCTTGCGGTATAATCCCAAGAAAAATCTTTTGCTCTTTCCAATCCTTTTTCAATTAAAGAATTACGAAGTTCTTCATCACTCAAAAGTAAATGGAGCTGTGATTGAATAGATTCAACAGAATATGGATCACAATACAAAACTGCATCACCACCAATTTCTGGAAGAGATGTTTTATTTCCTGCTAAAATTGGAACTCCTGATTGCATTGCTTCAACTAATGGGATCCCGAAACCTTCAAAATAACTCACAAAAGCCAAACAAGTTGCACTTCCCATTATTTCAGCAAGATCATTTATGGAAACATGCCCTGTGAAATGAATAAATTCTTTCATTTCTGGCTCCAATTCAATGGCTTCGCTGTTCCACATAGGTTCGCCTACCAACAATAAATGATGCGGAATCTTTTCGTCTTTTTTAAGCTTTTTGTACGCTTCAATTAACCGCTGAACATTCTTTCGTTTATGAATTGCACCAACAAAAACTATATATGGTTTTCCTTCAGTATGTTTTTCGCGAATTTCCTGCTTTTTACTTTCTTCAATTACTTTGTAGAGTGGAGAAACACCATTATAGGTTACATCAATTTTATCAGCAGAAATACCGTAAGTTTCCATGATATCTTTCTTCGAGAAATTGGAAACAGTACAAATTCTAGCCGCCTTTTTAGCAAATAAAGGAAATCTTTTCTTGAAGAATTTCAGTACATCTTTTGGAACATCTTGCGGATTATGTTCAAAATTTAAGTCATGAATAACCGCCAATTGTGGAAGTTCAGCTCTTAAAGAAAGATAACCATCAGGAGAAACAAAAATATCGCACTCGTACTTTTTTAAAGCACGTGTAATCGAGTAATCAAACCAAATCTTCTGTAAAATAGTATGTCTAGCTGGAGGATGAACAATTACAGGAGTTATATTATCTGAAAAAATGAATTTTTCATCAAATGGACGATCAAAAAAGAAAATGAATTCGTGCTCAGGATGCTGCTGAGTTATCCTCAACATTGTTTCATAGGTGTACCACCCAAAACCCTCCATTTTGTTTTTTAACAAAAACCTTGTGTTTACGCCTATTTTCATAAATTCAGTTGGCAAAGATATTAATATTCTATTAATGCGATATCCTGTATGCTGTTGCAAAATAGCATTTAAATAAGGTAAATGTATGGTCAATTGGTATTTCGTCCGAAACGTCATTCAACAACAAAACATATTGTCTTTTATTTAAACTAAAAACAGTACTTTTGTACATTATTTTAGTGAGAACCGTTTAACGATTTAAAATTCGTTTCCGAGGACTTTATAAAGCATTGGTATTTATAAAGTTCTCATCGAAACAGCATAAAGTATTATGGAAGAAGCATTAGCAGTTTTTCAATCTATCGCATCAGAGTTATTAGCCGACGAGAAAGTTAATTCTGTTGTAGATTATATTCCTGCAGACCAATTGTTTGATAAACTAGATCTTTCTCTTATCGATCAACCGATCGATGATGAAACGCACCTAAGAAAGTTGAAAGAATTGGTGATGGCAACTCCTAGAACTGCAACGAATGCTTTCTTTAATCAACTATATGGTGGAAGAAATGAAAAAGCTGTGCTGGGTGAGTTATTGGCTGTTTTGCTCAATAATAGCATGTATACTTACAAAGCTGCTGGAGCACAGGTGGGTGTAGAAAAAATTGTATTACGCAAAGTTTGTGAAATAATTGGTTGGAACGAAAACGCAGATGGAACATTCGCTACTGGCGGATCGATGACGAATTTCATGTCTATGTTGATGGCAAGAGACGCTTTCAATAGTAAAATACGTTTCGAAGGAGTTCAACAAAAAATGACGGTTTATACTTCAGTTGAATCTCATTATAGTATTCCTAAAAACGCCTCATTTGCAGGAATAGGAAGAAATAATGTGCGTTATATCCCAGTAAATAAAGTAGGGGAGATGAATCCTGCAGATTTAGATACAGCAATTGCAAAAGATATCGCTGATGGTTTCCATCCAGTTATGGTAAATGCTACCGCTGGAACAACTGTCTTAGGAGCTTTTGATAACGTTGAAGCAATAAACGAAGTATGTAAAAAACACAATGTTTGGATGCACGTTGACGGCGCATATTGTGGTTCAGTTATCTTTAGTGAAAAATATAAGCACCATTTAAAAGGTCTTGAAAATGTTGATTCATTTAGTTTCAACGCGCACAAAATGATTGGAACGCCATTAACGTGTTCTTTAATCGTTGTTAAAGACAAGAAAAATCTCAGAAATTCATTTGCAAATGAGGCTGAATATCTTTTCCAATCAGATGAAGATGATTTCAACCCAGGAAAAACTTCATTGCAATGCGGCAGAAGAAACGATGCTTTAAAATTCTGGACGCTATGGAAAAGTGTTGGTACAAAAGGACTAGAAGAAATCGTTGATCACCAATTTGATTTGGCTGATACCGCAAGAGATTATGTAAGAAATCATCCCGATTATAAATTGTACAGCTTCGAAGATTCAATTTCCGTATGCTTCAATTACAAAAACATCTCAGCCAAAGACATCTGTGCAAAACTATACGAACACGCAGAATTAATGGTGGGATACGGAGCTTTTCAAGAAGACGAATTCATCAGATTTGTAACTATAAATGCTCAAAATAGCAATGAAGATATTCTACTTTTCTTTAAGAAATTAGAAGGTTTCGTAGCCGAACACTTTAGTGAATTGAAAATTGAAAAGTTAGGAATTAATCAATGATGAATTAATCAATTGCAAATTGGAGAGTTACGAATTAAAAAACACTCCTAATTAATGATCAATTAATGTTTAAGGTTTAACGGGTTTTGCGCTGGACGTTCTTTTTAAATTGTGGTTTTTATTAGTAAACTCAATTTCTACACAGTAGAAATTCAATATCCAACCACGTTAAACATTAATTAATAATGCGAATCAAGGGTTAAAACATATATGAGATAAATGCGGCGGTCAGTTTTCCAAATACATGAACTAGCAATCCCTTTGTAGATCTTACCTTACTAGCCTTTTGTATGTCAGTCTTCTCA
>Ga0307487_1001239_pt1 | contig 18386 bp, 16 predicted proteins | sample CBIW12metaG_FD_203665 | JGI IMG/M metagenome (GOLD analysis project Ga0307487, IMG submission 203665) | Sea-ice brine microbial communities from Beaufort Sea near Barrow, Alaska, United States - CBIW 1.2 | ecosystem: Environmental > Aquatic > Marine > Coastal | place: USA: Alaska | collected... | reverse complement strand
TCATAAAAATGGCCAAAAGGGTACAAAAGACGATAAAGCGCCAGTTTTTAAAGGCATCATCACTGATAAGAAAATTTGCTTTTAATATATTATAAATCCCTTTTTTCATAGCTTCTTACCAAAGAATTCCTCAAACCAGGGGATGAATTTTATAATTTTTTGGCAACGCGCAATTTTGCGCTTCTCGCCCTTTTATTTTTTCTTATTTCTTCAGGGCCCGGCATTATTAATCCATTCACCTTTTTGAACGGCACGGAGATATTTCCATAAAAATCCTTTTCAGCTTCACCTTCAAAAAGGCCGCTGCGGATATATCTTTTCACCAATCGGTCTTCCAGGGAATGGTAAGAGATCAAACTTAGCCTTCCACCTTTTTTCAATAAATCCTGGGTTTGGAGCAAGAATTCCTTTAAAGCCCCGATCTCCTGGTTTACCTCTATCCGGATGGCCTGATATATTTGGGCCAAAATTTTGTGTTCTTTTTCCTTAAACAAAAAAGGGCGCAATACTTCCTTTAATTGCTCACTGGTTTTAACTGGGGCCACTTCCCTTGCCTTCACGATTTCGGCAGCAATTTTTGGAGCGTTGCGCAAATCGGCATATTCATAAAACATTTTTTTGAGTTGTTCTTCCTCATATTCGTTGATAACCTCCAGGGCGCTTAAACTTCCTTTCTGGCTCATCCGCATATCGAGTTTTGCTTCAAAACGGGTAGAAAACCCGCGTTCGGCGACATCGAACTGATGGGAAGAAACTCCAAAATCACCTAAGATCCCATCCACTTCTTTTACCCCGTAAAACCTTAAAAACCTCTTTATAAACCTGAAATTTTCATTGATAAGCGTAAATCGCGGATCGTCTATTTTGTTTGCCAGCGCATCCTCATCCTGGTCAAAAGCATATAATCTCCCCTTCTCTCCCAATCTGCTCAAAATCTCCCTGGAATGTCCACCACCGCCAAAAGTGACATCTACATAAACGCCATCGGGTTTGATGTTTAATCCATCAACAGATTCCTTTAATAATACTGGATTATGATATTCCATCAGATAATTTATTTCCCATTACTTCTTCTGCCAGCTCTGCAAAATCGTCTGCTCCAACATCAATGGCATTTTCATATTTATTTTTATCCCAGATCTCAATAATATTGATGGCTGCAGACAAGACAATTTCCTTGTCAATTTCAGCAAAACCCATCAAATCCTTTGGGATCAACAACCTTCCGTTTGTATCCACCTCAACGGTTTTAACCCCGGCGGTAAATTTTCGAATAAAATCGTTATTCTTCTTATTAAACCTATTCAAACGGTTGATTCCCTGCATTAAAACATTCCATTCCTCCATAGGATACAATTCTAAACAGGGCTGAAATACCGATCTTTTTAACACAAAGCTTTCCTTCAAAACCGGAGACAACTGCTTTTTCAATGCTGAAGGAACCATAAGACGGCCCTTAGCATCAACTTTACATTCGTACGTTCCAATTAGGTTTACCACTTGATCACTTTATAGCTTCAAATATATCGAAAATATTACCACTTTTTACCACATTCTTCCACATTGTTGATAAGTTTATCCACCTATTGTGCTGAAACCCTACTAAATAGCGCTACTCCATTAGGTTTCAGGACCTTGCTTTTTTGGTTGTAATTGTTAAATTTTCATTAAAATATTAAAGCATTTTTAATGCGAAAAGTTTTTAGTAAATCATAAGGCTATTCTGTAATAATGATTATACTTGTACTGAAATCGCTATATTTGCATATGGTAACAGCAAAGGCCCTCAATGAAAAATAATATAAAACAGGAAGGAAAATTCTCTTACCTGGAAATTGGAGAAGGAACTCCAATCGTCATTTTACATGGCCTTATGGGCGGGTTAAGTAATTTTGATGGGGTTGTTAACTTTTTTCCTCAAAAGGGATATAAAATTTTGATCCCGGAATTACCTTTATACACTCTGCCCCTTCTTAAAACAAGTGTGGGAACGATTGCAAAATACTTAAGGGATTTTCTTATTCTGAAAGGTTATAAGGAAGTTATTTTATTGGGAAATTCCCTGGGAGGACATATCGCCCTTTTGTGCACAAAATTGTATCCGGAACTGGTTAAAGGATTGGTTATAACCGGCAGTTCCGGTTTATATGAAAATGCGATGGGGGAAAGTTATCCCCGGAGAGGTGATTATGAATTTATTAAGAAAAAAGCCGAAACCGTATTCTACGACCCAACTATTGCTACCAAGGAAATTGTAGACGAGGTTTATGTGACGGTAAGCAATCGAAATAAGTTGATAAAAACCCTGGCTATCGCAAAAAGTGCCATTCGTCACAATATGTCGAAAGATTTGCCTAAAATGACAACCCCAACCTGTATTATTTGGGGAAAAAATGACAATGTTACCCCACCGGAAGTCGGGGAAGAATTTAAAAGATTACTTCCCGATTCAGATTTGTATTGGATTCATAAATGCGGACATGCAGCAATGATGGAACACCCCGATTTATTTAATGAACTCCTCTTCAACTGGCTCCAAAAAAGGGGGTTTTAGACTGAAATATATGAAAATTAAGACTGCTGAATTTCTTGTCAGCAACACTGAAGTTGGAAAATGCCCGGATAGTTCTTTGCCCGAATATGCATTTATAGGCAGAAGCAACGTGGGAAAATCTTCCCTTATCAATATGCTTACCGAAAGGAAGAGCCTGGCAAAAACCTCTGGCAGGCCCGGAAAAACACAACTTATCAATCACTTTTTAATCAATAAAAATTGGCATTTGGTAGATTTGCCGGGCTATGGATATGCCCGGGTTTCAAAATCGACAAAAAAAACCTTTCAAAAATTTATTACCGCATATTTCGAACAAAGAAAACAAATGCTTTGCGCGTTTGTTTTAATTGACAGCAGGCATGAACCCCAGGCGATAGATCTGGAATTTATGAAATGGATGGGCGAACGCGGAATTCCGTTCTATATAATTTTTACCAAAGCCGACAAACTTAAGCCAAAAGCCCTGGAACGCAATATTGAAATTTATAAAACCAAAATGCTGGAAACCTGGGCTGAAATGCCTGAATATTTCATCACCTCTGCTGAAAGTGATTTAGGAAGAGACGAGGTCCTTAATCTTATTGAAGCTATTAACGAGCAATTTATTCGGGAATAGACCGGAACAAAAGTCGGAAGACGGAAGTAAAAAAAAGAAACAAGACCAAAAGAGTTCGGAAGATCGAAAATTGGAAGTGAAATTAAAACCCTGTCATCGTTTGAAACGTTGGCAGGGTTTTTTTAATAATATTAAGGTGACGGCAGTATTTTGACACATAAAATTATGACTACAAATGTATCAACTCAATAGTCTTTCACTTATTATCTATATTCTTCGCCTGACTAATAACCACAATTTTAATCGCAGGAAACCCTCTTCAGAAAGACCGAAATTTGTGCGTTGACCACCACAATTTTAATCAATCCTAAATCCCTTAAAAGTTGAGAATGCTATTATTTAGTTCCCCTGAGTAGTCGAAATTGCATTTCACTTATCCCGGGAAAATTCAGCTTCATTTAAAAAAAATAAAACAAAAAAACCGTCCGGAATATAATTCCCAACAGTTTTTAATAAAATAAACACAACTTAAATATTAAAGCGCAGCTACATGTTTAGTCAATTTTGACTTCAGGTTTGCAGCTTTATTATTGTGTATAATATTATTCTTAGCCAATTTATCAATCATTGAAGCAACAGAAGGGTATAAAGCTTCAGCCTCTGATTTTTCCAGCTCACGCAATTTTTTGATAGCGTTCCTGGTAGTTTTATGTTGGTAGCGATTTCTAAGACGTTTGGTCTCATTGCTACGAATTCTCTTTAACGCTGACTTATGATTTGCCATTACAACTACTATTTAATTAATTTTTTAAAAGTAGTCCGTAGGGGAATCGAACCCCTGTTACATGGATGAAAACCATGCGTCCTAACCCCTAGACGAACGGACCGTGATTATTTCAAAAAGGAATCTGCCCTTCAGCAGACATGCTCAACATTTTTAAAAGTTGTTCAACTTACAACAACTTTTGTAGTCCGTAGGGGAATCGAACCCCTGTTACATGGATGAAAACCATGCGTCCTAACCCCTAGACGAACGGACCAATCTTTCTTTTAACGCGGATGCAAAAATACAACTATTTTCTTATGTCGCAAATGTTGAACTATTTTTTTCTGAAATAATTAAAAAAACAAATAAGGCTTCAATTATACCGCCTCCTATACCCTTTTTTCGAACCCTTTTATGCTGAAAATGCGAACTTTATAAAAGAAAAAACCGATAATGAATTCCCTGTTTTTACCAGTAAAACAGGTTTAAAACAGGAAAATTCATTTTTTTTAATGCATAATTTCCTAAATCCTCTAATATGCCTTGGCAAAAAGCACTCTTTGAGAAGAAGGATTTCCGGTTAAAATGCATTTGCCTTCTTCTTTCTTCCCTTCCAGTGGGATACATCTAATAGTCGCTTTTGTTTTATCTTTGATCTTTAACTCGGTTTCAGAAGTTCCATCCCAATGTGCCGATATAAATCCTCCTTTTGATTTTAAAACTTCCTTGAATTCTTCAAGAGTGTTCACCTCGGTAATATTTTGGTCCCTGAAATTTCTGGCTTTTTCGTACAGGTTTTCCTGTATTTCAACCATAAGGTCTTTTACCCTGTCAACTATTTCAGCGTTCGGCACTATTTCCTTGCTCAGGGTATCCCTTCTTGCGAGCTCTACGCTTCCCTTTTCCAAATCCTTTGGACCAATGGCAATTCGCACCGGAACGCCCTGTAATTCGTATTGAGCAAACTTCCAGCCGGGTTTATAGGTATCCCTATCATCATATTTTACGGACACGCCCCTTGCTTTTAGTTTTGCAGCCAAATCATTTGCAACTTCAGAAATTTGCGCCAATTGCTCTTCCCCTCTGTAAATTGGGACAATTACCACTTGAATTGGAGCGAGGCTAGGTGGCAATACCAATCCCTGGTCATCGCTATGGGTCATAATCAGGGCTCCTATCAATCTCGTGGAAACTCCCCAGGAAGTTGCCCATACATATTCCAGACCACCTTCTTTTGAAGCAAATTTAACGTCGAAAGCCTTTGCGAAGTTTTGCCCTAAAAAATGCGAAGTTCCTGCCTGCAGCGCCTTTCCGTCTTGCATAAGCGCTTCTATACAATAGGTTTCTTCGGCACCTGCAAAACGTTCGTTTTCAGATTTCGTGCCTTGAATTACCGGAATAGCCATAAAATTTTCAACAAATTTGGCATATACATTATTCATTTTCTCGGCTTCTGCAACCGCTTCGGCTCTGGTTTCATGAGCTGTATGTCCTTCCTGCCATAAAAATTCAGAAGTTCTTAAAAAGAGCCTTGTACGCATTTCCCAACGAACCACGTTAGCCCACTGATTGATAAGAAGAGGCAAATCCCTGTAAGATTGAACCCACCCTTTAAATGTATTCCAGATAATTGCTTCGGAAGTAGGCCTCACGATCAGTTCTTCTTCCAGTTTTGCTTCCGGATCTACAATTAATTTTGCAGGGTTGTTTGGATCGGTTTTTAGCCTGTAATGGGTTACAATTGCGCATTCCTTGGCAAAACCTTCCGCATTTTTTTCTTCGGCCTCAAACAGGCTTTTAGGCACAAAAAGCGGAAAATAGGCATTTTGATGGCCGGTTTCCTTAAACATCCTGTCCAGTTCGGCCTGCATTTTTTCCCAAATTGCATATCCGTAGGGCTTGATGACCATACAGCCGCGAACGGCTGAATTTTCGGCCAAATCGGCATTTACCACAAGATCGTTATACCATTTTGAATAGTCTTCCCCTCGTGTAGTTAATTTCTTGCTCATTCTTGTTATTTGGTATAAATATTGTGAATTAAATGGTATATTAAATAAATGTTGAGCCTTTGTTAAAGATTCATATAGTTAGCGCAAAACTAACTAAATTTGTAAGGTTCAACAATAAAATACACAGCTAATGAAACTTAAAATTTCAAACCCAGGGAACAAACTTTTTTTCATAGCTCCTGTGTCTTTACTTTTGTTGGCATCTTGCAGCTCATACCAGTATTCCGGTTCGGGCAGGGATGGGGTTTATGGGGACAACAGAAGAGTTTATAGCGAGCAGGAACAGTATGCAACCCAGGACAACGAGAGCAGCTATTATAAAAATTTATTTTCAGAAGAAGCTGATCTGTATAATGAACTTCTGTCTGAAGATGCCATTTTCACTGATGTGGAAAGCTACACCTCTACCGGTGGGGATTATACAGAAGAGCAACCCAATTACCAGGGAGGAAATGCTCCATGGGGACAAGATCCGGATTCTTATTCCGTAAATATTTATAATAATGGTTTTTATGGCGGGTATTACAACCCATATTGGGGCGGAGGATATTATGGCTACAATCCATATTGGGGACCGGGTTATTACGGTCCGGGATATTGGGGTAGTTACTGGAGTCTAGGATTTGGAGGGTATTATCCGTATTCCGGTTTTGGATTTGGATATGGCTTTGCGATCCACCCTTATTTTTATGGTGGCGGGGGATGGTATAATCCATACAACCATCATTCATACAGAAATTATTATTTCCGACAAAACGTCGCATATAACCCAGGAAGAAGAAATGCAGTATCTTCATTTAGAGATGGTAGCAGATCTAACCTTAGAAATGCGGTAAATCTCGATTCGAAAAGACGTAATTCCAGTTACTCCAGAAGCATAAGAAATTTAAGAAATTCTGATGATCAATACGGTTTGACCAGAAGATCTACAGGAGATTATAATACCACCCGGAGAAATTCGGATAACAGTTACCAAAGGAGCAGACAGCAGTCCACAAACAGGTCTTCCCGAAGGAACGACACCTATTCCAGACCAGCAACCACAAACAGGAGTAACTCAGGAGCAGTAAGAAGTTCCGGAACATCGCGAAGCTCCGGCGACGGACGGTCTTCTTCAGGAGGTACTTCTTCCAGAAGCCGGGGTAGAGGAAATTAAAATTTACAAAAAAATTAAATTTTATGAAGAAGCTATATATTATGGTTGCCGCCTGTTTTGTGATAACTTTTTCTCAGGCACAGGATATTACAGACGCAGTGAGATATTCCTCTGATGAATTAACCGGAACGGCACGCTTTAGGGCTATGAGCGGCGCATTTGGTGCTTTGGGAGGCGATTTGTCGGCTATGGGAATAAATCCGGCAGGCTCCGCGGTTTTTCTAAACAGCTTTGCCACGGTAACCTTAAATTATAACCAAAGAAAAAACGACACCAAATATTTTAACGACATCACTTCCAACAAAAATTCTGAAGTTAATTTTGATCAGGCGGGGGCGGTTTTGGTATTTAATAGTACCAATCCTGAGAATAACTGGGGGAAATTCACTTTGGGAGTAAACTATTTGCAAACAAATAATTTTGATGACCGTTTTGTGGCCCAGGGCACAAGCCGAAATTCCATAGACCAGTATTTTTTAGGATACGCAGATGGAGTCCCCTTAGAATTGCTGGAAACCATAGATAATGAAAGTATCACCGACCTCTATTTATTTTTGGGCGAAAACCAAGGTTTTGGCACGCAACAGGCATTTTTGGGTTTTCAGGGTTTTGTGATAAATCCCGAATCCAACACCCCTGAAAACACTTCATATAATTCAGCGATAGCTCCGGGAACCTTCAGTCAAAAATATTCCCTTGCTTCTACAGGATTAAACGGGAAATTTTCATTTAATTTTGCCTCTGAGTTTAAGGATTTCCTCTATTTGGGAATCAATTTAAACGCTCACTTTTTAAATTACGACAGGGCCACCCAATTGTTGGAGACTAACAGCAATTCCGGAAGCGAGACCAATGAAGTTTTGTTTTCCAATAATTTGAGCACAACCGGGGATGGTTTTTCCTTCCAGCTGGGAACCATCGCAAAGTTGAGCGATAATATAAGAATGGGCGTTTCTTACGAATCACCAACCTGGCTCACAATTGCAGAGCAGGCAACACAACGTCTGGAAACCTTTAGTGATGAATTTGACGAACAGATAATTGTAAATCCAAATGTGGTAAACGTTTACCCCGATTACAGACTTAAAACCCCGGGAAAAATCACCGGGAGTTTAGCCGTGTTATTTGGAACAACCGGTTTGATAAGTTTTGATTATTCGTATAAGGACTTTTCAAATACCGAATTAAGGCCAGTAGAAGACCCGGAATTTATGCTTCAAAACACCCAAATTTCCGATAATTTAAAAGCGGCTTCCACCTACAGGCTTGGTGGCGAATACAGAATCCAGGACTGGAGCCTTCGCGGCGGTTATAGATTTGAAGAAAGTCCTTACCAAGATGAAACCAGCCTTGGTAACCTGAATGGATATTCCCTGGGTTTGGGTTATAATTTTGGCAATATAAAAGTGGATTTAGCCTATGACAATTCCTCCAGAACAGATAATCCACAATTGTACCAGGTAGGATTGACAAATACAGCAAATGTTGACAGGGATTTCTCCAGCGTGATCCTCTCCTTAAGTTTTGGACTGTAGCTTTTGAAATTAACCAAATTTGGAGTAGGGAAATGGTTTGTGGTTTGTGGTTTGTGGTTTGTGGTTTGTGGTTTGTGGTTTGTGGTTTGTGGTTTGTGGTTTGTGGTTTGTGGTTTGTGGTTAATTTATGAAAATATTTTTTCCTTTGCGCTCTTTGCTGTTTTTCTTGATACTTTTGCGTGAAACCTTTTAATCCAAAATATCAATTTTTATAAATTAAAATTTTACAAGTCCAGGCTTATCTCTTTAATGTAAAATGGCCTTTAAACCTCTTTTGTATTTCCGAATCAGCATCCTGAAATTCCAGTAAAAACCAGTAATCATCTGCCGGCATAACTTGTGAATTGTAAGTTCCGTCCCATCCGCCCGCAGTTGGATCTAATTGTTTTAATAGTTTCCCGTACCTGTCAAAAATAAACACTTTTGTAATGGATATTTCTGCATCGTTTATCACATTCCAGGTATCGTTATATCCATCGGAATTTGGAGTGAAAAACCGCGGGTATCCAATTAATCTGAATGGTTGAGAAATTGCGCTCCCACATCCATTAATTTCCCTGGCAGAAATTGTGTGGTTTCCTCCGGGCACGGAAGCAAAAGATGCTGACAACTGCCAGGAGCCATCATCAAGCCTGTATTCATAGGTCGCCTCCTCCCCCATTCCGCCAAGTGCAGTTCCCGTAACCACATAACCAACGTCAAAATCGTTTCCGGAAATTTGAACAGAAACTCCCTGTGGCGCAGCATAAACTTTTATCTCTGTACTAAAAGCGCTTGAGCAACCTGATATTTTATTGCTGATTAAAACCGAAATATTCGATTCCCCAGGCACTTCATTAATAATAAAGTTTGGATTTTGCACTCCATCCCCGTCAGGATCATTTGCAGGAGTCCAATTATAAGTATATCCCGCTCCCAAATCCTGACCTAAAGAAACAGGAGCCATTATATTTCCATTAAGATCAAAGCATAAAATAGTTGTTTCATTTAAAATGATCACCGGCACCGGCTGAATAAGCAGTTTAAAAGATACCGGCAATGAGGTGCAGCCCGAAGTTTGATTAGTTATTGTGGCAAGGATTTCCTGTTGATCCATGCCTTCAAAAGCGATTGGATTTTCTATAGCTATTCCATTTTCAAAATTAACCCGGGATTCATAATAATCAATTTTAAAGGTGTCCAAGGAGTTTGCATAATTTTGGGTCAATTCATTTTCGACAATTGTCAGATCAAAGATGGCGGAAGTCTCATTGCTGCACCCTACAAGATCAAGAGGTTTTACTGCCTCCGGCAAATCAAAAAATTCGATCAATACTTCATCTGTTATCCCTGTCCCGGCGACAATTATCTCATAACGCCCCGCCTCTGTAACATTTAGATTTGCACTTGACTGATTTGGAATAATTTTAAAATCGTTCAACGCATCATCAAAAATATACCATTCAAAGCTATTGGCGATTACGTTTTTAGCCACCAATTTGACAGAGTTTTCTCCACATATTTTTTGATCGTCACCTAAAATACTTACTATGGAACAATCAGTAGTGCCTGCATTTGGATCGGAAATATTTGTTTGCTGAAGGCTGATGAACCCTGGTTTCAACGAAAAATTCGTGATCATTACAACATAGATCTCTCCTTCCCTGGCATTGTTTATATTAAAATTTTCAGTTGCTTCAATTGAATAACTACATCCCACTATATTCCTGGAAGAAAGCGAGGCGTTGCTGCACAAATTATCTCCTTCAGCAAAAGGTCCCCAGGCTATAAAATCCACATCCAGAGTGCCTCCGGAACCATCAGGATTAACGTTTTGGCTTATTTCAAAATTGAGGGTACCGGAACTGCCAATTTGCAAATAGAACCAGGCCGGATATGATTGGTTGTCCAGGCAACTATAATCGGGACCGGACTCTGCAAAAGGAACGTTGCTATTTCCGGGATTTGAATTAGGGAAAATATATTCAGTAGTTCCTGAACAAAATGGCTGAATGGAAGCACATCTATTGCCCTGGGAAAATAAAACCCAGGTGCCCGTTAAATAAAAAACAACCGTCAAACAATAAAGTTGCAAAGATCTCATAATTTCTGTGTCGAAGAAAATGCAAATTAAGAAAAATCAGGCAAAGTAGTAGCGTGGGTTTTCGCAAAATTTGCGGGAAACAGCTTTAAAATCCCTATCTTTGCAAGCTAAATTAACAGAATACGACTACCTTATAAAAAAGTGCTATGAAGATAGACAATATTGAAAATGAAATAGATGAAGCTGGTGATGCTCATGCCTTTGCCAATTCAGAAAATCCTGTAAGAAAAGACGCTTTTGATTTGAGCAGTGCCGACAAAATTGCTTTGATAAATCAAGATGTAAAACATATTTTGGAAACCCTGGGAATGGACCTTAACGACGACAGTCTTAAAGGAACTCCACAAAGGGTTGCAAAAATGTTTGTCAATGAACTCTTTTCGGGACTGGATCCTAATAAAAAACCCAAAGCATCAACTTTTGAAAATAAGTATAAATACGGCGAGATGCTGGTTGAAAAGAACATTGTTATCTATTCCACCTGTGAGCACCACCTCCTGCCTATTGTAGGGAGAGCACACGTGGCTTATATTTCAAAAGGATCGGTTATAGGGTTATCAAAAATGAACCGAATTGTAGATTACTTTGCAAGAAGACCTCAGGTCCAGGAACGCCTTACAATGCAAATTGTACAGGAATTACAGAGAGCCCTTGGTACAGATGATGTGGCTTGCATTATTGACGCAAAACACCTTTGTGTAAATAGTCGCGGTATTCAGGACATTGAAAGCAGTACGGTTACAAGCGAATTTGGTGGAGCCTTCAAAGATCCCACTGTTAAAAATGAATTTTTGGGCTACATTAAATTGAACACTTCTTTTTTAATTTAAGTTTGCAATTATAAATTTAAGAAAGAATCACTCTATGGCGCTTTTTAAAGAACAAAGTTTAAAGATATATAATTCCATGTCGGGCGAAAAGGAAATTTTCACCCCCATTAACGAAGGAAATATAGGAATGTATGTATGTGGCCCCACGGTTTACAGCAATGTTCACCTGGGAAACTGCAGGACCTTTATTTCTTTCGATTTGGTATTTAGATATCTAAAGCATTTAGGATTCAAGGTTCGATATGTTCGAAATATAACAGATGCAGGGCATTTGGAAAATGATGCAGATTCCGGAGAGGACCGAATTGCAAAAAAAGCGAGACTGGAACAAATTGAGCCTATGGAAGTGGTGCAGCGTTATACCGTAGATTTCCATAATACCCTTCAAAAATTCAACAATTTACCGCCAAGTATAGAACCCACGGCCACCGGACATATTGTAGAACAAATTGAAACTATCAAGAAAATTCTTGAAAAAGGCTTTGCTTACGAAGTGAACGGATCGGTTTATTTTGATGTTTTAAAATTTGACAAAGATCACAACTACGGAAAATTAAGCGGCCGTACTATTGAAGATATGATTGCCAATACACGTGAGCTCTCAGGGCAAAGCGATAAAAAAAACCCGCAGGATTTTGCGCTTTGGAAAAAAGCCGAACCTCAACATATTATGAGATGGCCTTCCCCCTGGAGCGATGGTTTTCCGGGCTGGCACCTGGAATGTACAGTAATGAGCACGAAATATTTGGGTGAAACCTTTGATATTCACGGCGGCGGAATGGACTTAAAATTCCCGCATCACGAATGTGAAATTGCACAGGGGGAAGCCGCAACCGGCAAAAACCCCGTAAATTACTGGATGCACGCAAATATGCTCACCCTTAACGGCCAGAAAATGGCAAAAAGCACGGGTAATAACATACTTCCAGACGAAATATTTACCGGGGACAACCCAAACCTCAGCAAGGCTTATAGTCCTTCTGTAGCAAGGTTTTTCATGCTGCAAGCCCACTACCGCAGTATTTTGGATTTTTCAAATGATGCTTTAATGGCAAGTGAGAAAGGATTTAACCGGTTGATGGATACTCTTAGGAATATCGACCAATTACCGGTTTCCAATACCTCATCCTTTTCAGTTGCTGAATGGAAACAACGTTGCTATAATGCAATGAATGACGATTTTAATAGTCCGATCCTGATCGCAACCCTTTTTGATGCCGTTAAATATATAAATGCCATTAAAGAAGGAGAAGAAAAAATTTCTCAACAAGACCTGGAAATGTTAAAGAACACCATGCACGCTTTTATATTTGAAGTTTTAGGCCTGGTGGATTCAACAGTAGTAAATGAAGACCGCACCCAAAAACTTTCAGGCACGATCGAACTGCTTATTAAATTAAGAGCAGAAGCACGAAATAACAAAGATTTTGCCACAAGTGACCAAATTCGGGATCAGTTACTTGCCTTGGGTATTCAACTTAAAGACGGAAAAGAAGGGACTACTTTTTCAGTTGAATAGAAAAATATTTAAACCAAAGCTTATGCTTAAAAAATGGATTGCAGTTCCCTTTATAATCCTGGTGAAGTTTTATCAAAAAGTAATTTCGCCTCTAACTCCTGCTTCGTGCAGATATACTCCAACCTGCTCTCATTATACTTTAACAGCCCTTCAAAAATACGGCCTGTTTAAAGGTGGATGGATGGCCATCAAACGAATTTTTAGTTGCAATCCCTGGGGAGGCTCCGGATATGATCCTGTACCTTAATGCCATTTTTTAATAATTATGGCCTTTTATCCCAAAACGAATCAAAAATGTATCTTTACCCATAAAAATTAATATATTCTAAAATTTACTATATGCTTTTTAACGCAATTGTCTGGAGCCCTTCTGAAGGTTTAGATTTAGGTTTTTTTACCCTCCATTATTACAGTTTAATGTTTTTAATAGCATTTGGACTGGGGTGGTATATTATGAAAAACATTTACAACAAAGAAGGTATTTCCATTGAAAAGCTGGATTCGCTATTTATTTATACTGTTCTTGCAACCCTTATTGGCGCCAGATTGGGGCACGTAATTTTTTATGATTGGGACTATTTTCAACACAATTTGCTCGAAATATTCTTGCCGGTGCGGTTTAAGCCTGAATTTGAATTCACTGGTTTCAGAGGCCTGGCAAGCCACGGAGCTGCGATTGGGATCATTGTTGCAATGTACTTATACAAAAAGAATGTTCTGGACAAACCCATTTTATGGATTTTGGACAGAGTTGTGATCCCTGTGGCCAGTGGTGCTGTATTTGTAAGAATAGGGAATTTTATGAATTCCGAAATAATTGGAAAACCTACCAATAGTGATTACGGAGTGATCTTCAAGAATTTGGGTGAAAATTTTCCAAGACACCCTGCACAATTGTATGAGTCATTTTGTTATTTATTGATCTTTATCCTGCTTTGGTTTACGTATTGGAAAACCGACAAAAAGCAGAAAATAGGGTATATTTTTGGCTTGTTTTTAATATTGCTTTGGACAGTTCGGTTCTTTATAGAATTTTTAAAAGAACCCCAGGTTGGGGAGCGCGGCCTTTGGATAATTAACACAGGGCAATGGCTTAGTATTCCGTTCATTATTGCCGGATTTTATTTCATGTTCCGTCCAAATAAAAAAACGGCTAAATAAAAACAAATTCCGTTCCTAACATATAATTATCAGCATTATTGGGGATGCTGTGTTATTCATTGAGCGATCTCCATTCATGGTTCATATTTATTCAGATGAAGAAAAGAACAAATTACCTCATATTTTGCCTGTTATCAACTTTGCTGTTTTCCTGTGGTGATGAACCCAAAGCATCTAAAATTGAAACTTCTGAAATTGTATTTAAAAAAGAAGGAGAGTTATATCTTTTAAAATCGGGTGACAGCATTAAGAAACTGGACATTGAGATCGCAGAAAACCAATATGAACATGAAACAGGTTTGATGTACAGGCAATCTATGGAGGAAAGCCAGGGAATGCTATTTATTTATCCTGAAGAAGCCTTGCGCAGCTTTTATATGAAAAACACTTACATTCCGTTGGATATTATTTATTACGACAAGGATAGCAGCGTGGTGAGCTTTAAGGAAAATGCCCGGGCCCTGGATGAAACTTCTTTACCTTCAGAAAAACCCGCGAAATTTATCCTGGAGCTTAACGCCGGTAAAGTAAAAGAATGGAATATTGAAGTAGGCGATAAAATAGACTTTAAAAGACTGGATTAAATTACCAGATCTTCCTCGCACCCCTTTTTATTTCGCCCTTTCAGGGCTATCTATTCCTACCCATCAGCAGGGTTTCTGACTCATATTTATATCAAAAATTTCAGTAAATCCAAAGTTTAAATTGCATTATATTTCAACTATACCTAACCGGTTTTTGAAACAACCAGTTAGATCTATACATCGATCAAACTTCAAAGAGATTGATTTTTTTCTTTTTTCATGTTTGGAATTTTCATATTTCAATTATACCTATTATATTTTGAAACAACCTGATAGTTCTATACTTCGATCAAACTTCAAAAAACATTGAATCTTTTCATTTTTCATGGTTCAGAATAAAATTCGGAATAGTAAGAAATACAGGATTATTCCTGTAAACATGGTTGGAATTCTTATTCTTCAACTAGACCTAACAGGTTTCAAAAACCTGTTAGGTCTGTACTTCGAACGAATTTTCAGATTGACTAAGAAAATTGATTCATCTGCAACACTTGTTCTTGAACCTTCTTAACGACCTTGCCAGGATTCGGTAAGCCAATATCTTCCTTAAATAAAGAAAGCTGCCCATATTTGGACAGCTTTCATATTTGAACTTTTTGTAAACTGTTATTCAGTTTTTACAGGTTTTTTGAGATCTACTGGTTTTTTCTTCACGCTATCATACATCAACGGAGTTGCGATAAAAAGGGAAGAATAGGTCCCTACAATAATACCTACGATCATCGCGAACATAAATCCTCGTAAACTTTCCCCTCCAAATATAAAGATGGCAAATAATACCAATAAGGTTGTCAAAGAGGTATTTATTGTTCTCCCCAACGTACTGTTCAACGCGCTGTTAATAGTTCTGCCAAGCGGCCAGGTTGTATGTTCATTTACATATTCCCTGATCCTGTCAAATACAACCACCGTATCGTTCAGGGAATAACCGATTACCGTTAAAATTGCAGCGATAAATGCCTGGTTGATTTCCATACTAAATGGAAGTAGGTTATAGAACAAGGAGAAAATTCCCAATACGATTATCACGTCATGCGCTACGGCTGCCACCGCTCCCAAACTGAACTGCCATTTTCTAAACCTGAGGAGGATATATAAGAAAACAACGATCAATGATCCAAGCACTGCCCAGAAGGAATCGTTTTTAATATCATCGGCTATGGTTGGGCCAACTTTCATGGATTGCATAATTCCAATGGAACGTTCTCCCGAACCTATTCCAAATTCTTCTGCGGTTAGATCTTTTGGTAAATAAGACTGTAAGGCCTCGAACATCATTTGCTGAATTTCAGCATCTATTGCTTCCCCTTCGTCCTCAACTTTATATTTGGTTGTTATTTTCAATTGATTGTTGGCACCAAAGGTTTTTGCCTCAGCACTTCCAAAAACGGCGATCAAATCATTTTGAACCTCGGTTGCATTCACATCATCTGCAAATCGCACGGTATAAGTTCTTCCCCCAACAAAATCGACCCCTTGGTTCAGTCCATTTGTAAAAAATGAAACGATGCTTATCAGTATTAAAATTCCGGAGAATACATAAGCTGCTTTCCTTTTAGTCAGGAAATTAATATTCATGTTCCTGAACAAATTCTTGGTCCATGTTGTAGCAAATTCAAGATATTTCCCATTCTTACCGTATCCGTCAATAAACAATCGGGTAATAAATATAGCAGTGAATAATGAAGTGGCTATACCAATTAATAAGGTAGTTGCAAAACCTTTAACCGGTCCTGTACCTAAAATAAGCAAAATTAAACCGGTAAGACCCGTGGTAATATTCGCATCTAAAATGGAAGAAAGCGCGTTGTTAAATCCATCCTTAATAGCCTCTTTTTGGGCTTTGCCTTTAGCCAACTCCTCTTTGATCCGTTCAAATATAAGCACGTTGGCATCTACCGACATACCAATTGTCAACACAATACCTGCAATACCGGGTAAGGTTAATACGGCGCCAAGACCGGCCAAAATTCCGAATATAAATAGAATGTTTACGGTTAATGCGACATCGGCGAACATACCTGCTTTTCCGTAATAGAAGACCATAAAGATTAAAACAATAGCCAAAGCAATAAGGAAAGATGTGACACCGCTGTTTATAGCTTCATGCCCTAAAGACGGGCCTACTATTTCACTCTGAATAATATCGGCTGAGGCAGGAAGCTTCCCTGCTCTCAATACGTTTGCAAGATCCTGACCTTCAGTGATACCAAAGTTTCCGGTAATTTCACTTCTACCTCCACTAATTGGCCCGGTGGTAACTCCGGGAGCCGAATAAACGATATTATCAAGTACAATTGCGATATTGCTTTGTTCAGAATAAGCTTTCCCGGTCATTTCTTCCCAGATTTTAGCCCCTTTCCCATTCATTTGCATAGATACAGCTACCCTGCCCACCTGGTCATAAGTTTGTTGCGCATCGGTAATAACATCTCCGGCTAAAGGAGGAACATTTTCACGATTCCCTTTAATAGCATATAAATCAACCAATTTATCCTTCTGAACACCCCAGGCAAATTTTGCATAACGCAAATCCTGAGGCAATAAAGAACGTACTTGTGGCAGTTTTAAATATTCCATTACCTGGGCGGTATCTTTTGCTGCAAATGTTGCAAGAACCGGACTTCCCTGGAATCCCGGAGAAACTATTAAACCAAGTAAAGGATTATTACCTGCCTGTTGAACCTCTGAAGTATCTTCGGCACTGGCCAATAAAGCCTCTATAGCAGCATCTTCTTTTGTTGTAGCAGCGGTATCCACAGCAGCAGTATCGGTTACTTTCTCTTTTTTAACTATGTCAATCAATACATTATTGGCATTTACAAGAAAATTACCAAAATCATTATTTTTATAGACATACCAAAACTCCAATTGTGCGGTGCTTTGAAGCAGGCTTTTTACACGACTGATATCTTTTGCTCCCGGAAGCTCTACCAAGATCCGGCCTGAGTTGCCCAATCGCTGAATATTAGGTTGAGTTACACCAAATTTATCGATACGTTTTCGCAATACTTCAAAAGCTGAAGTAATGGATTCGTTCACTTTTTCCCTGATTATAGGCTCAACTTGTTGATTGGTCATTTCAAAATTCACCTGATCGCTTAAGGTTTTGTTTGCGAATATATCAGGAGAGGCCAATTTGGCACCTGGAATTTTATTGAAAGCCTCAAAGAAAAGATCTACAAAACTATCCTGGCTATCTTTTTGGGCTGCTTCAGCTTCGGCTATAGCTTTATTGAATGCAGGATCCTTGCTGTGATTAGCCAATCCCCTTAAAACATCTTTGACAGAAATTTGAAGAATGACGTTTATTCCTCCCTTAAGATCGAGTCCTTTGTTCAGTTCTTTGTCTTTTGCGGAGTTATAGGTAATCCCCGCAAAAATTTCCTGGTTCCCGATGGAGTCCAGATAACGTGCTTCAGCCAGGTCTCTCTTGGTTGAATAATCTTCCACATTAGTGCTTATCTTCTGTATTGCATAGTCTTTAGCATCGCTGTCTACACTGCTGGCAATGAATGTAAATGATAATTGGTAAATACATACCAATCCAAATAAAATTGCAAAAACCTTGATCAGTCCTTTATTCTGCATTATTCCTTATAATTTAGGTCAATTTTTAAAACGGACAAA
>Ga0307487_1001238_pt1 | contig 18392 bp, 12 predicted proteins | sample CBIW12metaG_FD_203665 | JGI IMG/M metagenome (GOLD analysis project Ga0307487, IMG submission 203665) | Sea-ice brine microbial communities from Beaufort Sea near Barrow, Alaska, United States - CBIW 1.2 | ecosystem: Environmental > Aquatic > Marine > Coastal | place: USA: Alaska | collected... | reverse complement strand
GGTCGCCGCTGGAGGATCAGGACGCCAATCGATTGTTGGAACTGACACTAACAACGCCACACCCACGGTCAGGATCACAGCCACGCTCGCGATCAGCACAAGGCCGCCGCGGTGCCGCACGAGCGCCCGCACGAGCAGTCCGATTTGGATGGCGATGGTGATCCCAGCGGTCGCCCAGTAGGTCACTACGGCCGAGGATGACGGCTGCGTGTCAACACTCGCTGAGAACCTCTGGCGGACGAGCTCGACGGTGAGCATGAAAGTCAGCAAAGCACACCCGAGAGTGAGCAGGTCGAAACGGCTGCCTTTGGCAGGCCAGGTCGTGCGGTCACTTACCGTCTCTACTCTGACGCGTCCCTGCCCCTCGCTCATCCCGCCAGCCTAGGTCACTATCATTCGCCTGGTGATCGCTGGCCAGGCGAGCCAACATCCGATCGTTGATTACACTTTCAGCGTCCTCGAGTCGCACGTATCACAGGCTCCCCTGATGTCCGAGTTTCACAGATACGAAAATGCGGGGGCAGTGCCGGCGTGGTATCCGGACGCTATTCTGTCCATTTAGGGCCGAGCTCCGAGATTCTCCGGTACAGAGTGGCACGCGACATACTCAGATCCCGCGCAACCTGCGTGGCCGATTCTCCGGCGTTGATCAAGCGACGAGCATTGAGGATCTGGCTTTCGGTGAAACGCGGGCGGCGTCCGCCGAGATCTTTCCCCGCGGCCCGACGCTTGTTGACACTGTCCACGATGCGTTCGCGTTTGATGGCGAGTTCCATCTCGGCCAGCGCGGCCATGACCGTGAACACCATGCCGCCCATCGGCGTACTCGTGTCCACGTCTCCCCCACCCAGATTCAACACACGAAGCGCCGCACCACGTGTGCGCAGACTTCCTGCGAGATCGAGCATGTTTGCTGTTGACCGGCCCAACCGGTCAAGTGTCGTGACGACCAGTGTGTCCCCCGCTTGCAGAGCATCCAGCGCTGCATCGAATCTCGGTCGCTGTGCCCGCCCGCCACTGACACCGTGATCAACGTAGGCGTCGTCGCGGCGAACTCCCGCAGCGAGTAAATCGCTGAGTTGCCGATCCGTTGCCTGGCTCTTGGTGGAGACCCTCGCGTACCCAATTAGCTTTGCCAATGACGCCTCCTAATGTCTCGCAACCGTCCTTACCTACGTGAATCCTATCCACGAGTAAAAACACACGTTGTGAGACACGCTGCTTCGTCTTGCTGCCTTCAGGTAGCTATGACCTCATCCCAGTGCACGTAAGGGATGCAGCTCTTGTCGCGCTGCACAATCGCGCATCATCGATCTGTCTCGCCTAGATGTCTCGAAGCCCACGGGTTGTAAGACATTTGACGTGGCGGCACTAGTTAGGGCTTCGTTCAAGCTGGTCCTGGTGCAACTATGGGTTTTAGGAGTCGCATCACCCGACTCGCTGATCGAACACCGTTAGGCCGCTCTCTCGGAGAGCGAAATCAGACCATCAGGATTGCCGCGGCGCACCCAGTCCATCACAATTCGAGAAAGGCTCGGAGTAGGTCAGTGAGGACCATGGGTTCACTGACTTCAACTTCGATCTCACCGCGAAAGACATCGTTGTATCCGCGAGCGGTTGCACTCCAGGTACCGTGCAGTGTGGCCGAGATACCTCCCCGGATGACCAGAATCGATTCCTGGTCATCTGATTCGAATGCGGCCTCGGGCCTCAAATCGCCCACCCCAACAGCAACATCGACGGAGCCGCCGTTTGTCCACGCAGTCCTTGAAGGAGGGAAGGACCGAGGCGGAAAATTCGACGGGATGACAAGCGAGCCCCAGTCGCGTTGAATTCCAAGACCGCTCGTCATGTCGCGCTTCGTGGGACCCCACTTTCGCGGTGGCGACGGCAGTTTCAAATCGCGCCAGCCGGGTCCCTCCTCTGTTGCATACTCGGGCTCGAGCGTTGTGACCAAACCTTCGAGATGCAGCCTCACCTCGACGTCATGCAGGTAGGTTCGTGTCTCATTCGTGACCGATATTTCGTTTGGTGGCAGTGAGTAACTCACGAATAGATCGACCGCGTGTGGCCAAGCGTTCCTGAAATCGGCTTCCCAGCTATCGATCTGACTCAAGTAGTCGGCTTCGGTCCTTTTTTCGGGCTGAGTGGCCATGAGCGACGAAGTTGATAGCTGATCCAGCATCATTGCCATGTCACCGGCGAAGCCCATCGTGTCTGCCCGCGACGTCGACGGCGTTTGCCTTGCGTCTGCCGCTGGCAGGGCTTTGATCAATCGAGTCCGCGTCTTTTCGATGAATTCTTCAAGGGTGCGCTTTTCATCGACAGCGATTGCTACCACGTGGCCAACGACTGCAACGTTCAATTCGACAGGAGCCGCTGATTGCCGCGCCCCGCGGGCCATGAGTTGATCCCACTCGCTGGACGTGGGCTCTCGCGTCTCGCCGTCAGCCCGGTAATACGTGCGCCCGTCCTGGAGTCCTTCTCCACTCGCGCGACAGACGAATGGTGGCTGGCCCATAATTGGGGGATCAACCAAGATCACAAGGACATCCCAATTTTCCGTCGATCACCCGTCATGACCTCCGGCACACGGCGGCAAGTCTGGCGATTTCGGCCGGCGCAAACGTGAAAGCCGTTCAGCGAATGTTGGGGCACTCGTCCGCCGCGATGACACTGGATACCTATGCCGACCTCTTTGACGATGACCTGGATCGCGTCGGCAACGCCCTCGACGAAGCGCGCATGCGTTCCACGACGACGTTTGGTTCGACTTCGGTCTAGTTTCAACCAGCTCACCAGCAACGCGGAGAACGACCGCTTTGCCGATCCGGGACGCCGAAAGAAACCGAATTCTCGACAATTCACTGGCCGCAATATGCGCGACCTGGACTTGCCCGAAACCGCCGTGTGATCACGATGTGGAGTCTTTTCTATGTCCAAAATTTTTTGAAGTGTGGGCAAAAAGTGGGCAAAACGACCATCCGGGCAAAACGAAACCCCCTACTCCCCAGTGAAACACTGGGCTGTAGGGGGTTTTTCGTGGCGGTACCGGTGGGATTTGAACCCACGGTGGAGTCTCCCCCACACGACTTTTCGAGAGTCGCACCTTCGGCCGCTCGGACACGGTACCGGGAGAGAGCTTAGTTCACTCTGCAGCCCCGCGCGAATCGAGATTTTCCCTTCCCCGTTTCATCTGGTCGCTGTACCCTCAGCTCGTGAGAATTCTGAGTCCCGGCATCCGTGCCGTCTTCATTGCGGTCGGCATAGGCACGGCCGCAGCATTGCAGCTCAAAGGGTTTCGTGAGCGCCTGGCAATCGGCGCCGCCGACCTGAACGAGACCCTTCCCGTGCACTCATTGTGGTGGCGCAACCATGCCAAGGAGCGCGGCGAGTTGCTCTACGTGGCGGTCGGCGACAGCGCGGCGCAGGGAATCGGTGCGAGCCTCCCGAACAACAGCTACGTGGGTCTGCTCGCCGACCATGTGCGGGCGCGCACCGGCCGCACGGTGCGCGTGGTCAACCTGAGCGTGTCTGGTGCCACGGTGGATCTTGCCGTGCGCGACCAGTTGCCGCGATTCGAAACCCTCTCCCCCGACCTCGTCACCGTCGCCATCGGCGCGAACGACATTGCCCAGTGGGACGCCGAGCTGTTCGAGGCGGGAATCCGTCGCGTGTTCGGGGCACTTCCGAGCCACGCGCTCGTGGCGGAACTACCCTGTTTTCACCTGCCGTCAGCCGAGCGCAAGGTGGCCGTGGCCAACGGAATCGTGCACACCATTGCGGCCGAGCTGGGTCTGACCGTGGTGCCCCTGCACGCTGCCACAAAGCGACCGGGACTGCGCAGTGTTGCGACGCACGTGGCCAAGGATCTCTTTCACCCCAACGATCTCGGCTACCGAGTCTGGGCCGACGCCTTCCTCCCGTCCCTCACCGCACTTGTCGACAGCCGTTTCACCCCCAGCGACGGCCCCGCGCCGGAGACTGTCGGAGGCCGCGGCTAGGCTCGATTGCATGGCTAAACTCGTCTCCAACTTCCGCTGCACGGAGTGCGGCTGGACTACACCCAAATGGGCCGGCCGCTGTGGCGAGTGCCAGCAGTGGGGCACTGTGCAAGACGCCGGTCAGTCGGCGGGCGTCATCCGCTCGCTCAAGGCAACTCCTGTCGTCGGCGACGGCATCGCCCGCCCCATCACGCACGCCAGAACGGATGCCGCCGATCATTGGCCCACCGGAATCAACGAGTTCGACCGGGTGCTGGGTGGCGGCATCGTTCCCGGCTCGGTCATTCTGCTCAGCGGTGAGCCCGGCGTGGGAAAGTCCACCCTGCTGCTCGAGGTCGCGTCCAAGGCCGCGGCGGCCAAATCCCGTGTGCTCTATGTGAGTGCCGAGGAGTCCGTGAACCAGGTGCGTTTGCGTGCCGAACGAACCAACGCCCTTCAGGAAGAGCTGTATATCGCCGCCGAAACCGACCTCGGCACCATTCTCGGCCAGATTGACGCGATCAAACCCGACCTGCTCATTGTCGACTCGGTCCAGACCGTGTCGAGCGCACTCTCCGAGGGCTCGGCGGGCATGCCCAGCCAGGTGCGAGAGGTGGCCTCCACGCTGATTCGCCTGGCCAAAGACCGCGACCTGCCCGTGCTGCTCGTGGGCCACGTCACCAAAGACGGCTCGATTGCCGGACCGCGCGTGCTCGAGCACCTGGTCGACGTCGTGTGCCACTTCGAGGGCGACCGGCAGACCGCCCTGCGCTTCGTGCGCGCGCTGAAGAACCGTTTTGGTCCCACCGACGAGGTGGGTTGCTTCACGATGACCGGCGAGGGCATCGAAGAAGTACCGGACCCCAGCGGGCTGTTCCTCAGCCGCGGCGCCGAGCCGGTGTACGGCACCTGCGTCACCATCACCATGGAGGGTCGTCGGGCGATGCCCGTTGAGGTGCAGGCGCTCGTCACGAAGACCTCGGCACCAAACCCGCGGCGCGTCACCAGCGGGATCGACGCCTCGCGGGTGGCCATGCTGCTGGCTGTGCTGCAGGAACGCGTCAACATGGACCTGTCCGGAATGGACGTATATGTGTCGACCGTGGGCGGCATCCGCCTCACCGAACCGGCCGCCGACCTCGCCATCGCCCTCGCGATTGCCTCGGCCATGACTTCACTGCCGATCGGGCACGAGGTCGTGGCGTTTGGGGAGATCAGCCTGGCCGGCGAAATCCGCGGCACGTCGGCGGCCAAACAGCGCGCAAGTGAGGCGAAACGGCTGGGGTTCGACACCCACGTGGATGCCGCGAGCGGGTCGATCCAGGCGGCCGTCGCCTATGCGCTCACCACCGGCCGCGACCCGCGCGAGGCGGAGCTTGATGAGGCCTTTCGGTAGCGTCGACGCGCCGGGCGGCAGTTCGACCGGCCGGGCATGACGCCGGCGTTGCAGCACCCGACCGGGGCGCCGCCGTGAGGTGCGGCGTGCGTGTGGTTGCGAGGAAGCGACGTAGGCCAACGCTCGAACGGAGCACCGGTCAATGTCAGTGGTGCCCGTCACACTTATCTCATGACAACCACCATCGAAGGTGTTTTCGTTGGTTTGACCGGGTCGCTGGCCCGATCAAACATAGCCGCGGCGTCATTCGCGGATCTCTCCGACGACGAGTCGGAGAACACCCATCGGGCCATCGCCCGGCACATGCGTGAGGTCGGAAAGTATTACGCGTTGTCGGCGGCGAACGTCGGCTCCCGCTCCGACTGGCAGCTCGGCCGCGAGGGCCTCGCCCGGAAAAAGGGCTACCCCAGCGCAGAAGTGTCTCGACCAGCTCGACAACCGCGTCCAGGCACAAGACTGTGGCGGCGGCACGAAGGCGGATACGCGTCGCCTCATCGAGGCCGGCACCATGGCCACCGAAGCCGAAACCGCCCGGGAACGCCAGAAGCAGGCCGACCGGCTGGCCCTCGCCCACCCGGAGGCCCCGCCACTCGAGGTGCATGTGCCGTGGTTCGCGCCGATCGGCGCGGCCGTCACCGACGGAACCCTCAGTACGGACGCGGCCACGGCCATTCGCCGGGGCCTCGGTGAACCGGCGATCGGGGTGACTGAGGGCATGCTCGCCGACGCAGTCGTGCAGCTGATCGCCCAATGTCAGTCGGTAAACGCGGACCAGGCGGCGAAGGCGGCCCGGCACTGCCGGGACTCCATCGACGCCGCCGGTGTCGCGTCGCGGGCCGACGCGATGCGCGCAAGGCAATACCTGCGGGTCTGGGACAAGCCCGACGGAATGCTGCACGGCAACTTCGAACTGGACCCGGAGAACGGCGCCTACTTCAAGGACTTCCTGCTGCAAATCACCGGACCCCGCACCGGCGGACCCCGGTTCGTGGAGAAGGGCGAGAAGGAACGCGCCAGGCGCATCATCGACGACCCCCGCTCCACGGACCAGATCGCCGCCGAGGCACTGATCGAAGTGATCAAGGTCGCCGCCGCCGACCCCGGCACGCTCTTCGGCCGTATTCGCCCCTCCGTGAAGCTCGTCGTGACTGCGACTGGTGCTCCGGCACCGACACCCTCGCGTGGCACCTCGGGCCAACTGGTTTTGACAAACGGGTTCATCGAAGGAACCCCGGGCGCGATCCCGACGACCACGATCGACCGGTCGATCTGCAACGCCGGTTTCATCCCCGTGTTGTTGGGCAGGGACGGCACGGTGCTGGATGCAGGCAGGGAACAGCGCCTCTTTCTCAGCCGAGCAACGCGCGGCCCTCGCCCTTCGGGACGGCGGATGCAGATGGCCCGACTGCCACCGCCCACCGTCATATTCAGAAGCCCATCACATCAACGGCTGGAACGCGGACGGAGGCCGCACGAATCTCGACGACGGCATCCTGCTCTGCGCCCGCGACCACCTCCGCCTGCACAACGACGGGTGGGAGATCACCCGCGTCGGCGCCGGTAGCGGCATGGACTACTGGCTGATCCCACCGTCGACGGCCGACCCCACGCGCACTCCGATCCGGCTGGCCGACACGTCACTGCTGAAACCTCGCTCACCACTGCGACAAGGCTCCTGAGACCGACGACGGTTTCGTGCCGGCCGGTGCCGGCGGGTCGCGTCATTGAAGTGACGGTCGGGTCGCGTCAGTCGAGGCTGCTGATGTCCTGCGCGGTATTCTCATCGGGCTGCTCGCCGAGGGCCCGCATGAGGTCGGCTGGTGCCGCCTGCATGACGTGGGGTCCGGCGATGTCGAAGAACACCATCTCGAGGGTGCTTTCGTGCACCGTGAGAAACTCGCGCAGCCACTGGCCGTCGCCCACCATCACCTGCGGGTTCACGTCGTCGGGCACCATCCGGGCGTAGTTCTCCGCGGACGAGAAAAGGAGCAGCATGCGCTTGTCGGTCCCCTCACGGCCGAAGACGCGCACCTGCTCGGCTTGCCCGTTGACCACGAGCTGCGGAATGATCATCACGTCGTTGCGCAGCGCATAGGCGACCGCCACCACATCCTGGGCGGCGAGGGCTGCGGCGAGAGCTTCGGAGTGCGTTGGGCTGGCAGGGTCTGGGGAAAGAGAATCGGTCACCCCTTCATTCAATCAGGCCGCGCCTCACCTGCCCAGTCCGCAGGGCACGCCCCGAGCGAACGGGCGGACGGACCGCTAGTAGAGCAGGATCTGCTTGGGATTTGCCGAGGCGATGCCGTCGACGGTGACGTTAAGAAAATAGGAGGCACCGCTGCCGGGTGCCGCCTCGCGCGTCGGGTTGTCGCAGGTGTCCACGGCGGAATGGGTGCGGTCCCAGGCGATGGGCGTCGACGAGCTCACGGCCACGCCGGGCTTGAGTGTGACCTCGGAATCGGCGGCATCGCTCTGGCAGTCCGTCGACGTCCAGTACGTGTCGCTGCCGCTCGTCACGGTGAAGACCTGCTGGGCGGTGCCGGCATTGATCACGCAGGTGGTGGAACCATTGTTGGTGAGGCTCAGGGAGAGCTGAGGCAGCTCCCCTGGTTCGTATGAGCTCTTGTCGGTCAGTGCCTCTACCGTCACATTGCCGGCGTCACACGGAGCGCCGTCGACCGCGGCCGCCGCTGCCGGCGTCGGAGTTGCCGAGGCATCCGTGGCGTTGCTTGACGGCGGGGCCCCCGCGCCCGGTTCTCCGCTACTCGCCCCGGGTTTCACGATCACCAGGGTGACAACGACCACCACTGCGAGGAGTCCGAGTAACGCTACGAGACGACGGCGCCGGTACACCTTGCTGGACTGGCGGCCGTGAGGCTGCTTGATCGTCGACATGCCCCAAGGTTAATGATGTTCGGAGCCCGCGCCCGGTAATGGTGAGCGTGTCGGTGGCTTTTACTGCAGGAATGCACGAGGCCCGCCCGCAGCCGGAGAGATTCCGGTTACGGGCGGGCCAGCGGAAGCCAGGGAACTACTGGTGCCGTTCCTGTGACAACTTCGGTGCCTACTTCACCTTCTTCACCTTCTCCACCTTCACGTCCGTCCAGCCGATAACGTCACCGTCTGAGTTCTGTGCGGAGATGGTGTACTTGCCATGCTTGAGACCCTCGTCGAGCGTGACGCTCACCGTGCCTTCAGGGCTCACCAGCAGCCATCCGCCCAGATTGTCGGCATCCTTCTTGGCGTAACTCCACACCGACACGTATTCTCCGGCGTGCCCCGCCCCGACATGGACGACGACCGTTTCACCGGCCACATAGGAGTCCTTGTCGGTGTTGATCGCGTTCTTGAGCTGCTTGGTCAGTGACTTCTCGGAGACTGCGATTGGCGCCTCCCCCGGCTCGGTGCTGACGTTTACCGCAATCGCAAGGCGAACGATGGTGCCCGACGGGGCGGCGGTCATCTCCAGCACGCTGTTTTCGACGGCATCGGCCGGCACCGTCACGGTGACGGTAGCCGTACCCGTGGCGTCAACGGATGCCGTACCCACGTCGGTGCCCGACCAGCGCAGGGCTAGCTGCGTGTTCTTCGGAGCGCCGAGCGAGGTGAGGTTGAGGCTGCCCACCGTGAAGGTGATCGTGTCACCCGGGTTGACGGCCGCCGTGGGTGCGCCGGTGATCGAGGCCTGGTTGGCCTTGAACGACGGGGACAGCGGGCTGTTGGTCTGGATGTAGGAGATCCAGGCCTCCCGGTCAACCAGACCCGAGTCGCGGGTGTTGGTTCCGTTCGTGAACTCGCGGAAGTTGTCACCTCCGGTGAGCAGGAAGTTGAACGAACCGATGCGGTAGGACTGCGCCGGATCGATCTGCACGCCATCGATCCAGATGCCCGTGATGCGGTCTCCCGCGGCACGACTGGCATCGAACGTGTAGTTCACGTTGTCACTCAGGCCCAGCTGCAGGAACGGGCGGCTCGGAATGGTGCCGTCCGCGTTGGTCTGCCACTGCTGCTCGAGAACCGTCTTGAACTGTGCGCCGGTGAGGCTCGTGGTCCAGAGGTTGTTCAGGAACGGCAGCACCGCGTTCGCCTCGGCGTAGGTGATGACGCCGTCGGGAGCGAACGAGAGGTCGGAACGCATTCCACCGGGGTTGACGACGCCGATTTCAGCGCCGCCGATGGCGGGGTCGGCCAGGGATGCGCGCAGCGAGTTCGCGACGAGCGTGCCCAGGGTCGAGGGAGCCATGCGGTTTTCGGAGCAGGGTGCCACTCCTCCGACACAGGCCCGGGTGATGTCGGCAGTGACCGATCCCACAGGCACGTTGCCCTGGATCGCGGCCTCGGCCAGTGCGGCGGTCGTGATCGTCTGCACCTCGGCAGCGCGCGGGTATGCGGCTACGAGATCGGCATCGGACGCGGTGGAACGTGTCACGTTGCGGTTCTTCACCGTTGTCGTGTCACCGGATGCGATGTCGTAGCTGAGCACGACCTGCCCGATGTGCTCGCCGTAGCTGCCCGTCTGCAGCACCGGACGGGTCACGCCGTCGGCTGCGCCAGGAACCTGTGCGTCCCACGCGTACTGCTTGTGCGTGTGACCGGTGAAGATCGCGTCGACCTCGGCAGAGGTGTCATTCACGATGCTCGCGAAGGCCCCGCCGGCGGCGAGCTCCTGCTCAAGCGTCGCGCCTTCGGGGAGTCCGGCTCCGGCACCCTCGTGGTACTCGGCAATCAAGACGTCCGCTTCGCCGTTCGACGGGTCACCGTCGGTCAGCTGGGCGGCCACCCGGTTGACGGCCGCGACAGGGTCACCGAAACTCAGGCTCGCAATTCCGTTCGGCGAGACGAGCGACGGAGTCTCCTTCGTCACCGCTCCGATCACGCCCACCTGCACGCCGGCCACGTCGAAGATGGCGTATTCCTGCATCGCGGGGGTCTCGGTTCCCGCGTCGTAGACGTTGGCGCCGAGGTAGTCGAAGTTGGCCGCGTCGGCCACCCGACCCGTGAGATCAGCGAAACCCTGGTCGAACTCGTGGTTGCCCACGCTCGAGGCCGCGAGGCCCAGGGCGTTGAGAACGTTGATCGTCGGCAGGTCCTTCTGCAATGCCGATGCGAAGAGGGAAGCGCCGATGTTGTCGCCGCTCGACAGGAAGAGCGAGTTCGTGTCGCCGTACTCGGCCTTCAGCTGCTCGACGGTGCCCGCGAACTTGACGGTGTTGCCGTCGATACGTCCGTGGAAGTCGTTGATGTTGAGCAGGTTGAGCTCGACCGAGGTGGGTGTGGCGAGGTTGAGTCCGAGAATGACCGGGTCGTGGTCGGACGAGCGGAACGGATCTGCCGAGTAGAAGTCCGTCACGTTGTTGTTGTAACGGCTGTACTCGAGGGCGACAGACTCGACCGAGTTGATGTTCCACACGTCGACGTCGTTCACCGTCGCATCCGCTTCGGGGGAAGCGAACACGTGGTCGAGGGAACCGACCGTTCCGCCGAACGCGTACGTGTACTCGCCCGTCTTGGCCTCCTGGTTGATGTACCCCGCGTCGGTGATGACCTTAATCGGGTCTTCCAGGTCGTAGGCGTTGAAGTCACCGGTGAGGAACACCCGGTCAATGCCCGTGCTGGTCTTCTGGCTGTCGGCGAAGGCGACGAGTGCGGTGGCCTGGTTGACGCGTGAGGCGTTGGATGCCCCCTGGCCGTCTCCCATGTCGGCGTCGACGCCCGTTCCGGAGCCCTTCGACTTGAAGTGGTTGACGATGGCGAGGAAACGACTGCCCTCGTCACCGGTCAGCTGGAAGGCCTGAGCGAGCGGTTGGCGCGCGTTGCTGAAGGCGGCAGAACCGGTGAGGATCGTGGAATCTCCCACGGTTTCGACGGTGCCGACCTTGTAGATGAACGCGGTGCGGATGACATCCTCATTGGCCGGAAGCGAGGCGGGCGAGGCCACATAGGCCCAGACCGTGCTGCCGGCGGCGGCGTTGAGCGCGTTCACCAGGTTGGAGAGGGCGTCGTCGCGAACCTTGCCGAACGCGGCGGAGTTTTCGATCTCTTCGAGTGACACCACGTCGGCGTCGAGGGTGTTGATGGCCGCGACGATCTTGGCCTGCTGACGCAGGAAGTTCACCTCGTTCGCCGCGCCGCGCGCGTCGCATCCGCTGCGAACTGTGATCGGGTTTCCGTCCCGGTCGTTGTAGTAGGTGCAGCCGGTGATGGAGTCACCGACCGTGGAGAAGTAGTTCAGCACGTTGAAGCTGGCGAGGCGCACGTCACCTCCCACATCTTCGGGAGCGTTGGTGCGGGTGTTGGCGAATGTCGCGGGCTGCACCGAGGCGGCATTCGCCGCGGTGAGCGCCCGCGTGGGCTGGAATTTCCACGTGCTGTTGCGGTAGTCGAGAATGACGGGCTTCGTGAAGGTGACGGCGGCGCCGATGCGGATCGGGTCGGCGACCGTGAGGTACGGAACCGGGGTGCCCTGGTTGGTGCTGGAGAGGTAGTTCGTGCTCGCACCGTCATCGAGGGTCACGGCCCGTGCGGCGTTGTCGGCGATGGCGGCCGTGTACTCGGCCGATTTCGGTCGTGCGGTCACGGTGGGGTTGACCAGGGGCGTCGTCCCGGCGGCGAGGCCGATCTCGGCGTACTGGTTGGTCGTGTAGTTGTTCGTCACGGTGAAGTCGCCCTGCGGCGCGACCAGCATGCCCTCGAGCGACTCGCGCGAGGCATCCGTTGCGGGCAGCGGCACGGTGGCCGGAGTCGGTGCCGTGATGCCTGTGGCGTCGGGCTTGACGACGTCGGCGGCGGCGGCGATGTTGATTTCCGTCAGGCCGAAGAACTCGGTCACGGTTCCGGTGACTTCTACGTAGTCGCCGACGGCGACCGGGGCAACGACACTGCCCGCGTAGACGAACACACCGTCCGAGGAGGCGTGCGTGCCGAGATCGACCGCACCGCCCGTGCCGGGGGTCTGCATGTAGAACCCGGCGAAGCCGCCGGTCGGGTAGGCCGCGGTGACGACACCGACAGTCTTCACGAGCGTGTTCGCCTTCGGGCTCACGTCGGTGGTGCCCTGGATCTCGGCGATTGTCGCGACAGTGGCGCCCGGCGGATCAACCGGCGGGTCGGTGGTTCCACCGCCGGCGGCGTTCGCGGGCGAGGGTGCGGCGGCCGCGAAGTCGGCCGAGTTGACGTCGGTGTCAGCTCCCGTCGACGAGCGGTTCAGGGTCGAGGTCGTCGACGTGCTGGAGGTGGTCGCGGTCGTCGCGGTGGTCTCGAAGGTATTGGAACTGCCGTAGCCGAGCAGGTCAAGCACTCCCGGACGGCTGGCGACGGAGCCGGTGGCCGGCGCGGCGAGCGCGGTGGACTGGCTTGCGAGGAAGATCGTGCCGGACGCGGCGGAGGGGTTGAGCGATGTAGCGGTGGCATCCGGCGCTGTCGGGAGCGGAACGCCGTTGGTGCCGGTGCTGCCCTGAACGAGGTAATGGCCCTTGGCCGGGATCGTGCCCGTGAGCGCCACGACTGTGGTCGGGTTCAGCGTGCCCGTGGCCGAGCGGTACTGCAGCGAGCTTCCGTTGAGGCTGACCGGGGACAGCGTCGGGTTGTAGAGCTCGACGAATTTGGAGTTGTAGGTTGCTCCGTTGTTGCCGCCGCCGAGGTATGCCTCACTGATGACGATGCCGGTCCCGCCGGGGTTGGCCGCGGCGGGTAGGGCCACCAATGGGGCGGCCACTAGGCTCACTCCGAGGATGGCGGCGGATATGAGCGACTTAACGCCCCTGGACGACTGTGTCATTTTTACCCCTAGCTGTGTGGCGGAGCTGGCTGCAATGATTTGCAGCCTAGCGAGGCCACGCAACGACGGGGGGTTAAGTTGCGAAGTTTGCTCACATGAGCGGAACTCAGAATCAGTGAGAGATCACACGATGCGGCTCTATACGGCCTTGACCATGCGGGTGTTGCCCAGGGTATTCGGTTTGACCCGCGCGAGGTCGAGGAACTCGGCGACGCCCTCGTCGTGTGAACGAACCAGTTCGGCGTACACGGCCGGATCCACCGTTTCGGTACCCATATCGACGAAGCCGTTACGACTGAAGAACGGCACCTCGAAGGTGAGGCAGAACAGGCGGGTCAGGCCGAGCTCGTGGGCATCCACTTCGAGGCGCCCGAGCAGGGCGCGGCCCACGCCGCGACCCAGCCACGCGGAATCCACGGCCAGCGTGCGCACCTCCCCGAGGTCTTCCCAGATGACGTGCACGGCACCGCAACCGATCAACCGGCCGGTGGAATCTTCCGCGACGCGAAACTCCTGCACGGCCTCGTAGAACACGACGAGGTCCTTGCCGAGCAGGATGCGTTCCTGCACGAGCGGTTCGACGAGCGCCTGTATTCCGGGCACATCGCTGGTGCGAGCGCGGCGCACCGTGAAGTCGTTCTGCGTCATCGGATGCCCCTTCGTCGTGGACTTTCAAGTCTAGGGAGTGGGCCCGGCCCGGCCGACCAGCCGGTCGCGTGCTCCACCGCCCCCGGCATCGGTGGCCGCTACGGGAATGGGCGTAGCGGCCACCGAGATCGGGCGCGGTGGGCCACCGGGCACAACGAAGGGCCCGGCGGAAATCCGCCGGGCCCTTCGTTGCTGCGCGTGTGGCTACTCGGTCGTGATGGCGAGGTCCGGGGTGCCCGGGCCGGTGCCAACGGCCGCCGTGGTGTTCACGCCGACTCCGACCGCATCGTCACGCGTCGTGGTGGTGAAGACGAATTCACCGTCGAGGAGGTCCACGTGCACGTGGTCTCCCGCGTTGAGCTCGCCCTGCAGGATCTTCTCCGACAGACGATCCTCAACCTCACGCTGGATGGCACGGCGCAGTGGACGTGCTCCCAGGGTGGGATCGAAGCCGATCTCGATGAGGCGCTCTTTGGCGGCCACGGTGACGTCCACGGTCATGTCGCGGTCGAGCAGACGTACGCCCAGTCGCTTGATGAACAGGTCGACGATCTGCAGCAGCTCGGGCTTCGTCAGCTGCGGGAAGACGATGACTTCGTCTACGCGGTTGAGGAACTCGGGCTTGAAGTGCTTCTTCAGCTCGTCTTTCACCTTGCCGGCCATGCGCTCGTAACCCGTGGCCGAATCGCCCTCGAGCTGGAACCCGACGGGGCCGCCGCTGATGTCCTTGGTGCCGAGGTTGGTCGTCATGATGATCACGGTGTTCTTGAAGTCGACGACACGACCCTGGCCATCCGTCAGGCGTCCTTCTTCCAGAATCTGGAGGAGCGAGTTGAAGATGTCGGGGTGAGCCTTTTCGATCTCATCGAACAGCACCACGGAGAACGGCTTGCGTCGCACCTTTTCGGTGAGCTGGCCGCCTTCTTCGAAGCCGACGAACCCGGGAGGAGCACCGAACAGGCGCGACACGGTGTGCTTCTCGCCGTACTCACTCATGTCGAGCGAGATCATCGCGGCCTCATCGTCGAACAGGAACTCGGCCAGGGCCTTGGCGAGTTCGGTCTTGCCGACGCCGGTGGGGCCGGCGAAAACGAAGGAACCGGAGGGACGCTTCGGGTCTTTCAGACCGGCACGGGTGCGACGGATCGTCTTGGCAAGCGCCGAGATGGCCTCTTCTTGACCGATGACGCGCTGGTGCAACGCCTTCTCCATGAACACGAGGCGAGCGGACTCTTCCTCGGTGAGCTTGAAGACGGGGATGCCGGTGGCCTGAGCCAAAACCTCGGCGATCAGGCCCTCATCGACAACGGCCGTGGACTTGACGTCGCCGGACTTCCACTTCTTCTCCAGGCGCAGGCGCTCTCCGAGGAGGTTCTTCTCCTCGTCGCGCAGGCCGGCGGCCTTCTCGAAGTCCTGCTCCTCGATGGCGAGTTCCTTGGCGGCGCGAACCACGGCGATCTTCTCGTCGAATTCGCGCAGCTCGGGCGGGCTCGACAGGATCGACAGGCGCAGGCGGGCGCCGGCCTCGTCGATCAGGTCGATGGCCTTGTCGGGCAGGAACCGGTCGGAGACGTAACGGTCGGCGAGGTTCGCCGCGGCGACGAGCGCACCGTCGGTGATCGACACCTTGTGGTGTGCCTCGTAGCGGTCACGCAGGCCCTTGAGGATGTTGATCGTGTGCGGCAGCGACGGCTCGTTCACCTGGATCGGCTGGAAGCGTCGCTCGAGCGCGGCATCCTTCTCGAAGTGCTTGCGGTACTCGTCGAGCGTGGTCGCTCCGATGGTCTGCAGCTCACCGCGGGCCAGCAGGGGCTTGAGGATGCTGGCGGCATCGATGGCGCCCTCGGCGGCACCGGCACCGACGAGGGTGTGGATCTCGTCGATGAAGACGATGATGTCGCCGCGGGTGCGGATCTCCTTGGTGACCTTCTTCAGGCGCTCTTCGAAGTCACCGCGGTAGCGACTGCCGGCGATGAGCGAGCCGAGGTCGAGCGAGTAGAGCTGCTTGTCTTTCAGCGTCTCGGGAACATCGCCCTTGACGATCGCCTGGGCGAGGCCCTCGACGACGGCCGTCTTGCCGACACCGGGTTCACCGATGAGCACGGGGTTGTTCTTGGTGCGCCGAGACAGGATCTGCATGACCCGTTCGATCTCTTTCTCGCGCCCGATGACCGGGTCGAGTTTGTTGTCGCGGGCGGACTGCGTGAGGTTGCGCCCGAACTGGTCGAGAACCTGACTGCCCGCCGTGCTGGCGGTCTGCTCGTTGGCGCCGACCTGCACCTGCTCCTTGCCCTGGTAGCCGCTCAGGAGCTGGATGACCTGCTGGCGCACCCGGTTGAGGTCTGCGCCGAGCTTCACGAGCACCTGAGCGGCAACGCCTTCACCCTCGCGGATGAGGCCGAGGAGAATGTGCTCGGTGCCGATGTAGTTGTGGCCGAGCTGGAGCGCTTCGCGCAGGCTCAGCTCCAGAACCTTCTTCGCACGCGGCGTGAAGGGGATGTGGCCGGTGGGCTGCTGCTGCCCCTGGCCGATGATGTCCTGAACCTGCTCGCGCACGGCATCCAACGAGATGCCGAGGCTCTCCAGAGCCTTCGCGGCGACGCCTTCACCCTCGTGGATCAGCCCGAGCAGAATGTGCTCGGTTCCGATGTAGTTGTGGTTGAGCATCTTGGCCTCTTCCTGGGCCAAAACGACGACACGACGAGCTCGGTCGGTAAATCTCTCAAACATATGATCGCTCCCTTGGCGCCAGGGCAGTTGGTGCCGTTACATCGAGAGTAGCCAGCCTGCGCCGCTCGCGCGTGTTTGTTCGCCGTAGGCGTGACGGATGCTGCATTCGTTCCTCACACCGGTGTGCTCGCGGCGGTCCTCATTGCACGGCCGAAGTGAGCCGGGCGAGGTTGTCGAGGATGGTGGAGCGCAGCGGCTGCTTGCGCCACTCCTCGAGGGTCAGCTCACGGCTGTTCAACCGATTCTCGTCTTCCATAGCCCGCAGGCTGCGCACGAACGACCGCCCGCGAACCATCAGCGATACCTCCATGTTGAGGCTGAACGAACGCTGGTCCATGTTGCTCGACCCGACGACCGCAACCTCGTCGTCAATCGTGAAGTGCTTCGCGTGCAGAATGTAGGGCGCCTTGTACATGTAGATATGCACGCCAGTGGTCAGCAACTCCTCGTAGTAGGAGCGTTGGGCGTGATAGACCACGGCCTGATCGCCGATTTCCGACACGAACAGCTCCACGTGCAGCCCCCGTTGCACGGCCGTCGTGATGGCGTACATGATCGATTCGTCTGGTACGAAGTAGGGGCTCGTGATGATGATGCGATCCTGCGCATAATAGAGCAGCGCGAGAAACAGGCGCAGATTGTTCTCGCCCTGGAACCCGGGGCCGCTCGGCACCACCTGACAGTCGAGGGCGTCGGTCACCGGCCGCGGGTGTACGGGCTCGATATCCCGGTTGAGCAGCTCGTTGGTTTCGCTGTACCAGTCGGTGATGAAGATCGCGTTGAGCCCCGATACGATCGGGCCCTCCAGCCGCGTCATGAAGTCTTTCCACTGCAAACCGCGACGAATATTGGCCCTCATGTTGTACGAACGATCGATGATGTTCTGGGATCCCATGAACCCGACCAGACCGTCGACGATGAGCAGTTTGCGGTGATTGCGCAGGTCTGGCCGTTGCCATTTGCCCCTGAACGGTTGCACCGGCAACATGAGCTCCCACGCAATACCGGCAGCGGTCAGGCGTTTCTTGGTTTGCCGAAAGCCGGGCTTTCGCATCGACTGAATGTGATCCAGCAGCACCCGCACGGTCACGCCCCGCTGCTGCGCCCGCTCCAGGGCATCGAAGAAGGGGGCGGTGGTGTGGTCGAGCGACAGAATGTAGAACTCGACGTGCACGTATTTCTTGGCCAGGTCGATGTCGGCGATCATGGTGTCGAACGCCACCTGGTATTCGCTGATCAGGCTCGCCGTGTTGTCGCCGACGAGCGGCATCGCTCCGAGGTTGCGGTTGAGTTCGACGACCGATTCGAGCCAGCTCGGCCACGGGTGGTCCCGGCGCACGCGTTCCATGCCCTCGGTGCTGTCGAGGATGAACTTGTTGATCTCCTCCTGCATGGCCCGACGCTTTTTGGGCAGCGTCCGATATCCGATGAGCATGAACAGCAGCACCCCGAGGTACGGAATGAAGAAGATGGTCAGCAACCAGGCCATGCCTGACATCGGCCGCCGGTTGCGGGGAACCACGATGATGGCCACAATGCGCACAGAAAAATCAACGATCAAGGCCAGCAGAACGGTGATGGTCAGGCCGTCGATGCCGAACATCAGTATTTAGGTGACCGGTTTGTCTAGACCGAGCCGGGCGCGTTCTTCGGCTTCGATTTGGGCGTACACCTTGCGTTCGGTGCGGTCGGCTCGCAGGATTGAGCGCAGTATCATCCAGAAAATCAGGCCGAGCGCAATGGTGGGTACGACCGAAAAGAGCGCGTTACCCCAGAAGTTCTCAATCACATGCCTAGCCTACGCGTAAAGGCGGGCAGACCGTTTACTTGCCGAGCAGGCCGATAACGCCGCTCCCCA
>Ga0307487_1001237_pt1 | contig 18404 bp, 16 predicted proteins | sample CBIW12metaG_FD_203665 | JGI IMG/M metagenome (GOLD analysis project Ga0307487, IMG submission 203665) | Sea-ice brine microbial communities from Beaufort Sea near Barrow, Alaska, United States - CBIW 1.2 | ecosystem: Environmental > Aquatic > Marine > Coastal | place: USA: Alaska | collected... | reverse complement strand
AATTAAGCGAAGAAGAAATCGAGAAAAAAATAGTTGAGATTATCGCTCAAACCGGCGCTGCCGGAATGAAAGATATGGGAAAAGTGATGGGGTTGGCTTCAGAAGCATTAGCCGGAAAAGCCGATGGGAAAACCATCTCGATGATAGTGAAGAAGAAGTTAGGTTAGCATCTCGACTGCGCTCGATGTGACAAACGGACTGCGCTCAATGTGACAAACGGACTGCGCTCGATGTGACAAACGGACTGTGCTCGATGTGACAAACGGACTGTGCTCGATGTGACAAACGGACTGCGCTCGATGGAACAAACCGACTGCGTTGAAGGTGATAAATAATATTGAAGTTAATAATTTTACTGGCCCCGTGGCGCAACTGAATAGCGCATCAGATTTCGGCTCTGAGGGTTGGGGGTTTGAATCCCTCCGGGGTCACAAGGCTTAGCAGCTACACTTGTTAAATGAGGCGGTACCAAGGGAAAGGCCCTTGGTACCTTATTTATTTAATTGCCTAAAACAAGTGAAATGCTAACCCAAAACAGGATTTTTGACACAATAGTGGACACAAGAAATATGTTTGTGTCAATGAATACCACCATTGTAAAACGCGACTACATTAACGCAAAAGGGGAATCACTTTTATACCTTTTTGTGACCAAGCACGGAAAGAGGGAACGCATCCCTTTGGATATCTACGTGCCGACAGAACTCTGGATCAAGAAAGGCCAAAGGCTCAACCCAATAAATCAACACTGCAGGGATCTAAATCTTATCCTGGATAACATCGATTCAAAAGTAACCAGCATCCACACGCTGTTTAGGCTGAGCAACAAACAGCTTTCCCTGGAGAAGTTTTGCGAAGAATTTCGCAATGCCATTCCCCGGTTGGATTTCCTGGCCTTTATTGACTACCAGATAAAAGAAGAAAAAAACATCCTTAAAAAAGGAACGCTCCGGAGGCATCATGCCGTATTGGAAAAGTTGCGCCGCTTCCGGAAGGAGATTTTCTTTACCGAACTGGATGAACCGCTGCTCATAAAAATTCGCAGTTACTTTAAAGGCCTTGGCAATTCTTCTGTTACCATCGAATCAAATATGGCTTCAATAAAAAAGTTTGTGGGGGCCGCAGAAAAAAAGGGGATCCGAATGCTGATCAAGAGCTCCGACATAAAAGTGGGAAGCACTGCCGGAAACCGTACCGATTTGAGCAGTGATGAAATAAAAAGGATCTTCGATTTATTTAAATCTGATTTTATAAACCCTCGCTATAAACTGGCGGCGGGATATTTCCTTTTCTCCTGTTTTACGGGCTTGCGGATCTCCGATGTGCAAGCACTGTCCAGGGAGCAGGTAAACAAAAATAATTTCACTTTTATCACGGAGAAAACAACCAAGCTGCAGTACATCACGGTTTCAAATAAACTACGGGAAATCCTGCAGGAAGATAAAAGATTGTTTGTAAAGAGAATTTCTAATGAAGAAATCAACCGTTGCTTAAAAATAGTGGCCACGCTTTGCGGTATCAAAAAAAATATTTCCTTTCACGTGGCCAGGCATTCATTCGCCACCAATTTCCTGCGGATGGGCGGCGATGTGCAAACGCTTCAATCGTTATTGGGCCACAGCAAAATAAACGAAACAATGATCTATGTGCATATCGTAAATGCTGAAGCTTGCGAAAAAATGAAGCTGCTGGATAATATGTTTTAAAATGATTAAGTTTACATATTGTATTAAGGAAATGGAAAACTTAGAAGAATTTTCGGAAAAAATGAAGGCAACGGAAAAGCTCCTTCCTGACCCTCATACTTATGAAGGATCTGTTTTAACCGTACTTTTGGTTCCCAATGTAGATGTTTTAGTTAGGAATATGTCCAGCTTCCCTAAACCAGGAGAAGGTCCTGTAACTTTAGAATACAGAAAGCAGAGTGGGAAATGGGTTTTCTATAAATACACAAGCCAATAGTTTTCGCTAGAAAACTAAAATAACAATTCCCCCTTTGGGGGCCAGGGGGATTTTAATCACTCCCATCACATTCCAGAACGATCTCCCAATAATCCCTTGAGATATTCTTTTTTGTGACGCGTTTTATGATCAGGTTTTTCCCGTAGGCGGAGATCCTGGTGTTTTGCCTGATCTGTCCGGCCAACTCAGGATCGCATTTAAAGGTCCATTCAATTCCTTCAGAAATAATCCTGAAATAGATCCATTTGCTCCAGCTACTTTGATAGACTGCCGGGATCAATAAATTTGAAGTGTCCTTGCATAAATTAAGTCCGTTGGTCAAGCCGTCATACTTCGTCAAAAATACCTGTGTCTGACTGTCTATAAATAAATGGCCTGTACTTATTAAACCCAATTGTTTTAACGGCATTGGCAGGGCATTGATGGTGATTTCACTGGTATCTTCCAGCTTCACGAAAGAGGATGTGCGCCCGCCGTTCACGTCTACAAATATTGAATCAAATTTATATTCCTCGCTGTTCACTTCCTGAAATTTCAGGATATAACTTTTGTCCTGGTAGAATTCCCGTAGTGGTTCTTTGACCTGGAAATCTTTTAAATTCACGATGGTTCCGGTACCCATCAGGTTTTCAACTTTGTTCATTTCAACAATACCCTCACCCTGATTGATATAAATATCGTAATTCTTCCAGTTCTTGATCACCTTAAGCAATTCGCCAAAAGTGATATCGGGTACGCATTTTGTTAAGTCTATTTCCCCCGGGGTGATAAGCGACGGGGTACGATTTCCCTGCGCATCAAAGCCTGATATTTTTGAAACGGTAAGATCCACCACCATTCCTTCGGGGTTCTGAATGTCCCCAATCAATTCATAAGGCAACTGATAGGAAAAAAAATTGAGAGCAGCGGCGCCCTGTGCTATCGATATTTCTATATTTTTATCGATGGTATAAATCGTTTCAGAATATGGCTGGGAATAATCTGACGCTCGCCAAAATTCCTGCTGATTAATTTTTAGGTTTGCAAACGCATACGTGTGTTTTTTTCGCAGTATAACATACCCGGCAATTTTATACACGCCCGGCTCACTTAATACCAAAGTCTTTAAGTAATTACCCATTTCAGTTGGTGTATCCCAATTGTAGAGGGCACCGCCAATTTCCAATGAATCATATTCGCTGGTATTTAATGAAAATTCATTGGTATTGGGAGAAACAGTGCTATAATGTTCAGATTTCATTGGCAATACCGCCTGTTTAAATTCGGGATCTTCAAGAATATCCCCGGAGAGGGCCAGTCCTTTATCGGCAAAGCCTGTTTTTAGGATGTGCAACAGGTAAGGAAGTGGCTGCATGATGTTCCTGTTGATCTCGATATCGTTCACCGCGTCATATTCATTGATAAGAAAGGCTGAACCTACATAATTATTGATGATCCCTTCAAAAGCCTGCCATTGATTGCTGGCGGTATCTATGGAATCCAGTATGATTTGCGGAAAATTAAAATTGACAGCGGGATATGCCTGTGGGATTATCCCCAGTGCATAATCGTTCATGGGTTCCGTCAACACGAATTTTTGAAGAGGCAATTCCGAAAGTTTCTTATCGTAATTTGGAAACTCCTCAAAGCCAAACCTAAATTTCCCCTGTGCCCGTCGGCCTTTTATCCGTTCAATGATAAGAACGGCATCACTTTCCCCTCCAAAATGCAGGAGGTAGCCTTCAAATTTCTTGGGAGCAGCTGCAGAATTGAGGTGGGTGATCATATTCAGCGCAATATCCAGCTCATCATCCACATCAAATTCCAGGGGGAAGGTATATTTTGTGAAAAATTGATCAGAAAACCAATGGTTTTCCTCTACGATGGTGATGTTTTTGCCGGTCAAGTCCAGCTCAAAACCCGGGTTATTTGGATATATAAACTTCAAGATCATTTTCGCTATTGATTTTAAATTCTAGATCGTATTCGTATAATTCCTGTTCTGAATCTTCGTTCACCAGTTTCTTTGAAACCGGGGTGAGTGATATTTCCATGCCTTCGTTCACGAACCAAACCCTTTTTGCCCTAATGATGGCATCCATGATTACCTGGTTGGATTTTAATATCCAACCGGAATTTATGGAAAGGCTTTGCTCTTTGTTGGTTTCCAGATTTTCAAGGCTTTCCACCAGTTGCTTATAGGTTTTCGTTGAAATGCTCTCGTAATCGCTGCTGAAATTAAGGGCACCTGTGAACTCGTAGCTTTCAAGCACGTTGAATTCATTCATAAATACAAGGTGATGGGAATAATCCTGGTCCGGGAATACAACATATTGCTGCACATAATCTTCTCCCATCTTCACATCAATCACATCCCCGGGAAGGAAGTCCTTAAAGTACATGGCCATACCAAAAAGAACATTGCCGCCGGGGGAATGAGTGACTGTTTTATAAAGCACATCATTTCTGTATATTTTTAGCTCGTGATCCTGAATTTTCCTGATAAAATTAAACAGGAGCTGTGATTTTTTTGTAACCCTGATTGGTACGGGATTGTAATTAAGGATTCCGTAATTACTGGCGTACATTTTTGGCTTTCGGCCTTTGATGAATGGAACGCCGGTGAATTTTTTTGTGTTGGCAATACTGCCAGTTTGCCTGCTTTCAATATCCAACGTGATATCCACCGCTGCGGGCTTGTAATAATTATGGATTTTAAATAGCGGAATGGTATCGGTTTCCAAATTGTAATGAAGATATCCAACATCGCCCAGGGAACTCAGTTTCTTGAACCTTCTGGCCACGATCTCCCCAATGTGGATTTCGGCTGCAGAATCAAAGAACGCCACCTTAAAGGGATGATCCGTGATGGAGGCGAAGCCCTTAAAATCATAAGCGGTAATTTCAAGATCTAGCGAAGCCCTGTAATTTAGATCATCGCTGTACAGTTTTGTTACTTCCTTGTTTTGATCGGTGAAATTCAATTCACTGGGGGTAAAAGCTTCATCTATGCTTTCCACCACCTTGAGCAGTACCGGAACTTTCAATGTTGCAGATGCCGAAGTGAGCAAGATCGCGCCGTTGTAATCTCCAGGCACCAGGTTATTGGCTGAAATTGGTTTCACGCTCAATACCTGATGTATCCCTCCGGCGGTAGGGGAAACTTGCAACCAAAACGGAAATATGACCGTAAAAATTTCGGAAGAAGTAACGTCCAATTCCTGAATACTGCCGCTTTCCAAACCTTTGATGGCGAAAAATTCCATTGCCTTTGGTTCTACCACAAATCCGTGAAGCTCCAAAAGGTTGGCCGTTAAGTTGACCGTCCAGGGCAGGGTTTGAATTTCCCCAACCGGGGCATCCAAATCCTTGATTTGTAGATAGCCGGTGAACAATGTACCGGTAAACAAATCAAATTCCTGTTTCAGTGCAACCGTAATTGTCTGGTTTCCGGAGCCGGTATATTTTTCTTTGTTTCCAAATGCGGTGCCCGCATATACCAGGTTGCCTCCTGTCAATGCGAAATAATCCGGCAGCGTGATTTCAAAATTATTGGCGGTGATGATATCCAGGGTTTTCCCTGCAAGCGGCGCATCATTTTTAATATGCGAAAAGAAGAGCTCCTGAATGTTCGTTATCAGGCCGCTTTGTTCCTGCACTTCCAGTTCCACAAAAATACGATGGCGGGTAATAAATTTATCGGTAAGTCCGGAATCCGTGCGAACCCCGTTCACATAAAAATCTATGGTGCCGGAGAGGATCCCAGGGGTGAGCAAACTCAGGCTTTGAAAACTGAGGGTAACGGCTTTCTGTAGGGTAGTAGGTGTCAAAAGTACGCCCGGTTCGCCGTTGGCCATTGCCCCGGTCAACACCAAATTTGTATAGCTGCCGTCCCAAAGGATGATTTGTGCGTTCACATAAAAACTGGAATATTTCCCAACAGGGAAGGTCACGAACACATTTTCTACCTGTACGGCAATGGGGATGGGAGCCGGGGCAGCAGCTCCCACAAAGTGTTTGATCTTGTAAGGCGGTGCCGGATCGGTTTTCCACCACTGGTAAAAAGGTTCGTTGTCAAGGCTTGCCGTGAAGGCTTGGGGCGATGCTAATAGGATGTTATAGGCCATGGAGATTAATTAAGTTCGGTTATGTTGCGGGCATATACCCCGCTTGCGTTCACGTTTACAGCAGAAATAAAGGTATCATCAAACCAAAATTCAAAATAAGCCACAGAGGTAACCACCTGCACCCTGTTTTGAAAAGCCACCTGAGTTTGTACAGTTATAATTTGCTGAAGTTTTTGAACCAAATACCCGTAAATCAAGGCATCATTGGTTACAAAAGGGATTACGGGAAGCGCTGTTAAAGGATCTCCCTGTAACATTTTTGCCAGTTGATTGGTGGCAACCAGTTTTGTCTCGCTGCCGGGATAGGTAGCAAATACATTGTCCAATACCTTATTGCACAAGATATTCGCAAGCTCGTTTGAAAATACTTTTTCAGTGGAATATAAATCGTAGGCCATTATTTAGTATTGAGTAGTTAGTATTGAGTATTGAGAATTTCCATAGTCTTGTTTCTTCGCTCTTGCCTCCTGTTTCTCATCATCGTTTGTTGGCATTTCTTAATTTGTTGTAATCATTAATTTTATCCTGAATTTGTTTGGCATTTTCCAAACTCCCGGACATTACAGCTGTTAATCCTGTTCTTTCCAAACGTTCCATTACTGCGGAGTTTCGGTTTAAAGCAGCGGCAAATAAGGAATAATCATTGCCTTGGGAATTATTGCCAGCTGCACTTTCTATTGATTGTTGTGGCTGCGGTGGATAGTAGCCGGATTCAAATCCTTTTACCCTGGAGAGTTCACGGTACAGGGAATTTTTAACATCGGGATCCATCTTCATCCAGGCTTTATTATCGATGATCATTTCCGGTTTGTTCTTTTCCCCGGCCATAAACAGTGTTGGTTTTTTTACAAGCCCCGATTTTACTTCCCCACCATATCCCGCATTGAACATCTGGCCATCCTGCTCACGTCTCACTGGGTACAAACCATCTTCAAAACCTTTGGCAGGAAGGGGAGTGGCAACGGCAATTCCAAGCTGAACAGCGCCCATTGCCCCAACAATGGCAGCGAGAGGGATCCCAAAGAAACCAGTTTCCCCAAGGGTTTTAGCAATCCCTAAAGCAGTGTTCATAAGGATATTGGCAATGGCCATTGCTTTTTGGCGTTTGGCCTGCTTGTATTCCATTTCCGCACGTTTGCGGTTGGTTTCTTTCTCCAGTTCCTCGACCGCTTTGTTGTATTGGCGTTGGGTGAGATATCCCCTGTCGAGCTGCCGGTCCAGAACACCTGATTTTTTCTCCTGGCCACGTTCAAATTGCGCGAGCTCTACCTGTTGTTTTGCCGCGACAAAATCACTGTACATTCCCCATGCATTCATCATGGCACCAATGGCCATTTCGGCAGCGGCTATCTTTTGTTCCGCAGTATCGAGATTTTCAAAAGTTGAAGTCCATTGATCTACGGAAAAACCAAGTATATCCACACCGCCCGCAAGGCTTGAACCTTCCACGCCCTTCCCGGACGCAGATTTATTCAGGAGGTCACTGAGTTGTAGATTTGCTGCGGCAAGGAAATCAAGGAGTTCCTGGCGCTTCTCCGGAGGGATAAGCTCAAGGTCCATCCCTTGGAAATCCACATCGGCCAGAATAGACTTGATATCTGATATCAGTTTTTCTAAATGAATGCGTTGGCGCTCCTCTTCTTCCCTGTCAAAATTTTCCTGAAGGGCTTTTCTTGCCTTCCCATTACTGCCCAAAGCGGCCAGTTCTAAATTGTGGGCAGTTTGCCGAAGGACGGTTTCCCTGTCAAATTTTTCCTGATCCTGTTGTGCCTGATCCTGAATTCCCTGTTGAAGTATGGTACCCAGTTTATTTTGATGTATGAATTCTTCATACTCCAGTTGCTTGTTTAGCTCTGCATTCTTTTGGATCCAAATTTTCTTTGTAGCGGTAAGCGCATCCACTTTTTTAGTGTCCCCTGCCGATCTTGCTTTTAATATTTCCTGATCCAGATTTTCAAGCTCGGCAATTTCAATAAGCTGTTCTCTTATATTGCCCAGAGTTACCTGGTGATTTGCTTCCTGCAATGCAACTTCGCGTTTAAAAGAATCACTGATAAGGGAAGCTTTTAACCTGTCATTTTCCTCCTGTATTTTGCGGAGCTCATTTTGTTCTTTGGTTGGATCTACTTTAAATTCATCCTTCTTTTTTCCTGGATCACCATCCTTGGGTTTGATCACTTGTTTTTTCCAACGGCCACCGGAAAACACGTACAGTTCTCCATCTATTAATTGCTTATCGCCTTCCTTTGGTCCTGTTTTCGGAACTTTTTTTCCATCTTCCTGTGCATTGATTTTAAGCTGTGCCTTGTACTGATCTTCAATTATTTTAAGTTCATCCTTGGTAACATCAATGTATTCCTTTTTGTTATTTATTGCCGATCGCATATTGTCCTCTGCAGCGGAATAGGTGTCATTTAAATTTGAAATCTGGTTCCACAATTGTTCATACCACTTAATATTATCCTCTAAGGAAGAACCTTCAGCTGTAGCCAGCTCTTCTGCCTTGGCATCAAGTTGCGCTTTGATGGCTTTTGCTTTCGCTGCCCTTACCAGGCTATCCACATAATCATCAAGGGATTTTGTGGCGGCAATTGTGTTGATATTCTCAAGGGAAAGATTTCCTAAGTATTCTGGGGATATTTCATTTAAGCGAACAATCGCTTTTACCCTTTGTTCTTTACTTATTTTATCATCCTTGGCCACGGCGATCAGGCCGTTCATTTCATTTACTTCTGCGCGGGTAGTTTTAACAGCTTCGGTGGAAGCTTTGTTCATAATGGACTGTGCGGTTGCCGCCTTCTCTGCGCTATCAGAAAACGCATAATAGGCAGTGACCGCAGCGCCCACCAAAGCTACCATCAATCCAATAGGATTGAGCGCCATGGTAAGTGTCAAAGCACGGTAAGCGACAATTACTTTTTGAATGTTCCCGGTAAGAAGCGCCTTGGCCAAAGCCAGGGATTTTGTGGCAATTGCCTCTGTAAGCAATAACGCATAATGTATTTTAGTTATAGCCGAAGATCTTGCTGTCCATAAAGAAGCCAGTTTTATGGCGGCTTGATAACTTAGAATTGCCGCGATTACTACCATTAAAACTTTTAACGCAGCTACAAGCCTTTCTTTCCATATAACAACTTCCCCACTGGCATCTTCTGTAGCACCAATAAACTTGGCAAACCAGGTCACTATGCTTTCAAGGTTTTTTATAACGGTTTCAGATGCAAATGCTCCTATCATCCTTTTTTGGATCTTCTCTAAAATAGCCGCAAGATTGTTGTTTTTGATATTGTATTCTTCTGTAAGGGAGGTAGCTTCCGAAATAGCTAAACTTGCCAATTCCTGTCTTTTTCTCAATAGGTCGGTACTTCCTGCGAGTGCAGATATTGCCTGTATTCCACGTGCGCCCCCAACTTCAAGATCTCCCAGCTTATCAACCATTACAGATAAGCCTTCATTGTTCCCGTTCAGGCCTTCCAGGAACAGGATCATTGCTTCGTTGGAATCTGTTTGCAGAAGATTGTTGAAATCTTTAATGCTCAATCCGGCGATCTTTGCATAGTCACCTGAATTGTCAAACATATCAAGCCATACTTTGTTCATTGCCGTGGCCGAAATTTCCACGCTTTGACCTATCTCGTCAAAAGTAGCGGCATAACCAAGGTTTTGATCGGCACTTATTTTTGCCTGTACAGCAATTCCCGCCTGGCGTTTAAGATAATTTACAAGATAATCGGAAGTGTTTGCTCCGGAAGCCGACACCTCGTTAATGGCAGACCCCAAAGCCATATTGGCCGCGGCAAATTCTTTTCCTGTTTGGGTACCCACTTCATAAATCTTGGTCATTTTTCCAACATCGCGGATGGCTTCATCACTTAAATCATCCCCAAGAGCAACCTTCATTTGGTTGGCAACGGCAACATAATCCTGTAGATTTTTTACACCCGTAATTCCAAGTCGCCCGGCTTCTTCAGAAAGTTTTAAGAGTTCAATTCTCGCTGTTCTGGTCTTGAACATACCAAATGATTTGGTGAGTTCATCCACTTCAATTTTAGTGAGGCCTGTGGTTTTCATCACATCCGATTGCGAATCGGAAAGTTTCCCGTTGTAGTCTATCATTTTTTGAACAGAAAGGACCATTCCTGTTCCTGCAGCAATAAAGGATGCACCAATAGCAAAGTATTTATTGAAGCCTGTGGCGAGCCTGCTTATGGATCCTTCAGCTGCCCGGGAACTCATCTTAAGCTTAAACATCCTTGCATCAACAGCTTTAAGATCTGCCTGAAGTTTTAAATACTGTGCGCTGCCGGGCACCATATTGTGCAACTGTAATTTTAACTGGGAAGAACGTTGGCTGAGCTGACGCATAGTAAGCCCGGTCAAACCAATCTGATCCTGTAACACCTTCATCCTGGTTTTGTTGGACTTAAGAGCAAGGTTGTTTTCTTTGATGGAAGCAGTGATTTTTTTATACTCTGCAGATTCCTGTTTCCCGGAAGCTTTGAGTTTATCCTTCTGTGCTTTTAGATTTTTATTGGTTTGGGTGAGATCCCGAGTAGCCTTTTCAAGGTCAAAAAGTTCTTTTTGCGCTTCGTTCCCGTTGACAACAACGGTAAAACGCATTTCTTCATCTACAATTCTCTTGGCCATGGGGTACTTGTTTAAGCAAGTTTACCCGTTTTAAATGGCCTAAGGTGTGACACAAAAAAGCCCTGCGATTGCAGGGCTTTTAAAGTTTATTTATGGTTTTTTTTCTTCTTATATAAATAATCTTCTAGATCTTGAAATTTTAAACCTAAAGTTTCAAGATTTGTTTTAATATGTAAAGGAGGAATTTCTTTGTCTGCTTCCCTAATTGTAATTCTACGCGTGAGACCAGGTTTTTTCCAGTAAAAGTGCGACCCTCCAGATTTTGATCCTACACGATAGCAATTGTGCAATTCCAGAAATTTTATAAAAGATTTAGTTTTTATAGGTCGAAAATCACCCATGTATTATACTGCAGTTTCTAAAACATTATGCTCTAAAGTTCCTTCATCAAATTCTTGAAGTTTTCCATCTGCATCAACATATGCTTTCGAAAAATTCTTCGATCTAAATAGTTCTTTCGCAAACCCCAGAGACGAAATAAAAGCTTCTTTTTCTCTTTTACTCATACCCATTACATCCTCGCAGAACACTTCCATTTCGATATTCAAAAAGTCCTCAGCCTCCTCTTTCGTTTTACCATATCCTGATACATTTATTCCAGGAACATAAAAAACCCAATAATCCCCTTGCTTACCACTGAACACATTGAAATTTAAGGACATTTTACTTCCTTTAATTCTAATAGTGTCTTTATATTCGCTATTAAACGGAACTTTAACAAGTGAAGTTATCGGCATTTATTTCTTTCTTTTAGAATAAGCAAATTAAACATTTTTTTACAACAGTTCCATATTTTTATACATAATTAACTTTTCGGGGACTTCATTTCGCACTTCCCTGCATTCTTCGCAGCTTGAATTGAGCCGTCATCACCCGGTAATAATAGCGGCGCAAGGATTCTATCCCGAAGCCGGTTTCATAGAGATCGTATTCAATAAGGAAATAATCCACCGCACGGCATATCTCTGCCTTTGAATTGTATTTGCAGTGACCCTCAATAAAATAAATCAAGGCTGTCCTAAAGATATCTTCCAAATGATCGTTGATAAGCTCCACGCCGGAGGGGGGCAGTTTCAGGAAAGAATTGGAACCATTGGCACATTTGTACACTTGGCCAAAGAACACCTTGGAATACTCCCTGTCCTGGATGGACAGGAACATCTGGAATTTGTCTATTTTCTCCGGATGATTTGTTTTCTGGATCATTAAACGAATGATCTTTCCCAATGGTTTTCCTGTTGAGATCCTCGCAGCTTTTACCTTGTTATTTAGATAAAACGATTCTATACCTTCAAACTCCTTAAAAAAAAACGGTACCAAATGAGGCCTGATAAGTACCGGTACTATAGACCGGGACAACTACTCTGGTTTTTGGTTGAAATCCGGTTTTTGGATCCGCCCCCTCAATTCCTCCGGGATATCGTTCATATCCTTCTGGGCTTGATCTGGCGTTATTGAATGCCAAACCGCGATGGCTTTTCTCATTGGGCATTGCCCGCAGTCCACGATTTCAAGAAGGAACAGGTACGTTTTGTACATTTCCAACTCATCTGCCGGGACCTGGTAATCATAGGGATGCTTAGTGTCCAAAACGGCAATATCATTTACGATGGTGCTCACGGTTGCGCGTACTTTTACAAGTGGCTTTTGGCTCACCTGCGCGATGCCGCAACCGGAAAGGCTTAAAATCAATAGGAGTAGTAATTTTTTCATTTTGTGGGGGAATTTTGGGTTAATAATTTAATGGGCAACATATATTTATTTGGGGGCACATTTTTTATTTTCCGGAACAAGGTTTCAATTTCTTCGGCTGTTGGCGCGTATTCCTCCAGCAATTCTTTGTTCATAATACCTGGCTCCGTATTATCATGCTCCAGCCCGAAAAAATGCCCGAGCTCGTGAAATATGATGATCCTCGCCACCGCTTTGTTATCCCTGTATTTGCTGTTGACAAGCATTCGTCTCTGGTACACGTTCAAATTATAATTGACACGCAGTCCAACGCTGCCATCTTTATTAGGATCCTGTGGAGGGAGTTTCCTGAACTCCAACGGGGACATAAATTCTATGGAAGCCAAATTATTTTCTATATGGTAGCGGGCATAAAACCCATTGTCCAGCCCAAGCTGAATGAATTCCTCCAGTACGGCATTGGTTAGCTCCTGGCCATTGGACGGTACTTCCTGCCCGGAAGAGGTCCCGAAACAGAAAATGAGCATTATGTAAGCCAGCCACTTCATCAGTTATATTTTGCCATAAATTCCTTTGTGCCTTCAATCGTTTCGTATTCGGCCTGAATTTTCTTGTACTTATCTATAAAATTCAGCGCCTTGTTCAAATCGTGTTGCAGCGATTGTTCGCAGTGGTCAAATTCCAGATTGTTTAAATCGTGCCGAAAATTCAATCCCCATTCGTTCAGGTTGTCCAGCTTGAAATTAAGTTCGAAGACCGTGCTCATTTTTTCGCCCGCTATCCCAAAAGGGAACTGCGATTTCTTTTTCAGGAACAACCAGTTGAAGAATTCCCCGCCTACAATGTTGCCAAGGATGTCATAACCAACACCGGTTTGCTTGAAGGCTTCCCCATTCTCCGTTAGGATTTCCCCTATGTTTTTCCTTCGGTTTTTCAGGGTTGCTAAATAGTGGATGGTCGCGGCCAGGGAAACTATTGGCAATAAGATAATGCCGATGCATTTAAGCAATAAACCGAGAAGGAATCTCCAGATGTGGGTGGCGGCTTTCATTATATTGCGATTTCAGTTGCTGTATCTACCATTTCAAGACTTGCAGGATTTACCGTATAAGGTGGTTTGGTTTGGTTTTCATAGATGTTTGCTAATGCAATAACGTGTCTAAATTTATCCGTTAGATTATCTGTGGGCAAAATTGTGACGTTGAAATACGAAAAGAGTGCGTTGACTTCCTCCGATGTATAAATCCTTCTCTTATACTGGCTACCATCCTCTTGCTTTATTATTTCATAAGAAAATAACGGGGCTCCGATTTCTGGATTTTCAACAGGTATTTGTTGATAATCCTTAACAGAAATTTGCCATCTGTTCAAATCCTCTTGCCATTCCAAATTAACACTCATTGCCAATATTGACAAGGTATTTTTTCTTCCTATTGGTACTAACTCTGTGGTTCTTACTATTTTCATTTTATTTATTTTTATACATAATTAATTGTACAACCTCTACCTCTGCAATATGCGATATCCCCTTCTTCTGCTCCTGCATCAGCTGTTTGTAAAGCAATTGGAACATTTAATGTTGCGGTTGCTGCAATAGCATTAAAAACGCCATTACTTATCGTACTAGCTCCTATTGTGGCTAACAAAGGGAAATTCAAAATTGCCCCTGCTCGAATAGCATTATAAAAGGCAAAACCTATTAAAGTAGTTAATTTGGGAGCATCTACACTTCCAATAGACCCAAATTTAAACCCATCATTTACTGAGAGTAGTTCAGGAAAATCAGTTTGGGCATTTAAAATGTTTGCATTTCTAAAACATTGAACGCCTATGGAAGTAACAGCAGGAAAATTGATTGTAATGTCTCCTGCGCCATAAAATCCATTACTCGCTAATGCAATACATTTCCCGTCGTAGTCGAGGAATGAAGTGATAGCGGCTACACCAAAACCACCAGCTGTATAGGTTTTTATAATTCTAGTTTCAATATCAGTTCCGTTAATAATAAATTCTGGAATATAAATAGTGCTTATACTTAATTTAGCTCCCAGTACTTGTTTATTAGTTATAAAAGAACTTGAGGTTCCTATTGTCGTATTGTTTCCAATTGTGGTATAATTCAGCCACTCTACGCCTATTCTTGTTCCAAACTCAATTAAATTAGTTAAAGAAGCTCCTGTACTTGAATATAATGCGTAAGGCAAATAAGCCACTCCGGTATATCCTGCTGAAAGTCCCAAACAAAGACTTGCACTTATGTCATTTAACAGGGGTGTGTTAAATACTTGAACATTTTTTGTTCCATAGAAACTCGAAATAGACAGTGTTGTTAATTTTTCAGCATTAAATATTTGAACCTCTCCAAATTTCCACATTGATCCACCAGCAATAACTAATTCTGGAAAATCTGCTTGTCCTATTACTGCCTCCCTAAAAGGGCCATTTGTCGCATCACCGCTTGTTATTGTTGCTCCTGCAAAATATACATCTGTCATAACGCATAATTGAAAGGTACTTGCACTTAATGATTTACAAAAACCGCCTAAATCCCTATAGTGCGTTATTGCTGTGGAAGCAAAACCATTTAAATAATTATAATCTGCATTGACCTCTGCTTCAATATCGCTTCCTACTATATTGAAAATAGGAATATTCATTTCGGGAATACCTAATTGGGTTGCTAAATCAGTCTTAGTAGGAATGGCTGTAGCCATATTCCCTATGTAAGTATTAACACCGTCGGCCGTTACTGCTTTATGTTGCCCTAATATGTTACTTCTAAAACTCATTATATAGAAAATTCGCCATAGCCAGTTAGTTTTGAATTGACAGGTTCCTTAAACAATGTAACCGCCTTTTTTGCCAATATGATTTGACCATCCACAAACAATATATCAGCCGCATCTCCCGCCAATGAACATTGTCCCGAAGCATTGCAAACGATGTTTGTCTTGAAGTTCGGGATTCCTCCCGATGGGTAAGTAAGGGTAACGGCTTGGGTTACATAAAGTACTTTTCCTATATCACTCGCGGCCAATGCTCTTGAAGCTGAAACTGTTAAGGGAACATCAATATTTATTTGGGAAATATAAAGCGTATCGAAATACGTTTTTAAAGTGGCTTTAATATTGGTCCATGTAACTTTCTTGATGATATTGGCGGCAGCGCTATCCAATATGGAAAGTAAATCTGCATCTACAAGAGTTGTTTTTGCGGCGGCAGATGCTACTTCGGTTTGATAACTTGAACTAGCTAAATCCAAAGATTCCTGTTCGCTCAACTTCCTGTAATCAGCCTCTGTTCCCAAAGTAGTCCCCAGATATTCAAAGTCCGCCCATCCACTATCTACCGTGGAAAAGCCCGAAGCATCGGCAACGGTGTAAATCCCTTTATTCACTTGGCTAACTTGGTCTGCCAATAATGCGGCATAGGTGGCATACCTTCCCGTAATTCCTGAACCGCCCCCGCCCGAAATACTATCGGCATAGGCATTTGCCTCCGAAATAGCAGATAATCTTGCATCTTCTAATTCAGGGTGCGTTACAAAAGTTCCCGGAACTGGTACTGTTCCAACACCTCCAGAAAGTCTTACATTATCTATAAAAAAACCATAATTCTTATTTGAATCAACAAATGATAGAATCCTTACTTTCTCAATAGTAACCAAAGCAGTTTCAGGAATAAGAGCAGATAGCTTTTGATATGTTGTGGAATTATTAATGTTAAATGAAGGGTCGTCTTGAAAATAAAGTATATCAAGTTGTCCATTGGCATAACGTCCGTGAACCTGAACCCTGTGTGTAGGGGTTTTAACCCCGCCATAACTTCCAGGCTTTTGAAGGAAGTCATAATTCAACCTTTCAAAATCTGACACATTAAAAGGCACATCTGGAATAAATTCAACAGCATCATATCGTTGAAGTCCTGTGCCTTCTACAGAAACTGCCCCAACAGAAGGATTGGCGTTACTTCCTAAATTAAAACGGGTGCTTATTAAAGGAAAATTCCTATTATTGAATTCTCCTCCAGCAACTTGTGTATTTTCATTATAAACTAATAACGAAGTAATTCCAGGAGCTTGTGTAGTTCCAGCATATACGATTAAAAATGTTCCTTCCAATTGTGTAGTAGGATCAACAGAAGCTTTCAATGGCGTTGCAGCAGGACCTTCTGTAAGAACTACAATATCTCCATCAGCATCTAAAGCAATTACAGCAATACTATCATACGTGGCATCAGCAGGGCCGATATTAACTTGTTTTTTTAGGTTGAAATCAAGGCCGTTTATTCTCCAGTTCACTGTTACGTCATAGATATAATCTGAAATATGGTTGACGTTTATGTAGTTTACCCTGTTTTCAAGGGATATTGTGCCTGAAAGCTGCGGAAAATCAAAGACTCCTACCAAACCATCTTTTGTACCATAGTATTTTGTACCACCAGCAGTAAGCACTGCCTGAATGTCTTTTGCCTTATCTATAATTCCATCGGAATTGGTGTCATACACAGATTTTAAGAGGTATGCGGCATTGGTTCCGGGAAGGATAAAAATCCCGTCCAGAAACCATTTCTTATCGGTATTGTCCCAGGAGGCTTTTAGGTTATCATCGCCTACCACGATTATTTGGGCGTAGGATCCCGGTTCCGGAAGCGGATGGGCAGCATCCAGATATTGCAAGTCGTCATGTTCACCCTTGTACAAGGCGCTTACATTACCCAGCAGGGCGGCAAGTACATCCAGGATAAGATTGATCTCTATAGCGCTTAACCAAAATGGTTTGGGAACCCCGTTAAGGGCTAACAGCCGTTGCGGATCATCTTGTTTGGGGAGAATGTCGTTTAATTCCATTATTAGTTGGCTGTGATTAAATTAACCGGAATGCTGTGGGGGAGCATCCCGGCATTGTATTGGGGCAAAAATCCTGATGGGAACATAGATACGGCCGTGTATTGTACCAGGGTGAGCTGTTCGTCACTCTGGATTTTCACGGCAGGTTTGGTGTTTTGAAAGTAATCGTTGCGGCCTACAAGAATGGCACCGCCACCGCTAAGTGAAACTATGATGTACTGCGCCTTGCGCATTTCTTCTATGCGCAGGGAACGCTCTGTATCGCTATTGGGAAATTGTATTTCCACCGTGGTTTCATAAAATATGCCAGCGCGGGATTTTTTGGATACTTCAGAAAATTTTATGCTTCGCTTCCCGTAATATACAGACTGGGCCTGTGTGGTGAGCAAGAAGGAATCGTAAAAGGTTTGACTGCCTTCGGAATAGGAAGGGACCGGTAAGGCCGATAGATCGATCGCCACACCGCAAATATTTTTAAGGTTGGGGACCTTTTCGGATAGATTCATAGGGGGAAATCTTTCCTCAAATATATGTTAAAAATTAACTTATATGTTAATTTACGTGTGACAATTAGCTGTATGGCTAATTTAAAGGTTTAAAAGCAGCCTATCAAGTAGTTATAAATTAAAAAAGCCCCGCTTTACAGGGCTTTTTTTGTTATGTTTTGCTGAATTTTGTTTCATCCAGTGCGTGACTGGCAAATTGATCATCTTCTACCAGAACAAGTGTACCCGGTTGTGATTGTTTCCATAAACTTCCGGCTTCCACTTCAATCCCCTCAAGGGAAATAAGGTCTTCCAGGTTTCGGTAATGTTCTTTTTGAGTATTCGACATGATACAGAAAAAAAGGGGAAAGGCGCTGTCGGGCTACTCATACATGTATCTGCATCAATTGACCCCCGGGCCTTACGGCATCCGGGACACCTTTCCGTTAATTTTCCTTTTTTGTACATATGTATGAGTATTCGACCCCGTAAAAGTACAAAAGTTAATTTTCTAAAGGACTATGCAAAAAAGAAGAATGATTTTTTCTAATCTTAATTTTTGACAATGGATATTCAATAAAATAATAAGGGATAGTTGAAAGTAAAATTGATAGAATAAAATATAAAACAAAATTAATACTGTCGCTGTTGGTTCCATATTTT